>Ga0153922_1000770_pt1 | contig 12312 bp, 10 predicted proteins | sample TSNJ006MetaG_FD_104723 | JGI IMG/M metagenome (GOLD analysis project Ga0153922, IMG submission 104723) | Attine ant fungus gardens microbial communities from New Jersey, USA - TSNJ006 MetaG | ecosystem: Host-associated > Fungi > Mycelium > Unclassified | place: USA: New Jersey, Brendon T. Byrne...
CCGTCGCAGGAGAACGGCGCCGTCACGTCCGGGCCCCCGGGCGTATTGGACGCCCCGGACGGCTGTGTCTTGACGGTGGTCGGCAGCGACGAGAGCGAGGTACCGGTGGCGCCGCTGAATGATGCGAGTACATCGCGCGAATACCGCGTCTCCGGCACTTTCACCGGGTCGGTGCAGTGCGGGGGTAGTTAGGTCGCGAGCGGGCACCTCCCGGCCGGGGCACGTGCCGCTCGGCGCGATCGCCTGCTCATGCGGTCATCTGACGTGGCGCTGCTAGGGCCGACGGTCACGTATGGCATTTGCCTGCCGTTTCCCGTGCCCCCAGTCGGACTCGAACCGACACTGGACGGATTTTAAGTCCGCTGCCTCTGCCAATTGGGCTATGGGGGCCCCGTCGATGAGCAGGCTAACCAACCGACGCGTGCTGTGACCCCGCGGCGGTCGGACTCAGGTCCGACAGCGACAGCTGATGCTTCGGCGGGCCGGGCAACACCTCGCGCCTGGTGATCGACAGCCCGCGATCCACATGCACCAGCACACCCGGTTCCAGCAGAAGCCATCCGGAATCGTCGTCCATCGGTTCACTGGCGAACACCACCGACGCCTGCTCGGCCAGTTGCCGCGACCGCGCATGAATGCGGTTGGTCTGCATCTCGAAAACCGTTGAGCAGACCCGCCGGTCGAGCATGTACAGCTCATTTGTTTCCGGGTACCGCAACGCCCACATGTCGGTTGCCGTCGCCAGCAACAGATTTGCTGCGTAGATTCCCACATTCGCCGCCAGCCACGTCATCGCATCGATGAGTCCGGCCTCGACGTCACCGCGTTCGCGCACACAGCCCGTGATCAACGCGAATACCCGCTCGCTGTCGGTCTCGCCGAGCACGAGGTACGCGACCGACATTTCGGCCAATCGCGCGTCGAGCAGGTCGAGGCCGGTCACGACACCGTTGTGCGCGAACAGCCGGTTGTCCTGGAGGAACGGATGGGTGTTGCGCACCGCCAGGTCGCCGGTCGACGCGTAGCGGACATGCGCGATGAACGTCGTGCCGCTCATCTCGTGCGCCTCGCAGGCGAACTCCGTGTCCTGCCACGCCGCGATCGGCTGTTTGCGCACCACCGGCGCACCGTCGCGCCCGAAAACTCCGAGCCCCGTCCCGTCCGGGTTCCTCTTGCTCTGAGCCGCAAGGCTGTCGGCTGCGTCCAGCAGCCAGAACGTCGCCTTCACCACGGACCGGTCGGCATGCAGACCGAACAGTCGGCACATGCCTCCACGCTACCGTTTATGGTTCGCTGCATGTCCCTGCAGAGCATGTCGCCGCGAAATGTCGCCGCCGCTGCCGTCGCATCGCTCGCACTGTTGATCGGATCGGCAGGCCTCGCGTTCGCCGATCCGGTCGCAGACACGGCGGGCGAGCCGGCCAACGTCGGCGACGCCAAGACCGCCGCGACCGAGTACCACGACAGTGGCCAGTACCAACGCGATCTCGCCGAGGTCGCCGCGCAGGCCATCTCCTGGATCGGCGCCGAAGTACCCGAAACCGCCCGTCCGGCCGTCGTGTTCGACATCGACGAAACCGCGTTGTCGAATTGGGAAGTCATCAAGGCCAACGACTTTGGCTACACCAATGGCCCGTGTAATCTGCCCGACGCGTGCGGCTGGCGGGCCTGGGATTTGACCGCGCAGTCGACGGTGATCCAGCCGACGCTGGACACCTACAACGTGTCGAAGAGCCTCGGCGCGGCCGTATTCTTCATCAGCGGCCGTGACGAGGGCCAGCGCGCGGCGACCGCGCAGAATCTGCGGTCCGCCGGATACGCCGGCTACACGCGTCTCATCCTGGCCCCGGAGGGGGCGCAATACCCGTCGGCGGCCGATTTCAAGGCGCCACAGCGGGCCGAAATCGAAGCCGAGGGGTATACGATCGTCGCGAACATCGGCGACCAGCCCTCAGATCTGGCCGGCGGCCATTCCGAGCGCACGTTCCTTCTGCCGGACCCGTTCTATCGCATCCCGTGAGTGGTGGATCACGCGCGGCTCACGCTAACCGATCGACAGCGCGATCCCGTCGAGGATGTCGTGTTCGCTGACGATCAGCTCATCGATCCCGGCGCGCTGCCCTAGCGCGTGGGCAAGCTCTTCGACCACGATCGCGCCGCCGCCGATCACGTCGACCCGGCCCTCGTGCATCGGGCCGAGCGCCGCCCGCTGTGCGTGGGTCATGCCGATCAGTTGGTCGCACACGTCGAGCAACTCGGCGAAGCCCACGCGCGACAAGTGGATCACTTGCGGGTCGTAGGCCGTCATCTTCTGCGCCAGCGCCGACAGCGTCGTCATCGTCCCGGCCACGCCCACCCACGCGCGCGCACGGTCCACCGGCACCGCGCGCAGCGCCTGGCCGAGCCGCTCACGCACCACCTCACGGGCCGCGGCAACCTCGGCGGCCGTCGGCGGGTCCGAGTGCAGGCAGCGTTCCGTGAGCCGCACACAACCGATATCCGCCGAGAAACTGGCCTCCACATCGGTGGACCCCAGCACCAGTTCGGTGGAGCCCCCGCCGAGGTCGACGACCAGGAAAGGCCCTTCCTCGCAATCCAATTCGGCGATCGCACCGCGAAACGACAGCGCCGCCTCCTGCTCGCCGGTGATCACCTCGGCCGCTGCGCCCGGCACCGCGGCCGCCAGCACCTCGGCTGTCATCGAAAAGAACTCCTGTCGATTTGCCGCGTCACGGGTGGCCGACGTCGCGACCATCCGCGCCGTCGAAACCTCAAATCGTGACAGCAACGCGGTGTAGTCGGTCAGTGCCGCCCGGGTGCGGGCGATTGCCTCCGGCGCGAACTCGCCCACCGCGTCGACACCCTGCCCGAGCCGCACGATCCGCATTTCGCGGTGCAGGTCGTGCAGCCTGCCGTCGGTGACGTCCGCGATCAACAACCGGATCGAGTTGGTTCCGCAGTCGATCACTCCGACGCGACTCACGTCCACTGCTCCTTGACCAGCACCCCTTCCAGCGCAGGGTCGGCCGCCAGGATCGCCAATGCCTTGTCTCCCAACGGGTTGACGCCGCGACCCTTGGCCAGCGAGTGCGCGATCAGCACGTGCAGGCACTTCACCCGATCGGGCATGCCGCCACCGGAGAACGTGGTGCCCAACGGTTCTAAGGCGTCCCGTTCGCGCAGATAGCTTTCATGAGCACGTCGATAGGCGTCCGCCAATTCCGGGTCGGTGACCAGACGCGCGGTCATCTCCTTCATCACCCCCGAGGATTCCAGCCGGCTGGCCGCCGCGGTCAGGGCGGGGTGGGTGAGGTAATACAGCGTGGGGAATGGCGTGCCGTCGGGTAGGCGGGGCGCGGTCTTGATCACGCCGGGCTCCCCGTTGGGGCATCGGTAGGCGATCGCGACCACGCCGCGCGCTTCTCTGCCCAGTTGACGTGCGACGGCGTCGAGATCGGCGCGGTCAACCACCGGTTGGCGGGGCTGAAACCGGTGGCGGCCCGGGCGGGGTGGCGGGAGGGACGCCGGGATCTGGCGCCACCGGAGGCGGGATGTTGTGCGGCGTGTCGGCGATGGTGCGCCACAGCGACGTGTACCACGGTCCGCTGGACGACGGCTTGGCCGCCGGCGAACCCGGCGAACCCGGCTGATCCGTCGGTCCGGCGGCCCCGGGTGGCAGCTGGACCTGATAAGGGGTGTCGCCCGGCATGACGAACCCGAGCCGCTCCCGGGCCTGCGCGGCGATGAACGCGGGGTCGGCGAGCTTTGCCTTCTGCTGTTCCAGGTTTTGGATCTGCGCCCGCAGCGTGGCCTCGCTGGCGGCCAACTGCTTCATCTCCGTGCGCTGTGCGAAGTATGTACGCACTGGACCGGCGATGGTCAGCGTCAGCACGCAGACGACGGCGGCCAGGATCGCCGCCCGCCGCGCCGTCATGCCGAACCGTCGTTCCGACTGCCGCGCCGCGGCCGCGGCGATCGACGCGGTGATGGATTCGGTGACCGGTTCGGGCGCCGGTCGCGGCTCGGGCGCGCGCGTCTCGCGGCGAACCCCGTTCGACCGCGGGCGCCCGCCAGGCGCATCGCCGGTGCGGCCGGGACGTGACCCCGGGGACCGGCGTTTTGACTCAGGGCGCTTCGCGTCGGGCACGTCTTAAGCCGTCTCCACCGAAAAACGAGGGAAGGCAAGGTCAGCTGCGTAGCGTGCGGCGTCGCCGAGGGTTTCCTCGATGCGCAACAGCTGATTGTATTTTGCGACGCGCTCGCTTCGCGCGGGCGCGCCGGTCTTGATCTGGCCGCTGCCCACCGCCACGGCCAGATCCGCGATCGTGGTGTCCTCCGTCTCGCCACTGCGATGGCTGATCATCGTGCGGTAGCCGCTGTAATGCGCAAGTACGACGGCATCCAGCGTCTCAGTGAGCGTGCCGATTTGATTGACCTTCACCAGAAGTGCGTTGCCGGCCCCCCTTTCGATGCCCTCCTCGAGACGCTCGGGATTCGTGACGAACAGATCGTCGCCGACGATTTGCACGCGGTCGCCGATCGCCTTCGTCAGCGCCACCCAGCCGTCCCAGTCGTCTTCTGACAGCGGATCTTCAATCGAGACAAGCGGATAGGTGTTGAGCAACCCGGCGTAGAACTCCGTCATCTGCGCCGCATCCCGGGTTTCCTTCTCGAACGCGTATCCGGCGTCGGAATTGAAGAATTCGGTCGCTGCGACGTCGAGCGCCAGCGCGACATCGGATCCGGCCTTGTATCCCGCGGATTCGATCGCCGACATGATGAGATCCAGTGCCGCCTTGGTGCCGGCGACATCGGGTGCGAAGCCGCCTTCGTCGCCGAGGCCGGTCGACAATCCCTGCTTCTTCAGTACCGACTTGAGCGCGTGGTACACCTCGGCACCCCAGCGCAGCGCCTCCTTGAAACTGGGCGCGCCGATGGGCGCGATCATGAACTCCTGGACGTCGACGCCGGTGTCCGCGTGGGCCCCGCCGTTGAGGATGTTGAGCATCGGGACCGGCAGGATGTGCGCATTGGGCCCGCCGACGTAGCGAAACAGCGGGAGCCCGGCCGACTCGGCGGCCGCCTTCGCCACTGCCAGCGATACCCCGAGGATTGCGTTGGCACCCAGCCGCGACTTGTCGGGGGTGCCGTCGAGGTCGAGCAGCGCCTGGTCGACCAGCCGCTGGTCGTCGGCGGACATTCCGATGACAGCGGGCGCGATCTCGTCCAGCACCGCGTTCACCGCCTTCTCGACACCCTTGCCGCCGTAGCGGGAGGCGCCGTCACGCAGCTCGACGGCCTCGTGTTCGCCGGTCGATGCGCCCGACGGCACGGCCGCCCGCGCGAATGTCCCATCGGTAAGGGCCAGCTCGACCTCGACAGTGGGGTTGCCGCGGGAGTCAAGAATCTCTCGAGCCCCGACCTGCTCGATGATGGGCACTGAATCTCCTTCGTGTCTGCTCGTCGCGCGAGCGGCTCATCGCCGAACTCGGCGGGCTCAACGCACTCACCCTATGGCGTCGGCGGCTGCAGTGTCTTCACAGCGGGTGGCCGTTGGCGTAGGCGGTCGCCCAGTCCCGCACGGTTCTGGCGTATTGGTCCGAGAGGTTGTAGGCGCGCAGCGCCTTGATCCATCCCTCCGGGGTAGCCATGTCGCGTCCCCGAAAGCACAGGTATCCCGCCGCTGAAAGCGCCGCGTCGAAGAAGTTGTCGGGGCTGGTTGTGCTGCCGTCGTTGTTGGCGCTGACACCGTAGAGCCGCCACGTCTCGGGAATGAATTGCATCGGCCCCATCGCTCGCGCATCCCCTCGATCCCCGTCCCGCGGGCCGTCGTCAGCGTCCTCGATTTCGAGGTTTCCGTTCGAGCCGTCCAGCAGCACTCCCCGGATCGGCGGCATCACATCGCCATTGGGTGCGATGGTCGCGCCGCGATAGGTCCCGTTGTGGCTCTCGACCATGCCGATCCCGGCGAGGGTGGTCCATGCCAGGTGGCAGCTCGCGTTTTCGACTTCGGCCACCTTCGCCGCGTACGCGTACGCCTGCAGCGCGATCACCGGCATGCCCAGGGCCGGCGCGCGAGCGGCGGCCCAGTCGTGCAGCTGTTCGGCCGGCCGGCCCCGGGCGTGCGTGTCGATGTACGGCACGGGATCACCGGCCGGCGGCGGGACGCCCTCCGGGATCGGAGTGCCGAATTGCCACGAACAGCTCGACGCCAGAAGCACCGCGGTTGCCGCCAGCACGGCGACAGCCCGCAGCCAAAGCACCTGCAGCACCGCTCTCCTCAAACGCCTCTTGTCCGGTTTATCGTGCCACGTTAATAACGACTGTCGGGCCAAGCGGCGCCGCTACAGTTCTTTACCAACAATGACCAGGCCACGGCGGGCTACGCCGGTGACCCGGCGTGTCCCGACCCGATCGGCCTATTGGGGCTCGACGCTGTGCGGCTGACTGTCGGACGGGGCCGTAGGCTCGAGTTCGGCCGACGTCTCCCCCGCCGACTCGGCGTCGACGCCGTTCGATGCGGCTTCGAGGTCGCTGATCACCGGCATCTGCCCGGCCGGGAACTCCTCATCGATGACGGGCTTGTCGGTGTCGGCCGCGGCCTGCTCCTCCGGCTCAGGCATCTCGGCGGGATGCGGCTCGGGGATCGCGTCCGGCACGGGCTCCGCCGCGATCTGCCACGCCGCGCGCCACTCCGCCTCGGTGATCGAGTCCAGGACCGCGACATCGAGCTCCTCTGGAACGTCGTCACCCCGCCGCGTCGCGGCGATCGCCTTCTCGACCGTCCGGACGGCGTCCATGAATTCCAAAACCTCTGTGCGCAGGTTGTTTTCGGCGTCGACGTCGGGGGTGACCGCGACGGTCGTGAGCCCTGCCGGGATCAAGTCGGCGGGTAGCCCCGCGTCGCCGACCCGGCCGAGCACCTTCTGTGCCAGCGCGAGTGCTGGCTGACCGGCCGGAACCCCATCCAAACAAGATTGGCGAGCCTTCACCGACCTTTCCTGGGCCTTCCGTTCATCCCACTCGGCGATCTGCTGTTCAAGCGAGATCGGTTCGCCGGCAAGCACTCCCGGGACGCGGTTGCCGAGCTTGCGCAGCAGCGAGTCGGCCACGTCATCGATGGTGAAGGGGTGCTGCGGGGCGTCCTCGGCGATCCGGGCATGGAAGAGCACCTGCAGCAACACGTCACCGAGTTCCTCGCGCAACTCGTCTGCGTTGCCGCTCCGCACCGCGTCGAACAACTCGTAGGTCTCTTCGAGCAGGTAGCGGCGCAGTGAGTCGTGCGTCTGCTCGCTCTCCCAAGGTCCGTCGGTGCGCAACTTGTCCATCAGCGCGACGGCGTCGATCAGCCGTTCGCCCGGCTGGGCCCCAGGGGCCGTGATCAGGTCCTCGCCCGCGGCCAGCCGGGATTGGACAGCGGGGTGGTCGGCGTCGGACGACAGCAACACGGGCGCGTCCGGGCCGTCGAACGCGGGCCGAGCTCCGGGCAGCGACCACGGCACCGTCGGCGGGATCTCCTCGGTATAGGCGACCTCACCGACGAGCAGCGCGATCGCCTCGACGGGGACCAGCGACGGGCGCCGTGGGTCGACCAGGATGACGGTCATCGTGCTGCACCCCCTCGCGTGTGGCCTCGACTCCCTTGACCTCGGTTATATCAACACCGCCCTGCGGTTTTCCATCGAGTGTCAGGAGCAGGTCGGCAACCATCTGCACCAATTCAAGATCGCGAATGCGTGGCGAGGCCACTTCGTCGCCCGCGCGGGGAATCGGCACCTGCACGGTGGAGGTGGTTGCGCGGTAGTGCGCCGACGGGTACAGACGCTTGAGGCGCAGTTGCTGGGAGTCCAGCAACGTCAGCGGGGAGACCCGCAACGTGGTCCCGGATCCGCCGCCCGTCGCCGTCACCTCGGTGATGCCGTACTGACGGCTCAGCAAACGCAGCCGCGCCACCGCCACCAGTCGCCGCGCCGACTCCGGCAGCGGCCCGTAACGGTCCGTCAGCTCCTCGACAACAGCACGAATCGCGAGGTCATCGCCAGCCGCTGCCAGTCGCCGGTAGGCCTCCAGGCGCAACCTGTCGCTGGCGATATAGTCCGGCGGCAGGTGCGCGTCGACCGGCAGGTCGAGGCGGACGTCCTTCTGCTCCTCGGGTGCAGCAACGGTCCTACCGTCCGCGGCGGCCCGATATGCCTCGACGGCTTCCCCGACCAGTCGCACGTACAGGTCAAAGCCGACCCCGGCCACGTGGCCGGACTGCTCCACCCCGAGAACGTTGCCAGCGCCGCGGATCTCCAGGTCCTTCATCGCGACCGCCATCCCGGCGCCCAGCTCGTTGTTCTGCGCAATCGTCGCGAGCCGGTCATAGGCCGTTTCGGTGAGCGGCACCTCGGGCGGGTACAGAAAATAGGCGTAGCCGCGCTCCCGGCTCCGCCCCACCCGGCCGCGCAGCTGGTGCAGTTGCGCCAACCCGAAGGTGTCGGAACGCTCCACGATGAGCGTATTGGCGTTCGAGATGTCCAGCCCGGTCTCGACGATCGTGGTGCAGACCAGAATGTCGAACTCGCGGTTCCAGAAGCCCTCGACGGTGCGCTCCAGGGTGTCCTCGCGCATCTGGCCGTGCGCCACCACGACACGCGCCTCGGGGATCAGGGCCTGTACGTGGGCGGCCGCCTGGTCGATGGAGCTGACCCGGTTGTGGATGTAGAACGCCTGCCCGTCGCGCAGCAGCTCTCGGCGCAGGGCGGCGGCGATCTGCTTTTCGTCGTGCGGTCCGACGTACGTCAGCACCGGATAGCGCTCTTCCGGCGGCGTCAGGATCGTCGACATCTCCCGGATGCCGGCCAGACTCATCTCCAGCGTCCTCGGGATCGGCGTCGCGCTCATGGTCAGCACGTCGACGTGGGTGCGCAGCGACTTGATGTGCTCCTTGTGCTCGACGCCGAACCGCTGCTCTTCGTCGACGACAACCAGGCCAAGGTCCTTCCACCGCACGCCGGTCTGCAGCAGCCGGTGCGTGCCGATCACGATGTCGACGGTGCCGTCGGCCATGCCGTCGAGCACGTGCTTTGATTCCGCGGCGCTGGTGAACCGCGATAGCGCCTTGACGTGGACCGGGAAGCCGCCCATCCGCTCGGTGAAGGTCTGCAGGTGCTGGTCGGCCAGCAGGGTCGTCGGCACCAGCACCGCGACCTGCTTGCCGTCTTGCGCCGCCTTGAACGCCGCGCGCACCGCGATCTCGGTCTTGCCGTAGCCGACGTCCCCGCAGATCACGCGGTCCATCGGGACCGTCTTTTCCATGTCCGACTTGACCTCGGTGATGGCGGTCAGCTGGTCGACGGTCTCGGTGAACCCGAAAGCGTCCTCCATCTCGGCCTGCCAGGGGGTGTCCGGACCGAACGCGAAGCCCGGCGACGCCAGCCGCTTGGCGTAGAGCGACACCAACTCCTGGGCAATCTCGGCGACCGCCCGCCGTGCCTTGGTCTTGGTGTTGACCCAGTCGCTTCCGCCCAGGCGGGAAAGCGTCGGTGACTCGCCGCCGACGTAGCGCGACAGCTGGTCGAGCGACTCCATCGGCACGAAAAGCTTGTCGGTCTGCTTGTCCGCACCCCGCCTACTCGACCCGTACTCCAGCACCAGGTATTCGCGACGGGCGCCACCGACCGTGCGTTCGACCATCTCGAGGAACCGGCCGATGCCGTGCTGATCGTGCACGACGAGGTCGCCTGCGGTCAGGGCCAGCGGGTCGACGACGTTGCGCCGCTTGGCGGCCAGCCGTTTACCCTCGGTGACCGCGACCCGACTGCCGGTCAGATCGGTTTCGGTGATCACCACCAGGTTGGATTCGGGCAACACGATCCCGTCGTGCAACGGTCCTCGCAGCACGCCGACCACACCGGGGCTGGGCGCCTCACCCGCATCGAGGCACACCGCCGCAACCTCGGCGTCGCGGAGTTGCTCGACGACGCGGTGCGCGGTGCCCGTGCCGGGCGCGACGATGGCTGCGGTGCCACCGGTGCTGACATGCGCACGCAGCATCGCGAAGATCTCCTCGACGCTGTGCTGATGGCCACGCGCCGACGGTGCCGCCCGCATCTCCAGCTGGACGGCGTCGACGTCGGACAGTTGGCTCAGCGTCCACCATGGGTGTTCGGCCTCGACGGCGGCCCGCACCTCGCCGATGTCGAGGAACCCCGACGCGCCCAGGGAGCCCAAATCGATGGGCGCGACCGCATCGTCTGGGCCGCCGAGTGCGGCCGTCGACCAGGACGCCTCGAGAAACTCACGCCCGGTCCTGATCAGGTCGGCGGCCCGGCGGCGGACCTTCTCCGGGTCGCACACCAGCAGCGGCATGCCCGGCGGCAGGTGAGTGCTCAGCAGTGTCAACTCGCCGGTTCCGAGGACTGGCATCAGCGCTTCCATCCCGTCGACCGGGATCCCCGAGGCGAGCTTGGCCAGCATGTCGGCCACGCTGCCGATCGGCCCGTTCGCGGCAGAGTTCTGGGCCAGCTCGGCCGCGCGCACCCGGACCGCGTCGGTCAGCAGGAATTCCCGGCACGCGACGGCGATGACGGTGTCGATGGTCAGTTCCGGGAGGGACCGCTGGTCGGCGACGGAGAACATCCGCATCTCGCTGACTTCGTCGCCCCAGAACTCAACCCGGACCGGGTGCTCGGCGGTGGGCGGGAAGATGTCGAGGATGCCGCCGCGCACAGCGAACTCTCCCCGCTTTCCGACCATGTCGACCCGGGTGTAGGCGAGCCCGACCAACCGGGCGATCACGTCCTCGAAGCCGATCTCGCTACCCACGGTCAGGGTCACCGGCTCGATGTGCACGACGTCGGGTGCCATCGGCTGCAGCAGCGAGCGCACGGTCGTCACCACCACGCGCAGCGGCGGGCCCAACCGCTCATCGTCGGGGAAGGCCAGCCGCCGCAGCACCATCAGCCGGGCGCCGACGGTGTCGACACCAGGTGAGAGCCGTTCGTGCGGCAACGTCTCCCAGGACGGGAACAGCGCGGCGGCGTTACCGAACACGCCCTTTAGTTCGGTGGTCAATTCGTCTGCTTCGCGACCGGTGGCGGTGACGACGAGCAGCGGGCCGTTCTGTGCCAATGCCGACGCGACGAAGGGGCGTGCGCCAGCGGGGCCGGCGAGCGACAATTCGGGCGGATGAGCGGCGGCGCGCCGGGCGATGTCGCCCAGAGTGGGGTCGCGCAGCGCCAGCTTGACGAGCCCCGCGATCGGGGTGTCGATCATGATGTTGTCATTCTAGGCCGCGGCGCTGACAGCCTTGAAAAGCGCTGGGGTACTTGCTAAATACTCTTCGCGCAAGCGCTCATCGGTCTAAATGCTCTTCGCGCAAGCGCTCATCGGTCTAAATGCTCTTCGCGCAAGCGCTCATCGGTCTAAATGCTCTTCGCGCAAGCGCTCATCGCCGCTATTCGTCGTGCAACACCGGATCGTCCTCGAGGTGCATCAGCCCGTTCCAGCACAGGTTTACGAGGTGGGCGGCCACCACTTCCTTCTTCGGCTCGCGCACGTCGAGCCACCACTGGGCCGTCATCGACACCGAGCCGACCAGCGCCTGCGCGTACAACGGCGCCATCTCCGCGTCCAGGCCCCGCCGGGAGAAGTCGCCGGCCAGGATCGACGACACCTGGTTGACCGCGTCGTTGAGCAGCGTGGAGTAGGTGCCCGCCGTGATGCCTACCGGGGAGTCGCGGGTCAGGATGCGAAAGCCGTCCGTGCGTTCGTCGACGTAGGTCAGCAGCGCCAGCGCCACCCGCTCGATGCGCAGCCGGGACCGGTTGTTGGTCGTCCTGGTCAACGACGACGTGATGCCGTCGAGCAACGCCGACATCTCGCGGTCGACCACCACCGCGTACAGCCCCTCCTTGCCGCCGAAGTGCTCGTAGACGACGGGCTTGGAGACATTAGCTCGCTGCGCGATCTCCTCGATAGACGTGCCCTCGTAGCCCCGCTCGGCGAACAGCGACCTGGCGACCTCGATCAGCTGATGGCGGCGTTCCGCGCCTGTCATCCGGGCGCGGGTGGTGCGCGTTTCCTTGTCCGCTACGGGCACGTGACAAGGGTAGTCCGTAGACTTCACTGGCTACGCTGTCATTCGGTAACCGGTCCGTCGTGGTGTAATCGGCAGCACATCAGATTTTGGTTCTGAGGGTTCAGGTTCGAGTCCTGGCGACGGAGCGAGGCTTGCCGAGCGACAATCAGCACCGGAGCGAGGCTTGCCGAGCGACAATCAGCACCGGAGCGAGGCTTGCCGAGCGACAATCAGCACCGGAGCGAGGC
>Ga0153922_1000771_pt1 | contig 12310 bp, 10 predicted proteins | sample TSNJ006MetaG_FD_104723 | JGI IMG/M metagenome (GOLD analysis project Ga0153922, IMG submission 104723) | Attine ant fungus gardens microbial communities from New Jersey, USA - TSNJ006 MetaG | ecosystem: Host-associated > Fungi > Mycelium > Unclassified | place: USA: New Jersey, Brendon T. Byrne...
CGCTCCGGTTCACACCGAAGCGCCGCGCGTTCCGAATTCGCCGGCCCCTCCGGCGGTCACCCAGACCGTGCCTGCCGCGCCACACGACACCGGTGCGCCTCCGAACCCGCCGGCGCCGGGTATCCGATCGGGGCCGAACGCCCTGGCACCCGACACCCAATCCGCGCCAGTAAACACGGGCGGGCCCCAGAAGGACCTCGCCCCGCCGCCCGGGGTCGCCGCCCGATCCGCGCCATCGCGCGGACCGGCCGGCCAGCCGCCTAACCTTCCGGGGCTCAACCAGGCGGGTCCGAATCAGCCGGCGCCGAACCTGCCGGGGCCGAATCAGCCGGGGAGCAATCAGTCGCCGCCGGGTGGCTTCCGGTCACTTCCCGGTGCAACGCCCGGCCCGCTACCGGGGTTGGCACCGGGCAACGTGACCGGCCCCGTCACCGCGGGCCCGCGGGCGGCGTCGCCGGGTGGCCAGGTGGTGACTATTCATCAGGCCACCAAGCTGCAGGCGCCGCAGGCCGACGTCGCCACCGCCGAGGCGTCGGTACCCTTCGTACACAAGCCGGATCCCGCGCCCGCGACAGACGTCGACAATCTGCGCAACAAGGTGTGGTCGCCAGATGACAACGGGCGAAACCGCGCCGATCAGGATTGGCGCGCACCCGGGCCCGACCGCCCGGATTTCGGCCAGCACCAGTGGGATCACGACGTGCGGCAGTGGGACCGCGACTGGGTGCGCTACGACGACGACTACCGACCGATCATCTGCAACCCGTACCAGGACACGCTGCAGATCGTGTACGACTACGAAGGCGCGCCACAGATCGTGGTGATCCCGCCGTTCGGAAGCGCCGTGCTCGACGCGGCCGACTACGGCGCCTACGACTTCACCGCGCTGCTGCTCGACGCGGCCGGGCAGGCCGCCGACGTCGCGGTGGGAAGCTTCTTCGGTGGCGGTTATGACCCGGGTGACGGTCTACTGCCGCCACCGCCGCCGCCGCTGCAGACTTACGACAACGTCCCGATCGCCGTCGACTATCCGAACGCGAGCTACGACCCGTTCCTGGTGAGCCAGGTCGTCGACGCCGGCCCCGATCCGCAATACGGCGAGGACAAGGTGCTGCTCGACGGTGTCACACCAGTGTGGGGCGATTGGACGCAAACCCCCGACGGGCAACGCGAATTCGACGTCAACAAGACACAGCAGTTCCCCGGCCTCGATACTCCGGCCCCCGGACCGCTGCCAGGCGGCTACCAGCTGCACCTGGCGAGCAAGCCGTCGCCGGGGATGCCGGTCCGGGACATCTTCGTCGTCGCTTGTTCGGCTGTGGTGGCGACGTTGGGGCTGTGTGCGGCGGTGGCGTTCGCCGTTGCGCGGCGACGGCGCCGCCGGGCGTGGCAGTATCCGTTACCGTTCCCGCGGTTGCCGGTACCGCACTGACCGGTGTGTTCGGGAGGGCCCGTGCGGGTCCGCGGCCCGCGACTATGGGATCTTGGCGTTGGCGCCTTAGTGTGGTAAGCCTAACCAAAGAAATTTGGGGCGGCGCTGGAGCGCAGAGTAGGGGTCGCACGCAATGAGACCAAGCAGGGGCACGAGCGTTAGCTGGATTCGCGCGCTGGCCGCCGCGGTAGCGGCGGTGTCTGCAGCGACTGCGAGCGGTTGTAGCACTGGCTCGAAGTCTGACACCCCGGCCGGGATCGACACCAAGAACGCACAATCGACCAGCGCGTCGCAGGTGTCGGCCGCCGACGCCGCGGCGCGTACCACCCTCAGCCCGGCGCCCGGTTCGTTCCTGGCGGGCAAAACCGCTGTGACGACAGTGGCCTCGACCACACCGGACAACGGCGATGTCAACCCGTATGCCATCTGGCCGGTCACAGCCGACATGGGCAGCCTGCACGCGGGGGACGTCCTGGTGGACAACTTCAACAACAAGTCCAACAACCAGGGAACCGGCACCACGATCGTCAATGTGCATCCGGACAAGTCGGTCACCGTGTTCGCCACCCTGCCCCAGAACCTGGCCGGATGCCCGGGAGGGGTCGGGTTGACCACGGCCATGGTCGTGCTCAAAGCCGGATGGGTCATCGTTGGAAGCCTGCCAAGTACCGACGGCAAGATCGCCACCTCGGGGGCCGGATGCCTGATCGAGCTGACCCCGACCGGCCAGGTCGCCGGAACCTTGACCGGTAACTACATCAGCGGTCCCTGGGACGCCACGGTGCTCGACCGGGGCAACACCGCAACGCTGTTCGTCACCAACACGCTGGTCGGGGATGTCAAGAACGCCGGCGACAAGACCGTCAACCAAGGCACTGTGGTGCGGCTGTCCCTCAGCCAGACCGCCACCACACCCCCCGCGGTGACCAGCCAGGTGGTGGTGGCCGACGCGCTGCCCGAGCGCCCGGACGCGTCGGCGTTCGTGAAGGGCCCCACCGGGCTCGTCCTGGACCCCTCGGGCACCCTGTACGTCGGCGACAACATCGGCAACCGGGTCGCCACCATCACCAACGCGCTGACCCGGATGGACTCGGCCGGCCCCGGCGGCACCCTCAGCTCGGGAGGACAGCTGGCCAACCCGCTCGGGATGGATCGAGCACCCAACGGCAACCTGTTGGTCGCCAACGCGACCAACGGCAAGATCGTCGAGATCACCCCGGCCGGAACCCAAGTGGGCGCGTTCTACGCCAACCAAGACGTCGCCCAGGATCCCCCCGGCAACGGAAACCTGTTCGACCTTGCTGTCAACCAAACCCGCGACGGGATCTACTTCGTCAACGACGACACCAACACCCTGTCGCTGTTGCGCGGATGAGCGACCAACAGCCGCAGTCGTCGCAGCGGCTATCACGGCGAAACCTGATGGCCGGCGGGCTTTTGGTGGGCGGGGCGGCGATCGGCGGGGCGGTCGGCGCGGCCGCGGGCGCCGCCCACGGCGCCGACGCCCGCCCGGCGGCCTCGGACACCGAGCCGTTCTACGGGCGCCACCAGAGCGGCATCATCACGGATACCCAGCAGCACACCGTGATCGCGGCGTTTGACCTCAACACTGGCTTGCGAGAGCACGTGACCCAGGTGCTGAGCAGGTGGAGCGAGCTGGCCGCCCAACTGACCAGCGGACAGTCGGCGACGGTGCCGATCTACGACCCGCCCGACGTGGTCAGCGCCTACGCCAACACCACAGCCAAATCGACCACGTCCGACTCGCTGGACACCTGGCAGGCCGGACCCAACCGGCTCACCATCACCATCGGCTTCGGGCGCGGGCTGTTCTCCCACAACGGAATTGACCGCTTCGGGCTGGCCGACAAGCTGCCGCCGCAGCTGGCCGAGCTGCCCCACTTCCCTGGCGACCAGCTCGCCGCCGACCAAAGCAACGGCGACCTACTCATCCACGCCTGCGGCGACGACCTTCAGGTGGTGTTCCACGCGATACGCGCGTTAGCCAGGGTTTCCCCGGACATCGCCGCCCTGCGCTGGACCCAGATCGGCTACTCCCCCAGCAACGCCTCGGGCACGCCGCGCAACCTGATGGGCTTCAAGGACGGCACCGTCAACTCCAACGCCCACCCGCCGGCCGACCTGGACACCACCTTGTGGGCCGGTGCGGACGGGCCGGCCTGGATGCGCGGTGGAAGCTATCTGGTGTACCGCAGGATCCGGATCACCCTCGAGCACTGGGACCGGCTCGGACTGGACGCCCAGGAGCAGGTGATAGGTCGGCACAAGGTCTCCGGAGCGCCGCTGGGCAGCGGGCGGGAATTCGACGCATTGGACCTGACCGCCCGCGACGACGCCGGCAAATTCCACATCCCCGACACCGCGCACGTGCGCCTTGCCGCCCCGGAGACCAACAACGGGGCGGTCATCATCCGGCGCGCCTTCTCCTACAACAACGGCACCACCCCGTTCACCGAACGTTGGCCGCCGTGGCGGCAAGCGCTCGAGTACGACGCCGGCCTGCTGTTTTTGGGCTATCAGCGCGATCCGCGACGCTCGTTCGTGCCGATCTTCAGCCGGATGTCGATCAACGACGCGCTCAACCAGTTCACCACCCACACGGCCAGCGCGGTCTTCGCCCTGCCGCCGGGTGCCGCGGGCCCCGGGCACTGGGTGGGCGAGACGCTGTTCGCGTGACCACGCCTTCACTCTTTCAAGCGGACCGCACCCATTTACGCATCGGCGGGCGGGGCAGAGTTTGGCGCAATCGGCGCCCAGGGATCGACGGGGACAATGCCGATCGCGTGTCCGGCCATGTCGAGCAGTCGTCCCCACGATTTAAAGGGACGCAAGACAAGTCGTTGGTCAACGACCGCCGCTTCGGGCAGTGTGGCGCGCACTCGCTCCACGATCCGTGACAGGTCGCCGATCTGGTGAACCTGCGACATCACCATCAAGTTCATCGATCCCACGGTCGACAGGCTGATGCGGGTTTCGGGCCAGTTGCCGATCTCACCGCCGTACTGGTCCAGATTGTGGTGTGGGATCGATAGCCATAAGACGAATTCGACGGGCCATCCGCCCTCTCGACGCGTGAAATCAGTTCGGAACGCCAGCATTCCACGGCTGACAAGAGAATTGAGTCTGCGGCGTACGAGGTGTTCCGAGGTGTCGAGGTCCTGCGCGAGGCGGCGTAATTGGGCCCGACCATCTCGCTGCAACGCTAGGAAGAGTGCTCGATCGGCGGGCAGGAATGCGTGGTCGCGGGCGGCACGTCGATGGTCAACGTCGGCTCCATCGGCAACTGAGCGCCGTCGCGTGTTGTCGATCGCACCCAGACGCCAGTGCACTCCGCTGTACCACTGCAAAGCCACTTGCGCTCTCACCTGCGCGATGCCGGGCACGCGAGGTAGCCGCTCAACCAGGAGCGTACTCAAGGCCTGTATGTCGCCGGCGAGTACCACGGTGTGCAGGTCGAAGGCACCGTCGGTCGCGTACACGCTGATGACTTGGGGGATCGCGGCCAGTTCTCGCGCCACGTCGATAGTGTGTCCCGGCTCGGCACATACTTCATATACCGCACCGACGAGCGCGAGATGCGGCCCTGGGACCGACGACACCCACGCATGACCGGAGTCGGCGAGTCGTTGCCAGCGGCGTGCGGCTGTGTTCGGCGAGATGCCCAGCACCGGCCCGAGCCGTTCAAAACTGACCCGCGGACTAGCATGCAGCGCATCCAGGAGCTGCAGGTCGACTTCATCGACGCCATGATGGGTCGATCGGCTCTTGCTCACAACGGCGATCCTCACTGCGGCCGTGTCTCAAAACTGCACTTTCAATGTATCTAGATATAGATTCGAACTTTTCAGCCACATTGAGTGACGCTTTCCCCCAGATTAAAGAACATCGGTGGTCACTGTCGTTCACTAAACCGGTGAGCGAACCGATACCAGGCGTCACCATTCCGCTCGCCTGCTGGGTTGAGCAACTGACACTCGACGCGATTCCCGAACGGGTACGCACCCGAGCGAAGCATCTGCTGCTCGATGGTGCGGCGTGCGCGTTGGTCGGGGCCCAGTTGCCGTGGTCGCGCGTCGCGACACGAGCCGTGCTCGATCTGGAGGGAGCCGGCAATGCGGCGGTTATCGGGACCGGCGAAACTACAAGCGGCCCGGCTGCAGTGCTGCTCAACAGCACCTTCATCCAAGGGTTCGAACTTGACGACTTCCATCCCTTGGCGCCGCTGCATAACAACTCCCTCATCGTGCCGGTGTTGTTGGCGACCGCTCAACGCCTTGGCGGGGTGTCCGGCGCAGCGGCGTTAACAGCGGCGGTCGCCGGATTCGAGGTCGGCCCCCGCGTGGGGTTGGCGCTGCACGGATCGCAGATGCTGTCGCGTGGTTGGCACAGCGGCCCCGTGTTCGGTACCCACACTGCGGCCATGGTCGCGGGCAGGTTGAGCGGCCTCGGGGCTGAACGGCTTGAAGACGCTCTGGGTATCGCGGGCACCCAGTCGGGTGGGTTGATGGCCGCGCAGTACGAGTCGATGTGCAAACGGATGCAGCATGGCTTTGCCGCGCGTAACGGGTATTACGCTGCGGCACTGGCGGCGGGCGGCTACACCGGCATCAAGCAGGTCTTCGACCGGCCCTACGGCGGGTATCTGGCGGTGTTCGGCGAGGGCCACGAACCTGATGCAACGCAGATTACCGCCGGGCTCGGCGAAGTCTGGCATACCGAGCTGATCATGGTGAAAACCTATGCCGCACAGGGAGGATTGCACGGCACGATTCAAGCGGCGCTGGAACTGCGCGCGCACCACGCGATCGATCCGGCAACGGTCGCACACATCGAGATCCGCGTGGGCCATACCGTGTATCACCACGGTTGGTGGCAGCCCGAACGGCCGTTGACGTCCATCGGCGCGCAGATGAATCTGGGCTATGCCGCCGCTGTGGCGTTGCTCGACGGCCAAGTGCTGCCACCGCAATTCACCGACGAACGCCTCGATGCCGACGATGTGTGGGAGTTGATCGGCAAGGTCGACGTCAAGCTGGACGAGAACATTCAAAACGCGCCGCTGCACGAACGGTTCGCGACCGAATTGCGCATCACATTGAACGACGGAACGGTCCTCGACAAGCGGATCGAGCAGCCACACGGCGGCCCGGCGGACCCCGTGACCAACGAGGACCTCATCGACAAATACCGTGCGCTGGTAGGTCCGCTCATGCCGCTGTCGCGACTGGACGCCATCCAGCAGGCGGTGCTGGACATCGATGACCTCACCGATATTCGCGAGCTGGCTGAGCTGTTGGCCGCGCCGGTTCGCGGCGCCCTAGACAAGGATGACCAGAAGTGTTGACTGCCAATGAAGCTCGACAAAAACTGCGCGATGCGATCGCCGCCGATGATGTCGTCATTGCTCCAGGAGTGTTTGACGGCATCTCGGCCTGGCTGGTGCGCCGGCTGGGGTTCACGGCGGGCTACATGACCGGTGCGGGGGTGGCGGCGTCGGGGTTTGGCTTGCCCGACATCGGCCTGGTGACCCAGACCGAAATGACCGAGCGAGCCCGCGTGTTGGTGCGAGTGCTCGACGAGGTACCCCTGATCGCTGACGCGGACACCGGTTACGGGGCGCCACTAAACGTCGTGCACACAGTGCGGGAGTACGAAAGGGCCGGGGTAGCGGCCATCCAGCTCGAAGACCAAGCGTTCCCGAAGAAGTGTGGGCATCTGCCCGACAAGGAACTGATCCCTACCGACGCGTTCGTCACCAAGCTGGCCGCGGCGCTGGAGGCACGCACCGACCCCGACCTTGTGGTCATCGCACGCACCGACGCGCGCGGCCCGCTCGGGCTCGACGCCGCAATCGAACGCGCGAACACCTACGCCGCGGCCGGAGCCGATGTCATCTTTGTCGAAGCGCCGCAGGGCTCCGACGAGGTGGCACGCATCGCCAAAGAAGTGTCGGCGCCGTTGCTGATCAACCTGGTCATCGGCGGGATGACACCGAACGAATCCACGGTCCGCTTGCGCGACATGGGGTTTGCCATTGCGATCCACCCGTCGCTGCCGCTTGGTGCTGCCGCCTACACCATGTTGACGAGCCTGGCCGAGCTGGCTGGACGTGATCCCACTCCCCTGTTGCCCTCCAAGCCGGCCGAATTCTTCAACCTCGTCGGCCTGGCGGAATGGTCCGCACTCGGCGAGCGATATCGCACGAAAGGAGCATGACACCTCGTGGGCATGACCATGATGGAGAATCTGCTGGCCCGCAAAGCCGGTGTGGCGCAAGTCAAGCCGGGTGACCTCGTCACCGTTGAGGTCGACATGTGCGTCATGATCGATCTACAGTTCGCCACGATGTGGATCCAGCCCAGCCGCATCCACAACCCCGACAAGGTGGCGGTGATCATGGATCACGCCGTGCCTGCCCCGACACTCAAAGACGCCGAAGGCGGCCCGAAAGCGCGAAAGTTCGTCGCCGACTTTGGCATCGAGAAATTCTACGACGTCGGACGGCACGGGATCTGTCACCAGGTGATCGCCGAAAACGGATTGGCCCGCCCGGGTGAGGTGCTGGCCTGCACCGATTCGCACACCATCGCCGGCGGCGCCTACAACGCGGCAGCACGCGGGCTGGGCCCCGCCGAGGTGTATTCCATCCTGTGCACAGGCGCCACCTGGTTCCAGATCGCACCCACCGTGCGCTACGAGCTCACCGGAGAGCTACCACCGGAAATCAGCGGCAAAGACGTCTTTCTATATATCGCCAACACCTACGGTGATGCGACCAATCAAGACATCGAGTTCGGCGGAGCCGGCCTGGCCAGTGTGCCGCTCAACGACCGTCGCACCATCGCGACCCAATGCGCCGAAATCTCCGCGGACTTCGCCACCTTCGGTGTCGACGAGCGCCTCGCGCAGTTCCTGACCGATCGCGGCGTACACGACTACACCCCGGCCGAGGCTGACCCGGACGCCGAGTATCACGACGTACGGACCGTCGACCTGGCGGCGTTGGAACCCTACGTGGCAAGACCGGGCACGGTGAGCCGCAACGGCGTGCCGGTATCGCAGATCGAGCAGAAGAAGATCGATCAGGCCTTCATCGGATCGTGCGCCAACGGTCAACTCGAAGACTTGCGTGTCGCCGCGGCGATTCTGCGCGGAAGAACGGTCGCCCGCGGCGTGCGGCTACTGGTCACGCCGGCCTCACAACAGGTTTACCGCGAGGCGATGCGATTGGGCTATCTGCAGGACATCGCAGACGCCGGCGGGGTGATCACCAACTCGACCTGCGGGGCCTGCTTCGGCTACCACATGGGAGTCGTCGGTCCCGGTGAAGTGTGCCTGACCGCCAGCACCCGCAACTTCACGGGCCGAATGGGCAGCACCGAAGCGCAAATCTACATGGCGTCACCAGCGACCGTTGCCGCCTCCGCCATCACCGGATACATCAGCGATCCGCGGGGCGTCACCACATGAACACCGTGATCACCGGCCGGGTCTGGCTCTTCGGGGACTCCATCAACACCGACGCCATGTACCCGGCTTTCGCTATGAAACTCGATATCCCGGAAGCGTCTAAGCACGTCTTCTACGAGCTGCGCCCCGGCTGGACCGATCGGGTGGAGCCGGGCGACATCGTCATCGCCGGAAGAAACTTCGGCGTCGGATCCTCAAGGCCCGTGGCCGCGCTGTTCCGGCACCTCGGTGTGGCCGCGCTGATTGCCGAGGAGTTCAACTCGTTGTTCTTCCGCAACGCGGTCAACGCCGGTCTGCCCGCGCTCACCGCGCCGGGGGTAACCGAACTCTTCAGCGACGGCGACCGCGGCAGGTTCGATATCGCCACCGGTGAATACCGCAACGAGACCACCGGCCTTTCGGGTGAAGCGCAGCCGCTACCACCGGTGATCTTGGACATCCTCGCCAGCGGCGGTATCCTCGCCCGGCTGGCCGGGCGAGGATACCTTCCGATCGAGCTACTCGATGTGTTGCGGTCCGGCGCCATTCCGCAGGACACCGGATCGGGCGCGTGATCGGCGCCTACGAACCGCCTCCCGCGTACAGGCAGGGCTCCAATCTGGACAATTTCACTGTGCAGGCGGCGGAGGTGGCGGTGCGTCCATGCTCTTGTAGTGCGTCCAGAACCCGACTGCCCCGATGAGCGCTGCACCTCCGAAGACGACGTAAAGGACGACGTTCACGATCAGCATGACGGGCGAGAAGCCGTACGCGGAGAGCACAAGGGCGCCGTAGATGGCCCACAACAGCCCCCACACACACCCGGCGGCGATCACCCCGCAGACGATGGCGATGACGAGGGAAGGTGTGCGGTCGACACGTTTGATTTGCTGTTCGACCTGAGGCGGAACGATATTCATGAGGGTCCTTTCGTTAGTGATTGGTCCGGCCGCAACACGTTCGACGCCCCCTTCGCTTCGGCAAAGCCCCAGCCCGGCGATACGTTTCTCGTGTTGTTCCCGGTCATCGAGTGAATGCTCCCACATCGAAATCGCGGTCGCAGCAAATCGAATCCTCGGGTTGGCCTTTCTGGCGAGACCAAGCATCCGAGGAGAGTCTTGGAGGATTCTTGGAGGCGGGTGGGAGCCGGGGCGGGTTAGCGGTGGCGGACGCCGCTAGCTGGCTACGAGAGTTCGGCGGCGCTCGCGTTGCTGCGGGCTTCGATGGCCTTGACGGTGTTGGCGAAGGCCTTTACCAGGGAGCGCTTGCCGATGGTGCCGACCACGCCCGCGAACAACCGCCCCTTTAGGTTTTTGCCCTCGCGAACTATGACGACGTCTATGTCGGTCGTTCCGTTCGGCTGCCTGCTGAGGGTGTAGGTGTGACCCGAGGCGCCGCCAAACAGGTTGGAGTCGGTGGTCGTGAGCTTGATGTTGCTGGGATCGGACCAGTCGTAATGCAGGCGTTCCCAAACGCCGCGCGAGCCCTCGGTGACGTCGGCCTCATGGGTGCCCTGATGATGCACCCTGAGATAACCATCGGCGCTGTTAGCAAAGAGCTTCGAGCGGCCCGGTCCGAAGTCGGTGAGCCCGGCGATGAACTGATCGGGAGTCGCGGTGGTCGTCTGGTGGAAGTGGATCGTGGACATTATGTCCTCCTTACTCGGGTCAACTCATACGTACGTCCACGATGAGCGCCTCACACCCTGTTGCTGATTCCCGCAAACGGATCGGAGGCCCGACCCTAGTTGTCGTGGTATTGGCGGGGACACCCTTTAGCATCGGGTGGTGGCACAAAGGGCCAGTGCGCTGGGTGATTACCTGCGTGCGCGGCGCGAGCAGGTTCGTCCCGAAGACGTGGGGTTGGCGGCCGGCGCGCGCCGACGCGTTCCAGGTTTGCGCCGCGAGGAACTGGCGACGCTGGCCGGCATCAGCTCGGCCTACTATCTGCGACTCGAGCAGGGCCGTGACACCCATCCCTCTGCTCAAGTCGTAGAGGCGCTCGCGCGAGTTCTTCAACTCGATATTGAAGCGACGGAACACTTGCACCAGCTGGCGACGACGACCGGCAGCCGTCGGCCTCGCTCCGCCGCGGAGACCGTTGCGAACGGGCTGGATCAGCTGATCGATCAGTTTTCGATGCCGGCGATTGTGGCCAGCAGATGCCAGGACGTGCTGGCCGCAAATCCCTGCGCCCGCGCGCTGTCACCTGGATTCAGACCTGGAGAAAACTTCCTGCGCTGGCGCCTTCTCGAACCCGCCGCCCGCGAGCTTTACGTCGATTGGGACGCGGCGACCGAGATAGCGGTGAGTGGGTTACGCGAGGTCGCCGCTAGCGATATGGGGGATCCCCGGTTGCGTGCGTTGATCGAGGAGCTTTCAGCTGCCCAGCCCACGCTTCCGTGAGCTGTGGGCGCGCGCGGATGTCGGTTATCGCGCCAGCATCATCCACGTGCGTCACCCAGAAGTTGGCGACATTCATCTCCGTAGCAACAGGCTCAGCGTGACCCACTCCGGCGGGCAGCACCTGCTGATTTATCACGCAGAACCCGGTAGCCAGTCCGCCACGGCGCTTGAGCAGCTGCGATTCCTGGCGGCCTCGCTGCTCTGACATTAGACGTCGGGACAGTGGCCGGTGACGGCGAATGTTCCTGTGCGCGTGAAGAAGTTGTCGTTGCGGACGCCGATGATATCGTGCCCGGCCGGTGCCAACACGCTTCCAAGAATCCTCCAAGCGCGCGACTTCACACTCGCGCATGACAAATAGACAAACTAACTGTCGAACAAGATCGCGCGGGTGGGCTTCGACCACAACGCAATTGGGTCATGACCACGGAGAAGGGGGCAGATCATGAATGACACCGCAACCGGAGTTGAGCCGCGATGAGTGCGCCGCTTGGTATCTGTCGTGCTCGCAGCGCAGCGGTTGTCGTTGCTTCGGGAGTTGCTATCTCGTTGACAGCGCTTACCGGAGGAATAGTCCCGGCCTCTGCATTGCCGGGAGCGACCACCACGACCTTCGCTCCTCCGCCGCCGCCGCACGTGGTGCTGCCCCCGCCGCTCCCGCCGACGCACGAGGCGCCGCCGCCCCCGCCGACGCACGAGGCGCCGCCGCCGCCCCCGCCGACGCACGAGGCGCCGCCGCCGCCCCCGCCGACGCACGAGCCGCCGCCGCCACCGCCGCCGCACACTGCCGAACCGACGACCACCTACCCGCCGACGAACACGCCGCCTACGACCACGGCGGCCGCGCCGGTGACGACCACGGTGGCCGCGCCGAGCACACAAGCGCGGGTGACGACGACGGCGGGTCCGCTGCCGACCGCGACGGGTCCGTTGCCGACTACGACGGGTCCGTTGCCGACCGTGACATCAAGTGCGGCGGTGAGCGTGCCGAACAGCTCGGGTC
>Ga0153922_1000775_pt1 | contig 12245 bp, 15 predicted proteins | sample TSNJ006MetaG_FD_104723 | JGI IMG/M metagenome (GOLD analysis project Ga0153922, IMG submission 104723) | Attine ant fungus gardens microbial communities from New Jersey, USA - TSNJ006 MetaG | ecosystem: Host-associated > Fungi > Mycelium > Unclassified | place: USA: New Jersey, Brendon T. Byrne...
CGGATTTGCCCATTCGTGAAATCTCGGAATGGATGGACTATGAATACCAGTCTCATTTTACGAAACATTTTAAGTCCCATATGCATATGAGTCCTTCTGAGTACCGGAGATTGAATAGTTAATGGATGCCGCAGCCCGGTCACTGGGGAAAAGCGCCTAACCATTCGGCCAAGCGCTTTTCCCCATACCATTAAATATCTTCTGCCATCTTTTTATAGATGCCGGCATTCTGATGATTAGGATCCAATTCCAGTGTTTTCGCAAACCAGCCTTTTGCCTTTTTGGCTTCACACAGCCCCAGTTCCCCCAGTCCCATCAGGTAATAGCAATGGGCCTGATTTTTCAGATTAAGATCTTCCTCAAAAAGCATCAGATCCGGAAGCGATACCGCAAAATAGTCTATTTTTACGTCATCTCTTAAATGCCGCCTGCCATAGTTCAGCAATTTGTAGAATCTTGCGCCGGCCTCGCGCTCCTCGCCTAATTTTTTCTTCGCCAGTCCCTGATAGAGAATCATATCCGCCGGCTGGTCATAGTAGTACATCATCCCGGCCGGATCCGATGCACCAAGGGTTGCCAGTTCAAAACATTGCCGCCCCTCTTCCGGCCGGTCCAGCTGCTCCTGTACCAGTCCCAGATAGTAATACAGGTCATTGTCCTTCGTCCCCGCCAGCTTTCCTTCCCCAAGGTTCTCCGGATACGCAAGTGCTTTTCGGATCAGATCTTCGGCCTCTTTGTATTGTGTCTTTTGCAGACACTCTTTGGCCACCTCCAGCAAGGCCATCTTATACTGGGCGGTCACTTTTCCTTCCGCACCTTCCCAGGGTCGGAATTCAAATTCCATAATCCGGGCATAAGCTTCTTTATTGCGCCCCAACTGATTCAGTAAGGTGACGTATTCAATGTATACATCGTCCCGTTTTAACACTGCGGCCGCATTTTCTTCGTACTGTTCAATACGCCGGTCAAATGACAAGCCGATTTTCTTATAAAGCTGATCGAGTTCAAAGAATATCCGGGCATCTCCCCGGTTCAGCGCAAATGCCTTCTCCAGCTTCTTACGAGCCAGTTCCGGCTGCCTTTGCTTGTTGTAATAGCCGATCGCCAGATTACGCAGGACGGTTGGATAAGAATCATCCAGCGTTTCTGATCTTTCCCACATGGCAATGGCTTCTTCAAACCGCCGTTTATCATAAAGAAGATTTCCCAAGTAATAACTGGCTTTCGCTCCATCCGCATATTCCTTTACCGCATCGTTCAGAACGATTATATCTTCCAGTTTATTCGGAAAGCAATATGCCGGATCACATCCGTCGGCCTTTCTATACTCCTCAAAACACCGTTTCCCATCGCCGAGCTGTTTATAGTAATAGCCCCGGTAGTAATGGAGCAGCGGATTTTGAACAGTGCACGCTGATAATACCTGAATGGCCTCCTGCCAGAAACCGCCTTCAGCATAATCTTTTGCAATCATAAGATAATTCTCGTGGAAATTTCTCATAATGCCATAATCGCCTTTTTCACCGGTCACAAATTCCCGTTCGAACAAGGAGAGAAAATCGAAATGATCCAATTCCAGATTGCAGGCAATCATTTGCAATGCTTCTTCTTTTCGCCCTAATTTTCTTAGGATGGTTGCTTTTAATCCCCTGCCTTTGATGTTATGTGCATTCTTAACCAGCGCTTTTTCTACGAACCCCAGTGCTGCTTCGTAATCACCGCTGCGGGTGCGGATCGCTGCCATATAGTAAAAAGACATTTCCTGCTGTTCATTGGTCCAGGTTGCTTTATAGAATGCGTCAAAGGCCTCCTCCTCCCGATCCTGCAGAAACAGAGCCAGACCCAGGTGATAATACGGCTCACTGTTATATGGATTCGGATTGAGGTTGGTCAGCCGGCTCAATGACCTGCGGAAATATGTTTCGGCTTTTGCAAACATTCCGCGCCGAAGCAGCAGTAATCCATAAGCATCATTGATCCGGATATCCCCCTCGTCCCGTTTTAACCCTTCCAGATAATACGGATCGGGTAAATAGGTCGCATGGCGGTATTGCTCAATATGCTGGCCGGTCAGATACAGCTCTTCCACGGTCATGATCTCTTTCGGTGCCTTCGCCGCTTTTGCCGGTTCCGCCAGCTGCGGTATCCCTTCTTCCTGCGGTGTATAATCTACCAGCAGCTCACTGCCGCCATATACTTCCACTTTCAGTCCCGTCTCCCGGCGCTCTTGTGCCGGAATTGTGCGGTGGTAAAGGTCGGTTGGTGAAAGCCGAATCTTTTCCCGCATCATTTCTTCACCATCGTATGACACCACCACTTCACCGTCTTCATACAGGCTTGTGGCATAGACGCAGATATGGATTTCGTCTCCCAGCTTCTCCATATTCACCATTGCATGGATAGATGCATTTTTCACCGGCCCGACCGCCTTATAGGGCATAAAATACTGTTTAAAAGTCTTTTCTTCGTATGGCTTCAGCCAGGTGAAGTCCGGCTGGTTGTCAGTATAAACACCGGTCATCAACTCAGCATAAGGACCGTCTTCATCGGTTAAGATCTTATCCCAGGCCTTTCCGAAGTCACCGCTTCCCCATACCCACTGCTTCTTCCCCGGCGAAACATGGTGATCGGCTACATGCAGAAGACCGGCATCTTTTTGGTAGTCATAGCCCCCAACAAAATCATACTGTGAATTCTCCGCCATAAACGAAGACGGCACCGGCACATTTTTATATCGAGATATATCCACACCTTCGCTATAATCATATTTATAGTATGTCCCCGTGGCGATCGGAAAACCGGTCACATCACGCTTGCCATGATCATATGTATTATGCACATCCGGCGGAAAGATCGTCTGGGTATATTCGTTGACCGGCACTGCCGGGTTCGCCCACCATAAAAATGTCTGCGGCAGTGCTGTCCGGTTATAAAGCTGCCCTCTGATCTCAATAAAAGCGCGATCCGGATAGAGGGTAAAGCCGGCGATCCCTTTGGTTCCATACATCTGATCAACATCATGGATCAGAACGGTTTTGCTGCCGTCTTTATTCTCATTCAGCAGATAATCTACCGGCATAAATGTCGTCGGGCGATGGTGCTGCGGCCAGTTGAACTCAATCCCGCCGGAGATCCACGGACCCAATAATCCGACCAGCGCCGGCTTAATCACATGGTTATAATATACAAAATCATAATCATTCGTTTTGTCATAGGCTCTTTGAATACGACCGCCCAGCTCCGGCAATATCATAATCTTCAGGTACTGATTTTCCAAAAAGACAGCGGTATAAGTCTTATCTGTCTTCTCCCGGCTGATGCTTTCAGTCGTCGGATATGGATACACCTTCCCAGTGCTTCCCTGATAAACCCGATTTTCCAAAAACATCGGATTTTTATCCGGTGCTCCCGCCTCATAGGTTGGAATTACCACCTGCTCTTCCCATACTTTTACCTCATCCATAATCTTCTGCTCCTTTGTTTTTTATTGAATGTCACAATGATTTCCGTTATAATGAATTATCATAAAGTGAAAGTTAGTTCATAGGGGGTGTTGTCTCCCGCGAAAGGATTTGCCATGCGTTCATATGAAGCCAATGTAGAAAGCCGTTCAGACTATTATGTTTACACAGCAAGCACTTCTGCTAAGAAGCTGTTCTTCTATCCGCTGCACATCGGATATTTTTACTATGAGCCCAATTACCACTTAAAGCGTGACAGCTTTGATAGCTTTCTGATCCTGCTGGTCACCAAAGGCTCCTGCGAAATCCACCTAAATAACACCACCTCGGCTGCCCATAAGGGGGATGTCGTTCTGCTGGATTGCTATTCCCCGCACGAATACGGAAGTCCGGATACCTGGGAAGCCTCCTGGCTTCATTTCGACGGCCCACTGGCCCGGGAATATTATGAACATATTGTTCAGGCCTCGGGCAATATCATTATTCCCCGCAGCCCCCAAACTGTCGGACACTCCCTTAATAAAATTTGCGGAACCTTCCGCAGCGGAGCGCCGCTGCGTGAAGCCAGCCTCTCTAAATATATCCTTAACATTTTAACGGAATTGTTATTAGCCGAAAATAAAATAAAAACAGCGGCATCTCCTCATGCAGCTGCTCTGGAGAATACCATCGCATATATCAATGAGCATTTTGCCGAACCGCTCTCCCTTAAAGATCTGGCCGCCGGCGCTTCACTGAGCCCCTTTTATTTTACCCGGGTCTTTGCCCGCGAAACTGGGATGACACCCCATCAATATTTGATTGCGACACGCCTGAATTCGGCAAAATTTTTATTAAAATCGACTGATATTTCGATCAAAGAGATCGCTTTCAATTCCGGATTCACCAGCGAAAGCAGCTTTTGCTCCACTTTTAAAAAATGGGAGTATATTACACCTTCCGAATATCGCAGCCTGGATTCTATGATGTATTGAATCTGTCCTTAGTATAATTTGAAACAGAGGATTTATCATTATTTAATTTTGCGTAGTTGTTTATAAAAATTGCTTTTTAAATAATTAATTTACTTTTACCCAAGGTTCTTTTCTGTAAACAGCTTACTGGTTACTTTGGCAGCAATCCGCTTGCCTTTTCACAGACTTCATATACCTCATCGTATTTTGCATCAATCAGCGGCTCAACCTTTTGACTTCTTTTTAAGCTCAACGCTTTATAAACGAAATAGGGAAGAATCCAGCCGACAATACCAGGCATACCAAAGATGATGCACAGTAATATATTGGGTGGCTCAGCGGCAACGGCAACCACTGAACCGGCCAAAAAAGCACAGCCAATCAAACCAATGATGAGTGAACCGATAGTTGCACTAATCGTCTTGGATTTCTCCAAAACCACAATCTCACCCACACAGGCGTCAAATTGACGCTGCAGGCGAGTCAACTCCGCTTTATTCAATATTTTCCGGTCACGCTTGAACTTTAAGGAACTGGAATTGATTCCGGTAACCACACCCGGTTTTCCATCTAGCTCCCAGCCAAAATTCTGATAACCGTCAGCATAGATTGATTCCATATTGCGAGGGGTTGTGATCTCTTTGTATTCGTAACCAACAAAGTCCCTTGATTTGTTTGTTTCGTTTACTTCGTTCATTTTAGGTTCTCCTTTCTCAGCCATAGTAATCAAGCATTCAGATGCACAGTAAAAATAGAGCCTTTTCCTACCTGGCTTTCCACCGAAAGTGTTCCTCCGGCCTTTTCAACAATACGGTAGGCAAGGGCTAATCCCAGGCCATTTCCTTCCTTTGAATGAGAAGTGTCTCCTTGATAAAATTTATCAAAAATATGCTTGATGGTTTCAGCACTCATTCCGCATCCGGAGTCCGACACTGAAACAGTGATTGTATTTACGTCGGATGTTTGCTTTAATACAATTTTGCCACCGGGTTCGGTAAATTTGACAGCATTGGCCAACAGGTTATTCCAAACAATCTCCATCATATTTTCATCAGCCGTGATAACCACCCGATCCTCGATATCCACCTCAATTTCAAGATCCTTCTTTTCCCACAATGACTCAAACTGCAAGAAACAATCGGCCAACTGGCTGCATAAATCATATGGCTCCACAGTGGATTCGATTGCCTGGCTGTCAAGCTTGGTAAGCTTTAGAATATTGGTAATCAATGCCGAAAGCCGGTCTGTATATTCTATGATGATATCCTTGTATTCCTCCTGGGTTTCGGCTGCGAGACTGCCTTTTTTTAATAAGGTTGTATAGTTTTTTATGACTGCAAGAGGTGTTTTTAGTTCATGCGAAACATTAGACACAAAATCATTTTTTAATGTTTCTATACTGCCAAGCTCAGCCACCATTTTGTTGAAATCCAAAAACATAACGTCAATATAATCATGCTTATCAGCAGTATGGATAGGTTCGACATAAATTGAAAAATCTCCCTCCGCTACCTTTTTTGTCGCCTCGCTAAGCCTTCTCATAGGTCTGTCATAGCCCTCTCTTATCTGCCAATTTGTTATAAATGTAAATAGTGCTGCGACTATCGCCCAATAAATCATAATGATAGCTACTTGAATAAGTTCACTCATTGATTGATAACCGGGAAAAATGATAATTCCCACCTGAATTCCCACCAGAAGCAGCATCGTGCAATAAGTAAGGACTGTTTGTTTCCAGCTTATTTTCTTTTCCTTGACACGAACATCCCTTTCTGCCTGTCTTCTTTTTGTCATGACAAAACCGCCTTGTAACCCAGACCATGTACGGTTGCAATTTTAAAGCCGCCACAAGCCGAAAATTTATCGCGCAGCTTTGTGATATATACATCCACGGCACGAAGGCTAGTGTCGCTATCCACGCCCCAGAATTCATCCATCAGCTGGGAACGGGAAAAGGTTTTTTGGGGATAGGATAGAAGCTTAAACAGGATATTGAACTCCCTTACGGTGATGGGAATCTCTTCATCATCAATCACTGCCGACATCGCATCGGCATCTAGCTTCAGGTTCCCGATGCTCAGAGTCTTGCTCTCCATGATGTTGGCTCGGCGGAGCAATGCCTCTATACGTAGGATCAGCTCATCCATGTCGATGGGTTTGACCATATAATCGTCAATGCCGGCATGGAAACCTTTTTGTTTGGATGTGATATCATCACGGGCAGTCATGAATAAGATTGGGATGGTTTTGTTGATGTTGCGCACCGATTTGGCAAATTCATACCCGTCGATATCCGGCATCATAATGTCCGAAATAATCAGGTCGAACAAGGCATTATACATGGTGTCATACGCATCATGAGCGTTAAGGCAGCCCTTTGCGGTATACCCATGGTCATTCAGAACGGTGCAAACGACCTGGTTCAGCTTTGTATCGTCTTCTACAACAAGAATATTAATCATAAGATTTCCCTCCATCAATCGGTAGTTTCTCTAAGTATAGCAGATAAATGTTTGAGAAATGTTAAAGTCAGAAGCCTAATTCAATTTTTTTCATGTATATTAAGCTGTTAATTTTCTAAGCAACTCTGCAATAAATTCTGATATTTCTTTTGTATCCGCTTTCATGCCGGAGCTAATCCAATGGGTTAATATACCACTGCACCCATTGGCAGAAAAATAGTAAAGCCATTCCTTTTTTTGCTTTGACACATTGGGCAATTGGTTTTCAAAAGACGGGTACGCTTGTTCATAAAATATGTTGAGTATGCGATTGGAAAAAGTCCTGTCGCCATTATCAGATACGATTGTAAGATAAGACATACCACTTTCTTTAATTTTATTAAACATTTTTTGGAACAAATCGGTTATATTTTTGTGCTGTGACCCTTGTACAAGCTGTTCCAATTCGCAAATCATTTCATCTTCAATCTTATTTAACAGATCAAAACAATCCGTATAATGTTTATAAAATGTGGCACGGTTTATCTCAGCCATTTCACAAACATCTTTTACGGTTATTTTGTTGACGGGCTTGTCTTTAAGCAGCTCCATGAAACTATTTTTTATAACCATTCTTGTATACCGCACTCTTGCGTCTGAAATCATTAAAATCACCCCTTTACAGATTCGGATTTTGTGGAAATCTATCAACAGTATAGTTACACCTGTTGATTATCTTCCGAAAAATTATAAATTGACGGTTGTTGTTTTCCTAAAAGGCAGTATACTATACACAAGACGGAAAATCAACACCTGTTTTTTATTTTACTCAAAGCAAACCTGTTAAAAAGGCTATCAACACGGTCACTATGTCTTAGAAAGGCGGCGAATGGAATGGGATTATTAAAGAATATTTTTATCGTACCAGTTGTCATGGTATTGGCAATAGCTGGAACAGTAATTTTAGTCAAGTTAATACAGTGGCTTATTCGCCTGGTCTTTAGGGATAAAGGGCGAAAATTTGTTGACGATTTTACAGATTGGACGTTGCATGTTGACGAACATACAAAAAATTTATTGGAGGTGTGAAGAAAGATGATTGCTTCATTATTAGCTCAAACGGTATCAGCCCAAAACTTAAATTTGAACACGGGAATACCGGTTTATATTTTAATACCGCTTATTATGGTCATAGCCATTGGTGCAGTTGTGGTAATACGATGGATTTATAAGAAAATGAACAAATAAAATAGTTAAGATAAGAGTGGTAAGAAATCGATAAAGGTGCTAAGAGAATAAAACCATGTACGCCTTACGCTTGGGCCGATAACAGAAACTAAGCGGCGCCCCCCCAAGAGGGTGTATATTAACAATGACCGTCCATATCACAGTTGTCGGACACCTCCTAGTACCTCCTAAATTTAGTTTTTCTATTACTACAAATGCTTAAACTACAAGGCTAAATATTTCTCGCCATTGTTTCTGCTTCTTGCACTTTTGAAAACCTCACACCCGACCAAAATCTCTTTCCATTGATATTATCATTTAAAATGAAAACCGCACATTTATCAATGCCGAGTTGTTTTTGCATATCAATCGCCAAATGAACAAGTTCGGAAGCTATCCCTTGCCGACGATATTCGGGCAAAACAGCTAAATGATATATAAACGCTCTCCGTCCGTCATTTCCACACATGATTGTACCTATAATTTTTTCTGACAATTTACAGGCAAAGCTCTGTTTAGGATTGCGTGATAAATATTTATTTATATTATCCCGCTCATCGGCATTACTTAAATTAAGTCCTTGAATAGACTCCCACAATTTATAAATTTCGTCATAATCTTCAATCCGCATAAAACTATATGAAATATTCATTGTAAACCTCACGTTATGTAAATAATCTGATATCATCTATTCTTTTCGCCTCTTCTTATCAAGGCTTCACATATTTTCCAGACTTCTCCTATCTCCCATTGATCGTCTATGTATCGTTCAAATCTCAGTTGCTCAAGTAATTCTTGAATCTGTTCCCAGGAAGATGCAAGAGTAGAAACCTTTTGCTGCGGTTTTTTCTGTAGCGGCGCTAAACACTTTAAACGAATATCTAATGCAATCTCCTGCTTTCTTTTCAGTTCTTTCTCAAATAGATATTTCTCGTGGGAATACTCAATTTCAGAAAACATCTTGTTAAACATGATTTCTCCCCCTAAAATTTCTGTATTTAATATATTTAGCATATGGGAAAATAGGCCTTCCGGAATCGCTTCTTCAATGAGTATGCTTGGATTGATTTTTCTGCATACCGGGTGTTTAAATATCCTGACCAATGCGCATACCCTGCCCAGAATATCGGCTGCCGTCTTATATTCATTTAAAATCAGTAAATCATGACATCCCTTAAATGTTCTGTTTAGGAATGGCATCGCTCCTGACGGGTCGTTATGCCACACTTTCCAGTCATCCATATACCTGCCGTCATCATCGAACTCATAATAATGCGTCTCATATTCAAGATAAATTTCTCCACGCTCAACCTTCCCGCAAAATTCCTCTATTTCTCTTTGACTTGGCATATATATGATTTTCTTTTCACCGGAAAGCGACATCAAAAAGTCCTGCTGCTCTCTTTCCGATAACAATCTTGCCTGAGATAAAATCCATTCTTCCTTTTCTGCCACAGACATTCTGCTTAACTGTTCTTCAACCTGCTTTATGAACATCATCATTCTCCTCTCTAATTGCTTCTAATTTGAATTTTACAGACAGCGGTGAAAAAGACTTGATGCCTAAGTCGTCTTTTCGAACAGCGGTAGGTGTTGAGCCGTGAAAACGGGTGAAAGCTTTCGTGAATCCATCCGGCGATTCATAGCCATATTTAAGTGCTATATCAATGATTTTATTATCTGTCGCCAAAAGCTCGCTGCCGGCAATGGCGCCTGCGGTAATGGATATAGTCACTCACCGTCAAACCGCACAGCATGGAAAACCCCTTCTGAAAATAAAAAGGGGAGATATGCACGCACTTTGCAATATCTTCTACTGTAAGTTCTTCGGTAATGTTTTCTTCAATATAGCTTATCGCTTCGCTGATGCTTTCTATCCAATTCACGTTTTCACCTCCTGTCTGTGTATTCAATTATAGGCGTTTCGAAGGAACACTTCCCGACTTTTTCAGCTTTATTTTGTCGGAGTGTCCGTCTGAATTGATTAGCTTCTTTTACAGTTTTTTTATCATCAGATAGTCCTCATTGCCTACATGATCTAATTTTTCATCGGCTATTTCGTATCCCAATCTTTGATAAAAGCGAACAGCGGGGTTATCCTTTTGAACGGATAATGATGTCTGCTTATATCCATTATCTTTGAGCAGCTGGAACAGTTTCTTCATGAGCCTTGTTCCAACACCATATCCTCGAAACTCGGGAGATATGGAAATGGCAAGTTCCGGGGTAGTTGCATCAACATGTCCGTATGCTGGTATAATACGTGTCCATGCTACACCGATTACTTGACCGTTTTGTTCTGCAACTACACCCAAATCGCCGGCTTTATTCCCAAAATCCTCTATGTAGACAAAGATTTCCGGGGCGTTGATGATACTTCTTGCCGGAGGTTCTGCCCCCACGGGGATAAAGATTGCCTGATACAGAAATTCGTTCAAATAAGTATTATCCGATTTTTGCATAACACGAATCTTTGGGTTTATTCTATGTGCAGTGATAATTGTGTAACTATAGGCATTTATGGTTATTGCAGCCCCCTTATAATAGACATAGTAATTCTTGCCTAACCTCATAATAAGATCCGCTTGCACTACGGCTTCTTTGCACCACTCGACAACATCCGAAGTACTTAAATCGAGGTTTTTTCTGATGCGGATTGCTCCAAGCTCCGTCGTGCGCAGTTTGTTTAAATTATCTATCAAATTATTCACAAATATCTCCCCTGCTTCCCTGACGATTTCAGCTTTCTTCCAAATCTCTCTCAATTTTAGCACACCCCAAATATCTTGTATACTATAATCCGCTTTTATCCGGCAAGTTCATAGGGTGATGTATCCTCACTCACGCTTTGTCACTGTTCATTTTTCTTTTAAATACGACAATGGCAATGGCTAAAATCACAACCGCATATCCAATCACCCACCAAAGATGAGGAAAAATAGAAGCATAGTCCCCGGAAACGGCAGCTCTGGCTGCATCAACAGCATGGACGAAGGGCAGAAGATAGGCAATTGTTTCAAATACTCCGCCGACCAGACGCACATCAAACCACGCTCCGCTTAACCATGCGCTCAGATTCGTAAGAAGCGCGCCGCAAAGACCGCCTACCTGTTTGTCGTTCAAAATGCTGCCAGCCAATAGTCCGATACCGATAAATAAAACGGCTCTTGGAATAAGCACTACAAGCGCAAGTAATACATTTATACTGATCTCAAGTCCAAGAAAGAATGAATAGAGTAGAGAAATAATAGCTAGTATTATTTCCCTCTCGTTGAACCGTACGTACGGGTCTCGTATACGGCTCTACAACTTATATTCTAACATTTCTTAGATAATAATTTAGAGGATTGAGCAAACCCGCTCCGTCCTTTATATTATTCTCAAGTAAACCTGGACTGATTATAAAGTTTACAACATTCATACCACTGCTCTTGTACCATCCCAGTCTTGAATTGGCAACTTTAAAAATATCTTCATGTTTAAATCCATTTCTATATTTCCTATTGAGATAACATAGATTCCTATAGATTGTTTTAGGGATTTTCCATTGTTTCATGACTATGACCCTTATTTTGTGTCTTATCCATGCCCCTAATTCTTCCATGAATTGCTTCATCATTCCTATCCTAAAATAATTAATCCATCCTCTCACGATTTCATTTACTCGCCTGATTGTGACTGCCAGCGGTCTTGCGACCGCCCTATTCCTCTTTAGGTATTCACTTAGCTTTTGCTTTAATGCCTTTTTCTTCTCTGGGGTTGCTTTTACTTTCCATTCGCCTCCATATTTTAGAAACGTGAATCCGAGATACTTACTTTTTGTCGGTCTTACAACTTTTGTCTTTGTTGCATTTACCTTTAGGAACAGTTTTCTTTCTAACCAGTCACTTATGGAATTCATTACTCGATTGGCGGCTTTCTCGCTTTTTGTGAATATCAGTATGTCGTCCGCATATCTCACGAAACGCAGTTCTCGCTGTTCTAATTCCTTATCTAGTTTATCAAGATATACATTCGAACAGATGACTGACAATGGTCCGCCTTATGTCGAGCTAGATGTTATGCCGAGATACATCCTGTCAGCTTAACACTTATCAGTGCTGACAACTGCTGAACTCGGCATAATAAGGCCTCATTTCAAAGAATTCAGAAATTGCATGAGA
>Ga0153922_1000779_pt1 | contig 12233 bp, 5 predicted proteins | sample TSNJ006MetaG_FD_104723 | JGI IMG/M metagenome (GOLD analysis project Ga0153922, IMG submission 104723) | Attine ant fungus gardens microbial communities from New Jersey, USA - TSNJ006 MetaG | ecosystem: Host-associated > Fungi > Mycelium > Unclassified | place: USA: New Jersey, Brendon T. Byrne...
AACATCGTCCGGTGTTGTACCTGGCCCTGGAAGATGACGCACGCAGGCTGCAGAGTCGGGCACGCATGCTGCAGGACGACGAACCGCTTCCCGAGGACTTCTACTGCCTAACGCGGGAACATGGCTCCAGTGCAATGGATGTCGCACGTCAGTGGGTCGATGCTCACAAGGACCGCAAGCCCGTAGTTATCGTCGATACCCTGGAAAAGGTTCGTGGGGCACGAGGGAACAACGCCTACGCCGATGACTACAAGGCGGGAACGGCTCTCCAATCGCTACTTGCCCTGGGCGGCAGCGTGATTGCGGTGCACCACACCCGTAAGGGCGAGTCGGACGATTTTCTCGACGATGTGTCTGGCACCCTTGGACTCGTCGGCTCTTTTGACACGGTGATCACACTCAAGCGGGCGCGAACTGGCGACGCTGGCACGCTGAGTGTGACGGGGCGTGACGTCGAGGAGATGATTTACTCTCTGACCTTTCGTGACGGCGTGTGGAAAGCCGACGGCACCGACCTAGCTGCCGCTGCGAACAAAGTGACTGAGCACAAACTTGGCGAAAAGATGCGTGGAGTCTTGGATCTGGTCAACTCCCGTGTCGAGACCACGGCTGCCCATGTCGTGGCGAAGCTGGTCATCAGCGATTCCACCGCGCGGCAGTATCTTCGACGACTCGCCGATGAGCACGGCCTGATCGTCCGGATCGACACTGGCATCTATGGTCCTGTCACGGTGTCACACGTGTCACGCGATGAGGATTGCGCCGGTTCGGCCGACGAGGAGCGCGCCGACTCCCGCGACTCCGACGACGTCGGAGGGGTGGTCAACCCGACACAGCGTGGGCTTGTGCTGTCCGGCGCAGACTGCAGCGGCGTGACACTGTGACAGCGTGACACCGAGAAGGGGCTGGGACGCTTCGCCTGTGCGTCAAACGACGTCATGGCCAGTAGTACCCGCCAGTCCTGGCCCATATATTTCCAAAACGTGGGACCACAGATCCACCCGGATAACGGTCGCTGAGGCGTTCGCGGTAGGGATTTTCGCCCACCCCCTCCCTGAGCGAATTGCTCCGGTATGTCAGCGATGTCCTCTAGCATCCGCGAGCATGGGGGCATTCGCCGAGTTGCTTAACCAGCTCGATGCCGACGACCGCGTCAAAGGCAAGCAGTTCGAGCACATCTGCAAGTGGTTCCTGACCAACGACCCGCTCTACAAACACGAACTTCGCCGGGTGTGGCTATGGGATGACTGGCCTGGCCGGTGGGGAGGCGACGCCGGCATCGACTTGGTTGCCGAGGACCGCAACGGACACTTGTGGGCGATCCAGGCCAAGGCATACGACCCCGCCTATCGGGTCACCAAACGCGACGTGAACAAGTTCCTCGCCGAGTCGGGGCGTGCAGTGTTCACCTACCGCATGTTGATCGCCACGACAAACCTCATCGGCCGCATCGGCGAGCGCACCATCCAGGATCAAGAGAAGCGGGTCACCTTCTTCCGGCTCAACGACCTCGAAGCTGCCGGCGTCGACTGGCCCCGCTCCCCGAAAGACCTCCGCCCACCCCGACCGCGTAAGCCCGCCCGCCCCCGCAAGCATCAGCAGGAGGCGATCACCAAGGTGGTCAAGGGGTTCACGTCGGCGGACCGCGGGCAGCTCATCATGGCGTGCGGAACCGGAAAGACCCTCACCGCCCTGTTCATCACAGAGAAGCTGGAGGCGACGCGCACCCTCGTCCTGGTGCCATCGTTGTCGCTGCTGAAGCAGACGCTGAACGTGTGGCGAGCCAACTGCACCACCGAGTTCGCGTCGCTGCCCGTCTGCTCCGATGACACGGTTGCCAACACCGACGACGATGTGGCGCTGGCGCACACCAGCGACCTCGGGGTTCCCGTCACGACCGACCCCGAGGAGATCGCGGTGTTTCTGAGGCAGCGGTCCGGTCTCCGAGTCGTGTTCGCGACTTACCAGTCGTCGCCTCAGATCGCCAAGGCGTTCACGCAAGGTCGGGTGCCTGCCTTCGATCTGGTGATCGCGGACGAGGCGCACCGGTGCGCCGGACCTGTCTCGTCGGATTTCGCCACGGTCCTCGATCTGGTGGAGATCAAGGCGAAGCGGCGGCTGTTCATGACAGCCACCCCGCGCTACTTCACAGGTCGGGTGCTGAAAGCGGCCGAGGAGGCGGAGTTCGAGTACGCCTCGATGGACGACAAAGCCAAGTTCGGCAAGGTGTTTCACCGCCTCGGGTTTGGAGAAGCCATCAAGCGTGACCTGTTGACGGACTACCAGGTGGCGATTGTTGGCGTTGATGACGCCCTCTATCTCGAGTGGGCGGAGAAGGGTGTCTCGGTGACCCGCGACGGCACGGAGGTCACCAACGCCGCCACCCTGGCGGGCCAGATTGGGCTGGCGAAAGCCATTCGGAAGTACGACCTCCATCGCGTAATCTCGTTCCACTCGCGGGTCAAACGGGCGCGGGAGTTCGCCTACACCATGCCCGATGTGCTCGTGTGGATGCCCGCCCGGCAGCGCCCGAAGGGCGAACTGTGGTCGGAGTACGCCTCGGGTGAGATGCCCGCCGGTGACCGCTATGTCCTGGTCCAGCAGCTCGGGCGGCTCGACGACGGTGACCGGGGTCTCCTCGCCAACGCCCGGTGTCTCGCCGAGGGGGTCGACGTGCCGACCCTGGACGGTGTGGCGTTCATCGACCCTCGTCGATCCGAGGTAGACATCGTTCAGGCGGTCGGGCGTGCGATTCGCAAGTCTGAGGATAAGACTGTCGGAACCATCGTTATTCCGGTTTTTATCGACACCGAGTCGGACCCCGAAACCGCCTTGGACAGTTCGGTGTTCAAGCCGGTATGGGATGTGATTAAGGCGCTGCGGTCACACGACGATGAGCTTGGCGAGCAACTCGATGAACTTAGACGCCAGCTAGGCCGACAGGGTCGAAAGCGCCGACTGCAGGCAAGATTCACGTCGACTTGCCCGCAAGGGTAGGCATCGATTTCGCCCGCGCATTCGATGTGCGCCTCGTCGAGCAGACCACCGCGTCCTGGGAGTTCTGGTTTGGGCTGCTGGAGAGATTTGTCGAACACCACGGTCATGCCCGGGTAAACCGGTGGTTTTCAACAGTGGATGGCTACGACCTGGGTGGGTGGGTCAAGACTCAACGTAGCGACGATGCCAGAGGGACCCTCAACGCCGATCGTCGCCGGCGGCTCGAGGAACTGGCCGGCTGGACGTGGGATCCTCACGCCGACCGGTGGGAGGAAGGTTTCCGCCGACTCTCGAACTATATGGAACGCCACGGTGACGCCCGCGTCCCAAACAGGTACACAGTCGATGGTTATCCGCTCGGCGTGTGGGTTGCGGAGCAACGCGCTAGATATGCCGAAGGGATACTTGCGGCCGACCGCCGAGGCCAACTACGCGAGTTGCCCGGCTGGACCTGGGATCCTCACGCCGACCGGTGGGAGGAAGGTTTCCGCCAACTGCTGCGCTACGTCGAATGCCACGGCGACGCCCGCGTTCCAAAGACTGACAAATACGACGGGTACGCGCTGGGACAGTGGGTCAATATGCAACGCAGTAAGCATGCGAAAGGCATCCTCGACGCCACTCGTGAACAACGCCTGGAAGACCTCGCCGGTTGGATGTGGAACACCGTCACCGACCGGTGGGAGGAAGGTTTCCGCCAACTGCTGCACTACATCGAATGCCACGGTGATGCCCTCGTTCCCAACCGCTGCAGCATGGATGGCTACCCGCTCGGTAACTGGGTTGCCAACCAACGCTCCTTCCATTCAAGAGGCGAACTCGACACCGGGCGAGAGCACCGACTTGAGAGCGTGCCGGGCTGGACATGGACCCCCAAGGCCGACCAGTGGGAGGAGGGTTTCCGCCGACTACTCGACTACGTGGAACGCCAAGGCGACACCCAGGTCCCGCACTCCTACACCGTTGATGGCTACCAGCTCGGCAGGTGGGTCATCGTGCAACGTCGCGACCGCGTCAAAGGCATCCTTGATGCGGATCGCCAGCGCCGACTAGAGGACTTGCGCGGGTGGTCGTGGGACCCTCGCAGCGACTTGTGGGAAGAGGGTTTCTGCCGACTGCTCGAGTACGTCAAGCGCCACGGTGATGCTCGCGTCCCTTCCGCCTACACGTCCTACGACGGCCACAGGCTCGGCGGATGGGTCAGCACACAACGCAGCTTCCACGGCAGAGGAATTCTCGACGTTGAACGCGCACGCCGACTCGACGAGTTACCCGGCTGGACATGGAACGCCCGGCCGTGACCCAATCGCTTCGACCAGGCCAATGATTTTCAGCGCCCAATCCAGTCTCAGAACTAACGTTCGCAGCTTCTCAAGGGTCCGTTCAAAAACAACGGTGCAGCGACGCTCGATCGGTTTCGTATCGGTCAACTCGAACGTGCGTCGGCCGGCGCGCCGGAACTCTTGCTGACATCCCGATCGCGTTCGCGTCCAGCGAGCCATTGCTGGTAGGTGTCGTGCCGGAACTGGTAGGCGATACCGGTCACGCGCAGCAGTCCGGAGTTTCGAGCCCACTCTAGAAATCGGGCTGGTCGTCGCGGGAACTTCCCCGTAATGGCGAACAGTAGCGATGCTGTGGCGTACCGCCCGCTCGCGACAGCCGACAACGAGGCGGAGAGAAGCGTCAACAATAGCCCGACGAAAAGTGGTAGCAGCAGCGTGTCCCCATACCAATACCGCCAGGTCTCCCCCGTAGGGAATCTCGTTCCAAAGAAATCAGGGTTCACGGCCGTCTCTAGCACGCTCACGAGCGAAATGGTTGTCACAAAGGTCACGAGCCAGACGAGCCCACCCATGAGCACAGACATAAGGTCGTCGTGAACTATTCGGCTTGCGTCTTGTCCGAGCGCAAGACGCTCTTCGGAGGTCGTTCCTAGTCCGGCGACAAGTCCGAAAACAAGCGCCAGCGAAAACACTGACGCGACGAGGCCCAACGCCACTCGGTCTAAGCCCCCTGTGACCAGGACGACCAGTGGGAGGAAGCCGGTAGGGAATCCGACGATGATCGCCCGCTTAAGACCTCTCCGCCATCTCGAATGGCCAGGAACACGCCACGCAAAGCGCTTACTAATTGCGCTACCGCGCCGAGCAAACCGTCCAGCAGATCGAGAACGCTGCGGCGCGCTCTCGGCTCGAACCGGCGTGAGCGCGTACCACAGGCCGGTCAGAATCCCAGCCGCGATACCACATACGAGGCCGTACCTGAGGTCCTCCCCGATGCTGTTGTGAGCGCCCACGGACCCGAGAGAAAGCGTTAGGGCAGGACCGACTGCCAGCCAGATCAAAGCGCCCAGGACAGCGTGGACCGCACGGCATTTGCGCGTTCCCGCCAACTGCCAGATCTGATCGAGTGCAACTTGGCTGCCGCCGAAGTGTTGGATGCGCCGCTGTTCGAGATGGCCGGCCAGCGTGCGCAACCACCGTTGGACGTTTTCCTCGGTGTAGCTGCGGGTGTGCTTGGTGTCGGGCGTGCCGTCTACCGCGGCCGGAATTAGGGTTCCGAAGAGTAGGTCGCGCACTTCGGCACTATCGCGACACGCCGCGAGCTTGGTGGCGGTCGAGCGCCCGCCCCGCTTTACGGCCATGGCGGCCAAGCTCAGTAGCCAGGGCGTGCCTAAGGCAGTGGCCAGGGTCCCGTCGGGCTGATCCTGAAGCTGGTCAGTAATCGGTGCCCAGTTCGTTTCGGCCTGGCGATACTCATCGCGATACTGCTCGAGATAGATGTAGATGTCCTCCGTCGAAAGAGGCTGCAGGATGACGGTCGTCGCAAATTGCAGACCAGCGTCGTCGCCCAGTTCGCGGATCGCGTCGTAGACCCTGCTGCGGCAGGCGACCACAACGGCCCTATTTCGCCAGGGCGGTTTATTGAGCCGGTCAAGTGCCGCGCGGCCCAGCATGGGTTGGGCTCGGGGTGCGTCCATTTCGTCAAGGCCGTCGAGAACGGGAAGTATGCGTGCGGTGTCGACGAGTGCGCGGGCCACCCGCGGATTGAGCCCATAATCGGTGGCCAATTGGTTGGCTAGCCACGTCGTGAAGTCGGTGCTGCCGTCCCAACCGGCCGCGTTGACGCGGACCGGCACTGGTTCGTCGGCGCGCTCTGCATCTGTCAGCGTTTTGCGGTGGTTCAGCTGGTCGAGTACAAGATGGGCCACCGTGACCGTCTTTCCGGCCCCCGCCTTGCCGAGCACGACCAAGCGCCGTGTCTCTCGTCGCCGAAAATACGGTCCGATGTCGGCGAGCACACCTGCCGCATCATCGGCAGCCAATCTCAAACGGAGCTCGGCCCGAAATTCAAGATCGCCGACAACCAAGTGCGGTCCGCCGCTGAGTTGCTCCAGAAGGCCCGCTTCCCGGTCAACTACTGCGTCCGCGAGGTCGTCGTCGTATCGATTGAGGGCCGTGCGCGACGTATCGGGCCGCATCCATCGCCAGAGCCAACCAACGATCCACTTCGCGAGGGCTTTGACGATGTCCGCCACAAACATTTAGCCTGCCACCGCTGTAGCGTCGCTCGTCGCATTTCGGAGCCTGATCGCCCCACATTTGAGTGTTCGCGGGTACTCCGAGAGTCGCCGTTCCCCTCAGGGGCATCATGTCAGCTCGAGGCCCTATTACTGCGCGCCGACTTGGCCGGGTCACACTCACCGACGGACCGCAGACCAACACCTGGTCTGCGACACACACCCCAGCGCGAACTCGATATTCTCAGAACTAAAGTTCTGCGACGCGATCCGTGCTGGCTCTATTTCGGTGCGACGAAATACACGTGGTCCTTGATGATGTCGAACAGGCGACCGGTTTCGTGGCCCTGGTGGGTGATGGTTCGCCGGAACGCCGAAGACACCAGGTCGGGTAACCACAGGAGGAGCTCGCAAGCCGGCGAGGTTTGTAGTAGCCGGGTGTTGCGCGGCACCAGCCCTTCGGAAACAAGCTCACGGTGGTTGGCTTGGTCCTTGTTCTTGAAGTTGCGCTGGCTACGTTCTTCGAGAACTAGAAGGTCGATCGGATCCCAGTCCCCGACCCGACCAGCGGCCAGCTCGATGGCCAGACCGCGATAGCACGAGCGGCGGGCCTGCTCGGCGTCGTGGTCACTGGGGTCGACACTGGCTCGGTGGGCGATAACGCAGGGTTCAGTGCCTTCTGCGAGGTAGCTCAGCATCTGACGGGTCTGGTCACGGCCGCGTTCGCTCATCAGCGCATCACTGGTGTGCCATCTGGAATCATCTGCGATGACCGCGAGCTGGGTCCGCAGGCTGCCCATGTCTTTTTGCTCGACGACGACGGCAGTGAAGATGTAGAAGGTCTGGCTGTGCGCGGCGATGCTGTCGGGGGCCTGGTAGCTCTCATCGAGAAAGGCCACCCGCCCGCTTGTCCGCCGGTAGGCGTCATGGACGGCACGTAGCGCCGGGTGGATGTATGTCACGATGCACCGCGCGGGCTGCCGGGTGTTCGGCGCGGGGGTGCGGTGTCCCCAACGCCGCGTGCGCTGCGCGGCCCACAGCAGCCCCTGTGGCCTGCACGTTTGCCCCCGCCATATTTACCTCTCGCCGCTCGGACGCACCGCATGTTTCGAGTGTAGTCCACAAAGTCCACAACAACCAGTAGAAATGTGCCGATTGTAGACAGCGAGACCAAACGGCTGCAACAGGGGATGAAATTGGTGGCTGGGGAATGTTATCTTTGGGGTGAGCAAGGAACCGGCCCTCCGGGCTTGAAGCCTCGACAGTCGGTCTGGCCCTCGGTGTAGCTACGGCAGCCGGGGGCTGCTCTTTGTTTAGGGTCCCCGTCGTCCGCGGCCGTCCCTTCGGTCGGTGGCTTTGCCTCCTCCTGTCCTGAGAGAACGCACCGTCGGTCGTGGCTACAAAGTCAACATCAGCCTATACTGATGTGGTGAGTGTGGATCAGGGTCTCCTAAACGTCCGGGAAACTGCTCGACGCTTGGGTGTGCACGAAAACACTGTCCGCAATTGGTCGCGAGAGGGTGTATTGCCTGCTACTAGGCTCCCTGGCTCGCGCTTTCTTCGGTTCGACCCGGATGACGTTGACCGCCTGATCGCCCAACGCAACGCGCGGACGCCCTCTCTCCAGACCGAGCGGCGAGCGATGAATCCGGAACTCATAGGCGCTAGTCAGTTGAGGCAGTGGGCAACCAACAGGTCGCGCGATGCTCAGGAGCATTTCCCTCAATTGATGCGGCGGCTGCTAGTAGAGACCGCTGGTATCACAAGCATTTCGATCCGAGCCGGAGATGGCATTGCCCTTGAAGGCTATGACGGCCTCGCTGATTCGGCTGGAACGTCATTTCTTCCAGCCGGTCAACTAGTTTTCGAGTTCGGTGTAGGTGATAGTCCCGAGTCGAAGGCGACATCTGACTACCTCAAACGAGCTTCTAAGGGTTCCTCGTCGGAGATCTTCGTATTTGCCACACCGCGACGTTGGCCTCGGGGATCAAAGTGGGCGCAGGAACGAAAGCTCGAAGGAAAGTTCGCGGACGTGAGGGTTCTCGATGCCGATGATTTGGAGGCGTGGCTTCTTACCGCTCCCGGTGCTCACTACTGGATCTCGGAGCATCTGGGCCTGCGGCCGCGGGACGCCGTGTCGCTCGATAGATGGTGGCAGCGCTTCACTGCTTCAACCCAACCGCAATTGCCGAGTGATCTGTTCCTTTCGGGTAGACGGGCTCAAGCGGCTCAACTAGTTGAGCGACTGAGCAACGTGCCTACGCTCACTGTCGTCCAGTCCGAGTGGGCTGATGACTGTCTTGCATTTCTCTATGCAGCGCTGTCTATTTCGGAAGATGTCGATGACTTCGGCACCGTGGTCGTGGTGTCGTCGGCAGAGGCGTGGGATTCGATTCTCGAAAAGCCCGGTCAGGCAGTGTTGATTCCCGTATTCGAAGCGGCCGACGTAGCGTCTGCGATCAGCAAGGGGCACCATGTCGTCACCGTCATCGATCGCGCAGCGAAGTCGTGGCGGGCGGTGGATTTTTCGCTCGCTCGACTGGATCCGGGCGAAGCCGCGGAAGCCCTACGGGGAGTAGGTATCGAGTTCGGTGAAGCTCACCGACTTGCGGCACTTGGGCGTCGGAGCATGCCCGCCCTGCGACGCCGGCTCTCGTTGAACCCCAGGGTGAAGCGCCCAGAATGGGCCGATCCACCCGATGCGCGGATTCTGGCCGGGCTCTTGGTGGCCGGCGCGTGGACGTCCGATCCGGACGACATCTTGATGCTGGAGGCAATTACTAAACAGCCATGGGAGGTTATCGAGCCCCTTGTCAGCAGGCTGTGCGAATCAACCGATCCACTCATCCGCAAGGTGCGCAGCTCATGGTCGTTCGTATCGCCAGAGGAGGCATTTCTGTTCCTGGCCGATTCAATGACGGCGGAATTGCTCCAACGCTCAGTTGAGGTAATCACCCAGGTCGTGTCAGAGACAGACCCGACGCTCGATCTTGCTCCAGGTGAGCGTGTCACCGCTGGGATCAGGGGCGTGCGTCGCCGCTTCTCCGGAACGCTTCGCAGTGGCCTTGCGCAGGGCCTTGCCCTACTGGGGGCCATGGGTAGCCAGGTCGTATTGGAGGACGGATCCTCGCCTGCAGACGTGGCAGCGCGAACCGTTCACTACCTTCTCGAAACAGCCAATGCGGATCAAACCGGCAGACTTTGGCGTGAGCTAGCCGGTGTGCTTCCGCTACTCGCCGAAGCTGCCCCCGGCCCGTTTATTGAAGCGCTTAATGACGATCTGCGGGGGACTAACCCGGTCGTTTTGAACTTGTTTGAAGACGAGGATGGAACCACCCTCAGCATGGGGCCGTCATCGGCGCATCCATACCTGCTGTGGGCGCTAGAGACCGTCTGCTGGTCCGCGGACTTTCTTGTGGATGGTGTTCGAGTGCTTACGCGACTCGCCGCTGTGGATCCCGGCGGCAAATCGGCCAATCGTCCCCTTGCGAGCCTGACCTCGATCCTTTGCGGCTGGGCTCGACATACCTCAGCCACAACGGATGAGCGGTTGCAGGCACTTGACGTTGCCTATTCAGTAGCCGACGAAATCGGTTGGAAATTGAACTTCGCTCTATGGCCTAATAACGGCGGTCTCATCGTGCCACCGGTCGAACCGCGGTTCCGATACTGGAGGCCAACCGAGACAGCCATGCCAATGGCTGAGTGGATTGCATTCGCCCATGCGTTGGTTACGCGAGCAATCCACCATGCTGGGGCTGACGCTGACCGCCTCGGGCAACTTGCCGAAGGGATGCCCGCGGTGTCACCTGAAGACCGAAAGCGGATCATGGCAGTGCTGACGGACTGGGCCGAGGATGGCACGCGGGACCCGGAATCGCGCCTACTCCTGTGGGAAAGGCTGCGGGCGTTGACAACTCATCACCAACAGTACGCATCTGCTGACTGGGCGCTGCCCCCAGATTTCCGTGAGCGTCTCAACGAACTTACGTTGGCCGTCGAGCCTAGATCGGGGCCTCAACGATTCTCATACCTTTTCGATTGGCATCCTGACCTGCCGGACGTCGACCAAACAGACTTTGAGTCTTACTCTGCCCGACTGAGCAGCTTACGCAGAGATGCGCTACTGTCCGTTCTCGATTCGGCAGGCATCGATTCATTGGTATCTCTCGTTCGCCGCGCACCGGAACCCAGTCAGGTGGGTTGGGCGCTCGCTGAAATCGACGACGTCGATCTGCCGGAGCTGATTCCGTGGATCTCGTCAGACGACGCAAAGCTGGTGTCAGCTGCCTCGACATGGGTCAGCCGCCGCATCCATATCCGCGGTTCAGAATGGTTTCGGAGGGCACTTCTTGTGCCCGATCTCCGAGGAGCGACGCGCGACTTCGTCGTTTGTCATGCACCTCCAACGCGAGAGATATGGGAAGCTCTCCGTGACAGTCCAGTGTCGGGAGACGAGCAAACCTACTGGGAAAACGCGACATTCGAAGTAGTACCGTTACCCGATGTCGACGAAGCTCTCGATCAATTGCTTCGGCACGGCCGAGCCTGGGTTGCAGTGGGAGTTGCGGCGCTGGCTGTCCAGCAGGCGGCTGATAACGGGGCCGAGGATGGAACAGGGAGTTACGCGGCCACTACAACAGAGACGATCATGAGGGTTCTGGATGGTGCTTTGAGGGAACCGCCACAACGAAGTCAGCTTTCGAGCATGACGGCGTTTTATGTCGGTCAGCTCTTAGACTATTTGAGCGAACAGGGGGACCTTGAAAACGCCGTAGCGCGTTACGAGTTCGCCTACTTCCGACTGCTAGAACATCAGCGGGAACCGACCGCTCTCAATCGGGTCCTAGCAACGCAACCTGAGATCTTCGTGGATCTTGTGAAGCGGGCTTATCGCGGTCGAAGCGAGCAGCGTCGCGAGCTGAGTGAGAATGAGCAGGGTCAGGCGACGCAGGCATGGTGGATCCTCCACCAGTGGAAGGGGTTCCCTGGCCGTTGCGAAGACGGTGGTATCGATCGAGAGGTTATGACTAGTTGGGTCAGCGCGGTCCGATTGGCTCTATCAGAAGTAGATCGCTCTGACATCGGTGACGAAATGATCGGACAGTCTTTCGCGCGCAGCCCCGTTGGCAGCGATGGCGTCTGGCCATGCGAGCCCCTCCGGGACCTGCTAGAAGCAATCGGAAGCCGCGAGTTGGAGAACGGTGTCGTTCTCGGACGGATGAATGCTCGCGGGGTGACGTCCCGCGGTGTCTACGAAGGCGGTACGCAGGAGCGAGAGTTGGCAAAGCAGTACCGCGACGGTATCCCATCTACACGTGCTAAATGGCCGAGGACAGCCAGGGTCTTGCGAGATCTGGCGGACGCTTATGAACGTGACGCGAGGTGGCATGACACGCACGCTGAACTCGATGCCGATCGAGGCTAGCCGTCGCCCCTGGTCTCGGGGTCCTTGAGGCGTCAGTCCATCGACCGGTACAAGGGAGGCGTGACCTCCGAGACGATTGCAAAGACGCCGCCTCCACCAACGCGATTCGGTGCAATGGACTGCTTACTCTTCTAGCGTAAGGTGACCGTGTGGTCCGGGTCGCGCTACTCGCGGCAACCGAGGCCGCAGCGAACACAGGAATTGAGCACCAGTTGTACACAGTCTGTAAGCGCACGTCCCCGAAAGTGCTCCAACCAAGCCAACGCGTTTGTCGTGCAAAATCGCATG
>Ga0153922_1000782_pt1 | contig 12173 bp, 8 predicted proteins | sample TSNJ006MetaG_FD_104723 | JGI IMG/M metagenome (GOLD analysis project Ga0153922, IMG submission 104723) | Attine ant fungus gardens microbial communities from New Jersey, USA - TSNJ006 MetaG | ecosystem: Host-associated > Fungi > Mycelium > Unclassified | place: USA: New Jersey, Brendon T. Byrne...
CAATTCTTTATGAAGCTCTTGGAGTTCTCTTAGCCTGGATTATCAAGCAATTCTTCTGGGTCCCCCACCGTTTTCGATATGGGATTCTGGTAGCTGGAGGCTGGGGAAACGTCGGGGATGTGTGTATGTCTTCCAAACTTCTTTCACTTCCAGATCATTCATTGTGTTGTTCTCTGCAGCAACTGCGGTGTTATTGAGTCTTACCGGCAATGCCCCGTTCCAGGGAACTCAAGACCAGAATCTCGCTGTTGCGTATATTTCCGTCTTTATCCTCGTGTTCACCGTGAGTTTTTTTTGACCTCGCTTATCGGAAAATGGGTTCTCACTTCCTCTAATGGTAAGATCACTCTTTTCCCTTGCGGAACTCACCGATTGCTGGCATGGGATTTCATGGGCCCTGATGAAGAACCGGAAGTTGTACAAGCTACGATCAAAGCACGCCGTCGGCGCATTTTTCATTTTTTCTTGTGCAAGCACCTTGCTGAGGAGCATACTTCTTCGCTACCCTCTGACCAAGACGGAACTGTACGTCTTGACGAAGAAAAAGCTACCTCTCATGAGCACACTATTTCATCACTACAAAGCCCAGGATCAGTACATGATGATGGTACAACGGTGGTTGTTCAGGATGCAACTAAACCTTCACAACAAACACTTCTCCACGCCGAAAACGAAAGTGCACCCCGCCCCAACGCACAAACGCCATCTTCGCGTTACCGACGTCTGGCAAAGCACGCGCATAGTATCACCCAAGGTTTTCTCAATCCAATCTCCATCACGATCTGTCTGTGCCTGCCGATCTCTCTTGTGCCTCAGCTCAAAGCGCTTTTTGTCCAAGTTCCCAATGTTCATATGCCTCCTGCACCTGATGGTCAGCCGCCACTGGCATTTATACAGGACATCGCCACGTTCATTGGTGCTGCGTCTATCCCCATTGGCCTGATATGTCTTGGGTCATCCTTGGCACGCCTAAACGTACCTCTAAATCAATGGCGCACGCTGCCCGTCGGTGCTATTTTGTCGATGACGATCGGCAAGCTGATCATCATACCTGTCATTGGCGTCTTCATATGCAAAGGACTCGTTCAATCAGGTGTCATTTTCCAAGACGACAAAGTCCTCGTGTTTATCACCATGTGAGTACCAAGATACGCAGTGATGGCTTCGCAGATTTTGATGTTATTCATGGATGGTCGTCAGGTTCTTCTCGTGCCTTCCGACAGCGACCACGCAGGTTTATTTGACACAGGTATATAATGAAACCGGAGATGCTGAGCATATCGCAGCGTTTTTGGTCCCTCAGTATATCCTCATGTTTATTTCTATGACAGCTCTGAATGCTTATGCCATTCAAAGCATCTTTTAGAGTAGAAAAAAATGAAACGCGTTCTGACCGATTCTTAGACTAGAGTTTGTTCTTTTTGATACCATGTAGAATGGGCCTTTGACCGTGAACCAAGCGTCGGGATAGATAGTCATTATATACCCCTAATTACAGTGAGCGACTTTGAGCAGTCGCGATCAATGATACCGTTGTTTCGTTTCCAAAGTGATATGATGAATAATGTGCAGCCTCATCGATTCCATGGTGAGAAGATTCATCGAGAACTCTCGAGTGTGCTTGCCTATCTTGCACTATTCCCTTGCGATTCTATGATTCTATAATTAAGTGCACATCTAATTAAACGCTCATATATTATGGCACTAATAGGATTCTCCCTGTTGGGGGTTATTTATATATCGTGTAGAAATAGATAAAGCATTGAAGAAACGAGGTACTTTTGAGGAAACAAACCAGAGATAGAACGATCCAATGAGGATGATGATGATGCATCCGATTAAGAACCACCAGACTTTCTCTCACGATAAATCAATGCTTCCTGACAACCAAACTGATTATTAATTTCTCGAGAGGTCATTGACAATTCGGGAATGAAATTCTCACTGGTTTTTTTTTTCTTGCAATGCGTGCATGAGAAATCGAAAAAAGCTCAGGATGACTCGAATCATTTGGGGGTTGACAAGGGGAGGGGAAGGAAATTCAAAACATTAGATTATCCCCATATAGGCAAGTCTAATGCCGCGGCAAATGAATCTTCCTTATGTGGTCAAGCGAAAAAGTCTACTGGCTAACTTCAATCCTCCCTGTCACGTCAAAGTGGTGGACTTGACAGGACAGAGCTCTATATTTTAGCATCATCTACAGTCTACTCGGTATCTTTATGAATGATAATCTAAAAAAACAATTAGGGTTTCTAGTATACTACACTACCCACAATTTCAGAAATTTCTTCTCCCGATAGACTTCCGAAGCCTGAAAAGGAGTGCGTTGGAAAGAGATGAGATATACAGAGATATACAGGTATGTCCATGTCCTAGGTCGAAAGGGGTCTAGCCACGAAAATAGATGCCTGGAGATGCCTGGAGATGTCAGTGCTGAAGAGAGTTGCTGGCATCCTAGATGGTAGCTGGAAAGAAAATGTCGAGTTGCAGTATCGAAACACGAGCGAAACGGGATGCCGGTACTGTACACGACAGGTAAAAAGGTTTTCAAGACAAAAAAGGGAAAACAGGGGATAACAAAAACAAGGGAGTCGAAGAATAGGGAATCAAACAGTCCTGTATACATGCGATTGTGAATTAATATAAGTGATAACAGAGATTAAGCTGCCTCTCAAGCGATAAAAAAGGAGAGAGCCCATAATGGAATCCATCGTGAAATGCAATGTGGATCTGTTCCGTCTATAGAGTACAAGATTCAAATGCGATTAGCAGATATAGGAGGCATTTCTGGCATGTGCAAGCCAGAGGATGTAGACGGTTGAGAGATATTATGGCGAGGAAAATAATCAAGGACGTCATCATCATCCTGACCAGTGAGATCACGTTTTCCTTCATACGATCGTTGTCTCTTCGAGACCTCTATCATGCACTGCCAACGCTGATACCAGTCCTTTGCCCACGAGTGATCTGAATTTGAGGCCTCGCAAGTTCTCTTCGGTGTCGAAGGTTCTGAGTAAGCTGAACGCGACCAAGCCGACTCGAGAGATGGGGAAAGGAAGGAATCGGGTAAACCGCTCAAGGTGGCACTGCCAGTAGGAGAGTGGGTATCACGAGAGGACATGTATTGCTTTCCATCCGCACAGGGATCCCAAAGAATATCAGAACTGCTCTCGCCTGGGGACAAGTCATTTTCCGTCTCACTATCTACTAGCGTCGCATCTGAATCATCGTTGTAGCCCGCAGACGATGAGCATGCACCCAAAGACTCACTCTCGCTTTCTGTGTCGTCATATGGATCGGTCATATCATTAGTTTGGACTTCAACAGATGCACGATCTCGTGATGCGAGATGGACGTCATACATCCACAAGGTCTTTCCTATGGTCCATGTAGGAAGAACAGCAAAACTTCGATCGACCTTGATGCAGTAAGGATCTCGTAAAGAGGATAAATCACCCCTCCGAGGATGAATGGTCATAGGAGGAAGTTCATGCTGGGACTGATGAACGGGATGAAGTGGGGTTCTACGTCTAGGTATGGAAGGGCCAGCAGTTGCGAGAGGATCATCTAAAGCAGTTTCGAGAAAGGATTCGTCAAGCTGCGGCTTGCTGAGGCGCACAGGCCCAGACCTCGTCTCCCATTCATCCTCTCGCGTGACCCAAAACCACTTGATATGGGCCAAAGCATGACGAGAGTAACCACGATGACAGTACTCATGCCGATGGGGATCAGGTTGGTAGGAGAGGGGAGGTATCTCGATGGATGGTAGAGAACAGGGATGGAGACCGACATCTTGTTTTGAAGATGGCGTTGAGAGCGCGATCCAAGGAAGAGAGGGAGCATTAGACAGAGAGGATGGCGATTGCTTCACTGCCCTTGGCGAGGGAGATTTAGAAGACTTAGAAGACTTGACGAAGGGAAATGATAAACGGGAGACAGTAAGATGGTTGAGTCGATGTTTCCGGATAGGGGCATCTACAGTGGCATCAAAGGGCTCGCTTGGCAGAGAGGGTGACTTGGCACCGCTCCCTTCAAGATCCGCTGAGTTGTACAACAGAGTAGAGAGCTTTGATTTGACTCGGGGAGCAAACATCGTGAAAGGGCAAGTATTAGATGGAATAACGGAAGGGAAAATTAGAGCAGGACAGTCCGGAGTGGCAAACGGAGACGGCAGGTAGGTCAGGTAGACTAGTCAAGTAGTCTTGTGAGATGACAACCTGACTGTGTTCGACACCACTAGACTCGCCACTGGAGGATCAATGCGAAGGCATTAAAGTATGTGGCACTACCAAGCAATGTAGGGAAAAGATTGCACATAAGTGAAATGCAAGGAAACATCAAAGGGATAATACCTATCCAATAAACTGTAGAGGTCGCCTCAAGAGCAGCTCTAAGGCGCAAGTATGCAGCCAGGCGAGAAGCTCCTTAGGTCTTCTATGGAAGATTAGTGGACAATCATTTTTTTTTCGGTGAAACTACCTAGGACGACGATGGCCGTCGTATGGAATAGAAATTGAGGTGAGAAAGGAACCAAGGAGTCAGACGACTCTCGTCCTAATAAACCTCAACCACTTCCCACGCCCTATGTTTGTTCCTTGTTTGGCCCTCTGTATCCAGGATCTTACTCTTGTGACAGTGTGTTGGACATAAGAAACTGCTTTCCTGACTTCAGAGCAGCCATGGCACTGCTTTGTCGCCGTTCATTCATGTTAGAAGACACAAGAAAGCTATGTTGAAAACCACTTCTCATCGTTATGACGAGCAGCTAGTCAGTCGATCACTATATGTATGTACTCTTAGAATCTCCTTACAAGCCGAATTGGCATATCTGCGACACCAAGAGTAAGGACCAATGTAGCTTCTGATACCCTTGCCCTCCACTGTTCCCTGGTCTCTCCGTTGACCAGCAGTGGCTCAACTTTCCATCCTCGCAATAACAGCGTCAGGAATGCAATGGATTCTGTCATGCCGAATTTTCTACCCAAACAGGCTCTTGGTCCTGCCCAGCATTATTTGTTAATGACGCACAGGCTTGGCAAAGAATGATACGACTCTCACCAACACTGAAGGCTGTGAACATTTCAGAGTCAGCAGGCACTCCATACCACCTCGAAGGCTTGAATTTTTCGGGCTCATCAAAATAGCGAGGGTTATATTCTGCCAAGCCTTCGTTTAAGGCGAGAAAACCCTAAATGTTTTTGAATTCACTTACGGACGCCAATCATATCAACGATAACCTTGATATACATTCAGTTACAGATTGGACCTAGGCATGCATTTTACCTCTGTTCCTTTCGATACTGGAATCCTTCTCGTCCCTTCGGTTCCTTCTGGGTTGGGGATCGTCAAAATAGTATCTTCACGAGCCGCTCTAATCATGATATGACCAGCAGCTGCCCTGTCGAGTTACTTCACTATGAGGGAATGACGTCTTTCTTACTCACGAAACAGCCTTAATGATTCGAAGAAAACGGCAGTGACCTTGTTCAACCTGTTAAGATCATCCCATGACTAATGACGAGATCAGTACGACTGTCTGTGACCTGACGAGAACATCACTCACTGGGTCACGGCTATCGCCTATGATAGATAGTATATGCTGATGCACTTCCTCTTGTATGTCCGAATAATATGCCAAAAAACCCAGAGTGGCAGCAAGTGTATGTGCTGTCGTTTCTGACAGGACGCCACTTAATACATCGGGTGATGGCGGCTGGAAAATGACCCACCATGTCCTGCAAAGAGCATAACGTAAATGTTCCCGATCTATTCTCGCCCTGAGCATATTATCCCTCATTTGAGGAATATCACTCACGAGTTCATCATCCGCCAACCTAAATTTACTTTCCTCTTCCTCATTTGCTTCCACTAATCGTGTGAATACATCATTCCTTCGGCTCGTGCCTTCTCTCACTTCCAGTCGCCGCTTTTCAACCTGCTCATGCATATATCCAGATAGCTGGTCATGAGCCTCTTTCGCCGTCTTCAACCTTGTCAAGTGAAAAGGGGCATTAAGATCGACGTGAGCGAACAGGGCAGGGCAGAAATGAGCATACCGATTGATTGGTAGTTTGAATGCCCAATTGGGAGTCAGGAGCATCGTAAGGAAGTTATTTGTCGTAAGGTGTAGCGCTTCCTGAAGAGATAATGTACCATCCGACGCAGTCGGCGGATCTGACCATTTGAATGGTAAACCGAAGGCACATTTCCCAATGATAAAGAGGGCATACTGGTCGCAATCATTCGTCCGTTGTTGAAAAACTGAAGGTAAGACTAGACTGCTTACTTTGAAGGTAGTTCGTTGAAAAATTGGAATTTCAATGGACTTCTTATCCAACCACCCATCATTTGTCACCATCTCCTTAAAGGTTTGGATACTCTCGTTCAATACGAATTCATATCTATAGTTCAAAGATCCGCTTTGTCCCTATAATAAGTACTTGATGACTCACAGTCTGTTATTGAATGCGGGACCTAAAACCCGTCGGTGCTTTCGCCAAATTTCTCCATCTGCGGCAATAAGATTCATTCCCCACTTTCTATAAGACATCAGAATTTCTCAACGCTCTTAATCATGGCGAGAAACAACACACAATAGAGCCTGGCTGGCATACGTAGGCTTAATAAAACTTGACTTGTGTTCTCCGCCGATCACTTGTCTCGCGACGTCAAGGTTATTGGTATACAGAGATGGGTTGCCAACAAGAATGGGTACAACCGAGATGACTTCGCTTTGAAATTGTCGATAGACTAAATATGATTTTTGATCATGTTTTAGGCTTCTGAGCATGTTCACTACATACGGCTTCCTCTGAGATTCCAATTGTACTTCGATCCAAAATTCCACCATGTCGTCGGAATCAGCGCGCCTGGAAGCCAAAGAGGATGGAACAGGGGTCTATGACCTGGTAAATGACTAACAATCTGGTCTAGTTGAGCTGATCTGTTGCAGTTTGCAGGTGTAGACACTAGATTTACCTTGAGGTTGCGAAAGAATGCCAGAATTCGAGAAGTTGTGTAAACCGCGAAGAGAGCCAACAATGCCTTTGTAACTGTCAAGTGGCCCAATTCTGCGTTCCGGAGGTTACCCAACATATTCTCGATATTAGCGAGTCCCTCGGTCCACGTTTCCACTAGAGTGTTCATGTCTGGTGTGTTTCGGGTTGGCAAGGTGACAAGGTATCGGCTGCTTCGTGAAGGGGGAAAGGAGAGCCAAGAAAAGTCATAAACAGAATCATCATTACATTATATCTGGACGGAAAAATAACCTATATTAGAAAGCACTAGTTGGTCTTGTCAAGTTGGGAACTAGGAGTCATGCATGAATATATTTGCACGCTCTTTGCTCTTTCTTTCTGTACCTGAACCCCATCAGTTCCCATGACTCGGGCCTTGATTTGTCATGATGATTTGACAAGACCCCGAATCCGAGTTTCTGGGCCTCGCTGAACCTATTCTGATAAAGACCGAGCTGCAAGACCAGACTGATGGATATTACCGGTTGGGCGTTGATCCCTCTTGAAATTGTTGTAAGTAAATCTATTGAATCTATCTATCTATATCATCGCAAGAACCCCAAGAAAACGAAACAAATCTAAACAAATCTAAGGCGTAGACCAAAGTAGGATGCAAAGAAAATCTAATTACCGATACCAATCTAGTCATTTCCTTCTAGCGCTTTCTCGCGGGAACGAGGTACCACAAGACAATCATAAATCCCATCATTGCAATTACCCTACGAGGAAATATCAATATGAATCAGCGCGAAGAAAACGTGTCTTTTTTACACTCACAGTGGCTGTAGGCTCTTGATTCCATACTTTTGAGAGATGGCACCGGTCATGAACGGCAAGGCAGCACTTCCGGCTTGACCAAACCCTGATATCCAGCCAACGGCGCTTGTGAGTAACCAAGCAGGAAGAATTCGTCCGGCATGGATCATCGCGATGGGATACATCGGTCCTAAAAGCAGGCCGACGAAGGATACAGCAACAGCTCCGCCTATTAGAGAAGGCACGAGCCATACGATGAGCTGCAGTCTTTGTCGGAGTTAGCCCAGATTGAAGATGAAAGTTGGCTGTGTATAGAAATTCTCACCCAATCGCGAGTAATGCATATAAAACAAGTGCCAGTCTCTCTCCTAGCTATGAGAAATCCAGTTAGCTGATTGAGAATGGTATGGGTGTAGGGTAATGCACCTTTTTGTTGACCCAGAGCAGGAGTACACGACCAAGCATCAAACCTTTTACAAGTGAGTAAGAAGATAGACACGAGACTCGGAGAGGGGAACATACCCCCAAAGAAGCCTGAAGAGATGTAGCCTGTTGTAGGACCACCGTCACGGATATCGAGCATAAAAGTGACAACCCAACCTGAGTTTTTTTGGGCTAAGATCACAGAAACAGATAGCATAGATCTTACCTCCGATAGTGACCTCAACGCCGACGTAAAATAGGACGAAGAATGCCAAGAAATGGACAGCTTTGATACGGATAACTTGATTGAACGAGCTCTCCTTGCTGGTGCCTTTTTCACCAACGTCTTGGCCGATAAGCTGCAGACACTCTGGGAAAAAACAACGAAAATTAGTGGATGTACTCAACGACAAAGAACATATGCTTACCATCTTGAGTCCTGAACCCAATTATCGTGAAAAATGAAATAGAGTTTATGATAGAGAAGAAGAGAGAGATAAGATAATGATAAGACCAATGCTGTTGTTGCGCAAAATGGGTTGCCACAAATGGTGCAGAGAGCGCACCCAGACCTGTGTAACCGGTGTTTTAATATATGTTAATATCTCCCAGATAGAGAAAAGAAGACCATAAAAAGCGTGAAAGAACCCCATTTTGATTTCCCTGTGACGTTTCAAACTGGCTACGAGCGCGGTTGTTTGCGAGAGCTTATCGTTATCCCCGTTCATCAGATACGAGCCGCTATAAACAGAACGGGGAGAATTACCTCGAGAGCGAGTCCGAATCCATTGATGGCATAGGCGATTGCGAATGCAGGAAAGGGTGGGCCAGGTATTTGTATAGAATAGGTGATGATTTGACATAAAGATCCTTAGAAAACAAAAGGTGAGAAGTCAGGCCAGTGCAAATATTTTTCCGATATCGATCACCTAGCATGATTGTCTAAAGGCGTGATGAATATAAATACAGGTAGAATTTATAATGGCGTGCTTTTACCTTGCCAAAACCGAGTCTTGTAGTGAGAAAAAAATTCATCAAAGCACCCAATATGAAGCCCTTTTTGTGATCGCGTAATATGATGTGGGATCATCGTTGAACCAGAAGATGACTCACAATCGTGGTGCAAACGAAGATCATTGAAACAAGTATGAACCCAACCTGAAGTCGTTTCAAAAAGAAAATTAATCATCGTCCCATGAGAAAGAAAGAAGAAACTAAGTCATTTACATGATACACCTCCCGAATTCTGGGTAAGAGTGGTCCAGTAGATCCATCATTCCATCCAATGATAAACGCGAACCAGAAACAAGCGCAAAGGTGTAGTCGCTCCGCCGTCTTCTGTTTCCTCCTTTGACGGTTTAAAGATCTTGTCAGTGAGTTCATCATCGTGTCATTCTGTTGCACTGAGATGTTTTCAAAAGGAGGGAGATTGGAACAATGGCATGTAGTATGGAGGATTTTTGAATCGGCAGTGCTGGGGGGCCTAGAGATCGTATGCGATAGTTGGATGCCTTGTTCTTCATCTGCGTCGTATTTTCTGTGTGTTACAAGGGTATCTTGCATATTCACAATGAGAGGGGCTTAGAAAAATATTTTCTTGCTCGAACGTCTTTTATAAAGGTTTTCCCGAGTCACGTCCGATAACATATGATTAGTTCCGCTATGCGCTGATAAGGATAAGAAAAGAGTGACATTGGGTAACATTTGAGATGTTTTCATTCTGCCCTGAATCTTTAGTCCAACGTGCGATAACGACTTAATCTGTCCATTCTTTTCCTTACTCAATGGACATGAACAGAAAAGAACAGAAAAGAAGCGAGTCCAACTTTTTCCGATCAGTAAGTTAATCAGCAGGCTCTGCTGACCGATCAACGATAATTATAGAGCGTTCATTTTTCGCAAAACATGAAAATATCCCACCTTCTTTTGAGGAGCCCTTTGACTCTTGATGAGAGGACCAAATGATAAGACGAATTATTGTCCCTATACAGACGACTTCTTGGGAAGCATCTCTCAAAGGCACTCAGAGACGAGTCAGCCACGAGTAAAAGCAATTCAAAAACATCCTTGCCGGTTTCCATTTTTTTGAATCGTCAGGGTTGAGTCTGATGATGCGCGATTTTTGCGGTGCGATTTGGGGGAAAATGAAACCTGTTCAGCTGACAGATTATGTTATTACATCGGCAGTTAGTTTGATTAAAAACCGGCTGATGTTGTTTCCCCCTTCATATCAGTTCCATTCTCATGTGTGAAGACCTCAAGGCCTTTTGCCGTGCATTCCCTACGAATCGTCGAGGGGACCCAAACGCTCCTCCTTTTTGCTGGGTGTCAACAAATAGGACTGGCTTGGCACAAAAATTTGGATACTGGAGCAGATGGAGTTGTAGCGCAGAGTGATTCGATCACACACATGCCTTCCTGCAGGCAATCATGATAAAACAGGTACACATGTCTGAATCCAAATGAAAACGAACTATGCAGATAATGGAAGTATGACTTGAGTTAGGGTAACACTTACTCGAAAAGGATGAGACAACGAAAGAGTTGCAAGTCAGATGGAAACAAGGGGCAAAAGTCAATTGCAGTTTATTACGATCACTAGGATTCAGTAACAATAATAAGCACTTCGAAGAAGAGATATACTTTTTTGTCCTCTTCAAAATGTATGTTCGACCATCAAGCCATAGGGAACAAAACAGAAAGACGTTTTGTCTAAATTGTAGCTGAGAATGAATTTATTAATAGATCAACAACTATCTCCATTCGATAGATAGCAAAACAAGATGAATCTTTTAAGAAACTTGAGACCATCTTCATTTTTTCACTTTCAAATGCACTTCCCCAACAACAACACTTTTCGCAAGATCCAAAGCCTTGACAAACGCTTGATCATAGGTGGTATTGTATCGAGGACAGTATGAGGATAGTATGATCATCGTACTCGCTCGTGCCGGTGACTTAGACAGCGCACTTGCCCATGGGCTGAGACCGCTCGAACGTAACGTTGCACTCTTGGTTGATGCTCATGAGGCTCTTATACTCCATGCCAAGGATGCCACCAATAATGCGTCAAATATGATGATCCTCTTCCGAGAAGCAGTCGAGGCAGAAGTCGAGAAGAATCTCTACACTTACAACAGCATAATTTCCAAGCTCACTCAAACACAGAAGGCGGATAATGCGCTAGAATCGTTCCAGAAGATGAAGACCCAGGGTGCTACTCCAATGTCAATTACTTGTGGTGCTCTCATCGGTGTATGCACAAGGGTTGGAGATTGTCAGAGCTGTGAACTATTATTCAGTGAAATGGTGCGGCAGTTACCGTTTTTGAACTTTGAACTATCATACAAGTAATGTGGACACTAAAAACCAGATATACTTTTATCTGAAGAATCCTTTTCCTCCCTACTCAACGATATAAACTCTTTATCATTGGCTTCTTCGTCGATAACCTCAATACCTTCATTCAAGTCATACATCTCGCTGTAAAAGCGCATAGTCTCGCGAGCGGACGGTTGTGAAGCGACCCATGCCTGGAGAGATGGGGCAGGGAATAGATAATGTAGCAAGATGAATACAACAAAACTTATGCCCACGCCTGTGGAGAAAGATATCGAGAAAACATGAGACCAACCCGCGGCCACTTCAACTTTTGGGTTGACATTGGCAATGAATCCGGGTAACGATGGGAAGGTACCCAAAACCCAGGCCACGGGCGCACGCCAATTGAACCCATATGAAAACCAATATATACTCGAGGGGTTGCCAACGTAAAGATCATCCACCTTGAGTCTGAACCGATGGATGACGATAAATGAAGCAATCATGAGGCCAATCATGGGGCCCAAAAACACCATATAACCTCCCATAACTGAAAGGAAAACCGTCGGTGAGTTTACAAGTTTCCAAGGATTGCAGGCTATGGAAACTAAGGCTGTTATGTACGCCCCGCGGCGGATGTTAATATATCTGGGA
>Ga0153922_1000793_pt1 | contig 12075 bp, 9 predicted proteins | sample TSNJ006MetaG_FD_104723 | JGI IMG/M metagenome (GOLD analysis project Ga0153922, IMG submission 104723) | Attine ant fungus gardens microbial communities from New Jersey, USA - TSNJ006 MetaG | ecosystem: Host-associated > Fungi > Mycelium > Unclassified | place: USA: New Jersey, Brendon T. Byrne...
GTGCGGAACACGAATATAACCGTTTTGACAAAAGTCGGAAAAACGATAGGCTATTTGTCTATATGTATGAAACTCCCTTTCCGGTATGGTGTCTTTTTCAAGGATTTCTCGAACTTCTTTCGGTTTTATTGCAGAAAGCAACCGGATAACGCCATTTTTATTATCATAAACCATTTTATGGACCAAAGCCGTAGGGACAGAATACATATCCGGATTGCCGGGAGGCGTAAACGGGATTACGCAATCAGGCACCTTTGCATTTCTATATGTGGCAAAACTTATGGTTCCGTGCACTACGTCGGTTTTGCCTTTAACAAGAAAAGTAATGCCCATTGAAGAGGGCATATATTGAGCCGACATACCGATTTCCTCATCCAAATTCTCATCGGCAGTTTCATCGTATTCAGTATAAGTTCTCCTCTTTGATTTTTGCTCTGTTTCTGTTTCTTCCGACTGAACATCATCTATCGGCTCTAAGACCGGAATCGCTCCATTGCTCTCTGTCGGTATGGTTTCATCATTATCGTGATTGACTTGATTCCCTTGAGGATAAAGTATTCCTACCGAATAACGGCTAGTTGGACTGCTCGATATAAGCTCATGCTTAGAATCTGGAATATGGAACTCCGAACCTGGACCGAGAAGTTCCGATTTAATTAGATTAATGTATTCTTCCCGTGCTTTGATCATATGCTCTCGAATTTCATTAACATTCATGTAAGTTCCTCCCATTCCATTATAGGCTTGTTGATTATATTAACAGGTACGGCAATCGGTTCCTCAAGGACTGTAATACTTTCCAATTCAAAAGTTTCCGAGAGGTTTTCAACATTATTATAAACGACTTCAAACATACTGCTTTTCATTGGTTTATTTCCACTCAATTTGTCAACAATGGCCTTACCAATGAGTTTTAGTATTTCCTTGCGTTGATATCTGACCGTGCGACACGCTTCAAAGTATTCATGCGTATCTTCAAGAAGAAATTTGTCTTTGGTTAATTCTGCAATTTGTTTAAATGTCCTTTCATCTCTTGGACCTACGATATGGCTTTCCTCATGCAACCACTGACGTATGGTTCCTTCTTGAAGTGTGCTTCCGAAAACGCGAAGCTCATCTGCTATCCCTCTGTATGACAGATGGTTAATTGTCATATATTCACGCAGCGCCTCTTTCCAATATAAGGATTTCTCCGTTGCTTCAATTATTTCATTATTTAATTTTCCAGATGTTTGCAAGCTCTCATAGATATAGTCTACCATATTTTGCGTATACCCATCGCGCCTTGCAAAAACAATCATGTCACCTGCCGCAAGATTATCGGCCTTAATCTCCTCTACAATTCCTTTTGCCGCATTAAAGACTACCGCCTCATAATATTTCGAGAACAGAATTTGCTCACCGCCAATAAATCGCCCTGCAATACATACTTCGGACGTTTGAGCCGAATCAACAGAATCTGACGTCGTAACGGCATACTTCTTTATATCAAACGTACTTAGACGACCGATATACTGTTCCAAATCTAAAGATTGTTCCGCACACATTTCTACTTCATAGTTGGGAGCATAGGCAACGATTGCATTCTCAGCATCGTCTTCAAAAACCTCCTCAATAATACCTGTTTTAGAATTCAATTTTCTTTCAAAGTTCCTGTTTTTATCCCTTCTGAGTCTGAAAGAATGTGTTTCACATTCATACAATAACACAGATATTTCTATTGCCGCATAGCATTTCAATGGGTCGAACCGTTTACCTGTAAAATCACCGACGGCAATGATTTCATCAAATTGTTCAATGTTGTTGAAACGATTCGCAGTAACAACAGTTATATAATTATTATTTATTAATTCGTCGTCATATAGAATATCGATATAGTATGCTTTGGGAACGACAACAGCTATTTTTCGTTCCGCCGAAGCATTAAGTTGTTGTTTAAGCACATTATATTTAGGACATTCGCTTAGGTTTGCCTTATACAGCTTGTCCAATAAATCTGCCACATAAATACAGTGTTCAACAACCGCTCCGGCCGATTCCGCAATTCTCCATAGGTTTTGTATTCTCACAAGCGGAGAAATTATCCCCGAAATAAGTTTACCTTTCTTTATGGTTTCCTCCAGAATACCGATCGGAAAAACCGCAGACATAAACAGATTTAACAATGCATGTGCATTTATAATAAACTTGTCTTTTTCTTCGTTGTCCCACTCGGATTTTCGTATTATAAATAATGATTCTTTAACTTTTCGATATTCTTCCCATGAGCAGTTGCCGTCAACAATAACCGGTGACACGTTATTGTTGATGATGTTTTCAATCTGCCGATCAAGTTCCTTTGTTAAAGTATTCTTTTGTTGAATGGGAAGTGAATTTTGGAGTAAAAACTCCTTTGTACATGCGAAAACAGAAGATTCTCCGCATAAATCAATAATCTTTTCCGTATCTTCCAAATCCATATTCATTGAAAGATGCGTGAAATGTAAAGATTTTCTGCTCAACAAATCGGAGAGTTCCGAACCGATCCTTATCATGCCGGCAGAGCCCATGACCATCAATCCTACCGCTTGATTCCCACGTTTGTTAAGTACCAAGTCACGAGCCGTAGAGATCTTTCCCGTAATCTTTAATACCGGTTCGTTCTTCCCGGGATTACCACCATACTGATATTCCTCACCATTATCGGTAAAATATGAAGCTGTAACAATATCTAGCAGAGCGATACTGTTCCCCTTATCATACGTTATTGTAAGTCCGTCCACAATACGCTTGAATACGTTACGTTCGGTAACGATTACCGCTGAAACACCGGTTATACCAGGAATTTGAGTAGGTGAAATATTAAAGATATCTGAAAGAAAATCAGCACGGTTATTAGTACGTCTTCTTAGACCGCGACCATCGGTTGCTTGTGCATCACCGTAATATGGCGTAATTAAATGCCACCTTGTTTGTGGTGTATATATTATTCCGCTTGAAGGCTGCTCCAAGACAGCATAAAACCCTTTGTCGGTTTGAGAGGCCTGTAAAATGGGGGTGCAGTCTTTATCCGCAAAACCACGCCATATGTAACGTTCCTGTTTCTTCTCACCATAAAGAACTTTATCACCCACTTCTAGTAAACCAACAATATCCTCACTTTTAGTATTATCTAATGCTAAGCATTCTAACGCAACAGTAAGAAAAGAAATGATATCAAAGCACATTGAGCCGGTATGTAGTGTGATGCCGACAATACGGTCTTTGTGATTAAAAGATGAAACTAAAAATTCTGCGTATTTTTTTATAATGCGTTCTTTAGATATCAGTGAACCATCAAAATAAATATCACATTTTTTTATTATGTTTTCCAAAGATCGTTGCTGCATCATGTCGCCTCCTCCCTGTGTTTTTTCATCAGTTAAGTATAGGTAAAGCCATTTTGCCTAATCTAAAAATTGAGATAAGTCGACTTTTATGGAATCAATATTAGATACCTTTATTTCACATTGCCAGATTGTAAGGTGTGACCATCCTTCTTTTTCACACTCGGCACAGTTCTTTTGGTCACGGTTCTTGTTTTTTTCTATCTTTTGTTGCCAAAACTCTTTATTAGTTTCGGGCAGATGTCCACGTTTACAGTTATGCCCATGCCAGAAACAACCGTTAATAAAAATTACTTTCTTTTTTGAAGGGAATACAATATCCGGATTACAATGCAACTTTTTAGTTGAAAGCCGATACTTATAACCCATTTCGGTAAGTAATTTCCGTATCATCATTTCCGGCGCAGTGTTTTTATTCTTCACTTTCTTCATTATTTCGGAACGTTTATTTTTATCATAAATATCTGGCATAAATACCTCATCCAATCTGTTTGCAAGGCTTGCACCTTGCATCTCACAAAATAGTGGGGGAAGAGCATTACCTATCATTAATGCAAGGTTCGACATGGGTACGTCTTCCGGAAATATATAATTACGCCTAAATGTTTGCAATAATGCGGCCTCTCTTGCAGTTATGCAACGATCTTCTTCCGGGTGAAGAAATCTTCCTTTTGAGGGATTTAAGCAACCTCCTGTTATTGTTGATGAAACATTATCCCATCTCAACCTGCCATAAATATCATTAAATCCGACACCTTCTTGTCTATGACATTCAAGGGTATATTCTTCCGGTAAATCCTTGCGGCTTCCCCCATCATGTGGGGTTAAACGAATCCGTCGCATGACTTCTTCCTTGTGATGTGGATAACGCATATGTACATTGTCTTCTGTTTCCTCAACATTTTCCATGTTTCCAATAAAGTCTCGCACTGTACGGATTCTTGATGTTCCTCTTGGTATTTCAACCTTTCCTAATAAAGAACCAAGCATAACTAATCGTTTTCTGCGCTGCGGTACCCCATAAGATGCAACATCAACAATAGAATATGTTGGATTATATCCTAGTTTCTTCAATTTATTAAAAACCTTCTTAAAAAGCGTATAATTCTCTATTCCAGGTACATTTTCCAACATAATTGTTATAGGTTCCAGTTCCTCAACCAAGCGTAAATACTCAAGAATCAAACTGTTGCGTGAGTCTTTATATGATTTCTTTTTATTCCTACGCCTTAACGACGAAAAACCCTGACAAGGAGGACACCCGGCAAGCAAATGAAGGGGTTGCCCATTTAGTATTTTCATTATTTTGTCTGAAGGAAGAGTACGGATATCTTCTTCAAACAACATAACACCACGCTTTTCATGATTGGCTCGATATGCCTTTGATGCATATTTATCAATTTCAACCGCAGCAATCACATTAAAGCCTGCATTAATTAGACCTTCCGTCATTCCGCCGCAACCGGAGAATAAATCAATTGCGTTATACGGCATATCTTCACCTCCTATAATTTTATCATAAGCAAGAAAATATTTCTTAGTTCTATTCCTCTATATAATCTACAATGTCACCGACATTGCAATGAAGTTCTTTGCATATTTTTCCAAGAACATCCATACTAACTTTTTGATTTTTGCTTAGTTTGGATAAGGTCGAAGGTGTAATACCTATGGCATCACGTAAAGCAACTTTGTTCATGTTTTTATCAATTAATAACTTCCAAAGCTTATTATATGTGAAAGCCATTGCCACACCTCCTTATTTTAAGCCTATTTTAAATCATTATAGCACAGATAAGGCATAATTCAATACCTATGGTACAATAAGTTGAATCAATGGTACAATATTACGTATTTTTATAGGGTATTAGTGAAAACCTAGTCCGAGGCCTAGTCCGAAGGCTTCCGCTATTCAAAGCTAAATGGAGGACGATAAAATCACCATAAACTCTGAATTTTATCTTCTGGTTGTATGTCAAACAATCACACCTTTCCCAATTTTTATTCATAATATCATTGTTCTCACACCTTTATCCCCACAGCTAATCCTTTCAATGCAGCCATTGCCATTTCCCATGTTACATCGGCAGCATAACTGTACTTCTTCTGATACCGGCTCCAAAGTTCAAGCATTACATCACTGGCAGCAATCATCCGAATAGCGTCCTCTAAACTGCTCATCTGTGCAGCGGTGTGTCGCTTCTCAGCCGTTTTTTAAGTGCGGCACGGAAAGTATTTGTATCAAGTGGTTGAGTGGCCGTCAGAATATAAATATCATAGAAATCTCTCATGCGGGTATTGGCAACGCCCCGTGTGATGACAGTTTCAAATTTCTCGGCCAAAACGGTTTCCAGATTGTACGCCATTATGCTGATCGTCCGATCTTCGAACATCAATTTAAAATAGTATTGAACCTCCCTCGGAGTGACAAAATCCCCTGTCGTAATGTCTACTTTAAGGACTTGCCGCGTTTTATCAAGCACGGCTTCAATGGAAACCCGGTAGCCGGGATAATCCGCTTCTTCGTGGATTTCTTCGATGCTCTTAAAAGTAAAAATAACGTCATCATCAATAGGAACGTTTAGAATATCATCAATTATGGCAGTAACTTCAGCTTCATTCAATATCTGAGCTTTGATGGTCGCATCCAAATCCAGTGTGGTGCGTGTGTCAATGCCGACTATTGCAGCAATAAGCATGCCGCCTTTCAGAATAAAGTTATTTCTATAATTGGAAATAGAAATGCGCTCCAAGAGCCGCTCCAGCATGAAATTCCGCAGGATGATTTCGGCTTCTACATTTTTTTCTTTTGACAGATTACGTACCAGTGCTTTCAGTTGTGTTGACGTTTTCATAGCAGGACCTCCATATAGCTTCTCAGTGGTTTTGTTACCCGGAATGTTTCAGCCATTTCCATGAGAATGTTAAGATTCTTATCGCTCCGCTTTGCATATCGCTTTACAGCGTCGGTCACAATAGCAATATCCATCTTGTTTCGGCTTCGAATGCAGTCGCAGATTGTCCGTTCAAGTCCGTAGGCGGTGACCATGTGCCCGAAGATTGTTTCCACTTGAACAGATCCAAGTTCATGAAGTTCACGTTTTATAGAGAAAACATTCATTCCATCTTCGATAATTGCTTTTGTATTATATCCTGAAGGCACGGTAACCGTATAGCCGATAGGATCACGATCCGTCAAGCCATGCAGGAATAAGGCGGTCTCATGGGAATAAATCATCTTCGGCCGCCGCAATTGTGCAACATACATTTTATCTGTAAAATCATCTGGCGAGATATACACGCCGTGCGCCACGCGCTCCAGCTTCCCCGACCCGACAAGCCGCCGCAGGCATTCATTTGAGATTCCCACAGCGTTTGCTCCGGCAGTGGTAATCACGCCGCCGTTTTCCTGCAAGGCGCTTTGAAGATTTTCGAACATAAGTCAATCCCTACCTTTATATCAATTTTCATGCTAATATTATAGCTCAAATTAGCATGAAAATCAACAATTATTTGAAACACAAATTAACCCTAATACGATTGTTACATTTAAGCGATCAAAAATATTTTAATTGGCGAAACCATGTCATAGAAAATGGCATACAACCTGTCAGGTATCTCGCCGATGACATGCGAATGAAAACGTGTTATGATTGTATCGTCCGAAAGTGGGCGTGGGCGAAAAAGCCGTTTCCGCAGCTGTAAAAAGCTGGTTTAAGGAGACGGCTTTTTCTATGCCTAAATTTAAAAAGGAGGTCTCCATATGACACGGAAAGTCCCAATCAAAGAACGCATCATCAAAGCGTATTGGTCGCTTGTGGCGATGAGTTCCGTACTCATCCTTACGCTGCAGCCGGTTATGGCCGAAAGTATCTTCGACCGGTTCTCGAAGATCATGAAAGACGTATACGGCCAGCTCGTCGGCATCAGTACCATTGTTGCCGTTACCGCAGCGGCCGTCGCACTGCTCGTCAGGATGATATCGCGCAACCAGCGTGCGGTTGATGAAGCCACATCCTGGCTCAAACGCATTATCGTGACCTGGGTTGTGCTGAACACGCTTGGCTTTGCAGTCGCCTATCTGCAGCCGCTGATTGCTGGTGGCAACTATACCGGATAACCAAAAACCGATCGCCAGTTAAATCAGCTATCTCAGGAGGTGATTCGCTATTTTAGACTGGATTTTTGAGGGCATAGCCAACTGGATAGCAAGCATCATCACAGATCTCATGGATGCCGTTTCCGGCATCTTTTTAAATGCCCTGGGTACCGACATGGTCGCAATGGAAGAGTATTTTCCCTTTGTAACGAAAGCTTTCTCGATTATGCAGTACTTTGCCTGGGCATTGATATTCATTATCACTGTGTGGCAGCTATTCCGGGTGTTCGGCGGCCCGATCACAGAAGCAGAGAACCCCTGGCACCTGATGGCTAGAAGCTCCATCTTCGCCATCTTAATCGGGTACGCAAAACCCATATTCCTGTTAGTGCTGGATATCGCCCGCGCTCCATATACAGCCCTTATGGAAGCCAGCATGGACCCAGGGGATTTTACATTCGCGGGCATCGAGCAGGCACTGTCGAACGGGCTTGTGACCTTGATTTCAGTCGCTACGGTTGTAGGTCTCATTTTGCAGCTGATTCTGCTGATCAGCCTGGGCTGGAACTATTTCAAAATGTTGCTTGAGGTTGTCGAGCGGTATATCGTCGTCGGCGTCCTCTGCTACACGTCGCCCCTGGCCTTTGCTATGGGTGGAAGCAAAACGACCAACCAGATATTCAAGTCCTGGTGCCGTATGGTAGGCTCCCAGCTATTGCTGCTGGTGTTGAACGTCTGGTTTTTGCGGGCATTTAACAGCTCCGTGGGACAATTTGTATCAAATGGCGGTGCTTTGACCAGCGGCAATGGCAACATCTTCCTATGGATGTTCTGTGCGCTTGCGTTCCTGAAGACGGCGCAGAAATTCGACTCCTACCTGGCGTCCATGGGTCTTTCCGTGGCACAGACGGGCAGCAGCATGGGTATGGAAGTACTCATGGCAGCCCGCGTACTGGGCGGATTCGGAGGCGGCGGAGCCAAGAGTGCCGGCAGTGTATTCAACAGCGGCGCAGCGGCGGCCACAGGTACGACCGGAGGGTTTGCTGCCGGATTCGCATCCAAATTCAAACCCGGCAGCTTTGTACATGACGCTGTTGTGGAAGGCGGTTCCCGTATGGGAGCCAGCGGCGGCATCGGGCTTGTAGGACGGGCCTTTGGCGGCATGTACGCACGAGGCGGTGGAACCCTGAACGGCGATGGTATTGCTGCCGTTGCAAACGGAGCTCCCGGCGCATCGGGTAAGATTGCCGGAGACATCGCCGACCGGAGCCTTGGCAATTATATGCCGCAGCTGGCAAACAGCAAACTCAGTAGTACTGAGATTGCCGGCGGCCATATCAGCACGACAGCGATGGGCGCCGACGGAAAAGAATCCTCTGTAGACCTTTTCAACGCGGGTCAGTTTGAGAAACCCGGTTCTCCGCATTCGGTCGTCAATGCGTCCGATGGAAGCCAGTGGTATCAGATGGCAAGCGGCGAGGGTATGGGAGCCTTTTATCAGACCCCCAATTTTACCGGCGACACATCAGAGGCAGCGCAGGTTGCGGCTGCCTTCCCGGATGCTCCGGAAGGCACTTCGCTCAGAACGGTTGGAGAAGGCGTCATGGAAGCCAGCAGCGACGGTGGAAACAGCATGTGGTACAACAGCGCATTTTACCAGGAGCCGGATGCGCCACACGACAATATTTCCTCCGCCGAAGGTGTTGGCTGGTATGCGATGCATCCCCATGCGGACACCCCGCACTTTGAACCCGGCGACGCTGCATCCGATTATAATCAGGCGCAGTTTCAGCAGTTTATGCCAGGGTTCGGGGAGCAAGTCAGCCAGATCAATTCTGACCGCGGACATGAGGGATATATTGAGGTGCGCCATGGGGATGGCTCAGGCACAGCCTTTTATGACAAGACCCAGTTCCAATCGCCGCGCGGCGATTACCAGGTATACGAGGATTCACGCGGCGGCCAGTGGTATGCCATCCCCGGCACGCCTACGGTCGAGCGCCGGCCGGTCTACGAAAACGGCAAGCCCGTTTACGAGAATGGCGGCGTGAAATCAGTCAACGTGGAATCTGTCCGGTATAAAACCTCGCTTTCGCGGTATGAGAGCCCCTCACGCAGGGATCCAAGCGACAGAAAACCGCCCAGACGTAAATAAATCCAATTTCAGCAGGAGGCACATCTTTCGGGGTGCGCTTCTTGTTTTTCCCAAGCGTATAAATACGCTTTAGAATCGAGGTGAATAAGATGGCCGAACAAGATAAACAGCAGATCGGCGATGGAAACGATAACATGGGTCAGGCGGCGCAGAAAACCGCTGAAGCCGCCAAGCAGGTATCCCAAGCTGTCGCAGAAAAAGCTGCTGTGGCCGGGGCGGAAGCCACAAGCACCGCGGCAGGCGCATCGGTCGCCGCAGCCGCACAGGGCGGTCAGGCGGCAGCCGGTGTTGCCGCCGGTACAGCTGCGGGCGGTCCCGTTGGGGCCGTACTTGCCGCAGCTTGGGCCATGCGTCATACCCTGTTTAAAATACTAATCTGCATTTGCCTGGTTCTGGTGTTTTTCATCACGGCGATTGTCTCTCTGCCTTCCATCGTGTTTAATAATGTATTCCACACAGACCCTGATTCCATTGATTATGCATCAGGCGACATCTATGAGATCATGGAGGAGTTATCCGGAGTGGTATCCGGCTGTGTTACGAACGGCTATGACACGGCGCTCGAAAAAGTGGAGAAAATCATTGAAGACGGAGGCTATGATTATGAGTTGTCTATGGAGGCCCTGATCAATCATGGGTACGCATCGGCTACTTATGATATCTGTTACATACTGGCAGCGTATTCCGCTTCCATGGAACAGCAAGGTACTACGAAAAGCGATATGGAGACCAAGCTGAACAGCGTGGCGGATAAGATGTTCCCTGTCACCTATGTGGAAAAGGAAATGGAACGGGTCATCCCCTTAACCTACACGACCTACAGCGCAGGAACGGTAACGGTTGTCACCGGAAAAACACAGACCGGTACGATAAACGGCGTCCCACAATACCGTTATACGACAGGAACACGTACTTACTACACCCCATCAGGGGAAGCCACGACAACGGAGCCGCTGACCCGAACGGCATATCAAAGTGCTTCAGTGGAAGTTCCGGTATATACAGGAAGCACCGTTACCGGATCCAAGACAGTGACTTATTACACGGCTTCCGGTACCGAGACGTTAACACCGGATACGGAAATGATTCCATACATCGAGGCGACAATTGGTGAGTTTGATCAATCGGTCATCCTGAAAGCTTTTAATATAGATTCCAATGCAATTTATAACCAGTTTAACCTCACCTATGCCCAGGCCATTGAAAACATGGCCAACGCACTGAAGCGGACACTTTATGGCACAACGGTCAGCGGTAATATACCGGCAGTCACTGATGAAGAATTATTGGCGATCCTGAACAGCCTAAACTGCAGCGGCGCAAGGAAAGCTCTGATCCAGGCGGCTTTCTCACTTGCCGGCAAAGTGCCGTACTTTTGGGGCGGCAAGTCATCCGCCGGCTGGAATGATGAATGGAACACCCCCAAGTTGGTGACAGCCGCAGGCTCGTCCAGCTCAGGTACAGTACGCCCTTACGGCCTTGACTGCTCCGGCTTCACGGACTGGGTATATAAAACAGCCCTGGGAGAAACCATCGGCGCCGGCACCACGGGTCAATGGGGCAACTCAACAGAAATCTCTTACAGTGACCTTAAACCTGGTGATCTTGGCTTTAAGGACTCGCCGTCCGGTTCAGGTATCAATCATGTTCTGATTTACGTCGGAAAAGACGGCAGCGGGAATGACCTGTGGGTCCATTGCTCCAGCGGCAGCGGTGTGGTGGTCAATTCACCCGGCTATATCAAATACTATCGCCGGGTCAATAACATTGACTTGGAGAGCAACGCTGTTTCCGGCGGCAGTTACGGGGAAGCCCTCTATACGATACAGGTGGACGTCACCCACTACTGCGCCTGCACAAAATGCTGCGGCAGCGGTGCAACCGGAACCACAGCCAGTGGAAAACAGGTCGCTGAGGGCATGGTTGCCATGTCCAGCCATTATCCGTTTGGTACGCAGATTATGATTAACGGCACGATGTACACCGTGGAGGACCGGGGCGGCAGCGGCATTGAAAATGACACCTCCCGGGTCGATATCTATGTGCCGGATCATCAGCAGGCGCTTCGGATGGGGCGGTATACCACCACGGCAACGATTTATAGATTAGGAAGGTGACCTTACATGGATGACAGAGAATTTAACAATTTATATGCGATTCCCGCAAATTACACGGACTCCGGCAAGCTGTTCGGCGGCATGCTGGAGATCCGCAACACCGTTGAAGCGGTGTTGCTTGTGGGTCTGGCAGGCTATCCGGAGCTCGTGTGGCTGCCTATACCGGGCACTATGAAGGTGGTCGTTATGACCGTTACACTGCTGCCGCTTGGCGTGGTGGCCCTGATGGGCATTGCCGGCGATTCATTGCTCCAATATTTTGGGCACATGACAAGACACTGGGTACGCCGCAGGAAGCTTCACTACAGGAGGATAGGATATCGTTATGACACAGCAGAA
>Ga0153922_1000794_pt1 | contig 12075 bp, 13 predicted proteins | sample TSNJ006MetaG_FD_104723 | JGI IMG/M metagenome (GOLD analysis project Ga0153922, IMG submission 104723) | Attine ant fungus gardens microbial communities from New Jersey, USA - TSNJ006 MetaG | ecosystem: Host-associated > Fungi > Mycelium > Unclassified | place: USA: New Jersey, Brendon T. Byrne...
GCACCGATGAGCCGCTTGCGCGAAGAGCATCAGGCACCGATGAGCCGCTTGCGCGAAGAGCATCAGGCACCGATGAGCCGCTTGCGCGAAGAGCATCAGGCACCGCCGAGCAATTATTCGCCCTGTCTGATGACACCACCGGCTTCATGCCGCCCGACGAGGGCCGGGCGTTGTACGACGCCGCGCTGACCTATCTGACCGACGGTGGCGCCGCCGTCGAGATCGGAACGTACTGCGGCAAGTCCACTTTGCTGCTCGGCGCGGCGGCCCAGCAACGCAACAGCGTGCTCTACACCATCGACCACCACCATGGGTCCGAGGAGCACCAGCCGGGGTGGGAATACCACGACGCGTCAATGGTCGACGAGGTCACCGGCCGATTCGACACGCTGCCAGCGCTCCGCCGCACGCTCGACGCGGCCGATCTCGACGACCACGTGGTCGCGATCGTCGGGAAGTCGACGACGGTCGCCCGCGGCTGGCGGACGCCGCTGCAGCTCGTGTTCATCGACGGGGGCCACACCGAGGCGGCGGCAATGGCCGATTTTGACGGCTGGGCGAAGTGGGTGAGCGCCGGCGGTGCCCTTGTCATCCACGACGTGTTCCCCGACCCGCGCGACGGCGGGCAGGCGCCGTATCGCGTCTATCGCCGCGCCGTCGACTCCGGCGAGTTCGTCGAGGTCGCAGTCACCGGCTCGTTGCGGGTGCTCGAGCGAACATCGCCGAAGGCCCCGTGAGCCTCAGCGCCACGCGGGCACGCACGTACAGTCGAAGTCGGCCTGCAGGCCCGGCGGCAGTTCGTCTCCGCGGAACAGGCCGCTGGCCGGCGTGGCATCCGACAGCGCGTCGGCCGCCAGGATCATCGCCGCACCGGTCCACGTAGTGCGTTCTTCGGGCCACCGTTTGCCGTCGGCGAAAACCAAGCCGGTCCAATAGGATCCTTCATCGTCGCGCAAGTGCTGCATCGCGGCGAACTGTTCTCGGGCGGCACGGTGATAACCGATCGCATCCAGCGCCATCACGAGTTCGCACGTCTCGGCGCCGGTCACCCATGGCCGGTCCTCGACGCAGCGCACACCGAGGCCGGTGACGACGAAATCCTCCCAGCGCTGGGCGATCCGCGCCGTCGCGGCGGTGCCTCGCAACGCCCCCCCGAGGACCGGGTAATACCAATCCATCGAATGGCGGTCCTTCTCCTCGAACGCCTCCGGATGCGCGACGATCGCGTGCCCCAGGCTGCCGACCGCTACCTCCCACTCCGGCTGCGGCTCATCGAGAAACTCTGCCAATGCCAGCGCGCACCTGACGCTGTGGTAGACACTTGCGCACCCGGTCAGCAGCGCCCCCGGCTCGGGCCCGGACTCGCTTCTGGCCCACCTGATCTCGCCATAGCCGGTCTGCAGATCAAGCACGAATTCGATCGCCGCGCTGACTACCGGCCACATCGCCGCGGCGAACGCGTGATCACCGGTGATGAGCACGTGGTGCCACACACCGGCAGCGATATACGCACAGAAATTGCTGTCGCTGTTGGCATCCTCGATTGTTCCCGCGCGCAGTTGGATCGGCCATGAGCCGTCCGCACGCTGCATCTGACGGCACCACTCGTACGCCGCACGGGCGGGACCGAGCAGACCGGCGGTGGTGAGCGCCATCGCGCACTCCACGTGATCCCATGGGTCGGTGTGACCGCCGGTGAACCACGGGATCGCGCCTGACGACTCTTGCGCGCCGGCGATCGAGAGCGCCGTCTGCCGGCACTGCTCTTGCGTGAGGACGCCCGGAACAGACGGTAGGTCGTACGACCACGTCATGCGCTACCCCGGGCAGCCTCGGCCCGGACCCGCGCTAGCCCGGGCTTGACGAAATACATCGCCACGCTCTTGCCCACCAGCGGATTGAGCACGGCCTCGGCCACGCGCGTGATTTTCGGCCGGGTTGTCAGGTCCCAAACCAGCAGCTTGTGGTAGGCAAACACCGCGGGGTGGTCCGAATGTGACACCCCGACAGCGCATTTCAGCCACCAGAAGGGCGAGTGCAGACCGTGCGCGTGATGGGTGTGGGTGAGCGTCAGCCCTGCGCGGAGCAACGTGGAGCGCAACTCGCTGGCTCGATAGATCCTGACGTGCCCGCCCTCATTGCTGTGGTACTCGTCGGAAAGCCACCAGCACACCCGTTCAGGGAACCATCGCGGAACCGTGACGGCCAGCATGCCGCCGACCTTGAGCACCCGGATCAGTTCGGCGATCGCAGCGTTGTCATCGGGTATGTGCTCGAGGATTTCCGATGCGATCACACAGTCGAACGTCTCGTCGGCGTAAGGCAACGCAAGCACGTCACCGACGACGGCCTCAGCACGGGCCGACGCAGGCGCCTCACCGGCCTCTGCCATCGCCGTCAGGATGGTCCGCACCCGTTCGACTTCCGCCGCATCCCGGTCGAAGGCGATGACGTCGGCGCCACGGCGGTACGCTTCGAACGCGTGACGGCCTGCACCGCACCCGACGTCGATCACCTTCGTCGACGGGCCGACGCCCAGCCGATCGAAGTCCACTGTTAGCATCGTGAGATCGCCCGCTCGTAGACCCGAACCGTCTGAGCGGCCACCGATTCCCAGCTGAATACCTCCAGCGCCCGCCGTCGGCCCGCCTCGCCGAGCCGGCTCCGCTTGTCCGGCGAGTCCAGCAGATCCCCGAGAGCACACGTCAGTTCACCGATGTCGGCTGATGTCACCAACTCGGCGCACGCGCCGTCGGTGCCGAGGACTTCCGGCAGGGCGCCGACGCGGCTGGCGACAACCGGTGTACCACTGGCCATCGCTTCCACCGCGGGCAGCGAAAAACCCTCGTAGAGCGACGGTATGCACGCGACCTCCGCGGACGCCAACAGCGCGGCGAGTTCGTCGTCGGGCAGCCTGCTGGTGATGCGGACGATGTCAGAGATACCCAGCTCGGCAATGAGCTTGTGTGTCGGACCGTTCGGTTCCAGCTTGGCGACAAGCTGCAGCTCGAGATCCCGTTCCACGCGCAGCCGAGACACCGCGTGCAGCAGTGTGGCAACGCCCTTGAGCGGGATGTCGGCGCTCGCGATCGCGATGATCCGGCCGGGTCGGCGCGGCCGCGCCGACGGTTTGAACAGGGTCGTATCGACTCCGAGCGGAACGACGTGCAGCTGGTCCGGGGATACCCCGAAGTCGGTAGCGATGTCGGCCGCCGACGAGGACGACACGGTCAGCAATTCGGGAATTTCACGCGAAACCGCCTTCTGCATCTTCAAGAAGCCATACCAACGGTGTACCAACGGCTTTCGCCACCAACGTGCCGCAGCGAGGTCCAGGATCCGATCCCGCGTGATTGGGTGGTGGACGGTGGCCACGACCGGTAGGCCCGTCGCGGCGATTTTCAGTAGCCCGGTGCCCAGACTCTGGTTGTCATGGACGACGTCGAACTCGGCGCTTCGATCGGCGAGCAGCTTGGCCGCCCGGAGCGAAAACGTCCGCGGCTCTGGGAATCCGGCCGTCCACATCGTGAGCAGTTCCAGCAGATCGACCCGGCTGCGGATCTCATTGGGCCACGGCACGCGGAACGGATCGGGCTCGCGATATAGGTCCAAGCTGGGCACCTTGGTGAAGTCCACCCGCGGATCCAGCACTTCGGGGTACGGCTGTCCGGAGAAGACTTCGACATCGTGACCGAGCTCGACCAATCCGTGGCTGAGATGCCGGACGTAGACTCCCTGCCCGCCGCAATGGGTCTTGCTGCGATACGACAACAAGGCAATCCGCATACTCAACTCTTCTCCGCCAACCCAGACCCCTCGAACTGAATCTGCCATACGCGGTGCGGTGATCCGGTCGGGGGTCGTGCCGCGGCATCACTGCAGGTCGCAGGCAAAAAAATCGTCAAAGGCCGCGTTGGCCTGCCATCACGTCCGTGTCGCGCAGCGCGGCCCCGATGCGCCGGCCGGACGCGGTCATGCGAGACTCGGGCGATAACTGGACATGTGTCCGGACTATAGTTCGACAGTCACAAGGGCGCAACGCGCGACAGGAGCTGCGGTGACCACACAAGGCCTGCTGGGCGGCCGGGCCGCGGTCGTGGTCGGCGGCAGCCGCGGCATCGGGCGTGCAGTGTCCGAATTGCTGGCCGTGTGCGGCGCCGGCGTAGTCGTCAACGGCCGCGACCCCAGCGCCGCCGCAGACGCCGCCTCGGCGATCATGCGCGAAGGCGGCCGTGCCATCGCCCGCGCCGGCTCGCCCGCGGACGAAGCCGTGGCCGACGCGCTGATCGACAGCTGCGTCCAGGAGTTCGGCCGGATCGACATCCTCGTCAACTGCGCCGGCATCCCCGAACCACCGGGATCGTCGATCCTGAACATCACGACCGGCGAGTTCGCCGGGCTGCTCGAGACTCACTTGTGGACGGTCTTCCAGACGTGCCGCGCCGCGGCGCCCAGGATGGCCGAGCAGCGCAGCGGCGCGATCGTCAACACCAGCTCATTCGCCTTCCGCGGCGACTACGGTGGCACGGGATACCCGGCGGGCAAGGGTGCCGTCAACGGCTTCACCCTTGCGGTGGCCGCGGAACTCAAAGAGCACGGGGTGCGAGCGAACGTCGTGTGTCCCGGCGCCAGGACCCGGCTGTCCAGCGGTCCCGATTATGAGGCTCAGGTCACCGACCTGCATCGTCGAGGATTGCTCGACGACGCGGCCATGCAAGTTTCGTTGGACGCCCCGCCTCCCGCATACGCTGCGCCGATATACGCCTACCTCGCCAGTGACATGGCCGCCGCGGTCACCGGTGAAATCTTCATCGCAGCAGGCGGTTTCGTCGGGCGTTTCGACCGCGCCGCCCCCGGGCTGCTCGGTTACCGAGACCACAAGGACAGCCCGCCCTGGTCACTCACCGAACTCCACCAGATGGTCACCCAAGAGAGGTCTCAGCGATGTTGAACATCTCCGACGAAAACCACGTGCGCACACTGACGCTGAACCGCCCTGAGGTTCTGAACGCGTTCAGCGAAGCGCTGTGTGACGCGACGACGCGGGCGCTGCTGGCCGCCGGCGAGGATCCGCAGATCGCGGTCGCGGTGATCACCGGCGCGGGTAGGGCTTTCAGCGCGGGCGCGGACCTCGTCGAGATGCAGGCGAAGATTACCAGTCCTCGCCAAGACGCCGGCCAGCATGGCTTCTTCCGGATGCTCGACGCGCTCGCCTCGTTCCCGAAGCCGCTTTTCTGCGCCGTCAACGGTGTCGGTGTGGGTATCGGCGCCACCATCCTCGGCTTCGCGGATCTGGCGTTCATGGCGTCCGACGCGCGGCTGAAGTGCCCGTTCACCAGCCTGGGTGTCGCACCCGAGGCGGCCTCCTCGTATCTGCTGCCTTGGCAGGTCGGCCGCCAGAATGCCGCCTGGATGTTGATGTCTTCGGAGTGGATCAGCGCCGAGGAAGCCCTTGCCATGGGCCTGGTCTGGAAGGTGTGCGAGCCTGGCGACCTACTCGCTGAGACCTACCGGCACGCGAATGTGCTGGCGTCGAAGCCCATTTCGAGCCTGATGGCGGTCAAGAAAACGATGACGGCCCCGCTGCGGCCGCAAATCGACGCCGCGATAGAGCGCGAGAGCGCGTGCTTTGCCGAACTCGTTGGCACCGCGGCGAACGCCGCGGCGCTGGACGCGTTCACCGGACGGGCGCCAAATGACTGACGCTTCGGCCACTGTTCGGGGTCTGTGGCAAGCCCTTTCAAAACGGGACTGGGCGGCGGTGCAGACCTTCCTGTCCGACGACTGCATTTACGTCGACATGCCGATCGGCCCGACGGCGGCCGCGCGCGGTCCTGTCGACATCGTCAAGCGGCTCAAGATCGGACTCGAGCCGTTGGCCGACTACGTCAACCACGACGGTCTGCTGCTCTCCAATGGCACCCACGCCATGTACGAACATTCCGAGACCTGGACATGGACCAGCGGGGAGGTGGCGGTGCTGAAGTTCGTCACGGTGCACGAGGTCAGCGTTCAAGACGGCGCCGGCAAAATCACGTTGTGGAAAGATTATTGGGACCTGGGCGGGTTGACCGCGCAGGCGCCGCCCACCTGGCTGGAGCAACTTGCCGGCGCCGACACGACCTGGGTCTTCGACGCTACCGGGCTGCTTTAACGGAACCGGCGATGTGCGCCGAACACTCGGCGCAGCGCGACGAATCTGATCAGCGTGGCGACGAGGTTGGCCACCACGAGAACAGACAGCTGGATTCCGCGGGTGGCATCGGGAACGAAATGCTGTAACAGGAACAGCGAGCCACTGGTGACTGCGAGCCCGAACCCGAATACCAGCAACCCGTGGAATTGGTGGCGCGCAACGTGTGCCCGTCCACGGATGCGGAACGTGAACGCTCTGTTGGCGGTCGTGTTCCCGATCGCGGTCACCAACAGTGCGATGAGGTTGGCCGCCTGGCCGCCGAACGCCGGGTGTAACAGCCAGTACAGCGCCGCGTAGGCCACAGTGCTTGCCACGCCGACGATGCCGAAACGGACCATCTGCCCCACCATCCCGTGGGGGACGCCGGGCACCATTGGCTCGCGACCGACGCTGGCCTGCAGTTCGCGCAGCGGCAGCGCGCCCGTCGCCAGTGCGCGGCCCACCCGCCAGCAGCCCTTGAGGTCCTCGATCGCCGTGCGAACGACGTCGACGCGCGAGTCGGGGTCATCGACCCAGTCGACGGGCACCTCGTGGATCCGCAGACCCGCCCGCTCGGCGATCACCAGCATCTCCGTGTCGAAGAACCATCCGGTGTCGGCCACGAGCGGAAGCAGTTGCCGGGCGACATCGGTACGTATCGCCTTGAACCCGCACTGCGCGTCGGAGAAACGTGCGCCGAGGGCACCGCGAAGCAGCAGGTTGTAACTCCGCGAAATGAATTCGCGTTTCGACCCGCGCACCACACGCGACGAGGCGGCCAGACGCGAACCGATGGCAACGTCGGAGTGACCGGAGATCAGCGGTGCGACGAGCGGCATCAGCGCGGACAGGTCGGTGGACAGGTCGACGTCCATGTACCCCACGACCGTTGCATCCGACGTTGACCATGCTTCCCGCAGCGCGCCGCCACGGCCCTTCTCCTCCAGGTGGATCACCGAGACATCTGGCAGCTCATCAGCGAGTTGGTGTGCCAGTGCCAGGGTTTCGTCGGTGCTGGCGTTGTCCGCGATCGTGATCCGCGAGCGGTACGGGACCTCACTTACCAGGAATGTATGCAGCCGGTGCACGCACCGCGGGAGGTCGGCTTCCTCGTTGTACACCGGGATGACGATGTCGAGGACATAGTCGTCCGGCTGTCGGTTGTATTGCCCTCTGATGGCGGTCGTGATCTCCGCGCCATCCACCCCTGCAACGAGATCGGCCATGGTTCCCTAGATTCTCGGCAGAACCTGCCACCGCACTGCGGTCACGCTGGCAGGTTGCTGGGAGGCAGATAACGACACGGTAGCTTGACGCTCTCCTACGGGTGCCACCATGCTCGAGCGCATGGCATCGGTGTTCACCAAAATCATAACCGGCGAGTTGCCTGGGCGGTTTGTCTTCGAGGACGACGACATCGTAGCGTTTCTTACCATCGAGCCGATGACGCAGGGCCATACATTGGTGGTGCCCCGCGCCGAGATCGATCAATGGCAGGACATTGACTCAGAGACCCTCAACAAGGTCATGGGCGTGGCACAGCTGATCGGCAAGGCAGTGTGCAAGGCTTTTGGCGCCCAGCGGGCCGGGGTGATCATCGCGGGGCTGGAGGTTCCCCATCTCCACGTGCACGTCTTCCCGGCTTACAACCTGACCGATTTCGGCTTCGCTAACGTCGACCGCACCCCGTCGCAGAAGTCACTGGATGAGGCGCAGGCGAAGATCAAAGAGGCGCTGGCTCAGCCGAGCTGAGCCACCATCTCCTGGACGGGCACCTCGGCGATCCGCGGCAGGTTGACCTGGAAGCGACACCCTTGGCCGGGCGCGGTCACGACGGTGACGGTGCCGCCGTGGGCGTACACAAGCGAGTCGACGATCGACAAGCCGAGCCCCGTGCCCCCGCTGGCACGGGCGCGCGACGAATCTGCGCGGTAGAACCGTTCGAAGACGCGGTGGGCGTCCTCCTGGCTCATGCCGGGGCCCTCGTCGATCACCTCGAGGACCGCGTTGTCGCGCTCTGTGCCGACCCGCACGGTGATGCGTGCGGTCTCGGGGGTGTGCTGGAGCGCATTGGACACGAGATTGCCCAGCACCTGGCGCAGCCTGGCCTCGTCGCCGATCACCTCGGGAGTGCCGGGCCCGTCGAACACGTTCATCGCGATGCGCCGGTTCGGCGCGATCGACTGGGCGTCGTGGACGGCGTCGGTGGCCAGCGCCAAAAGATCGACGCGGTACTGTTCGAGCGGACGTTGCGCGTCGAGGCGCGCGAGAAGTAGCAGGTCCTCGACGAGCAAACCCATTCGACGCGACTCGCTTTCGATGCGCGACATCAGCAGCTCGATGTCGCGGGCGGCTCCTTGCCGATAGAGCTCGGCGAAACCGCGGATCGTGGTGAGCGGGGTGCGCAGTTCGTGGCTGGCGTCGGTGATGAAGCGCCGCATCCGGTCCTCTGAGGTACGCGCCTGTGCCGCAGAATGATCCGACGACGCCACCGCGCGCTGGATCTGCGCGAGCATTCCATTGAGCGCCAACGACAATCGGCCCACCTCGGTGCGTGGGTCACGCTGCGGCACCCGGCGGTCAAGCTCGCCGCCGGCGATTGCCGCCGCGGTCTGCTCAACCTCGACAAGCGGGCGCAGGCTCCGGTGCACCACGATGAACCCCGCGACGCCGAGGACAAGAAGGACGGCCAGTCCGATGCCTACCTGCGACCAGGTCAGCGCGCGGACCGTCGACTGCACCTCGCTCAGGTCGATGGCTACGGTGATCAACTCGCCGCGGTTGCCGCGCACCGAAACGGCCCGCCATTGGGTGTTCGAGCCGTCCTGCGATCCGACCGTGACCGGGTCGGGCCCGACGTCGTTGTTGGAGGGAAGTGCAGGCTCGGCATCTCGGTCGTTGGCGGCCATCCAGATGCGGCCGTCCGGCCCGACGCCCCGGACGTAAAAATTGGACGGCGGCCGGCCCGGATTCGGGCCTTCGATGGGCGGTTGGGGTAGTCGCCGGGGTGCCTGCGCCCAGCCGCGCGACGCGTCCATCAGGGCTTGGTCCACGCGGCTGATCAGGCTGTGGCGCAGTATCGAGGTCACGGCAATGCCGGAGGCCAGCAAGCCGAAGCCGACAAGGACCAGCATTGCGGCCACCAGGCTCACCCGGAGGGGGACACCTCGCGCGCGCTGTACCGGCATGCCCCTATTGTCCGCGTTAAAGCCTCATCGCGGCTCGCGAAGCACGTATCCCACGCCTCGCAGGGTGTGCAGCAAGCGTTTCTCGCCGGTGTCGATCTTGCGACGCAGGTACGAGACGTATGACTCGACGACGTTGACGTCGCCGCCGAAGTCGTAGCGCCAAACGTGATCGAGGATCTTGGGCTTACTCAGCACAGTGCCCGCATTGATCATGAAATACCGCAGCAGGGTGAACTCGGTGGGTGAGAGCGACACCGGTTCGCCGGCCTTCCATACTTCATGGGTCTCTTCGTCGAGTTCGATGTCGGCGAACGTGAGCTTGGCGCTGCGGGGCTGCTCTATGCCGCGTCCGGTGCGCCGGAGAATCACGCGTAGCCGCGCGACCACCTCTTCGAGGCTGAACGGCTTGGTGACGTAGTCGTCGCCACCCAGCGTCAGGCCGGTGATCTTGTCCTGCAGCGTGTCCCGAGCCGTCAGGAACAGCGCAGGGGCGTCTATGCCGTCGGCCCGGAGCCGTCGCAGCACACCGAAGCCGTCCATGCCGGGCATCATCACGTCGAGGATCACGGCGTCGGGCCGTACCTCTCGCGCGCGGTCCAGCGCAGCTGGTCCGCTAGATGCGGTATGGACCTCGAATCCCTGAAACTTCAGGCTCACGGAGAGGAGTTCAACGATGTTCGCCTCATCATCGACCACGAGTACCTTGGCCTCGGGCTGCGAGTCGTGTAACGGTGCCGCACTCATGGGGATCAATCTCCACCCTGCGATTAATGTAAAGCTGTACTCTACCTGTGAGTGCTCTGTCAGTTTCACAGACTCGGCTCTGAGGCGACCGCTGACGGGGTGCATAAACTACGTGCATGAACGTCGGGAAAGCCGTCATCACGCTGGTAACGGCCCCTGCACGGGCCGGATTGGCGGTTGCCGACGCGAGTCTGGCCGTGGCCGGTGTGGGCGTGGGCCTTGCACGCAAGGCTTTAGGTGACACTGCCGAGCCGACAGCTTCTGCTGTGGCAAACCTGCTCGGCATCGACTCGACGATCGAGAAGGCCAACCGACTCGCGCGCCTGCTTGACGACGACACCCCACTCGGTCGTGCCTTGGCGCCGGGCGGACCCATCGAACGGTTGATGGAGCCCGGCGGGCCGCTCGAGCGGATCACAGCAGATGGCGGGGCTCTTGAGCGCGCGGTGGCGCCCGGCGGGCTGATCCACCAGCTGCTGGCCGAGGAGGGGCCGGTCGAGAGGCTGCTGTCTGAGGACGGTCTCGCCGAACGGCTGATGGCCAAGGGTGGCTTGATCGACATGCTGACCGCCCACAACGGCCCGCTCGAGCAGACTGTCTTCGTCGCCGAAACGCTGAACCGGCTGGCACCCAACCTGGAAGCGTTGTCGCCGACGATTGAGATGCTGCGGGACGCGATTGATTCGTTGAGCGCGATGGCGAACCCGTTGACGAACATCGTCGACCGGTTCGCGCTGCGGCCGCGGCCGCGCCGGCCGCGCACGTCACCGCCCGAAATCGTGCCGTCGGAGCGGGTCATCGCCGACGATGACGACATTCACTGACCCGATACGCTAGAGGCCCTGCCTCCTTAGCTCAGTGGTAGAGCACTCGCCTTGTAAGCGAGCGGTCGTCAGTTCAATCCTGACAGGAGGCTCCTACACCCGATAGCCTTATATCGCAGCCGCCGGTCCATGCAAGACGACGACCCAGATGGCGATGTAGTGGCAGATCGCCGCGGCCGCGGTGAACGCATGAAAGAACTCGTGATAGCCGAAGGTCTGTGGCCACGGGTTGGGCCAGCAAAGGCCGTAAAAGATAGCGCCGATGTTGTACAGCACCCCTTCGGCGACGAGTAGCGCGACGACGGCGACCCCCGCGCTGTCCAAGAGCGTTCCGGTGAACCAAATCGCCGCCCAGCCGAGCAATAGATACAGGAGCACGCCGAGCCACCGAGGCGCCGACGGCCACAGCATCTTGAGGGCAACACCTACGGCCGCGCCGGTGCACACCACGGTCAGGACCTGTGTCCCGGTGCGCGGCGGCATCGCCAATAGCGCGATGGGGGTGTAGCTGCCGGCGATGAACACGAAAATCAACGAGTGGTCGGCACGCTTCATCCACATTTGGGCGGTGGGGGAGCGCCAGTGCACTCGGTGGTAGGTAGCGCTGACGCTGAACATGGCGACGATGGCGGCGGTGTAAATCAGAGTGGCCCAGCCGGCCTTCGGTGATGCGGCTATCCAGGCCACCGACACCAGCGCCGCCCCGGCCACGATGGCGGTGACCGCCGAGCAGAGGTGAATCCAACCGCGTGCGCGGGGCTTGCCGAGGAAGTTGGTGACGGTGTCGGCCAGGACTTGGGACAGGTCATCATCAGCGCTCCTGGCTGCACGACTGCTCGCGACAGGTGGCACCTTTGGGTTGGCTCGTCCGATGATCACGTTGGACTTGTCACCGATTCGAGGTCGTTCAGGACGTCTCCTGTGTCGATGGCGAGCTGTTGCGGACATTGCAGGGTATCGCGGCAGTGGTTGGGCACCGGTTGTTGGAAGCCCACATGAGCTTCCAGCCTGGTAGGGGAACGGAGTCGTGCAGGACGTAAACAACGGTGGTGCTGTGCCCGACGAACATGGTGACCTGCCTCCACTTCCCGTTGACGATTTTCGCCGCGTCCGAAGCTACCTTGCACCTCGGGCATTCGCGACA
>Ga0153922_1000795_pt1 | contig 12064 bp, 9 predicted proteins | sample TSNJ006MetaG_FD_104723 | JGI IMG/M metagenome (GOLD analysis project Ga0153922, IMG submission 104723) | Attine ant fungus gardens microbial communities from New Jersey, USA - TSNJ006 MetaG | ecosystem: Host-associated > Fungi > Mycelium > Unclassified | place: USA: New Jersey, Brendon T. Byrne...
AGAAAATATCCCACTATCTGTAGATGAAATGTGGGAAACTGCAAAGAAACTTGGACTTCTGGAAAAGTTATCTTCTTCAGGCAAGACACCAATCCGTACCCTTTCAGCCAGAATCTATGTTGATATAAAAAATAATACAGATACTATATTTGAACAGGTAAGCAAACGTCCGGCAAAATTCTTTCTAAAAGGAAAAACCGCAGGGCTTGAAGAATATGAGGAAAAACAGAAACAGGAAAAAGTACCGCAGAAACATAAATTCGGAGAAAGAGATTTACATATCCTGCTATCCAGTTTTGTTAACTCCGATGAGCATTTCAAATGCTCCACCAAAACGATATATCATGAAGTTTCCAGGCGTGAAAAGAGCGGTAAGAATAAATGGTTGCACCCGGATATTGTCGGAGTACACTTCCCATTTGAATCCTATGCCGAGAATACGCTCAAATTGTTTGACATCTTGAAAGTGAATCCGTACAAGCTATATTCTTTTGAAATGAAGATTGATATCAATCTTTCAAATCTACGGGAGTATTACTTCCAAGCGGTATCTAATTCTAGCTGGGCACATGAGGGATACTTGGTAGCATTACATATTGTGGAAGATCCGGAATTGATTGATGAAATGCGCCGCCTAAACAATGCATTTGGGATTGGTGTTATTCGTTTGGATGCAGAACATTTCATGCAAAGCGAGATTCTATTTTCTGCAAAGGAAAAAGAATCTCTTGACTGGGATACGATTAACCGTTTAGTAGACGGCAATCCAGATTTTAAGAAGTTCCTTGATGACTTAATGGAAGACATCAAAATCGGTAAGATAAAAAGCAAGTATGATGAAGTTTGTCTGGAAGAAGAACAGATGCACCAGTATGCCTTAAAAAATGGCATACTTTCCTAAATGCAGTCAGCAACAATTCTAAAAAATATATAAAGAAAATTCCTATCTTCACCACTTGCGCAAACAGGGGGATGGGGATTTTTTCTATACAATCTTAATCAAAACCCAAAAAATCATGTCAATTCTTTTCTTCTGTGCCAGTGTCAATTTATCACTGAGCATAGCATTTATGAATTCCAGTTCCGCTACCTTATCCTGCATCAGCTGAATTTTATCCTGCAAAGTCTCCGTGGCCTTCTCCATGGATTTCTGATGTTTATCTATGGTAAGGAGCAGCTGTACCAGGTTCTCATTTATGGTTAAGTGGGACATTTTCATTTGTCAGCCACAGGAAGAAAAAACAAATGAAAACAAATTGACAAATAAAAAAATATAAGATATAATGTGTTTATCAAATGAACAAATACAGATGATGAATATATTTAATCGATGAACACAAATCGGAGGAGGCAAGTATGAAAAAGGCAGGAAAAAACTCTTTAGACATAAAAGAAAATAACAGATACCAGGTGTTGCAAACATTAATTAAGAATAAATCATTATCACGTGCGGAACTTTCTAAAATTTTAGGACTGCAAAGATCTACTATGACAAATATTATTAATGAGTTAATGGAAGTGGGATTGGTTGTAGAGACTGGTTTGGCAAGTGGAAAAAAGGGAAGGAGGATTATTGGACTTACAGTTAATACGGTAGACTATAGACTTGTCTCTGTAAGACTTGCAAGAAAATACTTTACGGTTATCGTTTTCAATCTGCTGGGAGAAGTGATTGCAGAAGAAAACGAGAAAATTGAAAAAAATCAAGAAGCCAACGATGTAATGCTAAGAATTGTAAACACCATTAATTGTATGATGCAATATTTGGAAGATAAAAAAGTGCTTGGTATAGGGGTTACAGTACCTGGTCCAATGAAAAGTCTGGATGATATTGGACTTGTTACGGAGTTCCCAGGATGGGAAGATATTTCTGTTAAAGATATATTGAGTAAAGAATTTGAATGGTCAATTTATTTGGAACATGATGCCAAAGCCGGTGCATTAGCACAGTGGTGGTACGATGACACGATAGATGAGAGAGATTCTATTATGTATGTAGCAGCAGGACAAGGTGTTGGATCAGGAATCATCATTAGAGGCAAGCTGTTAAGAGGAAAAAATGGAACAGCAGGTGAAATAGGCCATATGTCCATTGACTATAGCGGCGAAAAATGCGTCTGCGGTAATCGGGGATGTTTGGAAAAGTATTGTTCATCCATAGCGTTGCTAAATAAGTTGAAGGAGAATTTGGAGAAATATCCTGGCAGCAGTTTGAATGCTGAAAGTCAATTTGAAGATGTAGTAGAGGCATATAAACAAGGAGATAAATTAGCAGTATTTCTGGTAAATGATGTTTCATATTATTTGGGAATCGGAATTGGAAATCTGATTAACATCTTTAATTTTGATGTTGTTATTATTGCAGATGATTTGTCAAAACTCGGGAAAAACTTCTTGGAACAAGTGATAGCTAGTGTGAAAGAACATTGTTTTGAAACAAATTTTGAAGATATGCAGATAAAATTATCGGAATTAAGTACAGACCCTGTTTCTTTGGGAATGTGTGTAACCGTAATTGAAAAAACTATTTCAAAACTAAGTGCGGATATAGTGGAGGTTAGTCGTGAAAAAATTCCATTACAGTTATGACGTAATTGTTGTTGGCGCCGGCCCGGGGGGGCTAACGGCGGCCATTGCATTGGCGGAACAGGGGACAAAAGTTCTCCTTGTCGAAAAGAATGGCTATGTTGGCGGCTGCGCAACCATAGGTATACCAATGCTTGCCTTTTTGGATAAAAGTGGAAGACAGGTAACGGGTGGTATCGCCCAACGCTTGGTTGACGAAATGCAAAAATACGATGCCTGCTATCAACACCGCAGATGCCCGATCAATAATTCTGTAACCATATTCAATCCGGACATATTCAAACTGGTCGCACTCGAATTTCTTCAGTGGGCGGGTGTGGATCTTTTGATGAACTGTGAAGTTGTGCACGCAGATGTGACCAACCAAAGCATCCAGGAGATCAAGCTGTATGGAAAGGGGAATCTTATCACTGCCGAGGCCAAGATCTTTATTGATGCGACTGGAGACGGAGATCTCGCCTACCTAGCGGGCTGTTCCTATGAAATGGGGCAGAAGGATACCGGCGCTCTCATGCCGCCCACCGTTATGTTTACCATCGGTGGATTCGATGAAAAACGGTTTTTGGATTATCTTGAGGACCATCCGGAACAGATGAGTTACGGAGACCGTAAGGAGGGAGAAGGCTACGGTGTTCCATATTTTAGAGAAAATCGAAATTACGTATTTGGTGGATTCCATAAGCTTTTTTCTGAATTACGGAAGCGAGGGAAGTGTCCCATTGATCGAGAAACTTTTATCTACATAAATAGTATCAAACCAGGGGAAATCAACGTGAACAGCATTCGATTGCTCGGCGTTGATGCAACGGATATTCTGGAGTTGACGAAAGCTGAAATCAAAGGATACATGCAGATCCCTCAAATCATGGAAGTTCTCAAAAAGTATGTTCCAGGGTTTGAAAATTCGTTTTTATCAAGTATCGCACCACAAATCGGCGTCAGGGAGACGCGCAGGTTTTTGGGTCAGAAGTATCTTATGACGAGCAGCATTATTGCTGGTGAGGTGCCGGAGGATTCCATTGCCCTTGGCTCTTATAAGATTGATATCCCTGCAGAAGATGACACCTCTACCATTTTTGCTGATATTGAGAAGCCGTTTGGAATTCCGTATGGCTGCCTGGTCAGCAAAGATTTGAACAACCTGATGTTTTCCGGGAGACTGATCTCGGTGGAGGCACAAGTATTAGGTGCCACCAGGGTAATGCCTACCTGTATGGCTGTTGGTGAGGCTGCTGGAACGGGCGCAGCGCTAGCGATCAGGGCCCAACTTCTGCCGGCTGAAGTTGATCCAAAGGAAACAGCAAGAATCCTGATCGAGAGAGGAGGGATACTGAAATAGAACAGAACAGTATATAAGGGAGTAATCGAAAAAAATTAAAAAATGTTTGGAGGAAAAGTAATGATTACAGGTATAACAATTATTGTTGTGTTTTTCGTATTTGCTGTTCTAATGATGACCAGGAAGATCCCGGCGCTGCTTGCCCTGCCATTTATGGCTATCATTTTCGGCATAATTGCGGGTCTTTCACTGACGGGTGACGAAGGTATCATTGACTTTGTTGTTGTTAATGGCGCATTGAGGTTGGCATCAACTTATGTTGCCATCTTATTTAGCTGTTGGCTGGCACAGATTATGTATCGTACCGGTGTAACGGATACGATCATTAAAAAGGCCGCAGAACTGGGTGGAGATAAGCCCTTAATCGTGGCATTGGCACTGAGCGCGGTTACAATCTTCCTGTTCACGACACTGCATGGTACCGGCGCGGTTGCCATGGTTGGAACGATCGTTCTGCCGATTTTCCTAACAATCGGAATTCCTGCCAGAGAATCCAGCAACCTGTATCTTGCTGCGGTTTCAGCGGGCTATACGCTCAACCCTGCTAATATTTCAGCATTGCTGAACGTCTCGGGCTGCTCGGCAGCCGAACTGAACCTTTGCGCAATCGTACTTACGGTTGGCGGCTGTATTTTCACTTTGCTGTACTGCATCTGGGTATTCAAGCGCTATGGCAAAAAGGCAGCATTCTCGGCATCGGCAAATACGGATGAGAATGAAGAACAAAGACCGACCATGGTCAAGGGCGTTCGCGGCTTCCTGGCCTGCATGACTCCGTTTATTGTCGTCGCAATCACGCTGATATTCAAGATAAATGCACTTGCAGTATTCTTCATTGGTGTGCTTTGGATTATGATCATGACCTTCAATGGTAAGTGGTCGTCCTACGTGAGCATGATTGTACAGAGCTTCTATGAAGGCTTCAAAGAAGGTGCTCCGGCAGCTGGTCTGATGATGGGAATCGGCATGCTGCTGAATGCCGTAGCAGCACCGACCATGCAGACCGTGATTGCTCCGTTCATGACTGCAATCACCCCGACAACCGCAATCGGCCTTATTATCTTTGCAAGCCTGCTCTGCCCTCTTTCGCTATATCGCGGACCGTTCAACTTCATGGGCCTGGGCGCTGGTCTGATGGTCAGCATGATGGCGGTTGGAAGTATTCCGACGGCAGTGTTGGCGGCAGTGTTCTATGCGGCTTCCAGATGGCCTTCCCAGGCTTGCCCGACCGCTACGCAGGTGGTATGGTCTGCAAACTTTGTCGGTTTGGATCCGGTATCGTCCACTAATCAGGTTCAGATTGTAAACTGGATCTTTACCGCAATCACAATTGTTGTGCTAACAATTTTGTACTTTTAATAATTTGAGAGAGCTTCATGGAGACATAGGAAGAGGAAAGAGCCATAAACTGCTTTTCTGTTTCCTATGCCACTCTCGTGACGAATCTATCTTATTGTGGAGGAATTACAATGTTTGTCAGAATTGGAATTGATGTTGGAGGGACATTTACAGATGCTGTTGCCATCGATAATGAAACGTATGAATTAATCGGAGCGGTAAAGATTCCAACAACGCACTATGCACTGGAAGGAGTTGCAGCCGGAATCATCCAAGTTCTTAAGGATTTGATGCAAAAATATAGCATTCGAACAGAGGATGTCGTTTTTATTGCTCATGGCACGACACAGGCCACGAATGCATTGCTAGAGGGCGATGTTGTTAAAGTTGGTATTATTACAACCGGAAGTGGTATCCAGGGTGCAAAATCGAAAACGGATACAACGATTGGGAGCATTCCTCTTACATCGAAAAAAAACTTGGTAACTTGCAATGAATATATTAATTCAACGCAGAGTCAGCAGATCGACAGACATTTGGACGAAGCCATTGAAGCTCTTAAAAAACAGGGTGTTGGAGCCATTGTTGCTACCGAGGCGTTCAGCGTTGATAACCCTGAGAATGAGAATCGGATTGTGAGTCGCTGCAGCGAGGCTGGAATTCCGGCGACTGCGGGAAACGATGTTTCCAAGCTGTATGGGCTTAAGGTAAGAACGCGTACAGCCGTTATAAATGCAAGTATTCTGCCGAAAATGCTGGATTCGGTTAATATGACAGAAAGCAGTATCAAGGAAGCGGCCATTACAGCGCCGCTGATGGTCATGCGGTGTGATGGCGGCGTTATGACCGTCGCCGAGGTTCGGAACCGCCCGATCATGACGATTCTGTCAGGACCTGCTGCGGGTGTAGCTGGCGCGCTGATGTATGAAAAGCTGACCGATGGCATGTTCTTTGAGGTGGGCGGAACCAGCACAGATATCTCTTGCGTCAAAGATGGCAGAGTCGTAATGAAATATGCCGAGGTAGGGGGGCACAAGACCTATCTGAATTCGCTTGATGTGCGAACCGTTGGCATCGGCGGCGGAAGTATGATAGAGATTAAGGGTGGCACGATTTACAGCGTCGGCCCAAGAAGTGCCCATATTGCAGGCTTGGGATATGAGGTCTATGCGGACCCAAATGAAATCGTAGACCCTGTTCTGCGTATGATTATTCCGATAGAACAGGATCCGGATTATGCATATGTTGAGTGTTCCAATGGGAAACAGTTTGCGCTGACACTATCAGGTGCGGCCAACATATGCGGATACGTCAAACCGGAAGACTACGCGTATGGTAACAGAGATGCAGCGGTCAAAGCATGGGCTCCGCTGGCAGAAAGCATGAGGGTCAGTGTAGAGGAAGCGGCAAAAAAGGTACTTGCATTATCAGCAGAGAAGAACGGCGCCGTGATAAAAGGTATTATGAATGAATTAGGGCTGGATCTGTCATCGGTGATATTCGTTGGCGGCGGAGGCGGCGCTTCGACGGTGGTTCCCTTTTTAGCGGAGACATTTGGCTGTAAGCATAGGATTGCAAAGAATGCGGAAGTTATCTCGCCCATTGGCGTTGCGTTGGCCATGGTACGGGAGGTAATTGAGCGTACTGTTTCGAAACCTACGGAACAAGATCTGCTTAGTTTGCGCCATGAAGCGATTAAAATGGCAACGAAGTCCGGAGCGATGCCTGAAACGACTGAGGTGAAGATTGAAATTGATTCCAGGTTGAATAAGATACGGGCAATTGTGACTGGCACAACGGAACTTCGGACAAAGCATATTGGCGCCATGAAAAAAAGCACCGATGACTTGAAGCAGATTGTGGCGGAGAATTTGCATACGGATACAGAAAAAGTCAACTACGTTGTCGATAATGGCGATATTTTTGCTTTTTCCTGTGAGGTCATTGAAAAGCGATTTGGAGTTTTTAAAAAGCGAATGAACTCCGTTCGATTAATCGATGCGGACGGAGTGATCCGGCTTCAGCGTAAGAATGCAGAAATCTATTTTTGCAGTGCTGGCAAGTGGATGGCAGCAGTAAACAGAATCATTGACGAGATGTCTGTATTCGGTGATGCCGGCCATGAAATGCCCAATATTTATATTGCAGTAGGGCAAAGAATTGTCGATCTTTCAAGTATGCAGCAGAGTTCACAGATTACCTCTTTATGTGAAGTAGAGCTGGCGGGCGTTGCACCAGATGAAAAATTGGTGTTGATTGCAACCAAAACGGTTGAAAATGCCAGGGGCTGATAGAGACACTGTATTGTGATTGAGAAGGAGAAGTAGTGATGGAAAAGATGAAGGTTGCGGTAATGACCGGTGTTATGAAACTAAAATTCGTCGAGCGCGAAATACCATATCCAAGCGGTGATGATGTTTTGGTAAAGATGGAATATGTCGGTGTATGCGGATCGGATTTACACTTTTTTGAGCACTGCAGAATTGGGGACTGCGTGGTGACTCCGCCATTTGTTTTGGGTCATGAAGCAGGCGGCACAGTGGTCAGTGTCGGACGCAATGTGAAGCAGCTCAAACCGGGTGATAAGGTTGCCTTGGAACCGGGAAAAACGTGTGGAGAATGTGAGTTCTGCCTAACAGGCAGATATAATCTGTGCCCTGATGTTGCGTTCTTTGCTACGCCTCCAGTTGACGGTATATTCCAGGAATATGCCGTACATCCGGCAAAACTTTGTTTTAAAATTCCGCCCACTATGGATACGATGCAGGCAGCACTGATCGAACCACTCGCAGTTGGTTTCAATGCGGCACAAACAGGAGGAGCTGCTCTTGGGAAAACGGCGATCATTACGGGCGCTGGTTGCATCGGCCTGGTGTCCCTTTTAGCGGCAAAGGCGCTGGGAACAAGCCAGATACTGGTGAGCGATATAATAGAGAAGAGACTACAAATGGCAGAAAAGCTTGGTTCAGATATCACGATCAACTCTGCTTGTTCCGACCTTTCCGAAGCCGTTTGTGCATTTACAGATAGACATGGAGTTGATTTTGCGATTGAAACATCCGGAAATGAGTCCGCCGCAAACCAGGCGATTGCCTCACTGAAACGCGGCGGAACACTTGTTCTGGTTGGATACAGCAGTAGTGGAAAAATGACATTGGATATCAGTCGTGCACTTGATAAACAGCTGAACATCAAGACAATTTTCCGGTACTGCAATCATTATCCGTTAGCAATTAAAGCAGTGAAACAAGGATTGGACATTAAATCAATTGTCAGCGATGTTTTCGAGTTTGATGATATTCAAGCAGCTCTGAAACGCAGTATTTTACATAAATCCGAAACCGTTAAGACCGTGATCAAGTTTTGAGTTCCAATCTGTAAAGTAAGAATCTATCACAGCTAAGGAGTATGCTTTTTTTTCAGCAACACTCCTCTCCATGGTGCAATCGATACCCAGTGGCTGTTGCCGTCAGGAACAGCGCAGGAAGTTGCGGAAACCGTCAGGGAAACTATGTGAATCCTGGGAAAAGACGGCGGCTATATTCTCAAGGCATTTAAACCTCCTAAGCAAGTCCCCCGCTTCTTAGCGGAGTGAAAGCGGTGGGTGGGACTTGCTTGTCCCACAGACCTCCCATTGCTATAAAACTTGCCTGATGGACGGCCTCTGATATATAAAAATATATAAAAATCCTCCATCCACAACAAAGGAAGTGATGATATGAACATTTTTCCTTTTCCTGATCGTTCCCTATTGATAGAAGAATTAAGAAGGGATATCATGTTTGATAGAATTCCAGAGTGCGACCGGCAGCCTATATGTGAAGAGGCTTGGGAATTGGGATATCGCACAGCATGCGAAACGATTGAACGATATGGCTGGTTGCCAATGCCAGAAATTGCAGCTCAAAACAATCTGACAATAGAGCGAAGGGAACTTGACAAAGTATCGGGAAAAACTCGCTTTTTCGGTGAATACTATTCGCAGGAACGGAAAATCGTTTTATATATGGGCTCCATTCGTAAATGGGCACAGCAGAATGAATTGGAAATAGAGACTGCTGTTGAAGTAATTCTTTCGCATGAATTCTTTCATTTTTTAGAGGATATGTCGGCGAGGGAGTTATCGAAGCGATATACCGTACCACAAATCAGGGTAGGCAAATGGGTAATTTTGAGAGCAGGAATCCAAGCGCTTTCCGAGATTGGTGCTCATGCATTTGCACGCACAGTTTTTGATCTTTCCGGTCAATCAGTATAAAAAAGGAACCACATTTCCTTTATAAAACGTGTAATAGTATGAGGTATCGTGTAATCATACTTATATTTTGCATACCAGCCATTATTCTTTACAAGCTCACCGCTTTAAGTTAACATCATAAACTTAAGAGTAAAGCAATCTGTATAGAAAAATGAATGGGTCTTGAAAATTCATTCATTTTTTTACCATTTTATGCTATAATTGCTCTAAACATTTATAGCAAATTTCGAGCATAAGTATCTGTGTCATAAAAATGGTATCCCAATATAACAATGGTTAAATATGAGGTTTGCACAAATCAATAATGATTGCAAAACACATTTCTAAAATATGTTTGATGAAGTGGTAAAAGACAAGTACGAGCAAGAGTTAGTATTAGGTGGAAACCTGGCACAGTATTTTTCATTGCTTCATATTGAAAAATAAAAATGTAAGAAGGTAGAATAATGGCATATTTGTGTTCAATTGATTTGGGAACTTCCAGCGTTAAAACAGCAATATTTGACGAATGTGGTAAATTAATAGGTTCTATTTCAGAGAATTATAAAGTAATTGTTCCACAGTTGGGATTTGCTGAGCAAAGTCCAGAAGAGTGGTGGAGTTGTGTTTGTAATACGACCAATATGCTGTTAAAAGAATGTTTTATAAATCGCCGGGAGATTATAGGTGTTGGCTTATCGGGGCAAATGCATGGAGTAGTGCCAATCGATCATAATGGAAATTGTGTTCGAAATGCAATCATACATATAGATCAAAGAAGTAACAAAGAAGTAGAAGAATTAATCAGACGTTTTGGATTAAACAACTTAGAGAAATATACATCAAATTGTCCTTCTACTGGGTTTATGTTATTATCACTTTTGTGGATGAAAAAAAATGAGCAAATGAATTATAGTAATATTTCACATGTACTTTCGCCGAAAGATTATATCCGGTATAAACTAACCGGCGAGATAGGCACGGAGATGACGGACGCTGCCGGTACATATGCATTTGATGTAAAAAACCAAAGATGGGCAACCGAGTTGATTGAGAAATGCAATATAGATAGCAATATTTTCCCGGAGTGCAAAAGACCTTATGAAGCAGCTGGAATTGTAACAAGTAAAGCTTCGATGGAATGCGGACTGATGAAAGGTACGGTAGTAAGCTATGGCGGAGCAGACCAGGCTATGCAATGTCTTGGAAACGGTATTATTAAGCCTAATATGGTGACATCTACCATTGGAACGGGGGGGCAGGTTCTATGTACAACGAATAAGCCGATTCCGCTGTGCAGCAGGTCAGTCAATTTATTTAATAGTACCCAGCCTGACAATTGGTACTTGCTGGGAGCGACACTTAGCGCAGGACTGTCTTTATCCTGGTTTATGAATAATATCAGGGAATGTGATAAATACTTGAACTTAGATTCTTTTCGAAATAAAGCTCCTGTGTGTTCTGAAGATTTATTCTTTTTGCCTTATTTAACAGGAGTTCGGACACCACATAATGACAGTAATGCAAAAGCGGGTTTTTTGGGATTGACTTTGAAGCACGATAAGGTAGATATGACCAGAGCGATTATGGAAGGTGTTGTTTTTTCTATGAAAGAATGTCTGGATAATATTCTTTCTGTAAAGCCGGAAGTGGATGCAGTTATTGCGAGCGGTGGAGCTACAAAGACAAAACTATGGCTGCAATTACAGGCGGATATTTATAATAAGCCAATACTTGTTAATCGTGGAGATTCACAGGCAACATTAGGCGGGGCGATCGTAGCAGGTATTGGAGCAGGGATTTATAAGGATTTGAATGAAGCAACAGCTAATATGGTGCATATGGAAAAAGAAATAATAATTCCCAATCCGGAAAATGTAAAAATATTTCAAGAGAAATATAAGAAATATAAATTAATATACCCTTCTTTTTCTTTCTTGAATTAGGGCGTGTTTGAAAATCATTTCATACAGGAAATACAATTTCTTTAGCCAAAGCTCCGTCCAATTATGGGGAGGACTCACTGTATTTCCAGACTATGACATTCGGTCAGCTCCAACAAATTTTGAGGGATTAGAGTTTATTACGGATGAGGAAATTCTGCAGACACTGTCTGCAGAATTGAGTTGGTCGCATAATACGCACCTGTTAGTTAAGGCGAAAACAATTAAAGAATACCAGTGGTATGCAAAGCAAACCATTGAGAATGGCTGGTCGTTGTCTTCGCCTGAATATCACAGTGGAACAAAAGCGTATCAGCGTCAGGCAATCGTAGAAAAGGCGACGAATTATGACAGGCTAGTTTTCTCAAAGGGGGAGGGGGTAAAGCCATCTAGTTTAAATGAGTTTTGCTAAATTGTATGGAGTTTTGCGGAAAGATATATATAATTGGCAATGCTCTTTTGAGATGTTATACTATATTTAAAAATTGGAATTATGTTAAGCAGTTATGTAACTGTAGATTATTCTTAGGAGGTGTCTCATATGCAGGGCTATTTTGTGATTATTGCATTAGCTTTATTGATTTTTTGTGTTTTGTATCGAGCTCGGCAAATGAAAAAAAT
>Ga0153922_1000800_pt1 | contig 11999 bp, 13 predicted proteins | sample TSNJ006MetaG_FD_104723 | JGI IMG/M metagenome (GOLD analysis project Ga0153922, IMG submission 104723) | Attine ant fungus gardens microbial communities from New Jersey, USA - TSNJ006 MetaG | ecosystem: Host-associated > Fungi > Mycelium > Unclassified | place: USA: New Jersey, Brendon T. Byrne...
AGCGTACGCCGGCGGCTCCGGGGGTGGAGCGTACGCCGGCGGTAACAACTCGGGCGGCGGGATTTGGGCGTATTGCGTCTCCGCCTGGTCCAATGGAATCGGTTCGTCACCGCCGTGGGGCGGTTGGTCGTGCGGCGGCCGCTCGCTGGGGTCGCCCGGTGTCGTCATTCGAACAACCTAGCGTATTGGCTGGTGAGGGCGTACCACTGCCAGCGCATCGGCGGCCAGAAGGAGCACAATCAAGCAGTGGGGCGCGTTGGGGAAGCAGACCATGCCGGGCCCGTCGCGCTCCGTCGTGAGGAGTAAGGACCGATGACCAGCCAATTTCAATCGGGAAAGAACCCGAACACCCGTGCGCCAAGCGCGCGCGGGCCATCGCTTCCCACCCCGCCGAAGGGCTGGCCGATCGGCTCGTATCCGACGTATGCGGAAGCCCAGCGTGCCGTTGACTTCCTGTCGGACCAGCAGTTTCCCGTCGAGCAGGTGACGATCGTCGGCGTGGACCTGATGCAGGTAGAGCGGGTCACCGGCCGCCTCACGTGGCCAAAGGTGCTCGGTGGGGGAGTGATCACCGGCGCGTGGTTGGGCATCTTCATCGGGCTGGTGCTCGGGCTGATCACCACGAACACTTGGGGAGCGCTGCTCACCGGTGTGATCGCCGGCGTCTTTTTCGGGTTGATCACCTCTGCCGTTCCCTACGCGATGGCGCGCGGCACAAGAGATTTCAGTTCGACGATGCAGCTTGTCGCCGGACGGTACGACGTGCTGTGCGATCCGCAGAACGCCGAAAAGGCGCGAGATTTGCTGGCTCGCCTAACGTTATAGCGACACAGCGGCCGCCCGAAGTGTTGCGCATTACGTGTTCCTACCTCTACGGTTTGCGCCTCTACGGTTTGCGCGCGGGAGGAACCCACAGGGAGGCGGTTGTGCCGGAGTCGGGGAGCGTTGCCGGCAGACTCTGTGCGTGGCTCGGTGCGGCGCTGGCGATGGCGTCGGTGGTTTCGGCGTGTGGCTCGAACGGAAACGGTGTCGTGGTCAGCTTGTACACGCCCGCCGGCGATGCCAACACCTTCGCCGCGATCGCCAGGCAGTGCAACGATCAGTTCGACGGGCGGTTCAACATCCGGCAATTGAGCCTTCCCAAGGGCGCTGACGACCAGCGGCTGCAACTCGCTCGCCGCCTGACCGGCAACGACCAGACGCTCGACGTGATGGCACTCGACGTGATCTGGACAGCCGAGTTCGCCGAGGCCGGCTGGGCATTGCCACTGTCGGACGACCCCGCGGGCCAAGCCGAGGCCGACGCTGTCGCGGACACGCTGCCGGGACCGCTGAAGACGGCCGAGTGGAACGGCCAGATGTACGCCGCACCGATCAGCACGAATACCCAGTTGCTCTGGTACCGAGCCGATTTGGTAACGACCCCACCGTCAGACTGGAACGCGATGGTAGCCGAGGCCACCCGCCTGCACGGCGAAGGTAACCCAAGCTGGATCGCCGTACAGGGCAAACAGTACGAAGGCCTCGTGGTCTGGTTCAACACGTTGCTGGAAAGCGCTGGCGGTCAGGTTCTTTCCGACGACGGAAAAACCGTGACGTTGACCGACACACCCCCGCACCGCGCGGCGACCGTCAAGGCACTGCAGATCATCAAGGACGTTGCCACCGCACCGGGTGCTGACCCGTCCATCACCCAGACCACCGAGGAGACATCGCGGCTCGCGCTCGAACAAGGCAAGGCCGCGCTCGAGGTGAACTGGCCGTTCGTGCTGCCCTCGATCATGGGCAACGCGATCAAGGGCGGCGTCGGTTTTCTGCCCCTCAATCAGCGAAGCGACCTGGCGGGCGCAATCAACGACGTCGGCGACTTCGAGGCCAACGACACACAGTTCGCCGCCGCCTACGACGCCACCAAAGCAGTTCTCGGTTTCGCACCGTATCCCGGCGTGCAACCGGGAAGTCCGGCCAAGGTGACGCTGGGCGGGCTGAACCTGGCCGTCGCGAAGACGACGCAGCACAAGGCCGAGGCGTTCGAAGCGATTCGCTGTTTGCGCAGCGCGGCGAACGAGAAATACCTCTCGATCCAGGGCGGCCTGCCGACCGTGCGGGCATCGCTGTACGACGATCCGCAGTTTCAGCTCAAGTACCCGGCGTATGCGATCATCCGCCGCCAACTGACGGACGCTGCGGTGCGTCCGCTCACACCGGTGTACCAGGCGGTGTCAACGCGAATCTCTGCGACGCTCGCGCCGATCACCAACATCGACCCGGACACCACCGCCGACAAGCTCACCGACGAGGTGCAGAAGGCGATCGATGGCAAGGGGCTGATCCCATGACCGTGTCCACGGACCGCAGATCGGATCGGCGGCTGGCGTTCATGCTGACTTCTCCGGCGGTGCTCTTGATGCTGGCCGTGACCGCATATCCGATCGGTTACGCGGTGTGGCTGAGCCTGCAACGAGTCAGCCTGACCACCCCCGATGACATGTCGTTCGTGGGGTTGTCGAACTACCAGACGGTGCTCACCGACAGGTATTGGTGGACCGCGTTCATCGTCACCGTCGTGATCACGGTGATCTCGGTGTCCATCGAACTGGTGCTCGGCCTCGCACTCGCGCTGGTGATGCACCGGACGATCTTCGGCAGGGGCGTGGTGCGCACGGCGGTGCTGATCCCGTACGGGATCGTCACGGTTGCGGCGTCCTACAGCTGGTATTACGCATGGACGCCCGGCACCGGGTATCTGGCGAATCTGCTGTCGACGGGCAGCGCGCCGCTGACGCACCAGATCCCGTCCCTGGGGATCATCATCGTCGCCGAGGTGTGGAAGACGACGCCGTTCATGGCCCTGCTTCTGCTGGCCGGTCTCGCGCTGGTGCCCGAAGAACTGTTGCGGGCAGCGCAGGTGGACGGCGCGGGCGCGTGGAAGCGGCTGGTCAAGGTCACGCTGCCGCTGATCAAGCCCGCGGTCTTGGTGGCGCTGCTATTCCGCACCCTTGACGCGTTCCGCATCTTCGACAACATCTACGTGCTCACAGGTGGGGCCAACAACACGTATTCGGTGTCGATTCTGGGCTACGACAACCTGTTCAAGGCCTTCAACCTCGGCCTTGGATCGGCGATCAGTGTGCTGATATTCGGCTGCGTCGCGGTGATCGCGTTCATGTTCATCAAACTGTTCGGGACCTCGGCGCCCGGAGTGGACGACGGGAATTCCTGAGATGGCGGAACGGGTCGGCGCTGGGCGCAAAGCGTGGTGGGTGATCGTCGACTTTCTGGTGCTGACCTATGCGCTGTTCCCGGTGCTGTGGATTCTGAGCCTGTCGCTCAAGCCCACGTCAATCGTCAAGGACGGCAAGCTGATCCCGTCGTCGATCACGTTCGACAACTACCGTGCGATCTTCCGGGGCGACGTCTTCGGGCCGGCGTTGCGCAATTCGATCGGCATCGGTCTGATCACCACCGCGATCGCGGTCGTGATAGGCGCGATGGCGGCGTATGCCGTTGCGCGACTGCACTTCGGCGGAAAGCGTGTGCTCGTCGGGTTTGCGCTGCTGATCGCGATGTTCCCGCAAATCTCGCTGGTCTCACCGTTGTTCGACATCTCACGTGCGCTGGGCCTGTTCAACACCTGGCCGGGGCTGATCATCCCCTACATCACGTTCGCCTTGCCGTTGGCGATCTACACGTTGTCGGCCTTCTTCCGCGAGATCCCGTGGGACCTGGAGAGGGCGGCAAAAATGGACGGCGCCACGTCCGGGCAGGCCTTTCGCAAGGTGATCGTGCCGTTGGCCGCCCCCGGCATCGTCACCGCGGCCATCCTGGTGTTCATCTTCGCGTGGAACGACCTGCTGCTGGCGATCTCGCTGACGGCCACCACCGCGTCGATTACCGCGCCGGTCGCGATCGTGAACTTCCCGGGCAGTTCGCAGTTCGTTGAACCCACCGGTTCCATCGCGGCGGGCGCGATGGTGATTACCGTGCCGATCATCGTTTTTGTTCTAATCTTCCAACGACGGATCGTCGCCGGCCTGACCTCCGGCGCAGTGAAGGGATAGTCGATGGCCGAGATCGTGCTGGACCGGGTGACCAAGAGTTACCCCGACGGCACGACGGCCGTGGCAGACCTCTCCCTGGTGATCGCCGACGGCGAATTCCTCATTCTGGTCGGCCCCTCGGGCTGTGGTAAGACAACGACGCTGAACATGATCGCCGGGCTCGAGGAGATCACGTCGGGGGAGTTGCGGATCGACGGCGAGCGGGTCAACGAGAAGGCGCCCAAGGACCGCGACATCGCGATGGTGTTTCAATCCTATGCGCTCTACCCGCATATGACGGTGCGCCAAAACATCGCGTTTCCGTTGACTTTGGCCAAGATGAAGAAGGCCGAGATCGCGCAGACGGTCGAGGAGACCGCGAAAATCCTTGATCTGACCGAACTTCTGGATCGAAAGCCCGCCAATTTGTCCGGCGGTCAACGCCAGCGGGTCGCGATGGGGCGCGCGATTGTCCGCAATCCCAGGGCCTTTCTGATGGACGAGCCGCTGTCGAACCTGGACGCAAAGCTTCGTGTGCAGATGCGCGCCGAGATCGCCCGCCTGCAGCGCCGACTGCGCACCACCACCGTGTATGTCACCCACGACCAGATTGAGGCCATGACGCTCGGCGACCGGGTCGTCGTGATGCACGCGGGTGTCGCGCAGCAGATCGGCACGCCACAGGAGCTTTACGACACGCCCGTCAACCTGTTCGTGGCGGGGTTCATCGGCTCGCCGGCGATGAACTTCTTCCCGGCCCAGTTGACCGATGTCGGGGTCACCGTGCCGTTCGGCGACATCACACTGACGCAGCAGGTGCACGACGTCCTTGCTGCGCATCCCACGCCGACGAACGTCATCGTCGGGGTCCGGCCCGAACACATCGACGACGCGAAGCTGATCGACAAGTACCAGCGGCTTGGCGCGATGGTCTTCGAGGTCGGCGTCGACATGGTTGAGTCGCTCGGCGCCGAAAAGATCGTGCACTTCACCGTCGAGGGTGCCTCAGCGCATTCCGCTCACCTCATCGAGTTGGCCGCCGAGTCCGGCGTCGATGAAAACGAATTCATCGCAAGACTTCCCGCGCAATCAAGTGCGACACCCGGCGAGAGAATCGAGTTGGCGTTCGACACCACCAAGCTCGCGATCTTCGACGCCGACTCGGGCGCCAACCTGACGATCCCACCGGCCAACGGGTGAGGAACCTCGGCCGCTAAGTGGCCGCGTTAGAGCCATTTGTTTCGCCGGAATGTTCGATACAGCAGCGCGCAAATGACGAACATCACCGTCAGCACCGCAGGGTAGCCCCACACCGTGTGGAGTTCGGGCATGAAATCGAAGTTCATCCCGTAGATGCCCGCCACTGCGGTCGGCACCGCGGCGATCGCCACCCACGCGGAGATCTTGCGCATGTCGACGTTCTGCTGCATCGCGACCTTGGCGAGCGCCGCACTGACCAGTGAGCTCAGCATGTCGTCGTAGCTGTTGATCCGGTCGGCGGCCTCGATCTGGTGTTCCAGCACGTCGCGCATGTATCTCCTGACCTCGTTCGAGATCAGGTCGTTGTGGTCAGACGCGAGCCGCCGCAGCGCCAGCGTCAGCGGGGCGACCGACCGGCGCAGTTCGACAACCTCCCGCTTGAGCAGGTATATGGATTCGACGTTGGGGTTGCTGCGCGGCGAGAAGATGTCTTCTTCCATCGTGTCGATGTCAACCTCGATCATGTCGGTGACCTCAAGGTAGCGGTCGACGACATCGTCGGCGATCGCATGCACGACCGCGTAGGGACCCAGCTTCGTGACCGTGGGCGAGGCGTCGAGACGCTGGCGCACACGGGCGAGCTTGCCGTGTTCGCCGTGGCGGACCGTCACGACGAAGTCCGCCCCGACGAAGATCATGATCTCGCCGGTCTCGACGATTTCGCGGGCGTTGGCCACCGATTCGTTTTCGACATAGCTGACGGTCTTAAGCACCAAGAACAGAGTGTCGTCGAAGCGTTGCAGCTTGGGCCGCCGATGCGCGTGCACCACGTCCGCGACGGCCAGTTCATGCAACCCGAACACGTCAGCCATTGCCTGCATCTGGTGCTCATCCGGATCATGCAGGCCGATCCACACGAAGGCCTGGATGCCCGCCTGCCGCAGATCGCGGGCCTTCGCCAGAGCGGCGGCGTGAGTGAACTTGCCAGGTTCTCGCCGGCCGTCGACATAGACGGCGCAGTCGACCATCGCGCGTGCGACAGGAACGTGGATGTCTTCTCGGTGGGGGTCGGCAGACTTGGGCTGCAATGCACGAAACGAAGGCATCGGGGCGCCCTCCCGTCGCAGCGCAGGCTAGTCGAGCACCGGTCAATGCTACGCGTGCGACTGCGGTTCGGACCGACGAACTCGAGCGGCCGTCGGTGCGCTAGTTTCGTCCCCGGACCCAACTCTTCCCAAGGAGCACCCGACGTGAGCGCAACTCCCCTCAAGGTCGCTGTCACCGGCGCCGCCGGCCAGATCGGCTACAGCCTGTTGTTCCGCTTGGCAAGCGGCTCGCTGCTCGGCCCGGATCGCCCGATCGAGCTGAGGCTGCTCGAAATCGAGCCCGCCCTGAAGGCACTCGAGGGTGTCGTCATGGAGCTTGACGACTGCGCCTTCGGATTGCTGGCCGGCGTGGAGATCGGCGCCGACCCGACGAAGGTCTTCGACGGGGTGCACCTCGCCCTGCTCGTCGGCGCTCGGCCGCGCGGTCCCGGCATGGAGCGCAGCGACCTGCTGGAGGCCAACGGCGCGATCTTCACCGCCCAGGGCAAGGCCCTCAACGAGGTCGCAGCCGCCGACGTCCGTGTTGGCGTGACCGGCAACCCGGCCAACACCAACGCGCTGATCGCGATGAGCAACGCGCCGGACATCCCGCGCGAGCGGTTCTCCGCGCTGACCCGCCTCGACCACAACCGGGCGATCAGCCAGCTGGCCAAGAAGGCCGGCGCCGCGGTCACCGACGTCAAGAAGATGACGATCTGGGGCAACCACTCGGCCACCCAGTACCCGGATGTGTTCCACGCCGAGGTCGCCGGCAACAACGCGGCCGACGTCATCAACGACCAGTCGTGGATCGAGAACGACTTCATACCGACGGTCGCCAAGCGGGGCGCGGCGATCATTGACGCGCGCGGCGCGTCCTCGGCCGCGTCGGCCGCGTCGGCGACCACCGATGCCGCCCGGGACTGGTTGCTGGGCAGCCCCGACGGGGACTGGGTGTCGATGGCCGTTGTCTCCGACGGCAGCTACGGCGTGCCGGAGGGTCTGATCTCGTCGTTCCCGGTGACAACCAGGGACGGGAACTGGACGATCGTCCGGGGCCTGGAGATCAACGAGTTCTCCCGGGCCCGGATCGACAAGTCGACGGCAGAGCTTGCCGACGAACGCACGGCGGTTACGGAGCTCGGCCTGATCTGAGTGAGGATTAGCCCGGCCGTCGTCCACTCATGTACCGGACTACCTCGCTGCGAGTCAGATTCATGTAGGCGCCCTTCGTCAGAATCTCGTCGACCCCGTAGCCCTGATCGTGCAGAGCTTGGACGAATTTCACCCGGTTCGGGGGATCCTTCTTGCGGGTCGGTGTGGGAAACTTCGCCTTCGGAATATCGAATCGTGTTGCCGGGCTTTCCCGCTTCACCACGACGGGATCGCGCCGGTACTTTCCGTCTCGCATATTCTTGAGGGCGCGATCTCCGGCGTCCCCGTCCAGGACCACGTACTCGGGATTTGTCTTGTGCTGAGCGATCTCGATGACAACCATGCCCTCGTGGTTTTCACGCACACAACGCGGTTTGGTGCAGTAGCGAAAGCCGAGTTCTGCCCGCTCGGGAAGAATCTGATCGCCACACGTCACGCACTTCAGAATTCATCCTCCATAATTTGCGCAAACACCCACCCGAAATCGGGTGGGCCGGTTTCAACTCCCGGACTCCGAGTTTTATTCCCCGGCGATCAGTCGAAATCCGGCCCGATCGAGCGATCGACGGGCTCACCCGGCCGGTGGTTGGGCGCGGCCGCAATGCGCTGCCACGCACCCGGTGGGTAGTACTGCGACCACCTGCCCGGTTGCGCGTGGCGCACGACGAGGACTCCTCCTACAAGGAAGTCATATGTGTCGTCGTCGCCACATTCTTGCGGTTCATCGCTGCCGAGCCACGCCTTGAAAGCCATGTCCGCAGTATCGAGTCTCCGGGAGGTCGGTGCCACGTGTTCAGTACCCTGGCCCCGTGTCAGAAAAGCCGCAAGCGGTCGATAGCACGCAGATCGTCATCACAGACGAGGAGATCTTCGAAGCTCACGTAGGTGGGAAGCTTTCCGTCGAGCTGAAGGCCCCACTGGACACCAAACATGCGCTGTCCATCGCCTACACCCCCGGCGTGGCGCAGGTCAGTCGTGCGATCGCCGCCGACCACACGCTGGCCGCCCGCTACACGTGGGCGAACCGGCTGGTCGCGGTCGTCAGCGATGGCACCGCCGTCCTCGGACTGGGGGACATCGGCGTGGCGGCGGCGCTGCCGGTGATGGAGGGCAAGTGCGCGCTGATCAAGGAGTTCGCCGGTCTGGACTCGATTCCGATCGTGTTGGACACCAAGGATCCAGATGAGATCGTCGAGACACTGGTGCGGCTGCGTCCGACCTTCGGTGCGGTCAATCTCGAGGACATCTCCGCGCCGCGGTGTTTCGACATCGAGCGACGTGTGATCGAAGCCCTGGACTGCCCGGTGATGCATGACGACCAGCACGGTACGGCGATCGTCGTGCTGGCGGCGCTGCTCGGCGCCACGAAGGTGCTCGACCGTGAACTGAAGTCGCTGCGGACCGTGATCTCGGGTGTCGGGGCGGCGGGCCTAGCGTGTGCCAAAATCCTTCTGTCCGTCGGTATTTCCGACATCACGGTGCTGGACTCACGTGGCATCCTGCATCCCAGCCGCGACGACCTGAGCACCGTCAAGGCCGACTTGGCGCGGCGCACGAACCCGCACGGCCTGACCGGCGGCATGGTTGAGGCGCTCAAGGGCGCCGACATGTTTCTGGGCGTGTCGGGAGGTGTGGTGCCCGAGGAGCTGGTCGCGACGATGGCAGCCGACGGCATCGTGTTCGCGCTGTCCAACCCCGACCCGGAGATCCATCCCGAGCTGGCCGCAAAGCACGCCGCCGTGGTGGCCACCGGTCGCAGCGACTTCCCGAACCAGATCAACAACGTGCTGGCCTTCCCGGGGGTGTTCCGGGGCGCTCTTGACGCGGGGGCGCGCAGGATCACCGAGAACATGAAGCTTGCCGCGGCCGATGCGATCTTCTCGGTGGTCGGCGACGAGCTGGCTACCGAGAAGATCGTGCCGAGCCCGTTGGACCCACGGGTGGCTCCCGCAGTGGCGGAGGCCGTGGCCGCCGCGGTCGACACGTCGAGTGAATAAAAGGCTTTTCGGCGTTGTGCTGACTGCCGCGTTGCTGGTGGCCGGCTGCGCTGATGAGCACACCCCCCGGGCACTGGTGGTCGGTGCGGGAGCCGATCCCGATTCGACAGTGCTCGCGGAGCTTTACGCCGCGGCGTTGCGGTACTACGGATCTCGCGCGCTCGTCGAGCATTCGCCCGATCCCTTCGCCCAGCTCGACACGGCCCAGGTCAATGTGGTGCCGGGGTTGACCGGCGGTCTGCTGCAGAGGTTCGCACCCGGGACGAACAACGTGCTCGACGACAAGAATGTCTACCGCGCGATGGTGGCGGCACTCCCCGAGGGCGTGGCTGCCGGCGACTACGCCACCTCAGCCGAGGACAAGCCCGCGGTGGCGGTCACGAAACAAACCGCCGACGCGTGGGGCGATCGGGAGTTGACGCAGCTGACCGCCCACTGCGGACAGCTGACGATGGGGACGGTGCCCGGCACCCGTCGTCCGGTGAAGGTGGGAGGGTGCAATGTCCCCGCACCTCGTGAGTTCCCCACGGACGAGGCACTTTTCGCCGCGTTACGCGCCGGGCAGATCAATGCGGCATGGACCTCTACCGCGGACCCCGGCATCCCCGATGACGTCGTTCTGCTCGCGGATCGCCGGCCCCCCCTGGTGCAGGCCGAAAACGTGGTGCCGCTCTATCGCCGCCACGAGCTGTCCGAGCAAGAAGTGCTTGCCATCAACGGGGTAGCAGGGGAGTTCGACACCGCCGCGCTGACCGACATGCGACGCCAGGTGGCGCAGGGGGCCGATCCGTGGCAGGTCGCCGATGAATGGATCGCAGCGCACCCGCTCGGCCGCTAGTGGAGGCTAGTCTAGTCAGCGGTCGGGCATTGCGCGTGTCGTCACCGCGGCAACCAGTCGCTGATACCCGGAGCCGGTCAGCCGGACCACGATGTCGAGGACCTTGGCATCCGGGCCGACCAGCACGCGCGCCTTGTTCTTGCGCACTGCGTCAAGGATGATCCGCGCGGCCTTCTGCGGCGACGTGTTGGCCAGCCTCTTGTCGAACGTCTGCACCAGTTCCTCTTTGTCGATGCCTTCGACAGCGCTCATGTTGCGCACGATGTTGGTCTTGATGCCGCCGGGGTGAACGGTGGTGACCTTGACCGGGTGGCCGGCGACGATCATCTCCTGGCGCAACGCTTCGGTGAACCCGCGCACCGCGAACTTCGCCGAGTTGTAGGCGGCCTGGCCGGGCACCGAGAACAACCCGAAGACACTCGACACGTTGATCACGTGGCCGTCGCCGGAGGCGATGAGGTGGGGCAGGAACGCCTTGGTGCCGTTGACAACCCCCCAATAGTCGACGTCCATCACCCTCTCGATGTCCTTGAACTGGGTGACCTCGATGTCGCCGGCGAACGCGATGCCGGCGTTGTTGTAGATCTGGTTGACCTTGCCGAAGTGGTCGTTGACCGCATCCGCGTATGCCAGGACCGCCTCCCGCTCGGTGACGTCGAGGCGGTCGGACTTCACCGGCGCACCGATGGCCGTCAGCCGCTCCTCGGTGCCGGCCAGGCCCTCCGTGTCGACGTCGCTGATCGCCAGCTTGGCGCCGGACCGCGCCAGTTCGATCGCCAGCGCCTGACCGATGCCCGAGCCTGCTCCCGTGACGACGGCGACTTTTCCGGCAAAGCCCTCCATTGAGCATCCTTCCCGCATGAGCGTGCGGCACGCCGACGCCGCTGTCACTTTACGCGGCGACCATTTCCAACTTCGCGAACGGCCAGTTGCCGATCGCGTTGCCCCTGGGGTAGCTACCCCTGCCGGCCGCCTTCCACGGGCCGCCCGGCGGCCGTCCAGGCGGTGAAACCGCCATCGAGGTGGGCGACTTTGGCATAGCCCATCTGCTGGAGCACATCGGCGCCCATCGCCGAACGCCCGCCCGCCGCGCAGTGCAGAATGATGCGCCGGTTGGGGTCGAACTCGGGACGGTGATACGGACTCGACGGGTCGGCTAAAAACTCGAGCATGCCGCGCGGCGCATGCACCGACCCGGCGATCGTGCCTTGCTCGTCGCGCTCGTTCTGCTCGCGCACGTCGATCAGAATCGCGTCGCCACCCTCCAATTCGGCCGCGACCTGGTCGACCGACAGGTTCTCGACGCGCTGCTTGGCCTCGGCCACGAGATCTTTGACCGTCTTAGCCATTACGCGGTGCCTCCCGGCGCAAATGCCTCGTCGAGAATCTCCTCCTGCTCGACCGCGTGCACTTTCGCCGACCCCGACGACGGCGCCGACATCGCGCGCCGGGAGATCCGCTTGATGTCTTTGAGCTCGGGCACCTGCTCCGGAAGCTCCAAGCCCAACGTCGGCCACCCGCCCTGATTGGCGGGCTCCTCCTGCACCCAGAAGTACTCGTCGACGTTCGGGTATAGCTCCAGCGTGCCCGGCAACCGATAGCGGGGAATCGGATAGAGCTGCTCGACGCGCACGATCGCGACGTCGTCGCGGTTGTCCTTGGCCTTTCGGGCGGCGAGCTCGTA
>Ga0153922_1000801_pt1 | contig 11989 bp, 16 predicted proteins | sample TSNJ006MetaG_FD_104723 | JGI IMG/M metagenome (GOLD analysis project Ga0153922, IMG submission 104723) | Attine ant fungus gardens microbial communities from New Jersey, USA - TSNJ006 MetaG | ecosystem: Host-associated > Fungi > Mycelium > Unclassified | place: USA: New Jersey, Brendon T. Byrne...
CGCTAAATTATGAGTTTTCCGTGAAAATGACGTTTTTTAGAAGATATAATTGTGAATTGTGATAATAGTTTTTGTGTTGACAGGGGAAAAGTGGGGTGCTATACTAAAACAAATAAAAACAAATAAAAAGTATTTTGATATTTAAAATAAACAAACATAAATAATTGGTTTTAATTGCTATTACTATCATGCAATGAGGATTATGCACCCTCTTGTATATAAATCCAATTTAAAAAGATGTATGAAAGGAGGTAAAAACAGATGCAAAAAATTCTTGCCCAAATGGAAGAGAATGGGGCCGGAAAGTCAACGCTGATGAAAGTACTGAAAGGGGGAAAACATGGAAATTAAACTTGCCAGGATTGATGACCGCTTTATTCACGGTCAGGTATTGACACGCTGGATGAAAGTTCATCCGATTGAGCGGGTAATTATCGTATCAGATCAGGTTGCTAATGACGAAACCAGAAAAACTTTGATTCTTTCAGTAGCTCCGCCCAATATAAAAGCCAGTGCAGTGACTGTTGAAAGGATGGTAAAAGCATATACGAGTCCTAAATATAATGATACGAAAGTAATGCTGCTTTTTGAAAGCCCTGCCGATGTGCTGCAGTTGGTGGAGGCAGGGGTTCCCTTGAACGAGATCAATATAGGTGGGATTCGTTTTGAAAATACCAGAAAACAGGTTACGAAATCGGTTAGTGTAAATGAAAAGGATATTGAGAATTTTCGTAAGCTTTCGCAAATTGGTGTGAAATTAGAACTGAAACAGCTTCCATCAGATCCGGCAGTGGATTTTGCCGAGCTGATGGAGACGGAACTTAAGAAGGACAGGAGGGGGAATGTATGAATGCAATCCAAATTGTGCTGTTGCTTGTGGTAGCAGCAATCACCGGAATCGGCAGTGTGCTAGATGAAGCACAGACCCACAGACCGTTAATTGCTTGTACGTTGGTCGGTATTGTGTTGGGGGAGCCAACTACCGGTATTATTTTAGGTGGTACCCTGGAGATGATGGCTCTGGGTTGGATGAATGTCGGGCTGGCAATGGCTCCGGATACAGCAATTGCTTCGGTTATTTCGACAATTCTGGTCATCATATCCGGACAGGGGGTTGGTGAAGGAATTGCGATTGCTGTAGCACTTGCTGCTGCAGGACAGGCTCTGACCATTTTTGTGCGCACCATATCTGTATTTTTCATACACCGGGCTGACCGGTATGCGAAAGAAGGCAATATCCGGGGAATCGAGATTATGCATGTTACCGCAATGTCTTTGCAGGCATTAAGGGTCGTGATACCGACAATGATCGTGTCGATGATTGGCATAGAGGCGGTTCAGGCATTTCTTGGCAGTATTCCGGAAGTGATAACCAAGGGGTTACAGGTCGGCGGCGGTATTATTGTTGTAGTTGGTTATGCGATGGTTATTAATATGATGGATCTTCCTCACTTAAAACCATTTTTCTATGCCGGTTTCTTGTTTGCTGCGTTTACGGATTTCAATCTGGTTGGTTTTGGTGCTCTTGCGGTTTGTATGGCGTTTGTATTTATACATCTGAAATACAGCAGCCAGACCGTGGCGGTTTCCAGAGTATCAAGTTCTTATGCAGATGATGATTTGGATGGATAGGGGAGGATGATTATAATGGCAGAAAGAAAATTACAGAAAAAAGATTTGTTTCAAATGTTTCTTCGTTCTAATTTTTTGTTAGGATCAATGAATTTTGAGAGAGTTCAGGCAATGGGTTACTGCTATGTCATGCTTCCGGCAATCAAGCGGCTGTATGAACCGGGAGCAGAACGAAATGAAGCAATTCAAAGGCATCTGGAATGGTTTAATACTCACCCATGGTGTACGGCGCCGATTTTTGGGATCACCGCCGCATTGGAGGAGGAAAAGGCAGCCGGGAATGGGATCGACGGAAATACTATCAGCAGCATGAAGATTGGTCTGATGGGGCCAATCGCAGGCGTGGGTGATCCCCTAATCTGGGGAACGATGCGGCCGATTCTGGCGGCGATGGGCGCTTCACTGGCACTAAATGGCAGTATCCTGGGACCGATCCTGTTCTTCGTTTTAATCAATATCATGCGTATCGCCATAAAATATTTTGGCCTTACGATTGGGTATGAAAAAGGAAGTGATATGATTAGCCATATGGCGGGAAACACCATCCAGAAGCTGACGGAAACAGCTTCCATAGTTGGTTTGTTTGTCATGGGCAGTCTGGTTTCAAGGTGGACCAGTATCAATATCCCGGTGGTAGTTACTCGAATCGCCGATGCCGACGGTGTCATTCAAATACAAACGGTTCAAAACATTCTGGACAGCATTATGCCGGGAATTCTGGCATTGATATTGACGCTGTTTGTTTCCTGGCTGTTAAAGAAAAATGTGAAGGTCTTGACGATTATGCTTGCGATTTTTGCAATTGGTATTGTGGGATATGCATTGGGAATTCTGGCGTAATGCCACATAATCGGAAAGGGAGAGTATTATGAAGATACAGATAGCATTGGATGATATATCGATGGAAGCTGCGTTACAGCTAATGCATGATGTTGCAGAGTATGTAGATATTATAGAGATTGGTACTCCGCTCTTATTAGCGTATGGGATGCAGGCGGTTCGGACAATGAAGAGTTGCTTTCCTGATAAAGAAATCCTGTGCGATGCCAAGATTATGGATGGCGGTATGGTGGAAGCTAACCTGGCATTTGAAGCCGGAGCTGATTATGTTACGGTATTGGGGATGACAGATCAGGCGACCGTCAAGGCAGTGGCAGATAGTGCAAGAGCCCATGGCAAAACAGCCGTAGTGGATCTGATGTGTGTGGCGGATTTTGAAGCTAAGATACCGAAATTTGCCGACATGGGTGTTGGTGTGGCAGCGATTCATGTGGGGGTAGACCAGCAGCAGTCTGGCCGCACCCCCTGGCGAGATCTGAAGCGGATAAAAATGATAAAAAGCGATATTAAGATTGGCGTTGCCGGAGGGATTAATGCAAAAGAATTACCGGAATACCTGCCCCTGAAACCGGATGCTATTATCGTCGGTGCAGCGATTACGAAAGCTGCGGATCCGGTTGGGGAAGCGCAGGAGATATATTTGATGGTGCAGGAGGTGAAATAAATGCAAGCCAATGAAATACTGCTGCATATTAATGATGAATTGAAAGAATTCTTCCGCAAAATAGACCCGGAACAAATGGAGTTACTGGCTGATGAGCTGCTGTCTGCCAATACAATCTACATAGCCGGAGCAGGGCGGTCCGGATTGATCATCAGAGCATTTGCCATGCGTCTGATGCATCTGGGACTGAAGGTTCACGTGGTAGGAGATGTAACCTCGCCCCATGCAAAGGCGGGGGATGTACTGGTGATCGGTTCTGGGTCAGGCGAAACGAAAAGTATGATTGCCGCTGCCCAAAAGGCACGTGAGTGCGGGATGCGGATTGCATTGAATACCTTCTGTGAGAATTCTACTTTATCCCAATTGGCGGATGTTAACCTGGTGCTTCCCGGAATATCGCAGAAAGCACAAAATGTGTCCGGTGGGGAAGCAGCAATCCATACCCTCCAGCCAATGGGTTCCGCCTATGAACAATTAAGTTTTCTTGTTTATGACACGGTGATTATGTTGCTGATGGAGAAGCTGGGTTTAAGCAATGATGAGATGTTTGAACGTCATGCAAATATAGAATAGGGGAACTCCCCTACCTGTGTTTGGCAGAAAAAGAAAAGAGGAGAGATATATATGGTACCAATTATAATTTGTGGTCACGGAAATCTGGCGGAGGGTATGCTTGCTGCCTCTGAAATGGTTTTTGGCGGGATGGATCAGATAACAGCTGTAAAATTCCTGCCGGAAGAAGGTGTTTTGGATCTGATTAAAAAATATGAAGCGGCAGCAGCCGGTTTTGATGATAAGGAAGAGATGTTGATTTTGGTGGATATATTTGGCGGCTCTCCTTACAATGCGGCAGCCAGGTATGCAGTGACTCATCCGGGAACAGAGGTTGTAACAGGTGTCAATCTTCCGATGTTGATTGAGGTATTGAGTTTACGCAATTCTGGAACAGTCCAGGATGTTGTAGACAGTATTAGGGAATCGTACTCCGATTATTATCACACCTACAGTGAAATGATTGCGCATCGGGCAGATGAGGAGGAACTTTAGGGTGAATAAGGCAATCACACCATCACTGATTTGCATGGATCTATGTAATTTGGCGGATGGGGTTAAAGAGTTGGAAGCGGCCGGGTGCGAGATGCTTCATATTGATTTGCTAGACGGTTATTTCAGCCCCAGTATGCCGATTGGGTTGGAAGTAATCAGACAGCTTAGAGCAAAGACGAATCTCTATTTCGATGCGCATGTAATGGCGAAAGACAATACCTTCTTTATGGAGCAGCTTGCCGACATCGGAATGGGGCGGATGTGTTTTCAGATAGAGACAGAGGTACATATCAGCAAGAAATTAAGCTGGCTCAGATCACTGGGAATAGAAGCCGGTGTGGCATTGGCTCCGGCAACGCCGATAGTTGGCCTGGAGTATATCCTGGAACAGTGTGACTTTATCACGCTGATGATGATTAATCCAGGTTTTGCCTCAGATCATTCTGAAGGTGTTCAGGAGGGCTGTAAAAGAAAAATCGCAGATTTACGGAAAATGATTGAGAAACAAGGACTTAGTACTACGATTACGATTGACGGAAGGACTTATCTGGAAGTTATCCCGGAGTATGTTTCGCTGGGGGCAACAACATTTGTTGCCGGTACTTCCAGTTTGTTTCTAAATAACCGGCTCTCGCTGGCGGCGAACTTTGAAAGTTTAAATGAGGTTGTTAAAACTGAATTGAGCAGGGAGGATGGGAGATGAGTATAAGACTGTCACAGGCAAAAGAATTAGCAGTGAAAGAATGTGCACAAGCAATGTCTCGGATTGATGACGAGGCGGGAGAAATGTTGATTGAAACGGTTTTGAACGCAGATAAGGTGTTTTTTGTCGGTGTCGGCAGAGTTTTGCTGTCATTGCAGGCTATTTGCAAAAGGCTTGCTCATTTGGGAATTGATGCCCACTGCGTTGGTGAAATAACCGAACCTGCCATTACTTCCAAAGATCTGCTGATCGTGGGATCAGGAAGTGGTGAAACACTGTTTCCCGTGGCAATTACTAAAAAGGCAAAAGATATTGGGGCGAAGATTGCCTGGATTGGTTCTAATGATGAGAGTACGATTGCACTGTTAGCTGATTATGTGATACGGATACCGGTGCAGACGAAATTAAATAAAGAAGATGAGATGAAATCGGAACAGCCAATGACCAGTTTATTTGAACAGAGCTTATTGTTGTTTGGCGACTCGATAGCAAAAGTGATTATTGAAAAAAAACAGTTGGATATGCATAGTCTTTGGCGGTATCATGCCAATTTGGAATAGCAGTATGCCGGCAATCTGCGTATTGTTCCGAAGATGTTGATGTTATTCCGGCCGATGCAAGGAAGCCGGAGGTTGGACGGTTCAAAACTACCGAGAGTTTGCTGGAGATTATGGATTAACGAAGAGCCTTCAACACTCATAGTGTGATAATGATGTTCCACTGCGCCCTGCAAGCTTTTTACCTAATCGTCCTTTTTTCGTTTTTGCCTTGCCCGTTCCAATATCACATTGATGTTTTCGCCTTTCAGCTCACTCGGATGGGTCTGGTCGAAGTCTATTAGAATATCCTTTGCCCGCTTTTCGTTCTTACGGATTTCTTTGTATGCGCCCTCATAATCGCCATCAGAAAAAGCATCGTCAATCATTTTTTGGGAAATGGAAGGAAGGGTCATGTTTTCGCCGTAAAGAGTGGTTATGGCTTTGTTTATAGCTCCTCTTGAAATGGGATTGCCGTTTTTCTGATGTTCCCACATAATACCCGCAATATCCGACAAATCGTTCTTATACTGCCTGCCGCTCATCAATTTCATGGCAATCAGGTATTCGGCGGCAATCGTCCGTATGGTGAGGATATTGGAAAAAGTTTTATAGTAGACCGACACTTCTAACAGTTTATTCGAAAAGGAAACGGTCTTTTGAAAATCTGCGTTCAGCCAGCCGCTCGGCAAGCCCATTTTGTCGCCCACATGATTGATTGCGTCTTTCATGGCAGAGGAAGCAAGGATTACGGCGTCAATGTCATAGGTTGCTTCACGGAAACCATAATTGGCAAGAATTGCCGCGCCGCCGGTCAAGATGATTTCAGCAGGCATCTTTGTTCCATTCAATTTTCGGAATTCTTTTCCCAATTCCTTCAGATAAGTGTCGAGATTTGCCTTGGTAAACGGTTTATCAGTAGACATTGCGTACCTCGCTCTCCACGATGTTAAACCGCTTGAACTCAGGGATAGCCTGCACATAGCTGTTCTGTTTAGGCTGGTCGCTGTGGCTGAACGCACTCATAGCGATAACGCTCGACGGATAAATCGGTTCACAAAGCCGGGCTGAACGAATATCGCTGTATTCGTCACAGATTGGCAAATCATTTTCGCGGCTTAAATAATCCACCATTGCCAGCAGGTACAGGCTTTCGGGATACCATCGTTTTTGAAATAGCTTTCGGATTTTATCCGATGCCAGTGTGTCGATGATAAAATCTATATCGCCTATGTTCTTAACCTGATGGCAGACATTGCTCTTAAAAGTTTCAAAGCTCTGGCGGTATTCCATGCTGTCCGCAATCAAATCCTCCATCGTCACATCCAAAGCTTTAGACAGCTTATAAAGCGTACCGGCGGCACACTTTTCGATTTTAGCCTTGCCGGTGCAAATATCACTGATTGTGGCAAACGGCACACCGCTTTGCTTGGACAGTCTGTACTTTGTTACATTTTTTTGGGTCAGCAGTTCGTTAATATTCATTGTAAAATCACCTCACACTATTATTATATCGGTTTGCCGTTATAATGTCAAGATGCCATGACTTCTTCCGTTCGGTCTGAATGCTTGACAGATAACCATTTACGTCATACAATAATGCTACAAGCGTGAGACTACGGAAAACTATAATCCCCATTAAGGAGAGAAGCTGTCATGAAAAAGAAACGCTCAATGCTCCCATTTTATATCATAATCATCCCGGTCGTATTCGTTGCCATCATATTGAATACCGGGATCCTGCAGTCTCGTGTGACGGCGCTTACTGTGGGAAATCACACCCTGACGACGGCAGAGTTCAATTACTACTATTACAGTGTATCGATAGATTTTACAAATGAAAATTATGATCAATTGGCTGAATTGGGCTACAGTGCATCCACGAAACCCCAGAACCAGGATTATGCGGAGGGTGTCACATGGGCAGACCACTTTAAGGAGGGAGCCTTTACAAGACTCACCCGTGTCCTTTATTTAAATGATTTGGCTGAGGAAGATGGGTACGTTTTTGAGGAATCGGATTATGAGCCTGTCTTAGAGAAGTTGGCCAAGATAGAATCGTATTGTCAGGATTATAGCTTAGGGCTTGAGGATTATTTTAAATCGTATTATGGCAGCGGCATGACCAAAACTCTTTTTGAAACACAGCTTCGGATCGAGGTACAGGCTGACATGTACAGTGCTTATCTGGCGAAGACACTGGATATCGAAGACGCAGAGGCCGAAATCAACCAATGGATTGCCAAAAACAGTGCTGCGGCGAATGAGGCGGCCACCCTGCGGATTATCTATCTGGCAGCAGCTACTGACCGATTTGCCGGGGAGATTACCCAGACCCAGCTAGATGATTTAGAAATCAAGACGGAACGTCTGTTGGAACGTTGGATTGCCGACGGCGGCGATGAAACCGCCTTCGCTTGGCTTGCAGATACTTTTTCCGAGGAGGAGAATCTACCGGCGGGAGGTCTTTATGAGGGCCTTTTGAGGGAGGAGATGCCGGAGGATTTGGCGGCATGGTGTTTTGATTCCACTCGTAAAGTGGGAGAATTTACCTCCGTGCAGACGGATTCGGGTGCCTATGCAGTGCTATACCTGGATGGCGGAGAAGCAGTGATGCGCCAAGTTGCGGAGGCCGCGATTCGTCAGGAGGCTGTAGCGTCTCTTATTCAGGAGCAGACGAAGGACTGGGTTATCACAGAGCACTGGTTGGGAATGCAGCTTTCAATGTAAAACGATAAAAGGCAGGAATTGGGGAGCAGAATGCGTACGAATAAAAAAGAGAGTAATACAAGGAAACAAAATATTTTATTTGCCGGAATCGTCCTCGCTGTGATTATATTTATCGCGGGTAGGTGGATATCCAGTACGACTGATTACTATTTCAGTGTTTTTGTACAATACCAGGAGGACACCCAGGGCGTACTAGAGGATCATGACGCACTGGATCTTAACACGGATGAACAGGCATTGTTAGAGCCGCTTGAGGCCGCCTTTGATTCATATCGTAATCAACGCCTTTGCGATCGTGTAAAGATTACCGCCAATGATGACGTGACACTGGCAGGTGATTTCTATGACGAGGGTGCAGATATAACAGTCATCGCTTTGCAGGGCTTCAATAGCGACAGCGACAGCGATTTCCTTTTTGCACCCTACTATGGGGAGCAAGGCTGCAACCTTCTCATACCCGATTCCCGCACCCATGGTGATAGCGGAGGGGATTATGTGGGTTATGGATATTTTGAAAAGTACGACTTGCAAGCGTGGGTGAATTGGGTTTTGGAGACATATGGCGAAGACCAGCAGATTGTTATCCATGGTACGGCAACCGGGGCGGTGACAGCACTTCTGGCGGCGGATGAAGGTCTCCCTGAAAATGTCGGGCTGTTGGTTTTGGATAGTCCATTTAGCTCTCTGAGTGACATTGTGTCTTATCAAATTGGAAATATCTACGGACTTTCAAAGTTCCCATTTATGTGGCTGATGGACAACAAGCTGGAAAAAGCGGCGGGATACCGCATGGAAGATGTTGATGTCGTCACCTCCGTTTCCGAGGTGACAATTCCGGCTCTTTTCATCATTGGCGAAGAAAACGATTATATACCACCGGAGCAGTCCTTAGCGGTCTATGAGCAGTATCCGGGAGAGAAGGAGCTGATTTCGGTTCCTGGTGCCCGTTACCGCATGGCCTATGCCATGGCACAGGAGGAATGTGAAAACGCATTATCTGCTTTGTTGGGGGGATATAAACCTTAAAAGGGCTAATTTGTTTTAGCCCTTTTTGCCATGTTGCGAAGAAATGAATGTTCTGATTGTAAGCAGATGATATGTTTGATATAATTTAACATAATAAGCATTGATGATGAGGAGAATTAAAGGATGGAAGATAAAAGATATGCCGTGTTGATTGATTCTGATAATATTTCGGCTAAATATATCTCAAGAATATTAGATGAGATGACAAAGTACGGAATAATCACTTATAAAAGAATATATGGTGATTGGACAAGTTCACAGACTTCCAAGTGGAAGCAGGAGTTGTTGGAGAATTCGATAACACCAATACAGCAGTTTAGCAATACGACCGGAAAGAATGCAACGGACTCAGCGCTTATTATTGACGCCATGGATATTCTCTACACCAATAATGTAGATGGATTTTGTATTGTATCAAGTGACAGTGACTTTACCAGGCTTGCCAGTAGGTTGCGGGAGTCGGGAATGGATGTCATCGGAATGGGAGAAAAGAAGACGCCTCGTTCGTTCCGGGCCGCATGCACGGTATTTACCAGTCTCGATATATTAATGGATAATGATGAAGAAGATAGTCAGGAGGCTGCCTTATCTGCCAATAAAGCCGATAAAGAGAATGGAAGTAATCAAGAAAGAAACGGAAGAAAAGAGAATCATAAGTCACAGTCAAACGTGATTAGTAAGTCGGCTATTGAAAAGGATATCATTGACATTATTATTCAAAATGAAAACAATGATAAGGCTACCGGACTCAGCGAAGTGGGGAATAGGCTGATTAAAAAATATCCGGATTTTGATGTCAGGAATTATGGATACAGTTTATTATCCAAATTTTTAGAAGAAATGCCGGATTTGGAACTGAAAAAAGAAAATAAGACATATATGGTAAGTCTGCGGGATAACAAGAAAGTAAATGAAGAGATTGTATTATATTTGAAATCCGTGGTTAAAAACGCCGGAAACGAAGGTGTGGATTTAAGTGAATTGGGTAATATCTTAAAATCGAAGTATAAGAAATTTAATGTAAAGGACTATGGGTATACCAAATTCTTGAAGTTTGTACAGAGCATTGACAGGTTGGAAATCAGAGAAGATAACGCGAAAAGAAATATTGTGTACTGGGTATGATGCGAAAGGAAATCGGGTCGAGTTAATAACTCGACCCGATTATTGCTATTTAAAAGGGGTGTAGGTATTGTTATTATCCATTGTCTGATACGGTTCTGGCCACGGAACAGTGTTCTGGGGTTTTGACAGCAGGGAATAGGGGGTGTGCATCGGACCGGGATCCGCAACCGGCGGCGAACCCAGCGTGGGTGGCGGTGCCTCGCCGGCATTTGGGTCAGTGAGGCGGGCATAATCCTCAGCAGCCCAATTTAGGCTGTCTAGTCTTGTTAAAATATCCGGGCATACGTGTTCGTGCAGATAGACCCAATTTCCATCCTCTAGCACGAAATCAGAGCCATAACGCTCCCACAGGACATTGCAGTATTTTTCTTGATGGGCCGTCAGCACAGAATGGATGACGCCTGGTGTGATAAAAGAGCCGCGGGCACTCTGGCCATCATCGGCAACCTCAATAATATCGGTGACAAGGGTATGAACAGATGCCTCCATAAGTGGGCGGGGATCTTTTCCGCCAACTTCAGGGTAAGTTTTATACAACTCAAGCCAGTTTCCCATGGCCATCGCATCATAGCTGGTTACTGAGCCAAACCAGACCTGGTCAAAACCGCGCATTCGGCCAAAAGCGTGAGCCCAGGAGCAGTCATCAGAACGTGACCAGATTCTGGCCCATTCGCTTGTGGCATCAGCTCTGCCGTGAAGATATGTATGGCGAGCCTTCACGTTTTCAACTTCCTGACTTGCGGCCGCATTATGAATCCGCTGAGATAGTGTCAAGTGATTTTTCATTTGTAATTCCTCCCTTCTCCGGCAGCAAATACCTTATCTGCAGTGATGACAAATCCTTCCGGTCCGTAGCTTATCTCATCGCAAAAAGACGCATAGGGTTCCGGCATAAAGGGATAATTATCCCACCAGTTAAATGTCGGGTCGTGAAGCAGCTTTTCGATTGTGGGAACGCCAAATTCACATTTCACCGGATCATTATCCCAATCTACATAGACAGACTGCTTCTCGTAAGCTTCTCCTGCCTCACAGTTTAAATCCATCGCAATGACGATGTGCCATATCTTCCAATCATCACCCTCTTTGAGAAAATCGACAGCGACTTTTTCAAGAATCCATCTGGCATCGGCGGTGCCATCCGCTAAGGCTGTTGTCTCCTGGGCGATACAATACCACATGCCTTTGGCACTCTTGCCGTCGCCGGCCAGCTCAACAAGACCGGTAGAGGCGGGGTGGGCATATATATTTCCCACATTTAGGTCATCGGCGGCATTTAGCTCCTTTTGTTCTAGAAGACGTGTATTGTGGTTGTCCACATAATATGCTTTGATTTCGTCCATACCGGTATAGTAACCCCAATTGCGGCCAAAGGACGCTGTTTTTTGATGCTTTGGATCGGATACCCATAGCTCTTTAAGTTCGTCGGCACGTCTGTCCTCGGCCAGATAATAGACACGCTTATGTACTAGCCTTTTGATGTTTTCAACATCCCAAACTCTGGTGATAAGTTCTTCGTCTGAGTAGTTACGGCTTATTTTATCCACGATGCTCCTCCTGAACATAACTCGTGTACCCAGGGCGCAATGCCCCGGAAACACTACATTCCATGTTCGAGTACATGTACTCGAACAGTTACTTTGTCTCATATATCATCGCCCTCAGCTGATTGATTTCCTTACGTAA
>Ga0153922_1000802_pt1 | contig 11979 bp, 9 predicted proteins | sample TSNJ006MetaG_FD_104723 | JGI IMG/M metagenome (GOLD analysis project Ga0153922, IMG submission 104723) | Attine ant fungus gardens microbial communities from New Jersey, USA - TSNJ006 MetaG | ecosystem: Host-associated > Fungi > Mycelium > Unclassified | place: USA: New Jersey, Brendon T. Byrne...
CCTCGCGTGCGCAGTCCACATTTTGCTCCTCGCGTGCGCAGTCCACATTTTGCTCCTCGCGTGCGCAGTCCACATTTTGCTCCTCGCGTGCGCAGTCCATGAGCACCTGCGCGCGGGCGGTGCGGCCGGTCGTGACTTCGGGGTCCCACCAGCGCTCGTCGACCGGCCACGGGCCGGCCCACCAGCGCAGCGGCCCGTTATGATGTGACGCTTCGAGCCGCACCGGGTCGGCGGAGAACACTCCCCTGCTGGTCACCCGCACCGGATTACCCTGCGCGTCAAGGAGTTCCACCGGCTCATCGAGGAGCACCGTCGGTGATGGCTCCGGCAACTGACCGGGCCACGGCTGCCGCGGATCGGCTCGCGGGGAGAGTTCGTCGCCCAGCGGCACCAGCGTGATCCGCTCGGCCGGCCCGCGGCCACCGGAGAGCACCGGAACCTGAACCGCCTCCGGACCAAGGAGCCCCTGCACCCGCACCAGCGCCCGTCGGGCACGCAGCCTGTCTTCCTCACCGATGCCACCCCATAGCGGCAGCTGCAACGCCTCGGCCGAGACGACCTCGACCGGCTGCAGCCGAAGCACGGTCACCGGCGCGGTCGGCCGGTCATTTGATGTGCGATTGTTCAGCCAGCCGTCCAGCTGCCAGCGGACCCGGTCGGCGGTGGCGTCCTCCGTCAACGGCTCCGCACAGCGCCACACCCTGCTCAGCTCTTCTCCGTTGGCGGTGACGGCATGGATGGCCAGCCGGGTGCATCCGACGCCGGCCGACATCAGCGTCTGGTGCAGCTGACTGGCCAGCGAACGGCCGGCGAACGCCGCGGCATCCACCCGGTCGATCGGCGGATCGCACCGCATCTCGGCGTCGAGTTCCGGTTCCGGTTCGCGTCCCGACGGACCACGCTCCGGCTCGCCGCGGGCGAACCGGTGCGCCACCATCGCGTCGGCGCCGAATCGGGACGCCACGTCGATGCGCGACAGCGCCGCGAACTGACTGATGGTACGAATACCTAACCGCCACAACAGATCCGCCAGATCTGCGCGGCCTTCACCGGACAGGCTCGGTTCGGTGGCCAGCTCCCGGATGGACAGGTCCGCCAGGAAAGCAGCGTCCCCGCCGGGCTCGACGATCCGGCCTGCCCGCGCGGCGAACACGGCGGTGGACAACCGATCGGCGATGCCGGCCTGGCATTCCGCGCCTGCCGCCGACGCCGTGTCAACCAGGCGCTCGGCGGCGGCTTCTTCAGAGCCGAAGTAGCGGGCCGCACCGCGCACCGACAGCACCAACAGGCCGGGGCGTAACACCTCGGCGCGCGGTACCAGGTCGTCCACCGCGGCCGTCACCGGTTCGAATAGTCGCGCGTCACGACCCGGGTCGGCGGTGACGACGTGCAGGTGCGGACAACGGGCCTGCGATTCGCGACGACGCAAGCCGCGTCGTACCCCGGCCGCTCGTGCCGCCGCGGAACAGGCGACCACGCGGTTGGCCAGCGTCACCGCCACCGGCGCCGTGGCGGGCAGCCCTGCGGCGGTGGCGGCCGCGACAGCGGGCCAGTCCATGCACCAGAGGGCCAAAACGCGGGAGGGCATCTGATCGCGTGCGCGTCATTGGGTGCGTCTGCGCGCCGAATGGCCACCCATGGCAGGCCCTTCGCCGTTTTGCCGGTCATAACTGGCCATTCGGCGGTTGGTTATCGCCAGCCGCACCTTGCGGATTCGACCACCTACTTCGTAGCCGCTGACTCTGGCTTCCAGTCGCATCCGCGCCCCTTGCCAGTCACCGCCGGTGACCAGAAGGGTGCAGCCCTTGTTGCGGGCCCGCGCTGTGACCGCCCGCGCACGGGACAGCGGCACCGACCGACCCGCGAGGCCGAGTACCACCAGATCCATCCCGTCCAACAGCACGGCGGCCACCTCGACCGGATCGGTGCCCGGATCGGGCACCAGCGCAAGCCGGGTCAGGTCCGCGCCCATCTCCACGGCGGCCAGCAGACCGACGTCGGGCTGCCCGACGACGGCGGCATGACCGCCCGCTGCCGTCACCGCTGCCACCACCCCAAGCGTTAGTGACCGAGGCCCCGAGGCCACTACCACCGACCCGCGCGGCAACGCCGCAGGCACGCTGCCGGCCAGCGATTCGGGCATCGGTAGCAAACTTTCGGTGTCGGGGATCAGGTCCTCGACCCGGGGCGGCGCCGAGTGGCCGCGGCTGACCCTTCCCGACACCGCCGCGATCTTGCGGCGCAGGTGTTCTACCTGTTCAGCCCGGTCCAGTGGGTGCCGATCCAGGCGCATCGCTGCCGTCACAGCAGCACTTCGCGAACCATGTGTCTCACTTATGTTCGAATGTATGTTCGATACACTCAGTAAACACCCGCCCGCCGACACCGTCAAGCGGCCCGTGCCGCTGTTTCGATCCGCCGCTCTCGCCCACCAGGGCTAAGCTCGCACGCTTTACTCCCACTCGATCGTGCCCGGCGGCTTGCTGGTGATGTCGAGCACCACCCGGTTGACCTCGGGCACCTCGTTGGTGATCCGCGTCGAGATGCGCTCCAGCGTCTCGTACGGGACCCGCGTCCAGTCGGCGGTCATCGCGTCCTCGCTCGACACGGGCCGCAACACGATCGGGTGCCCGTACGTGCGCCCGTCGCCCTGCACGCCCACCGACCGGATATCGGCCAGCAGCACCACCGGGCACTGCCAGATCAGACTGTCCAAGCCCGCCGCAGTCAGTTCCTCCCGCGCGATCGCATCCGCCCGGCGCAGCGTGTGCAGCCGCTGCGCGGTGACCTCCCCGACGATCCGGATTCCCAACCCCGGGCCGGGAAACGGTTGGCGCGCAACGATTTCCTCGGGCAGACCTAGCTCCCGGCCGACCGCTCGAACCTCGTCCTTGAACAACAGCCGAAGCGGCTCCACCAGCGTGAAGTTCAGGTCGGCCGGCAGACCGCCGACGTTGTGGTGGCTCTTGATGTTCGCGGTCCCGCTGCCCCCACCGGACTCCACGACATCCGGGTAGAGCGTGCCCTGCACAAGAAACTTGACCTCAGAGCCGTCCCCGGCGAGGTCTCGCACGGCGCCCTCGAACGTGCGGATGAACTCGCGCCCGATGATCTTGCGCTTGCCCTCCGGATCGCGCACCGCGGACAACGCCGCCAAGAACCTGTCCGCGGCGTCGACGGTCACCAGCCGCGCACCCGTGGCCGCGACGAAATCGAGTTCCACCTGGGCACGTTCGCCTGCGCGCAACAGGCCATGGTCGACGAACACGCACGTCAACCGGTCGCCGATGGCCCGCTGCACCAGCGCGGCCGCCACCGCCGAGTCCACGCCACCTGACAGCCCGCAGATGGCACGCCCATCACCGATCTGCTCGCGGACCTGCTCCGTCAGCGCATCAGCGATGTTCGCGGGTGTCCAGGACGAATCGATGCCGGCGAACTCGTGCAGAAACCGGCTGAGCACCTGCTGCCCGTGCGGAGTGTGCATGACCTCCGGGTGGTACTGCACACCGGCCAGCCCACGCGCCCGGTTCTCGAACGCCGCGACCGGCGCCCCGGCGGTGCCGGCCACCACATCGAAGCCCTCTGGTGCGGAGGTTACCGCGTCACCGTGGCTCATCCACACCGGCTGCGTGTCCGGTAGCCCTGAATGCAGTTCCCCGCCAGTGACTTTGAGCTCCGTGCGGCCGTACTCGCTGGTGCCGGTGCGTGCCACCGTACCGCCCAGCGCCCGCGCCATCGCCTGAAATCCGTAGCAGATGCCGAACACCGGGACACCGAGGTCGAACAGGGCCGGGTCCAGTTGCGGCGCGCCGTCGGCGTATACGCTGGCGGGCCCGCCCGAGAGCACAATCGCCTGGGGATCTTTGGCTTTGATGTCCGCGACGGTCGCCGTGTGCGGGATGACCTCCGAATACACCCGCGCCTCCCGCACGCGGCGGGCGATCAACTGCGCGTACTGGGCGCCGAAATCGACCACGAGAACCGGTCGAACCGGTGCATGCGGGGCCGGCTTCGTGGCAGTACCTGTCACGGGCCAAGTCTATGGCAGCGTTTATGACCGTCGTGTCGCGTCAGCGCTTGCGCCGCAGCATCCACGCCGGTACCCAATGGGTCACCGAACGGCAGTTGGCGCCGTAGCTGACCGGATAGGTCACCAGCCCCCACCAGTTGCCCTGCTCGCACAGGCCCCAGCAGCACAACCGACCCTCGACGACCTTGTGCATCTGCAGCCCGGCCGGATGATAGCCGCCGCGGCGGTGCGGCTCACGCGGAAACAGCGCGGCCAGGTCGACCAGCACGGGGACGGGCGGCTCGACAGCACGGAACGCCTCAGGCACCGGCTGGCCGCTGTAGCTGATCGCTTGCAGATCACCCACCGTTCGATCATACGTTCGAATAACGCTGGCTGATTCAAACTTTTTGGCGGGGCGCCATTACGTACCCATCGAACTGACACTGGGGGCCGGCGCCACTTTCACCGACCAAGCCGATCGATGGGAACAGCCCTCGATGACAGGCCCGACCAAACCGCCAACGAGGAACGCCGCCACCGTTTACCACATCAAGGACAGATCCCCGAAGACCGAACAACTGCTCGTGGGGCAACTCGCATGCCTTGCCGCTGGCGAACTACTTGTCCGGCGCCATGCCGTCAGCTCGTTGCGGCAACAGCTCGAGCGCTTCGTCTGAGTCCTGTTGTTTCAGGCCGCTGCGCAGAGATTCGAAGATCGTCAGGCCCTGTCCCACCAAGCCGGTGGCCACCTGCCCGAGACCGTCGGTGCCATTGAGGACGGTGAGATTTGCCCCAGCGAGACCTTGCGCAGCCTGCTTGACGATTTCGGGCAGCTGGTCGATGAGCATCTTGTCCAACGCCACCCGGTTGTGCGAGGCCGCCGCCTCAGCCTGGATTTTCATCTTCGCCGCGTCGGCCTCGGCCAAAATCCGCACGCGTTCGGCTTCGGCCTCGGCCGGCTTGACCACCTCACTGACCAGCTCCTGCTGACGAAGCTCCGCGGCGCGCTGAGCCAACTCCGTGCGCATCTCCAAAACCTCACGCTGAGCTTGCGCCTCGGCAAGCGGGCCCGCCTGCGCGGCTTGGGCCTGCGCCTTGTCCACCTCGGCCTTGTATTGGGCCTGCACAATAGCGGTCTGGCGAGCGAACTCGGCCTGTTTTCGTTGCGACGCCTGCTCGGCCTCGGCCGCGGCCTGATTGGCCTGCGCCTGCGCAATCTGGGCTTGCTGCTGAATCGCGGCATTAAACGGCGCCGACATCGCCTGGATGTAGCCCAGGTCGCCGTCGTCGATCGACTGAATCTGCAGGGCGTCGACGGTCAGCCCGATCTTCGCCATCTCCTCTTTTGACCCGTCGAGCACCTCTGTGGCCAGCTTTTGGCGTTCCCTGATGATTTCCTCGACAGTCATCGAGCCGATGATCGAGCGCAAGTGACCGGCGAAGATCCGTTCGGTCAGCACGGCCATCTGATCTTGGTCGGACAGGAACCGTTGCCCGGCAGCGATGATGCTTGGGGTGTCGTTGCCGACCTTGAACGCGATCACTGCCCGCACGTTGAGCGCGATCCCCTGTTTAGTGACGCACTTCTCGGCGACCTCGGCCTCACACATCGATAATGCGAGGAACTCGACCTTCCGGAAGAACGGCATGATGAAGGCGCCGTGGCCGGTGACGACTCGGAACGGAGCGTCGTCGTGCGCGCGGGCGCCCGAAATCAGCATCGCCTCATCGGGTGCCGGAATCCTGTAACCGAGCATCGTGGTCTCCTTGCCGGAAATAGTTTGTCGTTCAAAGACTTTGCATCGAGGACCCGAGACCGGACCAGGGCTGGACCACAACGGTACGCGGACCGCGGACGTCGACCACCAGGACCTCGGTGCCACGGGGCAGCGGCTCGTCCGACCAGGCGAGGTACGCCTCTTTGGAACCTCTCACCTTCAGTAGGACCTCGCCAGTGCCAGCGGCGCCGCGGGTCGCCACGATCAACGACCCGACGCACCCGACGAGCGAGGCGTCACTCACGCAATTGCCTGGCCGCCGACTGACCTCTTCGGCATGACCGCAAGTGTTCCACCGAACCCTCGGCGCCGCGGTGCAATCGCGGGGCGTACAGCCGACTCACAGGCTTCGCTTAGAAGCGTCTCCACGTCGGGTCGACTGAGCTGGCGGGGGAACCTGGCCGAGATCGCCCTCCGATTGGAAACAGCAACCCGCGCGACGAGTACTCGTCGCGAACCCAGTGAGCCTGCGGCAAAGGCTGCCGCTCTCGGCAGCCGCTTCAAAGGAAGACACCACTTTCACCGACCAAGCCGATCGATGGGAACAGCCGAAGACCCGAGGGAAGATAGCTCAGCCGGCCGAGTTGACCGGCTCGACCGGTTCGATCGGCAGATGCCGCAGCGCCCCCGGGGCATCGGCGGGCACGGCGGGATGCTGCGGCGGGATCGGGTCGAGCCGCCGGTAGGGCTCACGCTGCCGCGGCCGCTGGTCGGATTCGCCCTTGTTGGGCCACAGCGACGCGGCCCGCTCGGCCTGGGCGGTGATCGAAAGCGACGGATTGACACCGAGATTCGCCGACACCGCGGCGCCGTCGACCACCGACAGCGTCGGATAGCCGTACACCCGCTGGTAGGGGTCGATGACGCCGCTTTGCGGGCTGTCGCCGATCGCCGCGCCACCGAGGAAATGCGCGGTCAGCGGGATGTTGAACAGCTCACCCCATGTTCCGCCGGCGACGCCGTCGATCTTGGCCGCGATCCGCCGAGTCACCTCGTTGCCGACCGGAATCCACGTCGGGTTCGGCTCGCCGTGACCCTGCTTGCTGGTCAACTGCCGAAAGCCGAGCCGGGTTCGTTTCGTGAACGTGGTGATGGAGTTGTCCAGATGCTGCATCACGAGCGCGATCACCGTGCGTTCGCTCCAATGCCGGACATTGAGCATGCGCAGTGTTGCGCGCGGGCTCTTGCCGGCCTCGTCGAAGAACTGCCTCCACCGCGGCACGTCGGTGCCCTGCGGCCCGGCCCCGTCGGTCATCAGGGTCTGCAGCATGCCCATTGCGTTGGAGCCCTTGCCGTAGCGAACCGGCTCGATGTGGGTGTCCGACGTCGGGTGGATCGACGATGTGATCGCCACGCCGTGCGTGAGATCCAGATCCGGGGTGACCTTGAATCGTCCTGCGCCGACGATGGATTCGGAGTTGGTCCGGGTCAGCATGCCGAGGCGGTCGGACAGCCTCGCAAGTTTTCCCTTGTCGCGCATCTTGAACAGCAGCTTCTGGGTGTTGTAGGTGCCGGCGGCCAGCGCGAGGTAAGAGGCCGTGAACGACTTTTTCTTCCTGCGCAGCCACCGACCGGTGACGACGGTGTCGACGCGCCACGTTCCGTCCGGCCGCTGCTCGAACCCCGTGACTGTTCTCATCGGAAACACCTGCGCCCCAGCCTTTTCCGCCAGGCCGAGATAATTCTTCACCAGCGTGTTCTTGGCGCCGTAGCGGCAGCCCGTCATGCACGAGCCACACTCGATGCACGCGGTCCGTTCGGGGCCGGCCCCGCCGAAGTAGGGATCGGCAACCGTCTTGCCCGGCGTCTTCTGCCCCTGCGGCCCGAAGAAAACGCCGACCGGCGTCGGGCCGAACGTGTCGCCGACCCCCATCTCGTCGGCGACCTCCTTAACGATGCGGTCGGCGTCGGTGAACGTCGGGTTCTTAACGACGCCGAGCATGCGCTGGGCCTGCTCGTAGTGCGGCATCAACTCGGCGCGCCAGTCGGTGATGTGCGACCACTGCTTGTCGGCGAAGAACGGCTCCGGCGGCACGTACAGCGTGTTCGCGTAGTTCAGCGAGCCCCCGCCGACGCCGGCCCCGCCGAGGATCATCACGTTGCGGAGCAGATGAATACGCTGGATGCCGTACATGCCCAACATCGGCGCCCACAGGAACTTGCGCAGATTCCACGACGTCTTCGCAAATTCGTGGTCGGCGAAACGGCGGCCGGCTTCCAGCACCCCGACGCGGTAACCCTTCTCGGTCAGCCGCAGCGCGGTAACACTGCCGCCGAACCCCGAACCGATGACGAGAACATCGAAGTCAGGCTCCATCCGGAAAGTATGAGCATACCGGCGGGTAACGCTCTAGAGAGGCTGGCCTAACTTTGCGGGCGGCTTATGCCCCGACGGTCAGGCCGACCTTCTGGAATTCCTTGAGGTCACAGTAGCCGGCCTTGGCCATCGAGCGGCGCAACCCGCCGACGAGGTTCAGCGACCCGAACGGGTCGTCTGACGGACCGGCCAGCACCTGGCGGAGCGGCGCGCGTTCGCCGACCGCGACCTGCAGCAACGCGCCACGTGGCAGCGAAGGATGGGCGGCGGCGGCGGGCCAGAACCACCCGTCGCCGAGCGCCTCGGCCGACGCGGCCAACGGCGTCCCGAGCACCACCGCGTCGGCGCCGCACGCGATTGCCTTCGCAAGGTCACCCGAAGTATGGATGTCGCCGTCGGCAAGCACGTGCACGTAGCGTCCCCCGGTCTCGTCGAGGTACTCGCGGCGCGCCGCAGCGGCGTCGGCGATCGCGGTGCCCATCGGAACGCTGATGCCCAGCACCTCGTCGGTGGTGGTCACCCCGCTGGTGCTGCCGTAACCAACGATGACGCCGGCCGCACCCGTACGCATCAAATGCAACGCCGTGCGGTGGTCGATCACGCCACCGGCCACCACCGGCACGTCGAGTCCGGAGATGAAGGTCTTCAGGTTGAGCGGCTCGCCGTCGCGGGCGACGCGTTCGGCGGACACGATCGTGCCCTGGATGACCAGCAGGTCGATCCCCGCCTGGATAAGTGCGGGCGTCAGGGAGCGCGCGTTCTGGGGGCTGACCCGCACCGCGGTGATAATGCCGGCGTCCCGGATCTGGGCGACGGCGCTACCCAGCAGGTCCGGATCCACTGGCGCGGAGTGCAATTGCTGCAGCAGCCTGATCGCCGCCGACGGCTCGGGCTCCTTCTCGGCGGCTTCGATGACCTGAGCGATCTTCGCCTCAACGTTGGCGTGCCTGCCAATCAGGCCTTCCCCGTTGAGGATTCCCAGTCCGCCGAGCCGGCCCAACTCGATCGCGAACTCGGGCGAGGCGAGTGCGTCGGTAGGGTGGGACACCACCGGAATCTCGAACCGGTACGCGTCCAGCTGCCAGGCCGTGGACACATCCTGCGACGACCGGGTCCGCCGGGACGGCACGATATTGATGTCGTCGAGCTCATAGGTGCGGCGGGCGGTCCGGCCCATGCCGATCTCGACCATCTCACGCATATCAGTCACCCTTTTCTGCGAGCTGTTCTGCGAGATCGACGTTTCGCACGGAAAGTCCTTGACGCGGCCTGCGAAACGCCGGTTTCGGCGCCATCGGACAAGATCCTGCTCTAGCGCACGTAATAATTTGGGGCTTCGACCGTCATCGTGATGTCGTGGGGGTGACTTTCCTTGAGCCCCGCCGGGGTGATGCGGACGAACTGCGCCCGCTGAAGATCCTCGACGGTACGCGACCCGGTGTAGCCCATCGCTGCGCGCAGGCCGCCGGTGAGCTGGTGGATGACCGTGGCCAGCGGCCCGCGGAACGGCACCCGGCCTTCGATGCCCTCCGGCACCAGGTTGTCCTCGGAGAGCACGTCGTCCTGGAAGTAGCGGTCCTTGGAAAACGAGCTGTCCTCGCCACCCCTGCCACGCATCGCACCCAGCGAGCCCATGCCGCGGTAGCTCTTGAACTGTTTGCCGTTGACGAGGATCAAGTCCCCGGGCGCTTCCGCGGTCCCGGCCAGCAGCGAGCCGAGCATCGCCGTCGACGCGCCCGCGGCCAGTGCCTTGGCGATGTCGCCGGAGTACTGGAGGCCGCCGTCGGCGATCACCGGCACACCGGCGGGCGCGCACGCCGCGACGGCCTCCAGGATCGCGGTGATCTGTGGCGCGCCGACGCCGGCCACCACGCGAGTGGTGCAGATCGAGCCGGGCCCCACACCGACCTTCACCGCGTCGGCACCGGCATCCACCAGCGCCGCGGCCCCGCCGCGGGTGGCGACGTTACCGCCGATCACCTCGACCTTCTCGCCCGCGTCCGCCTTGAGCTTGCCGACCATCTCCAGCACCAGCCTGTTGTGAGCGTGCGCCGTGTCGACGACGACCACGTCGACGCCGGCGTCCACGAGCGTCATCGCCCGCACCCATGCGTCGTCACCGGTGCCGATCGCGGCGCCGACCAGCAATCGGCCATCGCAGTCCTTGGTGGCCAACGGATGCTGTTCGGTCTTGACGAAGTCCTTGACCGTGATGAGCCCGGTTAGCCGGCCCTGGCCGTCTACAACCGGAAGCTTCTCAATCTTGTTGCGGCGCAACAGACCCAACGCCGCATCGGCGGTGACGCCCTCGCGGGCGGTGATCAGCGGCGCCTTCGTCATCACCTCCGCCACGCGCTTGGTCTGATCGACCTCGAAACGCATGTCGCGGTTGGTGATGATGCCGACCAGCGAACCCATGTCGTCGACAACGGGCAGGCCCGAGATCCGAAACCGCGCGCACATCGCGTCGACCTCGGCAAGCGTGTTGTCCGGTGAGCACGTGATGGGGTTGGTGACCATACCGGCCTCCGACCGCTTGACCGTCTCGACCTGGCCGGCCTGTTCTGCGACGGAGAGATTGCGGTGCAGCACGCCCATGCCGCCCGCCCGAGCCATCGCAATCGCCATCCTGGCCTCGGTGACGGTGTCCATCGCCGAACTGACCAACGGCACCTTCAACCGGATTCTCTTGGTGAGCTGGCTGGACGTATCCGCGGCAGCAGGCACCACTTCAGATGCGGCGGGCAGCAGCAGAACGTCGTCGAACGTCAGGCCCAGCATCGCGACCTTGTTCGGATCATCGCCACCGGTGGGGACCAAGCTGTCGACCGGAATCGAGGCAGCCGAACTCACCGCGATACGGCCGTCTGCGATCGACATCTGGAGGCCTCCATCGGTGCCGGGCTAGGTGCATCCTATCGGCATCGACGGCATCGCCGTGCCCGGCAAGCCGGTTCAGCGCAGGGCTTAAGCCGCTGGCGAAATGTCGGACAGGCTGCGTAGGGTAGAGGAGTGCGCGACCATCTGCCCCCGGGTTTGCCACCGGACCCGTTCGCCGACGATCCGCTGGATCCGTCGTCGGCGCTTGACGCGATCGAGCCGGGTCAGCCGCTGGATCCGCAAGAGCGCACCGCGGTCGAGGCCGACCTGGCCGACCTCGCTGTGTACGAGGCACTGTTGGCGCAGAAAGGAATTCGCGGGCTGGTGGTGTCATGCGACGAGTGCCAGCAGGACCATTACCACGACTGGGACATGCTGCGGGCGAACCTGTTGCAGCTGCTCGTGGACGGTACGGTCCGCCCGCACGAGCCCGCGTACGATCCGGAGCCCGACGCGTACGTGACCTGGGATTATTGCCGCGGCTATGCCGATGCGTCGCTCAACGAGGCCACGTCGGACTCCGACGGATACCGCTGAGCCGCCGCTAACGAACCGGCGGCCCCTGCGGCGTCGTCACCACGAGGGGCGGCCGCGGGTTGGCCGGTTCCGTCGGGATCTCCGGCATCGAACGGGGAGCGGGCAAGGTCGGCTGCAGGATGGCCGGCGTGCTCACGGTTGGCGGTAGAGACGGCGGCGCCTGCTGCGCCGGGGTCGTCACCGTGGCGGGCGGGGTGGACGCTCTAGGCTCCGTCGTTCGCACCACCGGCGGCGCCGTCGTTGACGGCGGCGATATCGCGGTCTGTGGCGGGTGTGTCGACGTTGGGACCGTCGCGGTCGTGGTCGGCGGTGGCGCGGTCGTGGTGCGTGGTGACGCGGTCGTGGTCGGCGGCGGGCGTGTCGTGGTCGGGACCGTCGCGGTCGTGGTCGGGACCGTCGCGGTCGTGGTCGGGACCGTCGCGGTCGTGCTCGTCGGCGGCGCGGTCGTGGTA
>Ga0153922_1000804_pt1 | contig 11971 bp, 9 predicted proteins | sample TSNJ006MetaG_FD_104723 | JGI IMG/M metagenome (GOLD analysis project Ga0153922, IMG submission 104723) | Attine ant fungus gardens microbial communities from New Jersey, USA - TSNJ006 MetaG | ecosystem: Host-associated > Fungi > Mycelium > Unclassified | place: USA: New Jersey, Brendon T. Byrne...
ATATTGAACAGGTTGACGGACTGTGTAAATCTTTCGTCGCCCGATTCAAAGGAGAATATAAACAGAGCCAGTATCATAAAGAGTATTCCATAAAAAAACATTCTCCCGGCAGTCCGTATGGCGTTATATCCGAACTCGCCGGTTTTCCTTATGAGTATGGAATATATTGCCCATACTATGGCGGCGGGTACAGCCAATATGCCGCCAATCGGATTGAGCTTTAAAACAACGCTTCCATTGAAATTTATTAGAAAAATCCCAAACATTGCTATAACAAAGCCTGTAAAAAAATTGACTTTCAGCTTTTCATTCTTTAAAAACCAGAGAGAAGACAGCGCCGTAAAAACGGGGGCGGCGGAAATAATAATCCCCAAATTGCAAGCCAGCATATAAGTTAACGCGATGTTTTCTAAAAAAAATAGAGCGTAACTCCGCATAATCCGGCTCCCGCGAACGTCAGAGTAATTAAGCCTATACTGAAACGATAAAATAATATTTCAATTGGCGTAAAGCTAACAAGCAGTATTTTCGTTGATATAAAGGTCGTTCCCCATATCAAAATTGTAACAAATGCCGATAAATGACCGATAGATTTTTATTCGCTCTCATCTATTCCTCATACGCTCCTTACCATGGAACTAAGCTTTATTTTCTTTTAAATATATCACCGTACTGTTTTGGCGTAAGCCCGATTATTTTCTTAAAAAACCTCGTAAAATGGCTTTGATCCGCAAATCCCGTTTGCATAGCCGCGTCTAAAGGGTCCGCGCCTTTTTCCAGCAGCTTCTTTGCCTCGCTGATACGGATCGTTTCAAGATATTGGTAGGGCGTAACGCCTCTTTGTTTCGTAAAGTTTCTTAGTAAAGTGTATTTGTTCAAGTTAGTCAGTTCGCTTAATTCGTCAAGCGTGATCAATTCAGCAAAATGATTTTCCATGTAAGTACGGGCTTTCCCGATTTCCACACTGGTTTCTGAAAGGCTTTCTTTTACCGGTTCAGTGTATTCCGTGATTAACTGCTCTATCAGGAAAAAGAAAATTTCCTCTTTTTCAAAATCCTTCTTCTGATCCATAATTAACCCGTGAAGCTCGCGCAAAGGGGATACGGCCTCGCTGCGGTACGCCGTCGTGGCGGTAAATTTGGGGAGATAGTCCGTACCGGTAATCTGCCTGACAGTTTCCCGCATTATATCTTCATTGATATTGATACTTCTCCAATCAAGCGACTTATTATCCGCTTGCCTGCAGGTATGGTTATCCAACGGGTTAAATAACAGCAAATCCCCGGAATCTATGGTGTACTCCTTGTTTTTACAGGTTAGAAGGCGTTTCCCCGATTCAACGAAACCAATTACGTAGTATTCGTGGAAGTGATTTGGGAATGCCTGCATAATTCCGTTAAATTGATGCGCTTCAATTTTCAATTCGTCATCGTAACGTACCAAGCGCTGCTCTCTTCCAGTCATAGTGTCGCCCTCCCGCGTATGCAAATAAATCATAGTATAGTTTTTGAAATACTTCTTGTACGATATTGACTTTTAAATTAAAGAATAAATGATACCTGTCTGTACGCGCTGCCGCCTGTCCCGTATAGATTGACGTTTAGCGTCCTGGTGAACCCGGTATATTAAACAGCCGCGCAAAGCAGGCCCAAAAACCGGCGGCTGGGCCGGCGGGGAGTATTTAACTAGGGGTATTTAACCGGGAGAAAAGGTTGAGCGCCCGTTCACATCAGTATAAGTAAAGGCAAAAACGGAGAGTGGCGGAATGAGACAGAGAAATACTTTACGTGAGTTATATTTGGCGCGCCATTTTTCGCCGAAGCGAGAATAGCTTGTAACTTCCGGCGAAAGGCAGAGGCATTTTCCGGCCGCGTTTTACCGGCGCTGTTTTAATCAGCGAACTCCCGCGGTTCTCCTGTCAATCTTTCTATAAGCCGTCCGCGCGCCGGCGCGGCTTTAGTTCTATTTCAATATTTATTTTTCGCGCGTACGTTCAAAATCAGCGGCATCGGCGCTTAACGTCCGGTCACGCATATATGCCGGAAATCAAAGACGAGCTTGTTTATTTGCTTTTACCCCTTGTACGGTAGCGGTTCCTGCGTGTTGAACTGTACACTGTTATTCCGCCGGAGAGGCTCTTGACGCTGAAACCTCGCTGCCGCAGTATGCGGGCGGCAACGTAGCTTTGCTTTCCGTCTTTACAGTGAATGTAGACCGGCTTTTCGCGGTCGAGCAAATTTGCCTCATCCCGCAGACTGTCTAAAGGCACGTTTTTAAAACCGTCTATCGTTCCATGACCGTCATTTTGTGTTTTTCTAACGTCCAGGAGCGTAACGCCGCCGTCTTTTGGGATTGTGCCGACGTCGTTCCAGTTGAATAGGTCCACTTCTTTTTTCAGAACGTTGTCTATAACCTGGCCGGCGGTGTTTACCGGATCTTTTGGGGAACTGTAAGGGGGCGAGTAGGCGAGGTCGACAGCCTCAAGGTCGGCGGCAGTCGCGCCCATGCGTATCGCCATTGCCAGGACGTCGCAGCGTTTGTCCGCGCCGTCCTCACCTATGACCTGCGCGCCCAGGATTTTGCCGTTTGTCCTGTCAAAAACGACTTTTAAATTTATTTCGCAGGCGCCCGGATAATACTCGGCATGCTGTTTCTGAGTGATAAAAATCTTGTCGTAATCGATGCCGTTTTGTGCCGCCTCACGCTCTGACAGGCCCGTGAAAGCAATGGTCATACCGAAAAATTTGACTATCCCGGTACCCAGCGTACCGCCATATTCGCCGCGTACGCCGGCGATGTCGTTGGCCGCGACGCAAGCCTGTCGGGCGGCCGGTCCGGCAAGCGCAATGTTTACGGCTTTTCCGGTGATGAAGTTGTAGGTTTGCGCGACGTCGCCGACGGCGTAAATGTCAGGGTCGGAGGTTCGCATCTGTTTATTTACGGCTATAGCGCCGCGTTCGCCCAACACAAGCCCGGCCTCCTTGGCGAGAAAGCTGTCAGGTCGTACGCCGGTGCACATTATTGCCATGCCGGCTTTTGCTTCGCCTTCGTCGAGCCTGGCGGTAAGACCTCCTTCACCCTCTTCGAGGCTTTTTACTCCGTTGCCGGTTATCAGCTTTATACCCTGCGCCCTGGCGTAATCGTGCACGAAAGAGGCCATATCAAAGTCGAGCTGCGCAAGCAAGTGGTCCGCAAGCTCAACGATTGTAACGTCAAGATTCAGTGCCTTAAGGTTCTCGGCTAATTCCAGCCCTATGCCGCCTCCGCCGATAATCATGGCCGACTTTACCGCTTTGCCGCAGGCAAACGCCTTGATTTTTTGCGCGTCAGGTATTGTCCTGAGCGTAAATACCCGTTCCGAGCCGATCCCTGGAATGGGCGGGCGGATTGGATTTGCGCCCGTCGCAATAACCAGCTTGTCGTAGCTTTCGGCATATTCTTTGCCTTTCCCCATATCGTTCACCGTTACGGTTTTATGGAAACGGTCGATGCTCGTAACCTCGCTGTTTATTCGTACGTCGAGGTTGTAGCGCTTATGCAGCGACTGCGGCGAGTGCAGCGCCAACGCATCGGACTCGGCTATTTTACCTCCGATAAAGTAGGGCAGTCCGCAAGCCGCGTAGGAAATTAAGTTTCTGCGTTCAAAAATTATTATCTCGGCGTTTTCGTCGAGCCGCCGCAGACGCGTAGCGGTGTTCGCCCCGCCGGCAACGGCGCCGATTATAATGACTTTCATGGCGTTCCTCCTTTACGGTGATGCTTGTTTAGTTTTGATTATATTCTTTACCGGATTTTTTAATAACGTAAGTGTGCGGAGAAAGTGTGCAAAAAGAAAGCCGTCCGGTTAAATGACGGCTTCCTGCCGGGAAAAGTTCTCGTAGGTTTTATGTGTTTTACGCTTCGCAGCCGGACAAATTGTAAACGGAGTATGCGTAGAGATTAACCAGTCGGTTATACTATCCGCGTCGAGCGTGTTGCGTTAAGAACGGCCAGCAGCGCTACCCCGACGTCGGCGAAGACGGCCTCCCACAGTGAGGCAAGCCCCGCGGCGCCCAGTACTATAAAAGCGCCCTTGACCGCCATCGCGAAAACGACGTTTTGCCAGACTATCCGGCGTGTTTTTTTGCCGATTTTAAAAAGCTGCGCCGCTTTGGCCGGAGAGTCGTCCAGGATTACCGCGTCGGCTACTTCCACTGCCACCTGCGAGCCGAGCCCTCCCATGGCTACGCCTATCCCTGCCGAGACAAGCACGGGACCGTCGTTTGCGCCGTCGCCTACGAACAGCGTCTGAGAAGCGTCTTGGCCCGATAGCTCCAGCAACGCGCTGACCTTGTCTTCAGGCAGCAGTTCCGCGCGGTGACCGTCAAGCCCCAGCTCCCGCGATACGCCGGCGGCTGTTTCAGCCCTGTCGCCCGTAAGCATGAAAACGTTTCGCACGCCGAAATTGCGAAGCTCCTTCACCGCGTCCGCCGCCTCGTTTCTTATACGGTCGGAGACCACTAAGTATCCGAGGTACTTGGCGTTCTTCATTACGTGAACGACGGAGCCGCTCTCGAGCACGTCGGGGACCTTGACTCCGAAGTCATTCATTAAGGAAGCGCTGCCCGCCGCTATACGCGTTTCGTTTGCGCGGTAAACTATCCCTTTGCCGGATATTTGCGTTACCTCCGCCTCGGGAGGCTGGACGATTTCATTTCCCGCCGTCCTTATTACTCCGCGCGCTATCGGGTGGTTGGAAGCGGCCTCGGCGAGCGCAGCGGTTTTCAGCAGTTCCTCGCCGGTTACTCCGTTCGCCGGAAGGAGGTCCGTGACCTCAAAGACGCCGTAAGTCAGCGTGCCGGTTTTGTCAAATATGACCGAAGTTATTTTTGCCAATGAATCGAAGACGTACGCGCCCTTTACCAGGATGCCGTGCCTTGACGCGGCGCCTATGCCTCCGAAGTAGCCGAGCGGTATTGATATGACAAGCGCGCAGGGGCAGGATATTACCAGCAGTACCAGCCCGCGGTAGAGCCAGCTGCTGAAACTGCCGTACCCGGCGATCGGCGGAATTAGCGCCACGCAGGAGGCGATGGCGAAGACTGCCGGAGTGTACCACTTTGCGAAACGGGCAATAAAACGCTCAGTAGGAGCCTTGCGCCCGACCGCATTCTGCACCATCTCCAGAATACGAGCGATGCTCGAGTCCTCAAAAGGACCGGACGCCTCTACCAACAGCATGCCATCGAGAGAGAGCGTTCCTCCGTGAACCGAAGTGCCGGCCGAGGCGGCGACAGGGACAGATTCGCCTGTCATCGCGGAACTGTCGATCAGCGCCGTGCCGTGCTTAACCACACCGTCAATTGGTATCATTTCTCCTGGTAAAACTTTGACGACGTCTCCCTTGCGAACGTCGCCAGGAGACGCGTTTGTCTCATTGCCTTCCCGGATAATGCGCGCGAACATTGGTTTTTGAGCCAGGAGCGCTTTTATTGAGTTCCGTGATTGTGAGGCAGCCTTCTCCTGAAAAGCCTCTCCGACCCGGTAGAAGAGCATTACGCCAACTGCCTCAGATATTTCTCCTATGCCGATTGCAGCCAGCGTCGCGGCAGACATCAGCGTGAACTCATTGAAGAGGTCAAAACGGCGAACCGCCGCCAACGCCACCTTTAAAACCGGTGTTCCGCATATCAGGTACATAACAATTAACAGCGCGTACAGCGACATAGCGCCTGCTGTGTCAATAATCTGCCGTTCGAAAATAAGAGTAAGGGCGAAAATAGCTCCCATCAGAGCTAAGAGGCGCATTTCGCGCCGGAATTGGTTTTGTTCTTCTTCTTCCTCTTCTCCGCTCAGATCAACGGAACCTGAACAACAGGAACAGCCCGTTTTTTTGTCTGCCAAGCCTTTGCCGGCCGGCAGACTGGTACAGTCAGGCAAGTCCTCGTCGCTGTCGTCGGAATCAGCGCGGCTGTCGTTCCTTGCGCAGTCTTCGGCAGAAAACCGCGTGGTTTTTGGTTCCACCCCGCAGGTCGAACAACAGCAACTGCCGGCGTGGATTTCGCTGTGGACGTGTCCTCCGTTTGCCATCCCAAAACCGTGTGAATGCGCCTTGTCGTGAATATTTTTCATAATGTAATTCCTCCTCGTCAGCTGCGTGGTTTGCGCTTCTTTAAAATTATATTTGTACGAAATGCTTAAGCGAAGTCTATCGTATCCCCGGACTTGACCTTGCCGCCCCTGACTACCTTTGTAAAAATGCCCTTTTGCGGCATTATGCACTCGCCGGACTGTTTGAATACCTCGCATTTAGTGTGGCACTCCTTGCCTATTTGCGATACCTCAAGCAACGCCTCGCCGACTTTGAGGCGGTCTCCAATTTTCAACAGTGAGAGGTCAAACCCTTCTGTAGTCAGGTTTTCAGCGAAGCTTCCCGGTACAAGCTTCGGCAGTTTCTCCATCATCAGGCGGATATCTTCCATTGAGATAAGGCTTACCTGGCGATGCATGAAACCGGCGTGCGCATCGCCTTCAAGCCCGACGCCCTCTATCAGTGTGCCTTCTGCGACGTCGCGCTTTATCATGCCCTTTTGCGGCGCCGTACAGACCGCGATAATTTTCCCAGCCATAGCTAATCAGCGGCGCGGTGATCTTCACCGACGAAAGGTTCTTCCTCACGTTCGTCAATCGACGAGCCGCAACCCCCGCAGCAACCGCTGCAAGTCGCGCCGGGGCCGTCAAAGCCTTCCGGCAGTTTGCCGGTTTTGCGCCGGAAGTAATCGGCGATAGCCGCCTCAATGCCTTCCTGGGCCAGCAGGGAGCAATGCAGCTTGGCCGGAGGGAGATCTCCGAGTTCCCTGACAACGTCTTTGTTGGTTATTTTTATTGCTTCTGAGATAGTTTTGCCCTTTACCAGCTCCGTTATCATCGAGCTGGTAGCGATGGCCGCCGCGCAGCCGAAAGTCTCGAACCTTACGTCCTCGATTATCTCCTCGCTGTTAATTTTCAGATAAATCTTCATCACGTCGCCGCAGGTGGGGTTACCGACCTCCCCGACGCCGTTTGCGTCTTCAAGTCTGCCGGCGTTGCGCGGGTTCATAAAATAGTCGACTACTTTTTCGTTGTACATTTGTAATTCTCCTTAGTCTTTATTTTTTGTAAAAGGGAGACATTCCGCGCAGACGTTCCACGATCGGCGGAAGCTTCTCCAGGACGTAATCGATGTCGTCTTCCGTCGTATCCTTGCTCAGGGTCATACGCAGCGAGCCATGCGCCGTTGTGTGGTCCAAACCCAGCGCAAGCAGAACGTAGCTTGGCTCAAGACTCCCTGATGTACAGGCGGAGCCGCTGGATGCGCCTATACCTGCCGCGTCCAGCAGGAGCAGCATACCTTCGCCCTCGATGTATTTTACGCAAAAACTCGTATGGAACGGCAGGCGGTCTTGTCTGTGCCCGGTAAGCATAACTTCGGGAATTCTGGCGAGCACGCCGTCAATCAGCTTATCGCGGAGCTTTTTTTCTTTTTCATATTCGCGGGCTGCCAGCCGCGAAGCGGCAAGCTCGGCGGCTTTTCCAAAGCCCACTATACCGGCAGTGTTTTCTGTCCCGCTTCTCAACCCGAACTCCTGGCCGCCGCCGTGGATAACCGGCGTGAGCTTGATGCCCTTGCGCACGTAAAGCGCGCCGTTCCCCTTAGGGCCGTGCATTTTGTGAGCTGCCATAGTCATTATGTCTACAGGCAGTTCTGAAATGTTGAACGGTATGTGTCCGGCCGCCTGCACGCCGTCCGTGTGAAAAAGCACTCCGCGGCGGCGGCAGATTTCGCCTAATTCCGCCACAGGCTCTATAGTGCCTATCTCGTTATTTGCGAACATTATTGATACGAGAATAGTTTCCGGTTTTATCGCCGCCTCCAGGTCCGCCGGACTGACCTTGCCTTCCGCGTCGACCGGAAGAACGGTATATTCGAAACCGTTTTTTCCAAGCCATTTGACGGTATCTATCAACGCGTGATGCTCAATAGCGCTGGTTATTATATGGTTGCCGCGGCCGCGTTCGCGCAGGGTCCATGCCGAACCCTTGACTGCCAGGTTGTCGGCCTCGCTGCCGCCGCCGGTAAATATTATGTTCTTTGCTTCGGTGCCTATAAGAGCCGCAACCTGTCCGCGGGCGTTTTCAACTCCTTTTTTCGCATCACGCCCCCATGCGTGCAGGCTGTTAGGGTTGCCGTACAGTTCCTTGAGATATGGCAGCATTGCCTCCAGAACCTTTTCGTCCACCCGCGTGGTAGCGGAATTGTCTAGATATACCTTCTTCGTGTCCATTATGGTCACCTCTGGAATTTAGTCTGAAACCTGTTTTCTGCGGCAGCTGCACCCGGGAACTCCGCAGCCTTCGTGCGTACGGTCCACCAAGTCCTGAACAGTCGTGCTGTCGTATACTGTTTCTAAGGCCTCCCTGGCCCTTTCCCACAGCGGACGGAAAACGCAGTCCTCGTAAATGTCGCAATCCGGTTCTTCACGCGCAATGCACTCAACGGGGTCGAAAGGACCCTGAACGAAGCGGATGATTTCACCTACAGTTATTTTATCTGCCCTGCGTGACAGGTAGTAACCGCCGTCCTTGCCCCGCGCCGAATCTACGAAGCCGGCGCCCTTCAGGCCGTTTAGGATATTTTCCAAAAAACGCGTTGGAATACCCTGCGCGTCCGCAACAGCCCCTATTTTGCAGGGACCCTCGTCGTACCGCAGCGCAAGCTCGTAAACCGCCCGTAAAGCATATTGACATTTTTGCGTTATTGCCACATACATCACCAACTCTACTAATTTGGTAGAGATTAGATTACTCCCATGATTAAAAGTTGTCAAGAGAAAAAAGAAAAACCGGGTAATCTTTGTTGCTTTTGAGCTGTACGGCAGTTTAACCTTATAAAAAATTGCGTTTAGCTTTTTTATTTTTATTTAATTAGGTAAAAAAGTCTTAGCAAAGTAAAAAACTCTTTCTTTTTTAAAAAAATAGTATAAAATTATAAGTGGGGTGTAATAAAAAAATAATTAAAGGGGGACCCAGGATGAGCAGCGCGTGGGAAAGCAACTACAGCTCAATGGTTAAAAGCTTGCGCCCGTCGCCGATACGGGAGATTTTGAGCGTGGTGAAGCAGCCCGGAATGATTTCTTTTGCCGGTGGTATGCCAGCCCCGGAAATTTTCCCCGTGGACGAATTCTTTGACTGTTGTACGGCGATGAAGGCTCAAGGGCAGGAAATAATGCAGTACGGCACTACCGAAGGCGACCCGAGGCTTCGCCGCTTTCTGGCCGAATGGCAGCTTCCGAGACTTGGCAGAGTTGTGTCGGATAAGGAGATAATACTGACTACCGGCTCGCAGCAGGCGCTTGACCTCTTGGGCTGGGCGATGATAGACAAGGGAGACGTCGTTATCACTGAAGACCCGACCTATCTTTCGGCGCTGTCGGTTTTCGTAAACCATGGAGCCGTTTTCTCCGGTGTCCCGATGGATGAGCATGGCATGATGGTCGAAAGGCTGCCGGCCTTAATTTCAAAAATCCGCGCCGAAGGCAAGACTCCAAAATTTATATATACAATAGTCAACTTTCAGAACCCTGGCGGGGCGACTTTGTCGGTGGAGCGCCGCAGAGAACTTGCCGCAATTTCAGAAAAATATGGCGTCCCCGTCTTCGAGGACGACCCCTATGGTTACGTACGCTTTGACGGCGGACATTTACCGTCTGTTTTTTCTTTCGACAAAGCAGGCAATGTAATCTATGGGGGTTCCTTCTCAAAAATTCTCTCCCCTGGTACAAGAATTGGCTGGGTATGCGGCAACGTGGGAATAATAAGGCAAATGGCTATTTTCAAACAGTTCACCGATCTGTGTTCCAGCCCGATAACTCATGCGATGGTGTTCGAGTACTGCAAAAAAGGCTGCCTGGATACGCACTTGCCCAGTATTATAGGTAACTACCGAATTAAACGAGACGCGATGCAAAGAAGCATAGATAAACATTTGAAGCCACTTGGAGTAAGCTGGGTCAAACCCGAAGGAGGCTTTTTTTATTGGCTTGACTTCGGCGGCATCAGCTCAAGCTTGCTCGCCAAAAAGGCGCTGGAGAAAAAAGTCGCTTTCATCCCCGGCGGTCCTTTCTGCGTCAATGCGGATACGGGCGAGCGCTACGGACGCATTAACTATACGTTCTCTAAGCCGGATGTTATAGAAGAAGGCGTACGCAGATTGGCTGAAGCGATAAAAGAAATAAAGAGCGGCGAGTAGAGCGGCTGTCGCGTTACTCAGTATATTTTCCCGGCCAGTTCGCGGGCCGGGGCTTTTTTTATTATTTAGTATTTTCACCGCGTCATAGTATTAAACAAGTGCTAAAATATAAAAATAAGAGGTGCCGGCTGTTGCGTAAACCCTCATTCAGAGATGATTTATAATTCTTGTTTTGATAAGGAGTGGCTTAAATGTCATGGTTTGAAAGGCAGTTCAAGCTTAAAGAAAACGGAACCGACATGCGCACGGAGATTTTGGCGGGTGTTACTACTTTTATGACAATGGCCTACATTATTTTCGTCAACCCTGGTATCCTCTCGGAGACGGGGATGCCGTTCGGCGCCCTGCTGGTAGCTACATGTCTTTCCTCCGCTTTGGCTACGGTCCTGATGGCGTTCACGGCCAATTATCCTTTCGCGCTGGCGCCCGGCATGGGACTTAACGCCTTTTTCGCCTTTACAGTTGTTCTTGGTATGGGAATAAGCTGGCAGACAGCCCTGGCCGCGGTTTTTATCGAAGGCGTACTTTTTATAGTGCTGACGATGACCAAAATCCGCGAAGAGGTTATTAACTCAATTCCGACAACAATCAAGATAGGCGTTTCCGCCGGCATAGGCCTTTTCATCGCATTTATCGGCCTTCAGGGCGCCGGAGTAGTTGTCAAGAACGACGTGGTTCTTGTGGGGCTGGGCAGCTTCCGCGAGAGCGCTACGCCGCTTTTGGCGATGGCCGGGCTGGCGCTGATGGTTGCGCTGGAGGTCAAAAAAATCCGCGGCGGAATTCTTATCGGCATAATCGCCGTGACGCTTCTTGGCATTCCCTTCGGAATCACTAAGCTGCCAGACGGCATAGTGTCAATGCCGCCCTCTATCGCGCCGATATTCTTCAAAATGGATTTTTCAGGCATCGGCAACCTTAACTTCTGGGTAATAATGCTGACTTTCTTCTTTGTAGATTTCTTCGACACGGTTGGTACCCTGGTCGGCGTCTCAAGCCGCGCTGGCATGCTCGACGAAAACGGCAGGCTTGAGCGCGCAAGCGCTGCGCTGATGTCGGACGCCATTGGCACGACAGCCGGCGCTATGCTTGGCACGTCAACCGTCACGACTTTCGTTGAGAGCGCGAGCGGCGTTGAGCAGGGAGGGCGCACTGGGCTTACGGCGCTTACGGTCGCGGTATTTTTTCTCTTCGCTATTTTCTTTTCGCCTCTCATCGCTATTGTTCCCTCCGCCGCAACGGCTCCAGCGCTTATCATGGTCGGGGGCTACATGATAATGGGCATGAAGGATATGAAGTTCGTCGACTGGACGGAGTTCTTCCCGGCGTTGATGGCCTTTATTATGATGCCGCTGGCCTACAGCATAGCCGTGGGCATTGAGTTCGGCATCGTATCTTACGTAGTACTGAAGCTGATAACGGGCAAGTCGCAGGATATACACTGGATTATGTACCTTCTTACGGTGCTTTTTATCCTGAATTTCGCGTTCCTTTAGGCAATATTCAGCATGCCGGTTACTGAAAATAAAGATAAAGGACGGCGGTCTTTGTACCGCGGAGATGCGTAAAAGACCTGCGCAAAGCCCGAGGCGCTTTTATGAGGTTCTGGTTTTCGCCGTTAATTTACGTATCGCTGAAGCGCGCCGCGCAAAGTAGCGTACGTTTTTAGAACAGGCGTTTTCGTGTCCCATACATAGCGGCTCGGAG
>Ga0153922_1000805_pt1 | contig 11970 bp, 6 predicted proteins | sample TSNJ006MetaG_FD_104723 | JGI IMG/M metagenome (GOLD analysis project Ga0153922, IMG submission 104723) | Attine ant fungus gardens microbial communities from New Jersey, USA - TSNJ006 MetaG | ecosystem: Host-associated > Fungi > Mycelium > Unclassified | place: USA: New Jersey, Brendon T. Byrne...
GAAGTCACAGAAAATCCGAGGCTTGTGGCGCGAAATTATGCAGAAATGCATAATTTCTGTGCATCGCGTAGCGTGTTACTGTTTACAGCCCATAGGGCTGTGAATAGTAACCTTTTCTTTTGAAATTTGTACTAAAAAAGACCTAAGACAGAGTATATTTTCTCTGCCTGAGATCTTTTAGTTTTGCTTTCCCTATCAAAAATTATTTTACATAGGTTCAAACTACTTAGCTTTTCTATTAAAATACAGATTTATCGCAGACTATTGCATTCTTATTCGCTTCGTAACGCTTCCACCGGATCTTTCCGTGCCGCGGCAGATGCCGGGAACAAGCCGGAAATAAAGGCCAACAGCATGCTTATTCCGACCAGAATTAAGGCCGCATTCACCGGAAGCCGGGCAATATCCTTGATTCCCAGCTTATTATAGACTATGATATTAGCGATAAAACTAATCAGATAGGTAACTGCAACACCCAGCACGCCGGCGCCAAAACCGATGATCAGGGTCTCCGCATTGAATACCCTGCGGACATCACGTTTACTGGCTCCGATGGCTCGCAGGATACCAATTTCTTTTTTCCGCTCCAGTACCGAGATATAGGTGATGACACCTATCATAATTGAAGAAACAACCAGTGAGATTGCGACAAAGGCAATCAGCGCATAACTGATAGTATCAACAATATCCGTAACTGATGACATCAGAGTGCCAACCAGATCGGTGTAGTTGATAACTTTCTCCTCATCACCGGATTTTTCCATTTGGTCATTATAGTCCTGCAAAAAGTCTTCCACTTTGACCTTTGCATTAAAATCTTTTGGGTAAAGGTTAATCTGCAAGGGATTATCTGTCGTGGCATACCCCAGCTTTCTCAGATTATTCTCATAAGTGCTGTCTTCCTGTCTCATCATGGTTGACATCAGTTCCATAATCTCGTCTTCAGACATATTCACCTGAAAGGCGTCGGCAAAAGCCTCCTGATCAATCTCGATTGCTTTTTGTAACTGATCCGGCAATTGCTTCATGGCCGTCTCCATCTGCTTCTGGATCTGGGACTGCAACTGCTCCCCAACCTGGCTCATCTGACTTTCCAGGGCGCTTTGAATCTGAGACTGCAGCTGCCCCATAAGCTGGCTCATCTGGCTTTCCAGAGCACTTTGGATCTGGGTTTGCAGCTGACTTACCAACTGTGTCTGCAACTGAGCTATCTGATCTTGCATTTGGTCTTGTATCTGATTCTGCATAGACGCTATTACCTGTTCCATGTATATTTGCATTGTTGTTTGCAGATACTGTCCAATCACTTCATTGACCTGGGGCAGATCAATCAGTTGACCGACTTGCTGGGCAATCTGTGCCTGGATCTCCGATCTGCTGAGATATTCCTGGAGATTAGCCGCAATCTGGTCCGGGTCCAAAACGCCCTGGGCAATCTGATCGGCCAGAAAATCCTGGAGCACCTGGGTCATGATTGAATTCAATGCATCAGCAGGAATATTAAGTTGACCGGCCAGATCGGCGGTCAGCGCTCCCATATCCATCTCCGGTAATTCAATCCCCGACATATCCAGATCACTCAACCCGGACAGATCAAGGCCTGACAGATCTATGTCTGATAAATCCATATTCGATAAATCAAAACCGGATAAGTCCATATCGGATAAATCAAGACCCGATAGATCAAGACCAGACATATCCATCCCTGACATGTCGCCTAAATCTGAAAAATCCAGATTTATTTTTGATTCATCGATGGTAAAGGCATCTTTAATCTTATCTTCATCAATGGTAATTAAATCGGCAAAATCAAAGCTACCTTTTGAATCTTCTTCTTTTTCTTCGGCAAAAGTCTTATCTGTCAAAACATTCACCTCCGGATTTTTAAGCTGTTGCTTAACTATATCCGTCTGGACCGCATCTTCCATCAAATACTGAATTAATTCCGGAGTATAGTTGATACCCGCCGAAAGCGAGGTTGCCGTGGCATCAGAATCAGGTTGGACCACACCGACAATCTTTAAATCAATTCCTTTTGCAACAACTTTTTTCATATATGCAGCATTGTCTGAACGGTCAATCCAAACACTGTATTTATCATCGAATTGATATCGCCTGGCGGCAGTGACAACTTTAAACTTAGCTGCCATCAGGTCTTCATACGTCAGATTAATTTCCTCATTCTCAATTTTCGCCTCTTGATCAGGGTTGCTGACCAGAAAGGACAGCATATCTTTTAATTCTTTCCGCTCTCTGATGCCCATTGAATAAAGCATATAATCAGAAATACTGCCATCCGGCATTAACACCAGAACCGTTTCATCATAACTTGTCGGCCAGCGGCCTGACTTAATCTCATACTGGTAGTCGTACATTTTGCTGTCACCAGGTAATTCGTGAAAGACATTCATCCCCGAGAAACTGCTGCCGCCAAACATGGATGCCATAGCACTACTGCCGCCAATGCCATAACTGCTAAGTAAGGCATCGGGACTTATCTGATCAACACCGTCCCTGGTATTACTTAAGTAAATCTGCGGAGTGACATCGTATACGTACTGAATCGTGTTAACGTAAGGATTGATCCCTGTTTCGTTTTGCTCTATATAAGCTTTTAAAGATTTCAGATCATTCTTGTTCTGACTCTGAAACAGACTCTCAACAATCTTTCGTTCTTTAATCGTTTCACTCTTTTGGCTTTCATTCTCCCGATCTTCATCACCGCCTGATTTATCTGCTTCTCCCCCACTGGAATTGGCAAACAAGCTGTTAAAATCAATCCCTGATTCTTGAACAGTCAGCGGATAGATGCTCATTGTCTCTTCTTCGATATTCTTAATATAGGCATCGATCCCACTGGCCAGGGCCAGAATGGCGGCAATGCCGATGATTCCAATCGAACCAGCTAATGACACTACAAAGGTGCGCCCTTTCTTTGTCAGCAGATTACTCAGCGACAATGAAATAGCCGTGAAAAGTGACATGCTGACCTTGCGCGGTACGGCACCGGAACGCTGTTCTTCTTTCTCAAAATCCAGCGGATTGGTATCGTCAATCAGCTGTCCGTCATGCAGCCGAATAATACGATTGGCATATTCATCAGCCAGCTCCGGATTATGTGTAACCATGATAACTAGTCGGTCCTTCGCAATTTGACGTAAAAGTTCCATAACTTGCTTACTGGTTTTGGTATCCAGTGCTCCAGTGGGCTCATCGGCCAATAAAATCTCGGGGTCATTAATTAATGCCCGTGCTATCGCCACCCGCTGCATTTGCCCGCCGCTGAGCTGGTTTGGCAACTTTCTGACATGCTCACCCAGACCCACGTCAGCCAGCGCTTTCACAGCCCGTTCTTTACGCTCTGCCTTGGAGACACCGCTGAGGGTTAACGCCAACTCTACATTAGCGAGAATTGACTGATGCGGAATCAGATTATAACTTTGAAAAACAAAACCAATACGATTGTTACGATACGTATCCCAGTCGCCTGATTTGTATTTTTTTGTGGATATCCCATCGATTTCCAAATCTCCCGAATCGTAATGGTCAAGTCCGCCGATGATATTCAGCATCGTTGTTTTGCCTGACCCGGAAGGTCCTAAGACGGCTGCGAACTCATTGTCACGAAAAGCTACCGAAACCCCATCCAGAGCAGTCTGGGTAAAGTCAAAGATCTCATAGGATTTTCTTATTTCTGTTAACTTCAACATAGGTCTTCTAGCCTCATCCTCAACCAAATAAATCTTTCAAAATTTTATCCGCAGTCATATTCGCATACCCATTCGGATCCGTCATCACCTTTTTGCCGCTGACATCCCATCGGAACCGGTTAATCCCCTTCAAGTTCGTCCCCTTCAAGTACTGAAGCGGTACCGTACTGCTCAAACTGAATTTGGAAGTAAACTTTCCATAATATTTCTTCATGTAAGCTTTGGCCAGCTTAATCGCCTGGCTATTATCTTTTCCTGACTTGGTTACCGTTCCTGCCAGCTGCACACCCGCCTGAGGTGTACAATGAACAATCACCACACTGCCGTCACTGCATGTCCCGATCACAATCCAGACATGGCCGGTCATACTTACTACATCGCCAGCTTTGAAAGAAGCACTGGTTGTAAAACTATAACTTCCCCACCCCTTCTCTTTATACCATTTAGGCATAATCGTGGAGGTGGTGGTACAACTAGTTTGATTACTCTTTGTATTTAATCCATTATATACAGCCCAGCCAACAAAGCCCGAACAATCCAGACCTTTTCCATACTTATAACGATAGTTATGATAATCGTAGTTAGAGGTCTGACTGTTATAAAACTTCTTCCAGTTGGGATTCAGGCCAATTCTGCGGGCATCGTTGCTCGTTCCCCCGTCATCATGGCCTCCTCCCCATATATAGAGGGTCGAACCAATTGGGCTGATAGCACTTTTCAGCAGACTTTTAATCGTCTTTTTCCCAATTGGGGTTCCATCTGAACCCAGCGCAATTCCATCAATAGTGGTATTCTTCGCCATATGTCCATCTGAATAGAAATAATACTTCTTTTTAGAGAGCGTATGCCATCCGGTCAGCATCTTGCCTTTTACACCCAAGTTACCGCTTTTCTTCAGATAATATGTTAAGCCATTAATGGTCTGAAATCCTTTCAGCATTCGCCCTTTGGTTCCATGGCTGCCCTGTTTTTTAAAGTAGAACCATTTCTTATTCAGCTTTTGCCAGCCAGTCAGCATTTTACCGATACTCTTAAGATTACCGCTTTTCTTAAAATAATAGGTTTGTGAACCAATGGTCTGCCATCCTTTCAGCAATCTGCCTTTGGTTCCCTTGTCTCCTGAAGGCTTAAAGTAATAAGTCTTGCCATTAATGGTTTGCCAACTGGTAAGCATCCGTGCCTTGACTCCCGTTTTACCAGTTTTTTTAAAATAATAAATCTGGTTGCCAATCTTTGAAAAGCCCTGTGCTGCTACACCTGAAGAACTAAAATAATATGTATAGCTGCCAATATTCCGCCAGCCCGTCAGCATCCGGCCTAACACACCTTCCCCGCCGGTTTTTTTCAAATAATACAACTGGGACTGATAGGTTACCCATCCAGTTATCAGACTCCCGTTGCTGCGGAAATAATACCAATATCCATTAATTTTATACCAGCCGGTGCACATGTACCCCTTGCTGTCAAAATAATACCATTGTCCATCGATATGCTCCCAGGCACTCTTAGCATATTTACCATTGCTGTAAAGATATCTCCAACGGCCATCACTTTCTGATTTCCAGGTCGCTTTTATAACCGCCCTCAAGCTACTAACAGGCTCTTCTTCGGTTTCTTCAATGGCTTGCTCTGTCACATCCGTTTCCGGTGTTGCCGTTACTGTCGGTTCCGGTATCTGTGTAACCTGCTCAGGTTCTTTTGATGGTTCCGGTTCTTTCGTAGGCTCCGGTGTCGCTGTCGGCTCCTGGGTCGGCTCTACGGTCTCTGCAATCTGATCATTCTCCTGCGAAATCTCCCCTGATTTCTCTTGCTCCTTAAGCGCCCATACTGACTGAGGTACAGCCATCAACGCAATCAATACTAACACGAGAATCTGTCTGAAATAATACTTTACCCCTTTTTGTAACATTACTCTCACCTCATCTGTAAATTCCAGCTACAGTTCATCCTTCAGCTGAACTGTAACAATTTCTATCACTATGTGCAGTAATTCTTTCTATGATTATACATTTATTATACAAAAATTACAATACCCGGCTTTTTCTCTCATTTTCTCTCTTTCATAAAATTATTACAATACCTTGTTTTTCGTAAAATCATTACAAATTTCCGAAAATCATTATAAATTTATTGATAATCTCTTGACAATCTTTGGAATCCATGCTACCATCGACTATAGATTCAAAGAACACTCCTGGTAACTGACGGAGAATTGTGGATCACCACAGAGGAGCCGGGACGTTGTTGTAGCCGACCGTCTGGGCAGCCTTGTAAGAGAAATCGTTTTACAGTGTTGCCCTTTTTTATGCTATAGGGCGGGATAATCTATCGCATAAATGCTCTGCGAGGAAGAGCAAGTACACGCAAGGCGAATTAAATTTATCTATTTTAGGAGGGAATTTTATGGGCTTCAAATCAGACATCGAAATCGCACAGGAAAGCACAATGTCACCAATTATGGAAATCGCAGCTAAGGCAGGAATTGATGACAAATACCTGGAACAGTACGGAAAGTACAAAGCAAAAATTGACTATAACTTATTGAATGACTCAAACAAATCAAACGGGAAATTAATTCTGGTTACTGCTATTAACCCTACTCCTGCCGGAGAAGGAAAGACAACTACAACTGTTGGTTTAGCTGATGGTTTGCAAAAGCTTGACAAGAATGTAATGGTAGCACTTCGTGAGCCATCTTTAGGCCCGGTGTTCGGCGTAAAAGGCGGAGCTGCCGGCGGCGGATATGCTCAGGTTGTTCCGATGGAAGATATCAATCTTCATTTTACCGGTGATTTTCATGCGATCGGCGCTGCTAACAACTTACTGGCAGCAATGATTGATAACCATATTTTCCAGGGCAATGAATTGAATATTGATCCAAGAAAAATAACTTGGAGAAGATGTGTAGATATGAACGACCGCCAGCTGCGCAACATAGTTGATGGTTTAGGCGGAAGAACCGACGGTACCCCTCGTGAAGATGGTTATGATATCACCGTTGCTTCTGAAATCATGGCAGTTCTTTGTCTTTCCAATGATATTGATGATCTAAAGGAAAGGCTTTCTAATATTATCGTAGGCTATACATACGGCAAGCCTGCCGAGCAGAAACCTGTTACTGCCGGTGACTTGAACGCGCAGGGTGCGATGTGTGCACTGCTGAAAGATGCTTTAAAGCCAAACCTGGTACAGACTCTGGAACACGTTCCGGCAATCGTTCATGGTGGTCCTTTCGCTAACATTGCTCATGGATGTAACTCTGTTATCGCTACCAAGATGGCTTTGAAACTTGGCGATTATGCCGTTACCGAAGCTGGCTTTGGTGCTGACCTGGGTGCTGAGAAGTTCCTGGATATCAAATGCCGGATGGCTGGATTATCACCTTCTGCTGTTGTAATCGTAGCAACTGTCCGTGCACTGAAGCATCATGGTGGTGTTGCAAAAGCTGATCTGAACAACGAGAACCTGGATGCTCTGGAAAAAGGACTTCCGAACTTGTTACAGCATGTCAGCAATATCAAAGATGTGTATAAACTTCCTTGTGTTGTTGCAATTAATGCATTCCCAACAGATACCAAGGCAGAACTTGATCTGGTTGAGAATAGATGCAGAGAACTTGGTGTTAACGTTGCTCTTTCTGAAGTATGGGCAAAAGGCGGCGAAGGCGGTGTGAAGCTTGCCAAAGAAATTGTTCGCCTGGTCGAAGAGCCGAATGATTTCCAATTCTCTTATGAATTAGGAGGAAGCATCGAAGATAAACTGAACCAGATCGTTCGCAAAGTTTATCATGGAAAGGGTGTTGTAATGACTGCTAACGCTCAGAAGCAGGCAGCAGAATTAGAAGCTCTGGGATTCGGAAACCGCCCAATCTGTGTTGCTAAAACACAGTACAGCTTCACTGACGATCAAACAAAACTTGGTGCACCAAGTGACTTTGAAGTAACTGTAAGAAACCTGAAAATCTCAGCAGGCGCCGGATTTATCGTAGCACTGACCGGCGAAATAATGACCATGCCGGGTCTTCCTAAAGTTCCTGCTGCAGAACGCATCGACGTCGATAGCACTGGTAAGATTTCAGGATTATTCTAATAGATCCGCTATGCAATGGTTTTGGATGGGCCGAAAGAACCAAAACCAAAGCCCCACAGACTCCGTATCCCAAGTCTGTGGGGCATTTTGTTGTTTAGCTGTAATGTTTATGCTCTGCCTGCTGAATAGCTACGTTTAGCTAACTACTCCGTTCTGATTGCTGCAAGAGGACTCAATCGCATAGCACGCAGTGCAGGGAAAAATCCGGCAATCATTCCTACCATCATCGCAAATGCCACCGCAGCAAGAGCAAGCCATGGCGGAATATAAGATGCAGTACCGCCATCCCCCACTATCATAAATTCCCCAAGAAAAGACGCTCCAAAGCGATTCAAAATCGCTGAAATAGTATAACTCAAAGCTAATCCAATAACTCCGCCGATAAATCCAATAAAGGCCGCTTCCATCAAAAATAGGGTTCGAATATTGGAAAGATTACATCCAAGTACTTTAATAACACCGATTTCTTTAGTTCTTTCATAAATGGACATCATCATCGTATTGGCAATACCAATCGCCGCTACAAATAAAGATACTGCACCAATGCAGCCAAGAACCAGCTGAATGGTACGGAATTGCTTTTGCTGGGATTTGATGTTCTCTGAATCAGAATATGCTTTGTATCCTAATTCCCTGATTTCTTTTTGCACCGTATCGATGTTTTCTATATCATCCACACGCACATACACCGAATTATAATAAATCATTTTATAAGGCTTTCCTGATTTGGTAGTGGGCTGATTTGGTATGACTTTATTGCGAAAAACCTTTTTTACCTGCGTAAGGAATGGTTCAATATCACAGTAAACCGAATAGGAGTATGCATAATAATCCTCCGTTCCTCCCGCTAAGACGCCTGCCGTTTTATACTTGTACTTTTTAAGCGGTGCCGTATTCTGTGTGCTATCGTCTGAACTTTCCTCCTCATAATCAGTTTCCATATCACTTTGCTGGGAAGTCCAATATGCATCAGCATCAAAATAGTAGTACATAGTTTTATCAAAGTCCACATCCGGGAGTTCTTGCGTGACCCAGTAATCCGGCATTCCATCCTTTCTAGATGAAAAGTCACAAATCACTTGATTTCCATAAATAAACTGCAATTCACTGGTTCCAAATTTTGGCAATCCCCCTTGGACAAACTCGAAATTCATAGATTCCAGAGCTTCCCGACTCATCGCAGTCACTTGATATAACTGCCCGGTATAACGCCCTTGCTTTGCTACCATGCTTATCCCATCCAACACCGGGGAGGCAACCTTTACATGATCAATCTGTTTAATCTGTTCAACGGTCTCATCCGATATTTTCAACTTACTTGTTTGCTCTTCCTCTTCACCAACAGCCATATATGTTGTGTACCCGCCTTCACTCCCGGTAACTGTGATAGTGGTCAAGCCTCCATTTTTTTCAATCTCATCCATCATCATCTTATTCAGGGCCAAACCCATTGATACCATAACCACAATAGATGCTGTTCCGATCACAACACCCAAAACGGTCAAAATAGTTCGAAGCTTACGTCGCCATAAGTTCCCACTACTCATCCTTATCAGATCCAAAAATTTCATCCGCAAAATCCTCTTCTTTTTTGTGTTTACGTTTTGTTAGAATGGCAATGACAATCCCCACAACAATAATAGCCGCTCCAACAATCCCCAAAATCATCCACAAGTTTACTCCCCCGCTTGTATCCTCCGCCTGCATATCTTCCATCATTCCATCTACCAACTGGGACTCTGGCGCAACGAACAGATTACAAGTCGCTTCATAGATATCCGGATTTCCATCCTGGTCTTCATAGGTTATGGAAATTTTAATCTCGCCTTCATCCATTGTCTCTTGGACACCGGTAACCATAAGATCCACATTGCCGGTAGCACCTGCCTCCAGGTTACCCACAAATGCATCACCGCCGGTAATCGTATCCGACTCCATCTTCACACTTACGTTATAAAGCTTTGTCCGACCCTTATTATATATGCTGAATGTAACGCTTCCTTCTTCCCCCACCATGATACTTTCAGGCTCAACAGAAATAGTACTCAGATCAAAACGTGCTTTTTGTTTTATCGGAATAGAAATACTTGATGCACTCTCATACTGCTGTGCACTGCTATCTTCATATTTCATGGACACTGACAGCTGGTAGGGTTTTTGTGTCAAATCTGCTCTCGCTGTTAAGTCAATCGCCACTTCTTGTATTTTATCTGCTCCAATAGAATCCACAAAGAGTGTATTGGAACCTTTTACTGGCATGAAGACATCCGAAGCTGTTGTTGCCGTAACTCCATCATCACTGTCACTACTACTGCTGCTACTACTACTACTGCTCCCTGCCGCTTCCAGATTAATTTCCATATTACTTACAGCTGTTTTCTTTGATGTATTACGTACCTTCAAAATCAGTTTAAATGTCTCTCCGGCATTTATCGTCTGAGGTTCAGTCCGAAACCCATCTACAATTACACGAGGTGTTCCTGTTTTCTTTGTATCATCAGAGTCGCTGTCAGAACCTGAACTGCTGCCGTTATCTACGCTGCCACCACCGGTGTAAGAGTCTCCTGAATCATCTGTACCAGTATCGCCCTCTCCGTCTGTATTTGTCTCCCCAGGGGTGGGGGTTGCTGTTGGTTCAACTTCTTCAGGTTCACCTGTCACCTGCACATATATCGTTTTTGTATCGCGAACATCCCTATATACAGGATTCTCTTGTGTTCCTGTATTCTTTGCATATGTAATTAAAAATTGAACTGGATACTTTTTTGTAACAACATCTTTTCTGACTTTAAAATTGAAGTGAAAAGATTTGTCATCAGTTTGTCCCTTTGGAATAGAGTCTGCCTTTTTAAAAACATTTGTTTTCTTAATCGTAAACGGATAAACTTCAGCACTTTCATTTTGTACCGGCTCCACAACTACATTTATAACGTCCATTCTTTCATTATTCACTAATGGAAGTTCAATCGCAGCCTCTTCCCCATACTTGCATGAATCTATTCTGGCAGTCCCAATAAATACATTTCCTGACGCTAATGGTTTATCCTTGTCATCTGCCCATACCACCGATGGTAATACAAGCACCATACAAATAATCCCTATTAATATTCTCCTCATCTTCTTCATCCTTGTTCCTCCATAACCCCTGTTTTATCTTCTACTTTTACAATTTTCCCATCGATAATATGGAATATTCTATCTGCAAAACTGGCCAGATAATTATCGTGAGTAACCATAACCAACGTTTTTTTCTGCTCATTCACTACCTTACGCATCAGGTCCATCACCTCTTTAGATGTATTAGAATCCAGATTTCCCGTCGGTTCATCGGCAAAAATAATCGCCGGATCCACCACCAAGGCCCTGGCAACCCCTACACGCTGCTGCTGACCACCTGACATTTGTGTAGGTTTATGCTTGATATGCTGCTTCAGACCTACCATATTCAATACCTGCGCAGCTTTCCTGTTACGCATCTTTTTATTCACTCCCCGAAAGCTGAGTGGCAATGCCACATTCTCAAGAGCATTCATCGTCGGCAACAAATTAAAAGACTGAAAAATAAATCCGACTCGTTCCCGCCGCAGCTTAACCAACTGGTTTTCATTCATTTTTTCCAGGTGCGCATTTTCGATGATGACCTCCCCTTTTGTAGGCTTTTCCAAACCAGCCAGCATATTTAAAAGCGTCGATTTGCCTGATCCCGATGTCCCGACAATTGCACAGAATTCCCCTTTATTTATCTTTATGTCCACACCATTTAAAGCACGCACGACACTATCACCTACACGGTATATTTTATAGAGATTCTTTACCTGAATTACCGGCTTTCTCTCCTCCATCTTAAGTTCCCCTTTCTAACGTCCACATCCCCATTATGCCGTAAAAAGCACTATCGGTCAATCCGCTTAAATCTTCCGATTTTGCGATTTTTTCCCATGCTCAATAGCATATCACATTTTTTCATTTTTTACCATTAAAAATGTGTTTAAAACACCGCTAATAGCACTGAAATAGTTACAGTTCACTCCCCAACTATTCCGCGAATTGTTTCCGTGCATAATGCACGGAAATCCTGAGACATACAAGGCGCGAAATTATGCAGTATGCATAATTTCTGTGCATCGCGAAGCGTGTTGCTGGTCACGGAGTGAACAGTAACCTGAAATAA
>Ga0153922_1000807_pt1 | contig 11951 bp, 15 predicted proteins | sample TSNJ006MetaG_FD_104723 | JGI IMG/M metagenome (GOLD analysis project Ga0153922, IMG submission 104723) | Attine ant fungus gardens microbial communities from New Jersey, USA - TSNJ006 MetaG | ecosystem: Host-associated > Fungi > Mycelium > Unclassified | place: USA: New Jersey, Brendon T. Byrne...
ATAAAAATTGTACTTGCTTTCAAGGATCGGTGTGAGGACAGCCACACCCGCATTTGCAACCATCTTGTTGTGGTGTGAGTTCATTATTATGGATGTCGTAAGATAATTTGCGCACAACATCCAGTCCTCCGAATCGAGATACAACAGTCGAGACAAAGTCGTTGACTTCCTTCTCAACGGTGACGTTCGCTACCATCGTAAGTGCTTCTCGTCCCTTTGCCTCTATCTCAATCTTCAAGGCCTTTAAGGCATCTTCTTGAGAAGAGATATCACATATGGCAACATTGAATCCGTCACTGGCTAGTTGAAGCGCAATGGCCCGTCCGATACCATTAGCTGCACCAGTGACTATAGCAGTGTGGGGTTGAGATGACATTTTCTCTCGGTAAATTACAGAGGATAAAGAAACCTGGTCGCAAAGAATATTTATACGATTATCGGTGGCCGTTGATCATCAGTATACATTGGCATTGGAAGATTTTTGCATTGATCGCAGGACGTGTGAGACCTCTTTGTTCTATTGGTCTATCGGGAAGTCTATTCTCCGTATTAGGATCAATGGACTGTAATCGAGCCAGTTCAGATCAGCTTGCCGAGCGCCCAGGTGTTACGGCCGAGGTATCGAAGATTCGAAAGAATCATGGGTCCGGGCCTTCGGACACCAATAGCAGTCCAAGGCCTGCCATTACTCCATGATGTAGGCTGTGCATGCATCATTGCATTCTGTCTGGGTGAAGAGATGATGTGATAATCAGTCTCCTTGTAACACAAGAAATCAGTGAGTCTAATATACCTCTGATGTGCAATGGGATCGGGCCTTCTACCTTACCTCAGATCACGGCACTGCGATATCAATAATACTTGATGCTTATTGTATTATGCCCATCAACGGGAGGAACAAATTTTCTCTTCTGAGAGGGGAGCGATCAACCTGGGTTGAGAGTACTAGTCAGGACGCACACACTTTCAGTATGGTTTTAGGCTCTCGTTTATGCAGCCGCCATCACCAATGAAGGCAACAAGCCTATCCCAGTCGTTGGCTGAAAACCTCACCCAGAACGACGTTTTTGATTAAAAAGGTTCATAGCAATAAAATATCTATCTGCATTTGATTCGAGTGAGATGATCCCTGGATACATAATCAATCCTAGAAACTGTATGATCAATATCCATCTGCCCTGGGACTGAGGCAGAATGGGCAAGCCAAGGGTGGAAGAAGTAGAAGGAGGTAGGGTGCTGTTCACCACGTGCTGTTCAATCAAACTCAAATCATGACGCCTAGAGTTCCCATGGTGCATTTCAATCTAGCTCTACTGCCAGCTGAAATTGATCATCTCAGCGCCGAATCTTAGGACAAGGACGAACTCCCTGCTGAAGGCCGGCCAACTATCATCACTGCTTTTTGTCGCAACCCCATTCCTTGGTATGGGTTATGCTGGTGTATTCCAAACAGGAGATTGCGCCCCGCAGCGGCCTAGTGATCTGATACTGATCTCAGTTATGTTGCGTTCGCGAACGGCTGGGTCAAGTATGGGTTCGTGGACAAATAGTGCTGTCGGGCAACCATTGCCTACTACAACTAACATTTGTGAACAACAATTTTCCAAGATGCAGAGAGTCATAGACGCCAATTTCTTAATGTCGATGAACATTATTTCACCAGCTATGTACTGTCCAACATACCACCTATCCAGAAGCTGTTCGACAAGAAGGCGGAGTTGAATGGGACGATTGAGGCGTGCCTCAAAATCATGGACTTGCCAGATGAAATGAAGGAGCCAAAGTGGTATCTTCTTGTGATGTGATGGTTTTCTAGTCCACAGACACATACAGAGGAAGGGCTACATCAGCTTCGACTCATGAGAAGTTTGGCTAGGACATGGCTACCACCACCAATTTTCCTGCTTTGGTAACATGCAGAAATCACATTGGAGCGACCGATCATAGTTTCAAGGCTCCATAGGCCCATGACTATCACAATTGTAGAGCGACATCCCCCAGACTCTTGCGGTCATGATTACCCTGGAACTTGATAACACAAATATGCTCACATGGCATACTTTTTTTGTTTTTATTCTTCCTTTTCTCTTCACCTATGAAACTGCTGCCTTTCTTGTACTCTTCTGTCGACGCCGCTTGTTTCGTTTGGTGTTCCTTCCATTTGCACTATGGATCACATATCGCTTTGTGATGTCAGTCAAGATCGGGCGACTAGGCGACCCTAGATATGACTATTGGAATCACGGAAATCTGGTGTGTCTCCCGCTCTTTAATATCTTTCTTAGTTTACACATCCCTAGCTCGTGGTCAGCGTGATTGTCGTCCGCATTGTAGGCTGGACGTTCACTACAGAGAAATACTGTAGGATAGATGGGACACATCGAACGCACTCGACAACAGCAATTCTGGTTGACGCCTTCGAGCTCAGCCTCAATACCCGAGGTATTGGATGGAATTGGGGAAAAATCAATCATGCTTCTTCGTCTTCCTTTCATGTCTGGAGATCGCTCTTGAGGGTCGTGGGTCAGATCATTTTATTTGACTTGGTTCATGCCGCCTCAACATACCTCCTCCCTCCACATTCAAGTGGGAGTATATATGATGCATCGTTGGCGGTCGTCCCGCGATATGTTCTTGCAAGTGTCATATCCTTTTTCCTTGGCTGCATGATATATTTTTTCATTGATACAAGTTATACTATTCTCGCGCTCGCTGCTGTACTCTTCCTCCAAAATGATCCGTCATATTGGCCACCGGTTTTCAACTCTCCATGGTCATCGACTTCATTGGCCGACTTCTGGGGAAGGAGGTGGCATCAAGTCTTCCGGCATATCTTCCTCACTGCTGCTGGACGTCCACTAGGTCGCTTATTTGGACAAGCAGGCCTAGTGATGGGAAGCTTCCTTACTTCTGGGATAGTGCACGCTGCTGGTGTTTGGGGGATGGGCAGAGGGGGTGATCATGATTTCATCCATGTCTGTGGCTTTTTCCTGATGATGGGTGTCGGTATCATGTGCGAGCGTTGGCATCTTTTCCTGACGGGAAACGAAGTAGGAGGTAGAATTGGTAAATTATGGACAATGGTTTGGATAGTCGGATGGTCTACTATGATGTTCGATGTGTGGGTGCACAACGGAATGATGGACAGCGTTTTCCTGCCATCTTTCTTACGAGCATCTACTCTAATTACTCGCAGTTTGCATTGATCTATGATGCGGTTTTTTCAGAATACAAACATCCTCACATTTTAGATTTCAGTAACATTGTTTCCTCAAATCACTCAAAATCCACTTTCTTGACCAAGTTATAAAAAGCTTCCCCTTGTTTGTGGGCAATTGTCAATTCTAATTCAGAGGGCTCGCGAGTCGCCTTCCCATTGGCAATGGTACCTGCGCCCCAGGGAGAGCCTGAATAATTTGATGAAGATGCGATATAGGTGCACAAGGAAGGAAGCTACTTACCTCCATGGGCCTCACCAACATTGCTCAATTCTCTCATTGCGGGCTTATATCCCAGCGGAACGAACACTATCCCTAGATGAACTAGTGTTGTGATCAGTGTGAATCCTGCCCCTTCCTGTCCACCTCCTAGACTAGCTGTGGAGACAAAGACACCAGCAAATTTTCCCGAAAGTGAGCCCTTACTCCACTGTCTTCCAGTTTGGTCCCAGAATGCCTAAGACAAAAAATCGCGATTAATGCAGGCGAAAATGACAATATAATTCAATAATACCCTGAACTGAGCGGGCATGTTACCAAATCGAGTTGGAATGCCGAAGAGGTAAGCATCATAGGCCTCGAGCGTACCGGGTGAGGCAGTAGGATATTCACTTGTCATTCTGTCCTCGGGAACATGCATTTTCTTCAGCACATCTGCTGGAAGCGTCTCCTGGACTCTGATCTCATAAACATTGAACAACTGCCTGTATTTAAGGAAATATCTTGCTTACTGATAAATAGTTGCTGTTCCTCCTGCTGCCTCAATACCCCCCTTTTCGGCCTCGGCCACTGGTTTTGCCTTGAATTTAAATGAAGTTGGTGGCAGCTGGGAACCCACATTTTACAATATGATTATACATAGAGTAGATGATGATAGCGATACGAGGAGAGCGACGCATAAGTTTATATTCTAGAGAATAGGGACTCGATAGTGCAAACAAGCGCTATTCTCGAGGCGGCAAAGTCTTATAATTGTTTTTGTTTTCTATATTGTGTCATTCATCATTTTGACCTGCATTTTATGGATATAAAAATAGTCTAGCCATTTTCGGCTAGTCTACTATTATCTGCTTATACCCAATCACACACTCATGTACACCTACCTCATTCGTTGTCCCGAACGCTGTGGCTATCAGTTCTCATACATGCATCGGAAGCTCTCTTTCAGAATACAAAGTTTCATCGGATGTGGCCTGACTGCGCGTTCAGATTCAATTTCTCATTTCAAGACTACATTTACATCGTCCCCTCGGGTCACTCCTCAAAATCTACTCTCTTGATCAAGTTATAAAAAGCTTCCCCTTGTTTTTGGGCAATTGTCAATTCTAATTCGGAAGGCTCGCGAGTTGCTTTCCCATTAGCGATGACGCCTGCACCCCAGGGCGACCCTGAATGATGTAATGAAGATGCGATATGGGTGCACAAGAAAGGTACTTACCTCCATGAACCTCTTCAATATTGCTCAGTTCTTCCATGGTGTACTTATATCCCAGTGGAACAAATACTATCCCTTGATGAACTAATGTTGTGATCAGTGTGAATCCGGTCTCTTCCTGTCCACCTCCTAGACTGCCTGTGGAGACAAAGACACCAGCAAATTTTCCCGAAAATGAACCCTGACTCCACTGTTTTCCAGTTTGGTCCCAGAGTGCCTAAAACGAAAAACTGTGATCAATGCCCTTCAGGCGAAAATAAAATGTAATTCAATATAACCTTGAACTGAGCGGGCATGTTACCGTATCGAGTTGGAATGCCGAAGAGGTAAGCGTCGTGGGACTCGAGCGTATCGGGTGAGGCAATAGGATATTCACTTGTCATCCTATCCTCAGAAACACGCATTTTTTTCAGCACATCTTCTGAAAGCGTTTCCCGAACTCTGTTCTCAGAAATATTGGACCACCGCCTGTATCAAGCCGGAAAAATATCTTGCTTACTGGTAGATGGTTGCTGTCCCACCCGCTGCCTCAATACCCCCTTTTTCAGCCTCGGCCACTGGCTTTGTCTTGAATTTAAATCGAATCGGCGGTAGCTTGGAACCTACATTTTGCAATATGATCATGCATAGAGTAGACAATGATAGCGATGCGAGGAAGGCGAGACATTGCGAATAGACGATCTGATCACTTATCTCTGGTCATGAACAAAATAAATTTATACTTCACAAAGTCTCAGGTGTCTTGGAGATCCCCTGATCCACCCAACCATGTCTCAATCTCAGATCAGGCTATTTATTGGATGACAACAGAAAGCTGACATCATATTATTTTTTCTACATAGGTATCTTCTCATCGAAAAAAAGGGTTGGGCACGAGCAGATTTAAACCTTGAAAGCTTTGGAGACAACACCGTAGAAATGTTTTCCTTGATTTTGAGCCAATTCTAGTTCGAGCTTGGACGGCATTCGTGAACCGTCGGTACCCGCAAACGTTCCAGCACCCCATGGAGAGCCTATTATTAAAAAAAATAGAAAATTAAAAAGTCAGGTATTTCTCAAAACTTCCAAACATGACGAGATCGTACCACCGCGGACCTCTTCCAGATTAGTAAGAATGGACATTGAAGTGCCATAACCCAAGGGTACGTAGACCATTCCGTGATGAGCGATTGTCGACATCGTGCTCATGGCAGTTGATTCTTGGCCTCCTCCCAACGAGCCAGAAGAGATAAAAAGGCCTGCGTATTTTCCTATGAGCGTACCATTGAACCACAGAGAACCAGTAGCGTCCCAGAATGACTGTAAAAAAAATCAATCAATCCAATGAAGTAAATGACCTCGATGGGTATGGTGCTGTACCTTCCATTGAGCTGGCATGTTACCGTAACGAGTAGGGATACCAAATATGAAAGCATCGTATAGGGCCAATTCGTTTACATTTACAATTGGATAGTCAGGCTTGGGAGGTGCTTTGATAAGTGTAAGGATCTCAGGTCCGAGCGTCTCAGAGACTCTGAGGTTTCCATAAGTGATGAAATCATGAACGATGAGAGTATAGGACAGACTGCAGAATCGTCGCTTGTCCGCCAGCAGCTTCAATACCGGCCTTGACAGCCTCAGCCACTGATCACGATAAGCCATCATACAGGCAATCGGGATGAGAAAGACTCACTGACGCCGATGTGGCCGTAGAGAGTGTAGATGATGATGGCAATTTTGGGACCAGACATTTTCTAGATGAGGGAGAAGGAAAAGAGCACTAGAATTTGCGTTCCACGCCTTAGCTTATATCAATTTCCGGACTAATCTTGGTGGACTGATAACAGCGTATATCTTTGGAATCGCGCATGATAAGATAATCCGAAGAGTCTTGTTCGCGACCACTCAATACATTCGATACAAAAATAGGTCTCAAGAAGGCCCATTGGAAGCAAGTCTATGTCCTTAATTGGTTATACCACAGATAATTATCATCTATAATCGGATGTTATCCTATCTCCACACTACGCATATTTTTATGCCATCTTGTTCTTGGGGTTGCACTTACATACTTGCATTGCCAGTGTACATACGGCCGGTCATATCGGTTCATTTCCCACAGGTTAGCTCGTCATAGCGGGGAGATACGTGGAGATACGTGGCAACACGAGTGCAGGCCCGACTCAGAATGAACTTTCTTTCCTTTCCGTCTTACGGCCGAAAGCTCCTGTGGTCAAAGTCCGAACAGAGACTGATCATTTTGTGATTGATACAGGAACGTAACCAAGGCCTCAAGAAGAGAAACAATTCACAACGTGTTCGAGACCCGTATGGAATCGATCCCTCAGACGTCCAATTGGAGAGTTTGAGCGGCCTTCCTCGCATTGTTACGTAAAACTTCGACCTGCAGCTCAAGGTTTCTGATCTTCTCCCGTGCTTCGCGTAACTCCGCATCCAAACGCATATTCTCCTGCTTCAAAGCCGGAGATGCCTGTGGTATAGGATGTGCTCTAGTCAGTAAACTAACCTAGATATCGTGAATACACACCTCGTCGGTTGAGTCGGTTGAGTTTCGGAGCTCGCTAACCACCGGTTTTGATGCAGCACTCGGAGGTGAAACTAGGGACGAAGGGGAAGGTTGAACTGAACTTGGAACTGGAACTGAGGCTGGAGCTGGGGCTGGGGCTGGAACTGGGGCTGGAACTGGGGCTGGAACTGGGGCTGGGGCTGGGGCTGAAACTGGAGTCGAAACTGGGGCTGGGGTTGGCGCCGGAGCTAGTGGTGAAGGTTGAGCGCCAAACGAGCTGGAGCCATCACCGAGATTGATGAGGTTTACTGGAGCTATTTTTCCGTTAAAAAACTCAGACGCTGAAAGTGAAGGCTCCAGTGAGGGGGCAGGAGGGAAAATATCTGCTTGGAAACTATCAGCCTACAAAGAGTCAGTATATCCGGGATCGACGACACGATTCAAGTTGAATCACCTTCCGTGGAACAATAAAGGCAATCGGTTCGATGGTGGAGGAATACAGCTTGTAAACACGAGCGATTTCACATTCTTCCACATTGAGAGCGCGGCGTGGCAGGAAACAGGCGCCGCGTTGGGGTTCTGAAGATTTGTATTCGGCAAGAGGGAAGAGGGTTTCATTCTCGCATTCATAGTAACGAATGTTGCCGTCACTATATTGACAAAGTAAACTCCGTCAAAGGCAATATAAGGTAACTGACCCACCCCTTGCCGGCCACGAATAGAATATTGTTATCGGACCAAAAGGGCATGAGCACACCAGCTGACTGGTCAATCGTTGTCATTCTTAGATTCTCGAGACTGCCAGAGTCCCAGATCCCGACTTGACGGTCGGACATTTTGCTAAACCCTGTCGATGCGATTCTGCCGTGTTCTCCCATCCAAACTAGCCGTGACCCCTTGATGCCAGTGTGCCCGTCAGCAATACGGACAGGTTGCCCGCCAGTCCGAGGGTCAAAAATCCGCAGCTTGCGGTCCCGACATGTAGTCGCCAATAAAGATCCAGTGGGATTGAAAGTAAGACTTTGAATAGTATCACCGTGGCCAGAGAGCTCGATGCGTGAGCTCTCCGGAGACGCTAGATCCCAGAGCTTGATGGTATGTTCGCCGGATACGGTGGCAAGGACTTGAGCAGCAGTGGGGTGGAAGCGGACTTGGCCAATCTTGCGAGATGAGGCATCAATACGGAGAACAGGGTCAAAATCTTCAGGAACCCATCCTTCGGTTCCCCAGCCTTCAAAAAGAGTAGGCTCAACCTTCCAGATCATGGCTTTGCCATCTTCACCGCCGGAAGCGACGATGGTATCGTTGTGGGGAGACCAGTCTGTATCTAGCACGGGGGCCGAATGACTGCGTGCCAAAGGGAGCTGATCTGGTAGCTTGTGAGGAAAGCCATTGATGCCATGGAAGGGAGAGGGTAAGGGAAGAATGGCAAAGGCGCCGCCTCCTGAGGCGTTCCAATTCACACTAAGGTATTGCTAGTGATAATAAATGACAAGATACTCTGAGGGAAAGAATGCTTACTCCAGAGGCAGAGATAAGATTTGTATCCCATGCACTATTCGTTACCTTGACATTTTCCATGTTGTGCTCCTTCTTTGCCGGCTGCCCGAATACATGTCTGGATCGTTTCAGCTACCACAATCTATGAAAAATCAGAGTCTGCCTCACCGGTACTTTGAAGATCTGACAAAGCGTGACATATTGTAGGGGAGACAAATACGATGAGCTTCACGATCGCGTTAGATCGCGTTACGTAACAATTATTATTCTGACCATGGCTCTTCTATGTGCTTCCTCCATCCTTCGCGCAAGATACCCCTTCTGCCTGCTCAGTGCCAGGAGAATTGCTACAGAGGCAGGGCAGGTATGTCTCCAGTTTTTTTGGTCTGCATTCGCTCAATTTTCGCGCAGCTGAGGCGAACAGGCCTGTACGACTTTCATGTTGAAAATGGTGCCAAGATGGTCCCTTTTGCCGGCTATTCTATGCCGCTATCATATGCGGACGTCGGCCAGAGTGAGGCACAAGCTATTATCGTCTTCGAAACAAGTCCTCAATTCTCTCAGTCGCCAGTCACAACCATGTACGGCGCGATGTAGGCCTTTTCGATGTGGGCCATATGGTCCAGTCAAAGTATGGTTGTGACATTGTATCAGCTATTCCTGATGTTCAATTCATCTGCATAGTTTCCGAGGAAAAACCGCCACCGAATTCCTAGAATGGCTTACTCCCTCTTCGCTCTCATTGTTAGCCCCATACTCATCAACCCTATCTGTCATTCTCAACGAAAATGGAGGGATAATTGATGACACTGTCATTACGAAACACGCCACAGATGCCTTCTATGTTGTGACTAACGCCAGCCGCAGAGACAGAGATCTTACTTGGTTCAAGCAAAAGCTGGAGGAGTGGAACGCCAGCGAGAAAGCGCAAAACGGACGCGTTGAAATGGAGGTCTTGGAGAACTGGGGCCTGCTTGCATTACAAGGTTCAACTACAGCTTTTGTCGTGACTGTGGTTCTATTGTTAATATTCTTTCAATTTCCCAGGACCTAAAGCAGCGCCGTACCTTCAAACTCTCACATCATATGACCTGCGTGGTCTGACATTTGGAAAATCCGCTTTTGTGCCGATTGAAGGTTTTAATCTTCACGTTGCCCGAGGTGGGTACACGGGAGAAGATGGCTTTGAGGTAACAAGATCCATCGGAAACATCTCCATCTAATGAAACACTCTCCTAGATTTCGATACCCCCATCGCAAACTGTGGAAGTAGCCAAGCTTCTATCCAAGTCCCCTGTCCAACTCACTGGCCTCAGTGCGCGCGACAGTCTGCGACTGGAAGCGGGCATGTGCCTTTACGGTAATGACCTTTGTGAAGATACAACTCCAGTCGAGGCCGGGCTGAGCTGGGTAATTGGCAAAGATAGAAGGGAGAATGGAAACTTTATTGGTGCTGAAACAGTTCGAAAGCATCTGAAAGATGGCCCCCCGCGGCGTCGCGTAGGAATGATAGTCTTAGGTGCACCGGCTCGCCGTACGTATCCCTCTACGGCGGGAACTCCTTATCTGACGTGCTGATTAGAGCACGCCAAAATATTTGCTCCGATTACAAACGATTTACTTGGTCAGCATTGATGTGATGAAGGTTGTTGGATTAAACTTAACCTCACGTCTCAGGTACGGTCACGTCAGGTATTCCAAGTCCAACCTTGCGAAAGAACATTGCCATGGGATATGTGAGAACCGGTTGGCATAAGAAAGACACAGAGGTAGAAGTTGAGGTCCGTAGCAATAGACAAACAGCACTATTGATTCCTATGCCATTCGTGAAAACGAACTATTGGAGAGGATGAATGTGCTCTCTCTTTCGTGTGTACTATCTATTGTTTTTCATTCTTTCGAATTGGATACTAAAGTTTTTTTCCTCTTCGTGTATGAAATACATCCAAAGCTCTGACTATGAAATATTACTCTTCTGATATGACTGATCCAGCTGCATGCATCAGTCTGGAATCTCGTCTCATTCTTGGGAAGTCTCTTGTGGGGAAGATGACTTGTCAAGACCTTGCCTTCAATATTGATGAACATTGATGGATAGATGCTAGGCCTGAATCAGAAATTCTGATATGAATTTATCAATCGCTCCGCAAATTATTCTGGTAACATTTTCACTATCATGGAGTTTAATACAATCTCATTTGGCTCCATTGTCCAAGCTTCAGCTGTCAATCAATACCTTTTTTTTCCGTACTGCCATTCCATTGGTCACTTGGCGAGCCGGTGTCTCATGATGATCCCTTGATTCACACCCTCGACGTGTGCCTTATGATGTATTTCCTCGTTTCATTGTGATCCGAACAGCATTGATAATCTTGAATTCTCTGCAGAACGACCTTTCGAAAGCAATATAGCGTTCTAGCCTTTGATCGCAGCAGCCTTCTCTAAGTGTATCTGGTCGTCTGACCTGATAAAAAGTTCTATGTGAAAAAATGGCCTATTATCGAGTCGGATTTCTAAATTACGCTTTAACCCTTGGGGATGGTCTGTCAGACTCGGGCAAGAGTCATAGGACCAATATCAATTCTCCTTGTCAATTCTCCTTGTCAAATGGTATTTGGACAGCTGGGAGTTTACTGTTGCTTGTGTGCTCCATTCCCTCTACGACGCTTATGTTTCAAATGATTGTCATCTCCCTCCTGCGGCCGCCTTTGACATCCCACCTTGGAAACCGCATGTCTCGATCGCCAAAGTCCATAAGAATTACACGACTGTCTCGGTGAAACTGACGAGAACAATGATAACAATGATATTTTATGATAAATCTAGGAATCAGAGGGAACGATCAACTGTCATTTCCGAGATTCTCATGGGACTTGGGGACTGGGCTCGGGAGTCAAACTGAATGGAAATTCCTCATGAATGTGTGGCGAAGCTTTGAGCGGAGAGCTACCAAATGGTAGTTGAGCAACAGCTCACAGTCGGATCCCAATGCAGTCGCTATGGATCGCCTTGTATCTGATGCCTGTGTTTCATCGCGGGCTCTCACGATGCTGTCCTTCTAATTGAATTGACGAGCTTCGACATCTCTGCCTTGATGTATTGATAGGTTTCATGGCCTTCCCTTGATGAATTCCCGTTCCTGACAACTGGGAAGGGAAAGAGATAATTCAAGTGAGAAAGAGCGGAGATAATCTCTTTTTTTCCCATTTCATGTTACTCTTGTCCCATGTATCCCCGGCTGGGAAAACGAAGGTCACTTGTCGAAGGTGACAGGGTTTTCTTCACTTTAAAA
>Ga0153922_1000812_pt1 | contig 11920 bp, 11 predicted proteins | sample TSNJ006MetaG_FD_104723 | JGI IMG/M metagenome (GOLD analysis project Ga0153922, IMG submission 104723) | Attine ant fungus gardens microbial communities from New Jersey, USA - TSNJ006 MetaG | ecosystem: Host-associated > Fungi > Mycelium > Unclassified | place: USA: New Jersey, Brendon T. Byrne...
GCAGCCATTTGGTTATACCGGGTACCAGTATGATCCGATCGCAGGAACCTATTATGCCCAGGCGCGGGAATACCAAGCGCTGGAGGGACGTTTTGCCGGGACAGATAATATCAAAGGATTCACACCTTATCCGCAGACGTTCAATGAATATGATTACTGTATGAACCGTCCAATGTGTTATGTGGATGTGGATGGGAACTTTTGGCATATTTTAGTTAGGGCAGCCATCGGTGCAGTGGTCAATACGGCATTTACTGTAGGGACTTGTTTGGTTACAGGTGAAAAAATAACAGGTCGAAAAATTATAGCAGCGGTGGCAGGCGGAGCACTTAATGGTGCTATAACGGCAGTTAATCCATTATTGGGTGCAACAGCAGCTGGTCTTGGTGGTGCAGTAGAGTCTGTTGTTAATGATGTAGGAAAGACATCATTGAAAAATACGGTTAGAAATGCAGTTACAAAAGGTGTGACAGATGCAGCCTTTACGTTTGTAGGCGGTAAACTGGCTAAAAGGATTGGTGGCTCTAAACTGGCAAGTAAAATTAAGGATAGTAAAACAGTAAAAACTGTTACGAATAAAATAAAAGGAAACGGTTTTGTAAAGATGGTAAATAGTTATAGCAGCAAATATAAGTTTTATCAAAAAGTAGCAAGAGATCGATGGAAGAATGGTAAAGTATTTAATTTATCATCTAAAGCATTGAGAAACATATTTAAAATGGGCATTGTAGGAGGCATTGGGAAAAAACTATTGGATAAGCCGAAAGCTTGGCTGAAGAAACTATTATTTCATAAATATAAGGATGGGGCGAAAAATCTCCTGTCAGATTTCATTGATGAGATTTATTTGGCAACCTGTATCGGATAATAAGGAGGAAAGTATTAATGAGAAGTTTTATCACAGTAGTTGTTGTAGGATTGGTTTTGGCATTTTTGGAAAAATTAATTCGAAAAAAGAAAAGGAAATTGAGGTGACGGAAGGAAAGTTTTTGATAAAACTCCCATCTGGATTTTTCTGGCTGGGACTGATAGAAGCCGGGATAGTTTGTATAGCCATGGTCATGATGAAATCAGAAAATGATTTATCTATAGAACTGACAATTGTTTGCATACTGGTCATGCTTCCTGGAGTAATGTTAATGATTGGTCCATTGCCCGGTGTGTAGATCAAAATAATATAATAGTTACCAAATGTTTTATCTTTAAAAAGCACTTTCGGTTTTCAGAGATTACACATTGTATAGAAAAAAGGGGCGGCTGGAAGATTTATATAAATAATCAAAAGAAGAAAGCATTTTTTGTTGACCGGATGAATGCCGGGGCTGGTTTATTTATGGATCGGGTTCAGGCGGCAAATATTCCGATTGAAAAATTAGTACGGGAGGAATAAAAGATTATAACCGTTAGATAGTCTGGGAAAAACTAAAGTGGATTCCAGGCTATTTTTAAGCGGTTCGAGGAGTGAACAGTAACGCGCCACCTTATTTTCACCGCACCCTCAAACATCATTTCCCTTGAACACATAACAAAATGAAAGTATAATAAAAATACAAAGGCAGAAATAAGCCGGGGGTATGTCGAAAGGGGCTGAAAGAGAATTGAGAAATATCTCTAATGTAGAACTTCATGCGGGAAGCAAAGAAGAATTATTACCGGATTTTGCGCTGGATTTTCCATACATTGCTTCGTGTGTGGAATTGGGTAAATATATGGTTCCCTGGCACTGGCATAAAGCAGTGGAAATATTTTATATGCAAAAGGGTATATTAGAATATTACACACCAAAAGGGAAAATGATATTTCCGGCAGGTTCCGGCGGAATGATCAATTCTAATGTTCTTCACAAGACAAGACCGCAGGAAGGAGCAGAAAAAAACATTCAGCTTCTGCATATCTTTGATACTTCTTTTATAGCCGGACAACAGGGAAGCCGGATAGAACAAAGATATATTACACCAATTATTGCAGCTCCACAGGTAGAAATAATAGCATTGTACCCTGATGATCCGGAACAGGCCCGGTTATTAAATACAATTCGTGAATCTTTTACCCTTTTTGAGAATGATTTTGGATATGAAATAAAACTGCGGGCGGTATTATCTGAGATTTGGTCCCAGCTCCTTATCATGTCGCTTCCTTTATTGAAAGAAACGGGAGATTACAACAAAACAAGCGATAAAATAAAATTGATGATGATATATATACATGAGCATTATGCGGAAAAAATCTCAATCGCAAAGATTGCCGCTGCCGCTTTTTCCAGTGAACGTGAGTGCTTTCGGGCATTCCACGATTGCCTGCATATGACGCCGGCGGAATATATCAAAAGCTATCGGCTGCAAATGGCATGTTACCTGCTGGCAAAAAGCCGGGAAACGATTACGTTTATCAGTCATGCCTGCGGACTGGGAAGCAGCAGCTACTTCGGGAGGGTATTTCGCGGGAACATTGGCTGTACGCCCATAGAATACCGCCGAAAATGGCAGGATAATGATATGTAATGGCAGAAATAAGATATTTATTCGGAAAAGATTGCACTATAATGATATTGTAAAGGTGATAGGCATTTTAAAAGTAAAACTCATTGCAATCACCGTATGATCATTATTTTTTCTGAATGGAGGGTTTGTAATGATAAAACTGAATATCTTAAAGAATATGAATGGATTTTTACAGGCGGTAAATGAGTGTGACGGACCGATCAACCTATTGGGTCCGGACGGAAGAAAAGAAAATATTAACCAACAGTATGGTATTCAGAATGAGTTGCTGCAAAAGTACATAGAAAACAAAAATTATCTGCGGCTCTCACTGGATATTCCAACCCCAAAGGATTACATGAAAATTGTCTTTTTCTCTCTTGGGGAAATGCAATAATCTTTAGTGGATTTTGTGGAAATCTGCGGCAGTGATGGGATGGATTACGATATGCCGTTCAAGTGTATGAGTACTTCCCGGCAGATAATCCCGATCAAAAAACCTGTGACAGCACCTGAAACAAAAAGTACAGTCATATAATAAAAAACATGATAATTTTCCACCAGTATAGCTGCTATGATAAGCTGTCCCAGGTTATGGGAAATAACGCCTGCCACACTGACGGATAACAGGTTCAATTTTACATATTTTTTTAACAGCAGCATCACAATAAAACTTAAGATGCCTCCTGCCAGGCTGTATGCCATGCTAAACAGGTTTCAAAATAAAAAAGCTGTCAGGAAGATACGCATGATGGATATGGCGAATGCCTCCTTCCCTCCCAGAAGGTACAGGGCAAATAATACCACAATATTGGTAAGCCCCAGCTTCACCCCGGGCACACCAAAATAAAACGGGATCAAGGATTCCACATAGCTGCAGATCAATGCCAATGCCAGCAGCATACTGAGTAAAGCTATCCGATGTTGTTTTGTATGTTTTTTCATGGTATTCTCCTTTTGATGCCGATGCGGTTATATCTCCATATATTTCCGAAAGTACTCTATTTCGCAATAGAGTCAAACTCCGTTTCTTCCCCTCCTGTTATGGTTACAACCACTTTATTTGGCAGACAGACGATGGTTTCCCTTGCGGCCTTTATCTTCTTATGATGTACGCACAGCTGATCGGGACAGTTAGCCGAACGCATATAAGCAGTACCATGTTCAATTACTATTACATTGATTACGGCTTCATCTGCTATAATGGGAATCTCAGAATTAACATCCAGTTCATATATACCATATGTAGGTGCTGCGATCGGAGAAAACCATATTAGTGTGGAATCGTTTAGCGCAGGGGAAACTGAGGCGACTGCAAGAGATTATTTGTTAGATCGGTATGAAATACCGGGATATGAAAGCATTCCTGTATCTGTTAACGGTACATCCTATATTGAGAATATGGTCAAACTTGATGCAGGTGTAGGTAAGGTTCCCAGCGCATTTGAAAATGTTACCATTGGCGGTCAGATAAAACACTTCTATGATTTTAATGTCGGGGATAGCGTAACATCATTTAATGTTGATGTTGATGCCAATACGGGTTTACTCAAGCATTTGAATGATAATGGTACATATGGCAAAGCGGCAGACGGTCAGAGTGTTTATAATGATGCAGATCAAATCCTGATATCAAACGGTGGTTGGGATACCACAGGTACAGATTATAACTATAGTTGGGGTAACTATCAGGATTCTTATATCTATCTTCAGGCTGGTGACTCCCAGTCAACTGCGAAGGATTTAACAACTGAGCAGTATTTTAACTATTGTACTCACTTCCTGGGAGCAAAGTATGAATATTATGGTGATATTGATGCGCTTGGAATTAGTTCACCAAGTGATATCAGTACTTTGAGTGAACTTGAAGCACGTGGATCCACGCAAGCTGCGTATGGATCAACCTTTGCAGCAGATACATGGTGGGCCCCATACAAGAAAGCAAGGATTGAAATTGGATTTAATTTTGATTCCCTCAGACTTGGCGGAACCGGAACAAACACTTCAGAAGGTGGAATTTATAATTATGGTAATGCTCAGGGTAAGACCGGTTACTATAAAATCACCTTATATGCTGTAGGGTATGAAAATATCGAAAAGCTTGTATATGTAAAGAGCCAATACCAAGTGCCTAAAATGGTAATATCAGGCGATTTGAGTACTATTACGCTGGAAGACCTGGATGAAAGTGTAAAAACAAAAATCATCAATGGATCAGCCACGGTTACACTGAATGAAGTGAGTGGCAGGACTTCAGAAGTTGTAGCAACATTAGATGCCGATAAATTTAACGCTGACACAAATTCTTATGATGTTTCTGGGGAAGCATTAAAAGTAGATACAGAATATCTGATGGTGTTCTCATTTGGTGGTGCGGCGGCTGATATAACGACAGATTCAATCACAACCACCAGTGTGGATAGTTTGGAAATGTCTGAAACAACTCTGGCTTTGAAGACTGGAGCCAGCGCAACTCTGAGTGTGACAATTTCCCCGGAAGGTGCAATAGCAGGCACTACTATTACCTGGAGTTCTTCAGATGAGGCTATAGTCACCGTAGATCAGGATGGCAAAGTAACTGCAAAAGCCGCAGGTACTGCTACGATAACTGCTGCGTCAGGAAATGGCAAGAGCGCTATGTGTGATGTAACTGTTGCGGAAAAAGAAGCACAGACATTAAGCGGAACCACTGCATACAGTAAGACTTTTGGTAACGCAGCGTTTACATTAAATACCAAAGTAAGCAAAGGTGACGGTGCCCTTAGCCATGTATCAGGCAATACCAAAGTGGCAACAGTAAATAAGTCTACCGGTAAAGTAACGATAGTAGGTGTCGGAACAGCAAAGATTACAGTAACGGCCGCAGAAACTGATAATTATAAGGCAGCAACTACGACTGTTAGCGTAAGTGTTGTGAAAGCCGGTCAGACGATTTCAGCAAAATTATTTACTAAAGCATATGGTTCGAAAGCGTTCTCGCTGGGCGCAAAACGTACCAAAGGTGATGGGAAATTAACATATAAATCTTCTGACACCAAAGTGGCATCAGTAAATGCATCAGGGAAGGTGACGATTAAAGCAACCGGAAAAGCCACGATCACCATTACGGCAGCGGCAACAACAAATTATAAAAAAACAACCAGGTCGGTTACTATTGCGGTAAAACCGAAGAAGGCAACCGTATCTTCTGTTGCCAGCAGTGCTAAGAAAAAAACAACCGTACAGTGGAAGAAAGACAGTCAGGCAACCGGCTATCAGATTCAGTAATCCACAAGCAGCAGCTTTAAGAGCGGTAATAGTACTAAGTTAGTTAACAAGAATACTACTGTCAAAAAGACCCTCACCAGCTTAAAGAGTGGAAAGAAATACTATGTCAGAGTACGAAGCTATAAAACAATCTCCGGCCAGAAAGTATATGGGGCATGGAGTACGAAGAAGAGTGTGACGGTGAAATAGCAGGCAACTGAAGCCGATTAAGGGGTTGTCGGAAAATAACAAAATATCAGCCTGTTCTGAAGGATACTTCGAAACAGGCTGATTTTCATATTAAATCACTTTATCGCTTATAGATAGGCACGTTCAGTTTCTTCGGTTTATAAACTTTTACTACTGGTTTTTCAATTCGGTAAATCAGAACTGGAAACTCTTAGGCTCTTCGGTGAAAGAGCAGATCTGGGCAGAAGCATTCCGGAGGTAGTAAACTTCAGTGTTGCCATCGCCGGGCTGATACTGAGCCTTGAGGGAGGGATAAGCATCCAACATATGGGTCTGAGCCGCAATGTTGTCATCCAGCACAACCTCGGCACACAGGCGGATCCACTGATTATTTGATGTCATACCACTGATCGCAACCTTGCTGTTAGTCTTCAGCTGGTCGGCCACGGCTTTGCTTTTACCTGTCTGTATATACAGTTTATCCTCGAACAGATCAATCGTTCCAAAGGGACGAACGCGAGGCTGATCACCTTCGACGGTAGCCAAATAATAAACACCGCAATTTTTCAGAAACTCATAAACTTCATTCATTGTAATTTTCCTCCTTTTTTGTGCATTGATAGTTATAGTTCATTCCCCAACTATTCCGCGAAGCGTGTTGCTGGTCCGGAGTGAACAGTAACCATTGATAAGCACTTTCTTAATCAGGTTTTAAAATAGTCTTTACTCCTAAATTAGAAGTTGATATAATTATAGATACCAAATTGCCCGCTGTCAATTAGGCAAAAAAAGATGAGTAGGTAAGAAAAAACTGACCTTATGGAGGATATGGCCATGAACAAATACATAAACTGTCCCTGCACTGATACCTGTCCGCTGCAAAAAGCGATGAATATTCTTGGCGGCAAATGGAAGATGTCGTTGATCTGCTCGCTGACGGCAAATGGACCGACCCGTTACAATGACCTCAAAAGGCACATGAACGGCATTTCCAACACAATGCTGGTCAAGTCGCTGCGTGAATTAGAGGATGCCGGTCTGATTGTCCGCAGGGAATATCTGGAGGTACCCGTGCGTGTAGAATATCAGACCACCGAGTTGACAGAAAGTCTACTGCCAATTTTGTCCAGTCTGTCGGACTGGGTAAAAATGCTGAAATAATACTCGATAACCAGTAGCAGATAGGGAACACGGTATAGCATGCATTTTGTTACAGTTCACACGGAGACTTTGCGCGAGATGTTTCTGTGCATAATGCACGGAAATCCCGAGACATACAATGCGCGGAATTATGCAGTATGCATAATGAAGGAAGTTCTTTGCGCTTTGCGTAAAGAACGGCTTTTACACTAAATTCGTACTTTGTACTCATTAAGTGTTCAATGCCTCTGTGCATCGCGAAGCGTGTTGCTGGTCACGGAGTGAACAGTATGGAGGTGAAAAAGTTGAAAAAAATTCAGTGATGTTGACTAAGAGCGAAAAAGTGGTTATGGAAATTTTGTGGAGCAGTGAGCGGCCTATGACTAGTGTTGAATTAATGGAAATGACTCAGGATCATTCATGGGAAAGCGGTTATATGCATAAAATGCTCAGAACACTTTTGAAGGGGGAAGTTATAAATGTATGCGGAATGGTTCAGTATGGAAAGCAGTACGCAAGACAATTTGTTCCAATGATTACAAGAGAAGAATATGCTGTTAAACTGGTACTGTCCACAGGTATAAAAGGAACCTCAATTAGAAAGGTTGCTGCTGCACTGGCTAAGGAAGCTGAGAAAAGTGAAGAGTTGATTGAGCAGCAGGAGGAACCTTAAATACATTATTAATTAGCAGAATTCGGACAAACTTTGTCTGGGAATTGTTGATGAAGGCAGAAGTTTAGTTACTGTTGCAGTGAAAAGTTGAGTTTTATCACAAAACCGCTATAAGTCTTTTGATATTTCAGAGACCATAGCGGTTTTATGTTAAGAATTTACGGCAGTAAAAGCTTCACCTGATAACGCCTCAGCCAATGGTTCATCTGCAGAACATAAGCCAGCATCTGAGGTCCGGCCATTAGCTGACCATACCACGGTTTTCCATACTCGCCGGGCAGCTGCAGGAATTTTTCAGTCTTTTCGGTATCGATCAATGCATGAATTGGCTGTGAACTATCCGATAAAATGGCTCTTACCCGTTCCTTTAAGAGTGCTTCATAAAGAGGATGATAGGTCTTGGGGTACGGGCTTTTCTTGCGGTATAATATACTGTCGGGAAGCAGACCTTCGGCAGCATGGCGAAGCAGTCCTTTTTCCTGTCCGCCGATACACTTTAAGTCCCAGGGAACATTAAAGACGTATTCTACGATACGATGGTCTGCAAAAGGAACACGCGCTTCCAGCCCGGAGTGCATACTGGTGCGGTCCATCCGTTCCAGCAGAGTTGCCATGAACCATTTCAGGTTCAGGTAGGAAAGTTCCCTTCGTCTGGCTTCTTCTACAGTTTCACCTTCAAGACGGGGAGTCTCGGCGATTGTCTTCGCATAAGCATTCTGGGAATAGGATGCAAGCGGAAGGCTTTTGATAACATCATCCTTAAGCAGTGCCGTTCTGGCATCCATATCATAGCTCCAAGGGAAATTATCCCGTTCAAACATATCTTTGCGATAAAACCAAGGATACCCGCCAAAAATTTCATCGGCGCATTCACCGGTAAGGGTGACTTTGTGATTCTTTGACACTTCCTGACAGAAGTACAAAAGTGAAGATTCCACATCTGCCATGCAGGGATAATCTCTTGCATCCACTGCTTTGGAAAGGTAATCAGCCTGGGTCTTGTTATCACAGAATAGGCGGGTGTGGCTGGTGCCTAAGTGGGTAGCCATCTCCAGGGCAAAAGGGGCATCCTGAGAGGGCTGAAAGCTGTTTGATTGAAAGTAAGTGTCATTCTCGGTGAAGTCAAAGGAATAGGTAGAAAGATATTTTCCCTCCTTTTGCAGTTCCTTTGCGCAAATGGCGCTGACCACGCTGCTGTCCAGCCCGCCTGAAAGGAAGGTACAGATAGGGATATCGGAAAGCATCTGCAGTTTGATGGCATCGTGCACCAGAAAACGGGTCTTTTCAATGGTATTCTTTTCGCTGTCGGTGTGCTCCCGGCTTTGCAGTTTCCAGTAGCAGGCATCCTGGATGCCATCTGGTGTGCAGGAGAGGGTGTGACCGGGAAGGACCTCGAGGACGTCTTTATAGACACATTTTCCGTAGGTATGTGCCGGACCCAATGCCAGAAGTTCACATAATCCATCCTGATCAGACTCCGCCCGGATGCCGGGATAGCATAACAGGCTTTTGACTTCGGAGGCAAAGATTACGGTATCATCTTTCAAGGCATAGTAAAGCGGTTTTACACCAAGGCGGTCACGGCAGAGGAGTAAACGCTTGGCTTTGTTTTCCCAGATGGCGAAAGCAAAGATACCATTTAGCTGCTTGATAAAATCAGTACCATACCGGCAGTAACCCTTTAAGATGATTTCCGTATCGCTGGAAGTGGCGAACTTTACCCCTTCCAGGGACAGATTCTGGCGCAATTGCTTCATGTTATAGATTTCGCCATTATAGACAATGCTATATTCCTGTCCGCCGTAGGAGGTATACATGGGCTGCCCGCCATTTTCCAGATCGAGAATGGAAAGCCTGACATGGGACAGCCCGCAGTATTCATCTAAGAAGATCCCAGCATCATCGGGACCACGATGATGCTGGGTATGATTCATATTTTTCAAAATGGCCTGATAACGCTGTCGTGTTTCGAGATGATTCCCGTATTTACTGAAAAATCCGGCAATTCCGCACATATTTTACACCTCATTTTTCAAAAGGACTGATAACAACGGGTTGCAATTGTTTATGATCTAAGGCTTTCCTTAAAGTAGGAACCAGCATGTTGGTGTGAGCGATCATTGAATTAGGTTTTTTTGTCGGATCATCCTGCCCAAAGGGGACAAAATAGATATGCTTGATATTCATCAAAAGCCCAACATTTTTTAAATTCATACTGAGGGCATCATTGGTGGAGATGGATAGAATCAGTGGTTTTTCGTTTCGCAGGTGTGCTTTGGCAGCCATCAGTACCGGAGTATCGGTAATGCCGTTTGCTAATTTGGCAATGGTGTTGCCGGTGCAAGGCAAGATAGTCAGGGCATCCAGGTAACCGTTTGGGCCGATGGGTTCGGCTGCGGCGATGGTGGTGATGGCTTTTTTGTCGCAGATTTCTTCGGCCCGCCGCAGAAAAGACTCGCTTTTGCCAAAACGGTTGTCGGTATTCTGGGAGGAAAAAGAAAAAATGGGATACACATCGACCCCCTCTTTCACAAGTTCTTCCAATTGCCCGAAGGCATTTTCAAATGTACAAAAAGAACCGGTAAATGCGATTCCGATTTTTCGATCTTTTAATTCCATATATATAATCCTTTCTTTCAACTATTTTTATACATATAATTTATTTAAACCTAGGAGCTTGAGATAAAAGTCCCGCCACAATCTTTGCACCGCCTGTTTTCGCCCATTTCACGGGTTTTTCGGTTAAATACCGCCCAGTATTCGCCCTCAAAACCCGTAAAACGGACGAAAACAATCGGCACAAATCTGATAGCGATACTTTTGTCCCAAGCTCCTAGTGTGCTGACACACTATTCAGCCTGGGTTCGGATGATGTAGTTGTATAAGGCATCGGCTGAAGCGGCGGGTGCATATTTCCCCGGCAGGCTTAAGCAGGATGCAGCATGCAATCCCAGGTTTTTTGCTGTCAGCCAGTCAATACCGCCGGGCTTTGATGCCAGGTCATAGATGTGGCTATGGGCAGATACTTTGCGGAGTATTTTGGAAGTCAGAAGCAGATGGGGAACGGTATTGAAGATTAAATCATAATCATGAATTAAATCTTTCAGACTTTCGGTATGAATTCCATCATATCCCAGACAATCTGCATAAGAAAGTACCTCCGATCTGCGTGCGCATATCGTCACAGAAGTTCCAAGCCCCTTTAACTTATCGGCCAGTGTTTTGCCGCAGCGGCCATAGCCGATGACCAGACATTTGCTCCGGTGTAAGTTATATGGATAGTTGGTGATGGCTTCCGCAAGGATTCCTTCCGCAGTTGCGATGCTATTATAAAGGCTGATTTCTTCCGCCTTCATGTAATCCCAACAACAGATGCCTTTTTGCTCCAGCTGGTTTTTTAACGAAGTATCAATACAGCCGGCGAACAGAGATTGGCCGGATTGCATAAGATTTAAAAGATCAGAAGCTTTTATGCGTTCTTTACTGTTGATATAGCCGTCTTGGCATAAAGGGATAGGACCCAGAATGCATTTGGCACTGGTGATGGCTTCCGCTGGTGCTGAGGCACGTTTGCAGCATTTATATCCACAGGAAGATCGGCAAAAGATATGCTGCATCTCTTCTTTGGATAATCCATAGGAAATACAGGATGCCCCGCTCTCCATGAGTTTTAGTAAAAGATATATCTGGCGGGTATCCCCGCCTATAATGGCATATGACAATTTTTCAAACAAAAAAATCCCTCAATTTATCCAATTATCTACTTTTTAGTATATGAGGAAAGTAGGGAATTGGTAACAGGGGACAAGGCAGGGTCTTGATGCGACTACTCTTTTTATGTAATAAAAGCATCAGACCGGGAAGAAATCAAGTGATTGGTTACTGTTTAGCCATGTTAATTTTCAAAAAATTCCGCTATTGTAGTATGTTGGCAGCCAGCACATCTCCTGGTACACAGCGGCTGGTTTTTGGTGGTATATACCCAGAGTTTAGTTACTGTTCATTCCCTAACCTAAGGAGAAAGAAACTCCAGCACCCCACTACAGGGTGGATGGAGTTTCTTTCTTGTCGGGTGGTCGTTTCCTTTCAAAGATATCTGATATTTGTTTGTATGTGTTTCCTTCTTTTAGGTGTGCCAATCGAATCATTCCCATACTGGTACAGAGACTTTCAAAGTTTTTAAAGCTCCGCA
>Ga0153922_1000813_pt1 | contig 11918 bp, 10 predicted proteins | sample TSNJ006MetaG_FD_104723 | JGI IMG/M metagenome (GOLD analysis project Ga0153922, IMG submission 104723) | Attine ant fungus gardens microbial communities from New Jersey, USA - TSNJ006 MetaG | ecosystem: Host-associated > Fungi > Mycelium > Unclassified | place: USA: New Jersey, Brendon T. Byrne...
GTTCTATATTTTATTGACTCTATATTAACCGCCGCAGTTAAGGCGGAATGTAAAGGGTTCGAATGCCGTCCATGCTGGCCGGCGTTAAACTGCCTCCCGCATACCACTAACCCCTATGGGGCGTGTGATGTGCTTGGTTTCTTAAAATGTACGGTTCGCTCACAGGTACAGCGGCCGCAATATCCCGAAGAGTGGCGGCACTGTAGCCTTGTTCGGTAAAAAACCGGCGAGCCTGGGGTTAATACCTTTGTTTTTATCGATACCCTGTTGCTCATGAAACTTACCATCCTTAAAAATCGAACGACCGTTAGATTTTTTCTCAAACGTGTAGCTCTGGTATATTGCCCGAGAGTGCAACGTCAATCATACGTTCGTTAAACAAATAATCCCCGACCGCCACTTCCGCTTCCTGCCCGTCTGCTATCCTATGCATCAGTATCACCGCGTCATAAAATTTGGTTTGTGCCCACAATTCCGCCAGATACGCCGTGTCATACGCAGGGATTTTCCCGCGCTGTATGAGTAAGTCCAGTACATACCGGATGCTTTCCACTGTCTTATGATGGAATTGCCCCACTATGATGTCCCGCGCGATACTGTTCGTGAATTGTTCAATGTACACGATACGAAAGGCCATCATCATGAAAGCATCCTCTTCCGGCCGGAAGTGGGGGCAGTACCGCTTCAATAACTGCCGGGGTGTGTCCGTCTCGATATAGTGATCCGCTTGCTTCCTGGTGACAATGTAGCTTTCTATCTTGTGCTGGAACGTGGTCAGGATCTCGTTTAATATATCTTCCTTGTTTTTGTAATGCCAGTAGACAGACGACAGTCCGGCCCCTGACTGGCCCGCAATCTGCCGGATGGTGGTGGCGCTGTAGCCTTTCTCGGAAAACAGCTGCATAGCCGCAAAAAAGATAGCTTCTTTTGTCTGTGTCTGCCTATCATATCCCTGTCCTTGTTTACTCATCCTGTACCGTTACAGCTCATGTAAATGTCTTTTTCATATTTTGCATTCATAAGCTTCCCCTTTCCCTGTTGATATGCATTATGTTCCACGGTTATAGAATTGCTTCCAAATCGTACTTTCTACGATACATCGAACAGCAGGATGATCTCGATCATCATTGGCGGTTCTTCAATAATGCCGAACTGGTAAAAGACATCGATTTCTCCGCTGTCCAGGTTTTTCCGTTCCGCGAGAATCAGCTGCTTATCCTGTTTACGCAGAAGATACATGGTATACTCATTGTCATACTCGACTGCAGTACCTTCGATATCAGCGCCTATGCGGGCTACAAAGTCAAGCCAGGCCGTTTCGTCTGCCGGTCCCGTCTCAAATGTGAGAAGCTTCGATGCCTCTTCTTCGCCGATCATATCCTCAATCGTGATGATAATAAAAGGTTCTGAATCGGGTTCGGTTGGCGTGGAACTGGCTTCCGGCGTTTGAGAAGGCGCTGCAGAGGTCTGCAGCGTATGTAGGGAAGGCTCGTTTTGCCCGTTATTGTTCGGGATCAGCATCATTGCTCCTCCAAAAACGGCCAGCAGAAGCGCGCTGCTAATGACGGATTTCATCACTGCGCCGGACTTACCGATGCCGGACGCGGCTTTGGACGATAAGTCTATCCGTGCGACCGATTCCTGGATGTTCGCAAGCACCCGTGCGCAGGCATCCGGTGCAAGCACAGCCGACGCGTCGGCGTTAAACAGCCGTGTCAGCATCGGCACCATACCAACGGGCACAACACTGAACATAAACTCTTTGCCGTCCAGCTTCTCCAGCTTCTGTTTCAGGCGCATTCTTCCACGGTTCAGGTCATTTTTGACCTTTGTAACATTGACATTACGGGCTTCTGCAATATCCTCATAGGACATATCGTGGAAATAGAATTGAAGCAGGCTATCGCTGTAATTCTCAGGTAAAGTCTTTATAATGCTGATAACCTTTTCACGCAGTTCCGCATTGAGCACATATTCCTCAGGAAGAAACTCCAGATTTTCCAAATTTATAGGTATCATTGCTGCTTCGTCATCGTCATCAAATTGCGCATATAATTTCTGATCACGATATTTATTTTTCATTTCATTACTGCATACGTTTTTGACAAGCCTCATCATCCATGGTTCAAACTTGTTTGGGTCTCTGAGGTTTTTCAGACTGGTAATAATCCGGACAAATGCTTTTTGGGTAACATCCCCAGCATCCTGGCCAAATCGCTGAAAGGCATAGTAAAAAATACGCTGGTAGTATTTTTCCACTAAATCATTAACAGCTTTTTTGTCACCGCGTATAGCCTCCATTATTAGTTTTTGGTCAGCTTGATCCATCTTCACATTTCTCTCCTATAAAACTGCACTCTATTATTAAGTCTAATTAATGAATGAAAACCTCTCACTTTTTTTAATTTTTTTTAAAAATTTTTTCGAATACATTATTTTACATTATTTTTTGTTATACGGCCACTCCATTTATATCTATATGGTACAATATAGTACTATTTAGTTATAAAATCAATCTATTTATTTTCTGAAAAAGGAAAATAAATAGTCTAAGCATAAATGAACCGCTTACACTGTTTTCATTTGGCTCATGCGCAAGGCCTTTCATATTAGTAAAAGAACGATCAGAACAATCGTCAGAGCTTATCAAGTTCTTTTACACGTTCCTCAACAGTTGTATCAAAGTACCCTCGGGTAGTCCTCCTGTTGGAATGCCCCAGGTTATTTTGTATATCGCTTTCTGCAACACCGACCTCCTTGCTCCGCGTGGCATTATACCGGCGCCATTTATGCGGCGAAATCTTCTTGTCGATCCCGGTCCCTGCCTTGTACTCGTCAAGGATTTGGTTGATCCGGGACCTGGACAGCTTCGTATTTTGCCTGCTGGTAAATAAGTAACGGGAGGATGAGCTGCGTACCTTCATATATTCCTCCAGAGCTGCCGCGGTACGGCTGTTGATGATTACATAGCGGGATTTACGGCCTTTGCCTTCCCGCACGAGGAGGATATGGTCTTTAAGCTGCACATCATCCATATAGATGTCTACTAATTCTTCACGCCGCAGCCCCGCTTGGGAGAGCAGCATGAACATGGCATAATCACGCTTGTTGTTTTTCCGCCTGGATTGCAGTATCGCCTGGCCCATGCGGTTGAAATCCTCCACAGTAATCTTGTCCTTTACAAATCCATGCGGCTGCGTCTCCATGTGGTCGGATGGAAAGACGACCATCTCTGTTTGAATCTTTTCATGAACCAGGTATTCATTAAAATTGATTAGTGCGTTTAAATACGCGTTGACTGTTCCCGGCTGGAATAGGGCAACTGTTTTGATGTAGCAAAGGAAATCTACAATGTTTACCCGATAGAGTGAATCAGGTTCCGTGCCATAAGTCTCCTTACACCAGCGCAGGTACCGTCCGGCATTACCCAGATAAGCGGTAACCGTGTTCCCCGATTCATAATTCGCTTTCAAGTATTTTTCGTAGCCTGACAGCATAAGCGCCTCCTTTCACATAAATCCAAATTATTATGTCTAACTCAATTCAGGCTATTTGCTATGCAATTATGTCTAACTCGACGGCTCAGCTGTACCCCTACATGTCCGTGAGTTACACATAAATGCTGTTATGTCTAACTCAATTCCTTTGGATTTCGTTCTCACTTTTGTTGCCTATATACCTATAGGTGCTCAAAGGTCCGCTCCGAAGTATCTCAATCATCCCTTCCTGCTTGAACTTACCCAGTTCGCGTTCGATTGAAGTCTGGCTGATATCGGGTAAGGCCTCTATGATATCCGCCTTTGTGAATACCGCCTCCTGCCGCTGCACGGTTTGCCGTATCCGTTCCGCTTTGGTAATGCCCGGCATCATCAGGTGGGCGATCTTCTCACGAAACTCTTTATTAGCCTTGTCCATTACCTCCAGGACAAAATGGCAGAATGGACTATAGGTATTACGTCCCTCATCCCAGCCAGCCGCGCTCTGCCCGACAGCCTCCGCTTGCTGCGCGGCCATCTTCTCAAGAATTGATTCAAAGCTTATGTACATACCCACCGGATACCCTGTTTTGAACAAAGAGTGGAGGGCCAGAAGCCTGCATACCCGGCCGTTACCATGGTCGAACGGATTTATCATCATAAAATCAAGGTAGAAAATGGAAAAGGGCAGCAAAGGATCAAACATTCCTTCTTCCAGCAGGCTCTTGTATTGCCGCACAGCGGTATCCAGCAATAAGGGCGTCTCTTCAGGGGCGGCTCCTTGGAAGTCCGGTGCTTTATGGCCACGCTGTCTGTATGCGGGCATGGCTTTCTTTAATGTACCGGCATTTTCAGGGTCGCTCTTTTCAAACAGCATCTTATGTATAAAAAGAACCGTCTCCGGTGTCCAGTCCATTGATGCATAGTTCTCTTTGATATAAACAAAAGCCCTGGTATAACCCGCATATTCCTTCTCGCTGTTGCTTATCGCCGGCTTTCCACCAGCTATCTCATGAATCCGTGCTTCGGGAATCCGGATGTCGGATAATCTGTTGGAAGCACGGATACTATAATGCTTGGCATGTGTGTGCATCTTTTCAAGAAAATCCTCATGCGTCTCTGCAATGACAGCATTCATGACTTTTGAATATTGGATCCGGTTTATTTTTTGTACTATTTCAGGCGTTAAAAGCTTTAAGGCTTCCACATGATAATCGAAAGTTCTCACGTATGATTCTCCGTTTCATTGATTTTCGTTATTGTCGATTTCTGCATTATCTTAACATAATTTGATGCAGAAATACAATGGTAATTATTAGTCGATTGTTTGCCTGAAAGTGAAAAAGCCAATGATACTGCCAATTTTAAGACAATAAGAACGTACTGGTAATTATTACCAAATCGTAATTTTGATGGTCGTGTTTTTAGTGTCGACCGATATTGACTACTAATGAAACCTTATGTGGATGACAAGAGCCAGACAGAGGGGGCGTTAGCAGTTGTTCTTGACTTGTTTAGCGCCGGTTATTTAGATGGTGAAAAGAGTGGCAAAATATGATTAGAAAAAGATTCGGTTACTTTTTTTGGGTTTATCAATGAATTATGTTCAATTACTATTTTTCTTGACATAACGATAATATCGTACTGGTACTGGTTCCGACGGTTCAGAACGAAATTATCAACAACTATGTGGCTTACATGGCTAAACATGCCTCATTAGCCTGTGTCAAGTCTTACATAAAAAAGAATTGACCAATCTAAATTGCATACTTAGACTGATCAATTTATAATATAATAAGTTCCTAATTATTATTGCTTTTTATGACTGGAGATAACTTTTCTGTAAGTATTGCAGAATTTTTCTCGAGTAGTTCGCATTCCCAAATCCTAATAACAATCCACCCCAATTTTTCTAAATGAATTGTTACTTCTTTATCTCGATTCATATTACATGTTAATTTTTTCTGCCAATAATCTTCATTCTGTTTTGGATGCGTATTGCGACAGGTATGACCATGCCAAAAACATCCGTCAAGAAATATTGCTATTTTCCCCTTATGAAAAACAAAATCCGGCTTACCAAAAACTTTATAATTTCTTCGCCAACCAGTAATATGATTCATTTTAAAGATAATAATCATTTTTTCTTCTGTTGATTTATTGCCTTTACTTTTTACATGACGCATAATATCCGAGCGCTTTTGTTTATCGAATACATCGGCCATGAATTATCGCTCAATTTCCGCAGAAAGTTCAATTCCACAGCTCCTTGAAGAACATACATATTTAAGTGTATTTCCTACTGTTTTTAATTGCATAGTGTTAGAGCAACTTGGACAAGCCGGGACAGCTAAAAACTTTCTACTCGGAAAATACATTAATCCGTTTAACTTGCCCCCAAATTCACTTAATGCAGTTCTAATAGCTTTTTCGATTTTAGGCCTATTCCCAGTCAGATAAGAAAAACCGGTTTTATTCAAAATGGTTATAAACATATTCACCAAATCTACAAAAACATCGGTTTCTCCAAAGCTGTTTAGACGAGCCCCGCGGAAATTCCGATTTATTGGCTCACTTACATCACCAAATCCAATGTCAATAACCACGTTACTGTAATTCTTGTTTGTTGCCCATGCTGCGCCTGTTTCAGCAATACAAACATTCGAATTATAAAAAGATTTACTAAACAAGAAGATAACATATAAATCGTCACGAAAGCATTCTTTAAGATAATCATAAATATCAATTCCATGAGGAACTCCTAATTCCGGGAGTGATGAAAATATAATCATTTGTTTGAGTGAAGCATCTATCAACTCGAAAACCCGCACAAGAAATTTCCCATACTCTGTGCAATCAGCTTTATGGCTGATGAAAATCTTCTTTGTAGCATTACTAACATTTAAAGCTCGACCAAATTGCATTAAGTCTTCTTCGAATGTATTTAACTCATCTCGGTTCAATTTATCTTCAAGGATTTTTCTTGTTCTTACCGATTTTGCTTTAAACTCAGTCTTAATTTTAAGTTCCTCAATTTTATCTTCGGCTATTTTTTTATCATCGCTGCGCAATTTATTAATCTCTTGTTTGCGCAATATTATTAAACGAACTAATTTACTGACAATATCAATCATATTTACATATCGTTGGTCAGCCTCATCATACCCCCTACGATTACTAATTGACATATCGGCAAGGTTATCATCTTCAAAAATATCAGCGTATATTTCGCCAATTACATATGCATCTATGATTTTATTGGTTTGGGTCTTTGGTAAAATATTAAATTCCCCCATCTTTCCACGGGAAAATACGGATATCCTATTATCATTTACAGTGACTTCAAATTTCGTTTTATCTTTATCGTCATCATCTGCGGGGCTGAATCTTTGAAAACAATCTCTTTCATAAACAGTACCTATCCAACCCGAAAATGAAAACATAATATTTTTTTCATTTCCATATTGATCCATGACTTGGATTTGATATGGCATTGGCTGATATGTAATTTTCCCCCTATTAACTATTAGATTTTCATATTGCTTGGCATATTTATATTTGCTCTCTACTGGGTTAGAGTTGACTAAATCAATGACATGACTAAACTGATCACCAATAGTAATTACAGTATCTAAACAAGAAAAGTAATCTAATGCTTTTCTCGATAATTGTTTGTATTGCTCTATGTTTTTTCTCACATAAATCTTAAAATCCTCATCGTTAACATCAAAAGTACGGGTAAGTCTATTAACTACATAATTAAAACTACGCGCTATACTTTTTTGCATTTTAAAAAGTACAATCTTTGTACCAGTATTATTGACAGATAACTTTTCTTTGTCAAATTTTATATTACTTTCATCTATAGCTTCGGGGTCACTGTTAGTTAAAGTTATTTTATCAAAATCAAGTCTGCATCCGGCGTTAATATTGTCTTTAACTGAGTAGACATCAACGATTTTCGCTAATGAAAACACAGCTAACTTACCAATACCTTTTCGACCAAGAACTTTCCTGCCTGAGGCAGATACCCCAGAGAACTCTTCCCGTCGATTGGCACCGATATTCAAAAAACGATCATTAATTTCATACGAGGACATACCTATACCATCATCTTCAACTGTGATTACCTCTTCTACTTTCGTGGAGATAGTAATCCAAACATTATGCGCATCCGCATCATAGCTATTTTGAACCAACTCTGCGATAATACTCGGAGTATCGCCATAAAGCTGTGCGCCAAGTAGCCGAAGAACCTTTTTGTCAATATTAATTTTATATTCTGGCATATTAGCATCTCCATCCATAAATGTAGGTATTTCCTATAATTATGACAAATTATACCATATTTCGCGCATAGCTTCAACATAAAAAACTGGTTCATATTATCGGTTGGGAGACATACTCAAAATACAACTTTATAGCCCTCTTAATTTGAGAGCGAACCGATGGACCAATTAATTGAAAATTTTCGGCTTTAGTCAAGCGAGAAATATATTCATCAAAATTGTCGCCTTGTATGTCTAATATCCGGCGAGCCCTCCCGACTCGGCTAAGTGTATCACCAGCTACTCGCACAGATAAGTTTTTTTCTTTTTTTAGCCAATCTATAAAACCTAAATTGCGAAGATTAATATCTCCTCGTATATATCCCAATAAGCAACGTGCAATATATTCCGCCAGCTTAACAGGAACAGCGTTTCCAATCATTTGCTCTATATCAGCTAAGACTCCATCCCATAAGTATGTAGATGGGAATGTTTGAATTAATGCCCTTTCCATATAAGTAAGACTTCTTGCCTCTTGCGGATCTATTAAATCGCCTGGATGCTGATTGTACTCTGATGGTTTTGGTCTATTTACTCCTCTAATTGTTGGTGATGCTTCATCTATTGAAAATATTGCGCGACGAGTATAGCTTCTTGGGTGGCGATAATAATATGTAAAATTAATTTCATAATCTTGTTGATTAAAGTAATCTCTTACTGTCAAAGGAAAAATTGATTGATTGGTAGACAGAGAAGATTCCAAAAATCCATCGCCACCATTTTTTTCTCCGATACAAAAAAAACGTTTTCTCTTTTGTGGTACCCCACATAGACTGGCATCCAAAACCTTTTCGGTGATTCCATATCCAGCTTCACGGAAAATGTCCATTGCACCACTATAAGCTACACTTCGAGATACACTTTCTACATTTTCCATAACAAAAAAAGGGGGAGAAACTCGTGCAATAATTTGAGCAAACGATAGGGTTAGGTTGGCTCGCTGACCCTCTTGACGATTACCAGCTGTAGAAAAGTCTTGACAAGGAGGACCGCCAATAATAACCTCTGGATTATATTGAATAATTGTTTCAACTGCATGATCGACATTGGATAAATCCATTATACTAACGGGATGGTCTAAATTTTTTGCATAACAATTTACGGCACAATCCCAAAAATCAAATGCACGTACTATTTCAAATCCCGCATTTTGAAAACCCAATGACATCCCGCCACATCCACAGAATAAGTCCACTACCCGCAAGGAACATCCTCCTTTCGACAAAATAATTATTAATTATACCATGATTTTATGTTTTTAGATATATAATATTTTACGTTATTATTAGTCAAGTGCTATTTTGATAAAATCTTCAAAAATAAAGCATCAATGCCTTTGCATTCTAAAAATATCAAAGTACTCTTTATAGCAAAACAGCTTGTATTTCGTCTGCTCGTTTATTTTTATCAGTATTTTAAGTTCAACCAAAATATCAACCGCTTTTACGGCAGTATTAAATGAAATGCCTGTTTGCTTTGCGACTTCCTTAATACTGAGCACAGGCTTTTTTCAATGAAGCCATAGACAATTGTCAGGCTCTTCATGTTTTTCTCAAACAGATGGATTTTTTGTTTGTTTTTGTTGTATCAACATCGCTGATAACTTATCATCTACCTTTAGATACTGCATAATTGTACATAAATCTGTTGGGATAAACTGGTAGTGTTTCATTTTGCTTTTTGGGGGTAAATAGCAAAAAAGTCTCCGTTTTTAATAATCATTACGCTGCGTTTTGTGTATAGAGAAATTACACATCCGGGCAGCCGTGTAAAGCAGCTGCCCGGCTTTTGCGTTTAGGAGGATCTGTATTCCAATGCTTTCTCTCGCCTATTGCGGACTATTACGGGTTAGTGTATAATTATTATTGGCAAGAGGATAAAAAATAGGAAGTTGAAAAAACATCCACTTCCCATTCATACAAGCTTTCTTTAAAATGTTAATTGCGAAAAAGACATGAAAGAAGGTTGTATGATTGTCTTCAGGATCAGGCTGACGCATGTGTGCGAGACCACCCGGTAAATCCAGGTATCAAGGGCCAATGGATTTTTCAGTTCTGAAATATGCTGGTAGATATATAGCATGGAATCCTGTGCGGCATCCTTAGCGTCCTCCTCTAGAATTGTCATCTGTGTCATAGACACGGATTATTTGACGCTTACCTTACATTTGAGAAAATGCAATAAAATTTACGTTTTTATGCAAAAACATACTCCAACAGAAAAAAAGCCGCATGAACACTTCACTATGTTCATGCGACTTTTGACAAAACTACAATTGATAATATATCTGGATATTATAGTATAATCAGATTATTTTACTCAGCTATCACAAACCTGGCATATCCATTTCTATACTTTACATAAATACAATCCGTGTTATCATCAAGCGAATAAACTTCCTGTCCTAAATCCACTCGTGCTCCATAAAAGTTATCTTCCGGATAATTTATGTTATCAACTCCAATAACTGCGCCTGCTTTCTCATGATTTTCGGGCAGCTCCTCATCAAATCCAGTCCACTTATAATAATAAATCACATCATTATACATAATCTGGGGCTGATCAATTTCACCAGGCTCATATCCCGTTGGTGTAAAAGGACTCCTCTTACCATAGCATGCAGACATCGCCAAAATGCTCAAAATTATAATTAACAGCCAGCGCGTTTTCAAACTTTAACCTCCTGAAAGCTTATTTGGATAATGTAACCTTTGACATAAAGTCGTTATAAGAAGGTGACGGCGCAACATATTCCTTTAGAAAATCGCTGTATTCCGGATATTCGTAAACACCACGGAGAATACGCCGGATAACGTTTTCCTCCATAAGTCTCGATAGGCTTTTGTTTATTGAATCAGTATCGGCAATGTCTAAAAAGTCCGACGTAATAAATAATGTCCCCGTTTCAGAGGAAAGGATCCACTCCCGTATTGGCCTTAAATAGTTTTCTCTGGTCATTCGAACCACCTCGTCGGAAAAAGTATATACTAATTCTGACCAAAATGCAAGCAGCCTATCCATAACATCCATATGGAAAAATTTTTTTGACGGGAAGGAGAGATAATATCTATACCGGTATCTGAATATATAAAGAGCGGTCAAACTGGTTTTGTACAATCATGCTTTAATATCATAAAATTAGAGCACGTTTTGTCGCAAACTGAAAATGATAACCAATGGCTAGATATTCTGTTCTCATACCGTAAAAAGGCGGCGACTCCATGAGCTACTACCTTTGATGTATTATGCGCCGGGTGCTCTATTGACTTGTGGCATAAGTAGAAATGTCTTCAATTCCCATGTCGAAAAACTCTATGTTCCTTAAAGTTTGCACACTTTTTTGCACACAAGTCTGCAAATTAAAAAAATAGTTGGCAAACTCTAAATTTTGTTGGCAAATTTTGATGATCAGTCGCAGGAGTATGGATGCAAAAAAGGCAGCTGCTCATAGAGCTGCTACCTCTGGTACGGTATGCGCCGGATGTCTTATTGCCTTGTGGCAATAAACATGTCGATATCCTCCACAATGTACTTTGCTCCTGTAGAATGCAGTGTATCAAAGAAAGATTCAAGGTAATCGAATACACCATATTCCTTAAATTTTTTTACCGTTTCAGCTCCGGTCATGTTATGCTCTTTTTTATACTGCTCGATACAAAACACCTTAAACTGCATTGTCTTGCTCATTACGCTTCACCTAAAATGTTCAAAGCCGTTTTAATATGTATATATACGGATTGATAAGAAGAGATAGGATAGTGCATTGTGCTATTCATCAGTTGGTCTATGTAGCTTTTTTCTTTCTTCAAGGTATAGCACCAAAGATACTACCGATGTGTGAGGATTGCTGTCACGGTGGAGAAGTGGCTGCCCTGTTTTCCTTAGCTTTTCAATTAACGCCTGAGCCCGTTTTACCGCATCCGGCTGCAAAGGCCTGAGCATATCATAGTAGGCCTTTGACTTCGCATATCCTTTCAGGCGGCCGTCGGTGTCAAGTTTACCGATTACCGCATCGGCGTCCTGCAAATAAGCTCTTTGCTCCGTAAAATGCAATAGGTACCATAATTCAAAACAAGGGTTGGAAAACGCAATCATATATCCGGATTCAGCAGCA
>Ga0153922_1000816_pt1 | contig 11906 bp, 10 predicted proteins | sample TSNJ006MetaG_FD_104723 | JGI IMG/M metagenome (GOLD analysis project Ga0153922, IMG submission 104723) | Attine ant fungus gardens microbial communities from New Jersey, USA - TSNJ006 MetaG | ecosystem: Host-associated > Fungi > Mycelium > Unclassified | place: USA: New Jersey, Brendon T. Byrne...
AGGTGCTTGCTGAATCACACCAATATAATCAGACATTACCGGACCTAAAGTTGTTACATCAACTCCACCTAAAGTAATCTGCCCAGTCGTTGCCTGTAAATCACCACGTAATAAGTTGGCTAAGGTACTCTTACCTGAACCACTCCGACCTAAAATTGCCAACTTTTGTCCTTGCTTAATACTCAAATTAAGCTTCTTTAAAACTAACTTTTGCTCCGCTGCATAACGAAAACTAAGGTCATTTACCTCAATATCATAGAGGGCCTTAGGAAGCGTTGTGACCTCACGTGTTTCTTTTTTAGCAGGTAAATTATTTAATCGTTCCAATGAATCAGCGTAAACGTTTGTTTCTTGACTTGCAGCTGGTAAGCCGGCAAAAGCATCTACTAATGGAAAAATCGCCAATACAAAAGCGGCAATCCAGTTTGCTGCACCACCATGATCACCTATAAAGCGCCCACTAGCCCACAGTAACGTCACTAGGGCCAACCCACCATAAGTTAATTCAAACAATAAACTTCTTAGATTATTAAATTTGCGCAATTTACTTTGGACTGCATACAAATCAGCTTGGGCTTGTTCATGTAATTCTACATATTCTTGTCCCCGTTGACTGAAAATCCAATCTGAAATGCCTAAGACATTATCAGTCAAATTGGTATAGAGTTCATTTTTTAAAACTTTTTCACGCTTCTGGCGTGCACCATTAACTAGCACTGACCATAAAGGAAAAACAACCAGGATGATTCCTAGATAAAAAAGCATCACTAGCGCAAACCAGACTGAATAAAAGCCTAAAGCAATTACAATAAAAACATATAAAAGCCAAGCAATTACCGTTGGAAAAATAGTCCGTAAGTAAAGGTTTTGTAAGTGATTAATATCTTCAGCCAACAGCCCCATTACATCGCCCAAACTATAATCGCGTTTAAAGAAGATTGCATCTTGTTCTAGGATTTGATAAAGTTTGACCCGCAAATTTGACGTCATTTTTAAGACCCAGTTATGACTGGTTAATCTTTCCACATAGCGAAAAACTGGCCGCCCAATCCCAAAAGCACGTGTTAACACAATTGGAATATACACTAACAAAATATTACTTGGATGTGAAGCTGATTTACTAATTAAGTAACCTGAATTAAACATTAAAGCCCCACCACAAAAGAAAGTACAAAAACCTAAAAATAAAGCTAAATAAAGCGTCTTTTTATACTGTTTTAGGAACGGTTTGACCCACTTATCGTGTTGTAGCTGTTGAAATAATGCTACCTTATTCATCACCTTCACCTACCATTTCATTCTTTAATTTATAAAGGTAACCCTTTTTAGCTAAAAGCTCGTCATAAGTTCCGACTTCAACTACTTGCCCTTCATTTAGCACTACCACTAAGTCCATCTGGTTTAACCAGTGTAGTCGGTGAGTTGCAAAAAGAACTAGACGGTTAGCCATCAATGGTATCATCTTTTCTTTTAATTCCAATTCGGTTTCAATGTCAAGGTGGGCTGTTGGTTCATCAAAAATCATTACTCGCCGTTTCTTATCCAAAAAGGCCCGTGCTAAAGCAATCCTTTGTGCTTGCCCTCCACTCAAGGCCCGTGCACCATTACCAATCTTAGTTGCCAATCCTTGTGGTAATTCAGCTAATAAATCAGACAAACCAACCACTTTTATGGCTTCTAAAACTTCTGCTTCGCTAGCAGTAGGTGTATAAAAAGTAATATTTTCTAAGAGACTACCTTCAAAAACATAAGGATTTTGTGGAATATATAGTAATTGACGCCGCCAATCATCCTGATCAAAATTAGCTATCACTTGATCATTGACCGTAATTTGTCCCTGTTTAGCAGGAAGAAAACCACTAAGTAGGTTAATTAATGTCGACTTACCCGAACCACTCATACCAATGATTCCCACTTTTTGATATCCCCTAAAAGTTAGGTTGGTATCAGTTAGAATTGGTTTATCACCATATGCCATCCCAACTTGTTTTAACTCTAACTTTGAATTTTCATTCCAGTCAGCTAATTTAACTTGTTCTTTTCTGATTTCATCCTTAGTTAAAATTTCTTGAATAGCGTGCATAGCATTTTTTCCATCCAAAGTAGCATGATAATCATTGGCAAAGTCACGCACTGGTAAGAAGTATTCTGGCGCTAAAATTAAAGCCGTTAAAGCTGGAAATAGCTCCATGCGCCCATCAATTAGACGTAACCCTAATAAAACGGCTACGACCGCAATTGATAAGGTTGTGAAAAAATCTAAGGCAAAGGTCGATAAAATTGCAATTCGCAAAGTACTCATCGTTGCCTTCCGAAAACTCTCACTGGTCCGGTAGATACTTTGAGCATAACGTTTACTTAAACCAAAAAACTTAAGTGTATCAATCCCACGTAATGAATCTAAAAAGTGATTAGATAAACGTTGATATGACTCATATTGTCTATCAGCCTTTGCTTTAGCTGAGTAACCTAAAATAATCATAAAAATAATGATTAATGGAAAAACTATCAATAATACTAATCCAGATTCCCAGTCTAAATAAAAAACAAAAGCCAAAATTATCCAAGGAATAATCGACATGTTAACCATCTTGTTTAAAATTAAGTGCAAGTAATTTTCAACTTGGCTAACCCCATCTAGTGCCATTGTAATGACATTTCCTGTTCCTTCTGCTTGTACGATTTGTGGTCCAAGTTTAAACAGTTTAGTTAGTAATTGACGGCGTAATAAACGCGCCTGTGTAGCAGCATATGAATCTAGGCGTTCATCCTTAAAGTAATTGATTAAATGACGCCCAAGGTAACAGACAATAAATAAAACGATAGCTAGTCCTTGTCTAGCTAGTGGTTGTCCTGACCAAAGTCCTGTAATCGCGCTACTTAAATTGTAAGCTTGTCCGATAATAAAGAAAGCTTGCAAGACATCAAGTCCCGCAAGCAATCCCATTAATTTCTGAATACCCGACAAGCGCATAATCGCTTTATCGACCATTATTTTTCCCCCGTTACGATAACTGGTTGCTTAATACGTTTTCTAAAAATGTAGTATGCCCAAATAGTATAAGCTAGCATAAACGGTACTAGGGTAATTGCAATGATTGACATCAACTTCAAGGTGTATGGTGTTGAAGAAGCATCTTTAATTAAAAGATCATACTTAGCGCCTAAAGAACTAATCATAACACGTGGGAAGAGACCTTGGAAAAGCAAGATTACTACCCCAACTAAGGAAAGTCCACTAGCAATAAAAGCTGTCATTTCCTTACGTTTGAAGACTGCTAAGTGTGCAATCACTGTTAATAACACAATTACTACCAAAGTAATTAAAGTAGTAGCTGCATGTAATGTAAAGAAGTCCGTCTTAAAGAAAAGCAAAATAGCAAATACTACTAAACCGACATAAAGAACGTAGTATAAGAATTGTGCATAGTTACGTGCTCGTTCTCTAACTGGTCCTTCTGTCTTAAGGCTAATATAGTTTAAACCATGAAGGTAAGTTAACAATGCTACGGCTACCCCACCTACAATCGAGAAGAGGTTGATGTAGTCAGTAAATGTAGCTGACATATTACCGTTAGCATCGATTGGCATACCTTGCACCATACTAATAAACATTATCCCTAAAAAGAATGGCACGATGAGTGAACCAATGCTTAGTGTCCAGTTCCACCGTTGCTTTTGTTCTACAGGTACCTTGTGTCTAAATTCAAATGATACCCCACGAATAATCAAACCAAAAAGAATGATTAATAAAATTAGGTAATATCCACTAAATAAAGTAGCATACCAATATGGGAAGGAAGCAAACATTGCCCCACCGGCAGTTAACAACCAAACTTCATTACCGTCCCAAACCGGCCCAATTGTAGCAACGATTTGGTCTTTTTCTTCTTCATTATGAGCCAAGGATTGAACAGCCATTCCAACCCCATAGTCAAACCCTTCTAAGAAGAAGAAACCTGAAAATAAGACGCCGATTAGCAAGAACCAAAAGAATTGTAAACCACTCATCTAAAACGCCCCCTTGTCAAATGGATCAACTGAAGCATTCTTAACTAACTCCAATTGTTCTTCTTCATATTCTGGACCCTTCTTAAGTTCGCGAACTACTAAACCAATCATAGTAATAGCTAGTGAAGTGAAGAGTAAGAAGTAAACGATGTTAGAAATTAACAATGAAGTTACTGACACATTTGGTGAAACACTTTGTTGGATAGTAAATAAACCGTAAACTGTCCATGGGTAACGACCAAATTCAGTAATCATCCAACCAAAAGTATTAGCTAAGAATGGTGCAAATGTAGTTAATCCCATAATCCATAGCATCCACTTCTTTTCGTACAGACTCGGCTTCTTCTTGCGTGTAAAGAAGAGACCTAAGGCAGAAACTAAGAACATCAATACTCCAAATGCTGCCATCAAACGGAAGCTATAAAAGAGGGTGTTAACCATTGGATAATAGTTACGTTCCCCGTATTTAGCAGTTAACTCTTTGTTAACAGTATCCATCCCCTTAACGGAACCAGACAACTTACCATATGAAAGGATACTTAACATGTATGGAATCTTAACACCAAACACTTCTTCATGTTTAGCTTCGTCAGCCCAAGCAACTAATGTCCAAGCGGCTGGATCACCAGAATCCTTGTAATCACCTTCCATAGCGGCAAATTTCATTGGTTGATCGTTAATTAAGGCCTTCATTTGTAAATCCCCAATGCCCATTACTGAGATAGAACCAATTAGGGAAATAACTAACCCTAAACGAACTGATTTCTTATAGAGGTTAGTGGTTGTTTTACTTAACTTATCTTTCTTTAACAATCTAAAGGCAGCTAAACCAGCCACAATAATTCCACCCATGGTAATAGCACCTGTAATAACGTGACCATATTCATAGAAGAATTGTGGGTTGGTAATTAAAGCTAAAAAGTCGGTCATTTCGGCACGACCATGACGGATTGTGTAACCAACAGGATGTTGCATGAAACTATTCGCAGCTAAAATCCACATTGCAGATAGCATTGACCCTGCGACCACCAACCAGATAAAGGTTGCGTGTAATTTCTTGCCTACTTTATCCCAAGTAAACATCCATAATCCTAAGAATGTTGACTCCATAAAGAAAGCCAACAAAGCTTCAACAGCTAATGGTGCCCCAAAAATATCACCAACAAATCGTGAGTAATCAGACCAGTTCATCCCGAATTGGAATTCTTGGATGATACCAGTAACGACCCCCACAGCAAAACTTAAGAGCATAATATTTCCCCAAAACTTGGTGAGTTTCTTATACTCTTCATTTTTGGTCGTAACATAACAAGTTTCCATAATTGCAACTGCTAGAGCTGTACCAATTGAAAATGGTACAAAGAAAAAGTGGAAAATAGTCGTCATCGCAAATTGAAAACGTGCTAAAGTCACAATACTCATAGAAATCCCCTCCCGTTTTATTCGTATTCCTAATAGCAACTAGAAATAATAATAAATTGGACAAGTGCTAGTCGCCTTCCAGTTGCTAGTAAACCAAAGTAGATTTTAACATATCCCTAATAATTGCGTCCAACTTAAATTTAAGTTGCACGTAATAAATTAGTCTACACTTGAAGTATACGCCTTCATTTAAAAATTTTCAAAGATTGTTACTAAAAAAATCTAACTTAGTTTATTTAATCGATACCTAGTATCTGCTAGCAACTTATAACGTTGTATTTTCCCACTCGCCGTTTTAGGATAAGCTGAAACTACATAAAATTCCGTTGGTACTTTATAGTGGGCTAGTATTTTTCTTCCATATGTGACTAACATTTCCCGGGTAATATCTTCATTTAAGACTATAAAAGCCACCGGAACCTTCCCCCACTTGGAATCTTCTTTACCGACTACAACTATTTGCTTTACTTGTGGCAGTTTCAAATAGCACTCTTCAACTTCTCTAGGAAAGATATTCTCACCACCAGAAATAAACATATCGCCTTTGCGTCCTTTTACATATAAGAAACCATCTTCATCAAGGTAACCTATATCGCCCGTTTTAAACCACCCATCTTCAAATATTTGTTGGTATTGATGGTAGTACCCAGGTGTAATATTAGGTCCCTTTAACAAAATTTCTCCATCTGTTGCCAATTTGAGTTGCACAAAAAAATGTGGCTTTCCAACGGCTCCAATATGGCTAGGCGCATCATCAAAACTTAATGCTACCACTTGTGAGGCCGTTTCAGTCATCCCGTAAGATTGGATCACAGGCCAGTCTTTTTGACGACATATTTTTAAACTGTCCATATCAATTGGACCTCCGCCTAACAAAAAGAAACGAAATGCGCTATTTAGTCGCAAACTATCTATCGCTAATAGCTCTTTAAGCATTGTAGGTACTACCGAAATTGCAGTTATATTTTGTCTTTGCAAATAATCAGCTACTAACACTGGCTCAAACTTAGGTAGTAATGTCACTGTCATCCCATAGATTAATGACCTCATCATTATCGAAAAACCACTAATATGAAATACCGGTACCACACATAGCCAATTATCCGCTGGTGTTAACCCTAAATTTAAAGCAGAACCTAATGCTGAATAGAGGTGATTTCCATAAGTTTGGCAAACCCCCTTAGGACGACCACTAGTACCAGACGTATACATAATCGTTGTTACTGTGTTTGGTTTAACTTCTTCTAGCCACTTAACCTTTGCTTTTTGATTATTAGCTACTTGTTTAAAACTAACACACCTTACATCAACTAAAGTTTCTGAAAGTAAACCATCTTCATAAATTAAAGTAGTTACTTCACTATCAGCAACCTGTAATTTAAGCTCAGGTAAAGCTAAGCGTTTATTCAATAAAACTAACACGCAGTCTAATTGTTGTAAGGCTAAGATAGTGAGATAGCCATCAAAGCTGTTATTAGTTAATACTCCTACATGTTCTTTGGCAATCACGATTCCCTTTAACCGTTGCATTTTCTGCCAAACTTGCTCACCTAATTCCCTAAAAGTGAGTTTTTTTTCAGGCGTTACTAATGCTACTTTGTTAGGAGTTGATGCTATTCGCTTTTTGAGCCAATTTTCCATTTTTAAGGGAATTTAGGGAATTGGTCGAAGTTTGGCTCACGCTTTTCGTTAAATGCATCACGCCCTTCCTTACCTTCATCAGTTGTGTAAAAGAGCATAGTTGCATCTCCAGCAAATTGCTGTAAACCAGCTAACCCATCTGTATCAGCATTCATAGCTGCCTTGATGAAGCGCAAAGCTGTTGGCGATTTCTTTAAAATTTCATGGCACCATTCCAAGGTCACTGTTTCAAGCTCAGCTAATGGTACAACTTTATTAATCCAGTTCATTTCATAAGCTTCTTTAGCGGTGTAAAAGTGGTTTAAAAACCAAACTTCTTTGGCACGTTTATGTCCGATTACCCGTGCTAAATAGCCAGAACCATAACCGGCATCAAAGCTACCCACTTTAGGACCAGTTTGCCCAAATTTCGCATTATCTGCTGCTAAAGTCAAATCACATACCAGTTGTAAGATGTTTCCGCCACCAACAGACCAGCCTTTAACCATCGCAATTACTGGTTTAGGAATGATTCTAATTAAATGTTGTAAATCTAAAACATTTAAGCGCGCAATCTTATCAGGACCAACGTAACCCCCATTTCCACGAATGCTTTGATCACCGCCCGAAGAAAAGGCCTTATCCCCTGCACCAGTAAGAATGATTACACCAATTGAACTATCATCACGACAAATTGAAAAAGCATCAATCATTTCTTGAACCGTGACAGGTGTAAAAGCATTGAGCTTTTCTGGACGATTCATAGTGATTTTAGCAATCTTTCCTGTTCGTTCGAAGATTATCTCAGAATAATCCTTAACATTTTCCCACGTTACATTTGACATTTATAATCCACTTCCTTATAAAAATGTTATAATTGAATCGCTCCTATTATAACATTTTGAACAATATATTTAAGAGGGATAAGTATGAATTTATTAGAACTTTTAGGACTTAAAACCGAATTACTCAGTAAAAAAGAAGTCCGTTTAAGTATGTTTGTCGACTCCAAGCACCTCCAACCTTACGGATTAATGCACGGTGGTTTAAATGCCGTACTAGCGGAAACAGCTGCTAGTCTTGGTGCTAATCTCTATTGTCAACCGGAAAGTTTTGCTGTTGGTGTAGATATTAATACACACCACCTTAAACCTGTTAGTCCACAGACACTATTAATTATCAGCGCTAAGCCCATTAATATTGGTAAATCATTACAAGTTTGGGAAGCTACTAGCTATGTAGAAAAAACTATCACTAGTTTTTCAACCATTACTTTAAAAATTAAAAGGAATTCTGAAAAATATGAAAAATAAAGCAATTAAACCAGTAATCTCACTAATACTAATTTACCTAGCTTATATGCTACTTTTTATCGATCGTTCTGTTTTAAATATTTCGTTGGCTTATATTGGCCACGACTTCCATCTCAGCCCCACTGCACTAGGTAGCCTTGCCAGCGCCTTTTTCTTCAGTTATTCACTTATGCAAATTCCTGGAGGTTGGCTAGTCGACAAATTTGGCAGTAGAAAACTAGTCGCTTTGACTTTAGGATTGTGGTCATTACTTACTATTGCCACTGGTTTTAGTTGGTCGCTATTATCCTTATTAATTATTCGTTTTAGCTTCGGATTGGCAGAAGGTCCCTTCCCTGCCGCTGCCCTTAAACAAATATCTGAGGAATATCCACAAAAGAAACGCTCACAAGCAACCAGTATTACCTTGTCTTCTAACTATGCTGGTGCTACCCTTGCGCCTTTTTTAGTAGCTTTTGCAATTGGACAATGGTCTTGGCGTGGAGCATTTTACTTTTTAGGTATCCTAGGCTTAGTCTTGTTTTTGATTTATCTTTGTTATGAGCACCCTTTTAAGGCACTAAATAAAGCTGCTAGTGCTCCCACAAGGTCAAAATTTGCATTTAGTGATCTTAAAAAATTAGATACAAAAGTTATCAGCTTTCTTGTTATCGGACTTAGTCTAAATGTTGTTACTAAAGGGTTAGATACTTGGATGCCAACTTACCTCTTAGCTAAACGACACCTTGATTTAAAAAGCATTGCTTGGCTAGTGCCACTACCCACCATCGCTGGTGGATTAGCTGCTTTAATTAGTGGTTTTTTACTAGTTCACTTTTTCAAAAATAAAGAACGATTACTCTTGTCCTTAGCAACACTTGCAACTTTAGCTTTTATGTTTGGAATGTACCAAGCAACTAGCTTAACAGGAGTGATTACCTTTGAAGTTTTGACTTTCTTTTTTAAGTCATTAGCATTTACTTCTTGTTTTGCCTATATTGCGCAAACCACCAATCTTAAAAATTATGGCGCAACTGTCGGTATCATCAATTTTGGCGGCCAATTAGGTGGCTTTTTAGCGCCAATTATGCTAGGAGCACTTGTTCAAGCAACTAACGGTTCCTTTACTTTTGCTTTCTTATCCTTAGTAATTTGGGCTTTAGTTGCCTTTATTGCCAGCCTCTTTATAAAAAAATAAGCTATAAAAAAGCAGACGAAAATCCACTAAGGATTTACTCGTCTGCTTTTTTATAGCTCAAATACTTACTTGTTAATATTAGCAGCCAAGAAGTTGTAAAGCATATCTTCTTTCAACTTGCTTGTATCAATATCAAGCTTTTCAGCAATAGTATAAGCGTAAGCCAAAGCTGTTGCCGGTCCTCTACTGGTAATAAGATGTTTTTCATTATCAACCACTACTATGTCATCATGGTGACGCCCATTTTTAACATCTTTGCCAAATTCCTTTTCCATCTCAGGATAGCAAGTATAGTCGCTATCGTCTAATAAACCATACCGGGCAAAAGCTGTTGGGGCTGCGCACATAGCAGCATTCCACTTTCCTGCTTGGGCACGTTTTTGCATTAATTCCATTAACTTATCACTGTTACGCAAATTAGTAGCACCTTGATAACCACCAGGCAATACCACAATATCATAATCTACCAGGCTATCATCTAACACTTTATCACAAGTTAATTTAATTTGATGTGCACCCAATACGTCCAATTTATCTAAACCAACCATATCAACATCTTGACCCAAACGTCTTAAAACATCAACTGGCGATAACGCTTCAATTTCTTCACAACCGTCAGCAATCATCACTGCAATTTTTTTTACCATTAAAATTCCTCCCAAACTATTACTAACCTAATTTTACCACTAAGCAGTAACATCATGCCGTTTTTTGATTGTTGCCACCTTAACTTCATCTGCAATTTCAACAACAATCCCAGCATGATCGGAAATTCTAGCCGACTCTTGACCATCAAAACAAACCCGACTAAACGTAACCTCATTATTTACGGTTGTCAAAATATAATCTATTCTCTTGCCAACACGACTATCTTCCCAACCGTCAATTGCACCACGTACAGTTAATCCATCACCACGGGCCACTGCCAATTCATAAGTATCTTTGAAGGTCTGACAAATCTTTTGATAACTAGCATCATTTTGCTCAGCATCAACATTTAAATCCCCTAATAGATAAACAGGCTTTCTTAAACTACTAAAATTTTCTATCTGCTTTAAAGCTTGCTCCCACTCTGGATTAAAAGTATCTTCTTGCCAACCATCAAAATGGCCAGTTACCAAGGTAGTCAAAATCCCTTGACTTCGCATCTTTCCTAATAGAATTTTGCGACGGCGATAGTCTTTATAGTTATCAAATTTGTCGTGTGCAACTATTACAGCCGCATGCACTTCACTCAATGGCTTGGTACTAAAAAGTGCCAACCCTTCATCCAATTTGCCATAGCCTATATGAGTGGCTGTCCAAGTCCAAGAAAAAGCTAGTTTTACTTGATGTAAAGCTTTAGCAAGTAAATATGCAAAATTACCCTCTTTAACAGCAACATCTTCTTCTATCGGATGAACAAAACCACTCCTCATTAAATCAGTTTGAGCTAACGTTGGGTTAGCTAGTGGTTGACTTGCTTCTTGCAAAGCAATCACCTCAATTGATTCCCTAACAACAAAATCAACTAACTCCTGGAGCTGCTTTCCCGTCTCATACTCCAATAACGAATGACAATTCAATGTTAATAAGCGCATAACTCAAACCTCGTTTACTAAAATTAAGTTCCTCTCCAAAATATACACTTTTGGAAACGATTTCTCAACCTTATTTTTGGCGCCCTGCAACATCTAATTGCTTTTCAATAATTTTTGTTTTGTAGTTTTGAACTAGTTTCCAAGTAGATTTAGGTAGGCTAGTGTTAACTAAATCTACACCGCCATCTTGCAAATCGTAATAAACCGTCTTGCCACCTGGAAAATTTCTAGTCATAGACTTATTAGTAATATCTTTAACGGCACGTCCACTCTTTTAATTGTTGATGCTAAAGTTACATTGCCATCTTTATATTTTCCGGCTTTGGTTTGATCTTGATCAACCCCAATTACCCAAACCTTTCGTCCTTTATTAACTCTTACTGCTTTTGCGGCCGCAAAAGCACCGTTTCCAGAACCACCAGCTACAGTATAAATTACATCAGCACCTTTATCATACATACTGTTCGCTAGCGATTGACCAATTTTAGGTTGTGAAAATGAACCTACAAACCGCTTATCAATTACAATTTTAGGATTGATAGTATGAACTCCTTGTACAAAACCTTTATAAAAAACAGCCATGATTGGGCTATCTGTTCCACCGATAAAGCCAATGCGCTTAGATTTTGTTGTCTTAGCTGCTGCTATTCCTGCTAAAAAGGCCGCCTCATTATCACGAAATTGAACGGAAGCTACGTTGGGCTCTTTCACAACCGTATCAATCATAACAAACTTAGTATTTGGATATTTTTTAGCTGCTTTGGTAATAGCGCCAGTAAGTCG
>Ga0153922_1000821_pt1 | contig 11867 bp, 9 predicted proteins | sample TSNJ006MetaG_FD_104723 | JGI IMG/M metagenome (GOLD analysis project Ga0153922, IMG submission 104723) | Attine ant fungus gardens microbial communities from New Jersey, USA - TSNJ006 MetaG | ecosystem: Host-associated > Fungi > Mycelium > Unclassified | place: USA: New Jersey, Brendon T. Byrne...
TAACATCGTGCGGATCTTCTCATTGAAATGCATTCTCGCAATCACAAAAGAACTGAAAAATGTAATTACCAGTTCTATCACAATCGAACACAGACATACAAAAATGGTATTTCCATATAATTTTCCATAGTCCAGAACTTCAAAGGCTCTTTTATAATTATCAACATTGAATATCTGCGGAAGTGCTAATGGGTTTGTCATAATCTCTGTATTAGTCTTGAATGATAAAATGATCATCCATACAAAAGGGAACACTACTATTGCTGTAATTACTGCAATCCCTATTATTAAGGCAGTTTTTTTTCTTTTACTGATCATGGTGAGCCCTCCCTATGCTTCTTTTTCCCGAAAGAATCCTAAATATGCTGCTGTTATCAACAATGATACCAGAAAGGTTATGGTCGCCAGCGACATTCCATATCCATATTCACTATTCCCAAAGGTGGTTGAGTAACTATATGTAACCAATGTTTCCGATATATGATTTGGACCGCCCCCGGTTGTCTGCTGCACGATCTCAAATATTTTAAATATGCCGGTGATCAGCAGCACTGCAACCGTAGATATTGTTGACTTCATTAAGGGAATTGTAATGTGCCTAAGTTTCTGAACCGCACTTGCACCGTCTATCCTGGCTGCTTCCATCACCTCTTCCGGAATCATCTTCAGACCTGCTATGTATATGGTGACCAGATATCCCAGCTGCTGCCAGAAGTAAATGATAGAAATACTATAAGGTGAAAGTTTGTCTCCACCCAGCCATTGCTGTTTCCATCCTGAAAGTCCGATCGCATCCAGCAGTGCATTCAGCGCCCCGACTTCGGGATCCAGTATATAAACCCATATGATTCCAACAATGATCGGCGCGATAATAGCCGGCGAAAAGATCAGTGACTTTGATACATCTGTAAATTTAAGATGATTATTCAAAAGCAGTGCCACAAAAAATGCAACTACCAGAAGTAAAACAAATGCTGCTCCGAAAATGATCATTGTATTTTTAAATGCAACCCAAAATGTTTCATCTGCAAATAAACGCTTATAATTAGATATGCCGTTAAATTCCGCCTTTCCGATTCCGGAATATTTTGTGAAACTATACCCCACCGCCATAATGATCGGCATTATAATGTATAGGCAGTATACGACAAGCGTAGGAACTGTCAGCCCGATAATATATCGTTTTTTACTAAGCCAGTACATGGTTTTCTCCTTCCATTCGTTAATCATTAAAGGGGCTGATCTAAAAAGCCCCTGTTACACTAGCAGCTTCTAATACGCCATTTGCTGATCGATTTTATCCAGTGCTTCATCCGGTGTATAGTTTCCTAACAGAACTCCAAAGACAGAATCATACAATTGACTCTGTACCGCCACTGAAAGAATCTGATCCGGCTGTGATGCCGGGCTGACCCATTCCTCATCAATACTCTTCATGACTTCGGCCAAAGCATACTGTGTTTCTCCAGCTTCTATCCCCGTATAATTCGTTGCTGGGAATGCTGATCCTTCATATGACATCTTTGCTGCTTCCTCACTGTAATAAAATTCCAGGAATTTATATACAGCATCTTTTACCTTTTCATCTTCCTCAATTTTTGCACTTACACACAATGGTGCGGAAGGCACTTTCATCGCTGCCTGTTGATCATATGTGCTGTCAGAGACGGTTGGTCCCCACCAGAATCCAACTTTATCACCCATCTTTTCATCCAATTCAGCACAATCCCATGCACCGGTGTTTAGAATTGCAGCTTTTCCGGTCATAAACAATTCTTTTGCATCAAAATATTCTTGTGTTGCCATATTGTTAGCAAAAGCATTTGATTTTCCCAAAGTTTCCAGTTTTTCAAAGCAGGCTTTCATATTGGCATTATTAAACTTTTCTTTCCCATCCAGGATGTCATATATATAATCAGAATATCCATACCGGTCCATCAGTGCCAGGTATCCCCAAATAGCATAACTGCTGTTCATACAGCCCTGAGCGATCGGTGTATATCCGGCGTTATTGCATGCTGCTATTATTTCTAAAAGCTGCTCAAACGTAGTTCCATTCGCCGGGGCATCAATACCCAGTTCTTCAAAAATTTCTTTATTGTAGAAAAATCCTTCTACATTGCACTGATACGGAAGGCCATACAGAATATCACTTTTAAAGGCGGCCTTCACACTCTCATCCAATGCTTTATCAACATCGCTGTATTCTGACAGGAAGGCGGACAGATCAGTCAGATATCCGGCTTTTGCATACTCCGGTGCTTCACTGGAATCCATCCAGAATATATGCGGCAATGTTCCGTCACTGGCCTGAAGTTTCATATTCTTCGTATGCGACTCGGTATCAGCAGCTTCAAACTCTACTTTATACTGCCCATCGTATTTTTGGTTAAAAGCCTGGGCAATGTCGTATGTAACTTTTTCCTGTGTTTCCGGGTCTGCTACATGAATACCGAATTTTATCGTCGTAACCTCGCCTTCACCGGAATTCAAATTATTTCCGTCCGTACTATTTGTTTTAGCGCATCCGGATGCTCCGACCACCAAAAGCCCACAAGTGATTATTATTGATACAATTTTTCTTACCATACTCTCTTCCTCCTTCTCATTGCAGAATTGGTTCTATGTATAAAATTTTTAATATTCATCTGTCCATGCAGGAATTGATCCCCCATGAAACAATACTTTTGAAAACAGCTTCACCTTCCTGCGCCATCACAAAATTTTGATTTTGTTCCGATGATGCAAATACATTACATGAATGATTATTCTGATAGTTAGAACTGAATACTTCGATAGAGCTTTGGTCGGAGAAAATGTGGATATCTAACATTGTTTTATTTTTTAAGCTCAGCGGGCTCCTTGAACAACCTTTACTCCAGCCATCACTGTTATTCCTGTCAAAAGTCATTTCCGCCTTCTGAAGATCCAGGCAGATCAAACTTTCTTTTCCACCTTTGCACCTTAATTTCAATAAAATACGCTTGGCTGTTGTCTGTTCTAAATCTAATACCAACTTACTTTCAAATGAAACTCCATCTCCGCCCGATATGCTAAAAGGTGTTTCCTGAATCTTAATATCAAAATATTCTTGCTTTTCACCCCGAAGTTCCTCCAATTCTTTGATTGGAACAAACTGCAGTGTGTGGTTTGGCATCATCCTGACTTCCCGGGGTATATTATACGCTCCACACCAGTCTTCCTGATACGTAGGACCCCAGTCTTTCCACCACGGCATCCAGTCCCACGCATTCGCCCATGCCACAACAATCCTTCTGCCTGCCCCATCCAAAAATGACTGTGCCGCATAAAAATCAAATCCCCAGTCAATTTCTCCCGTGCCGGTTGGTATGAATTTACCAGTCTTGTAATCCATATCGCCAACCAGATACACGGCGGTGCGTTCATGAAGTCCCATCGGTGAGAACATCAGTACATATTTATCATCCATCGGGAAAAAGTCGGGGCATTCAAACATATAACCATATTCCCCCCTGCTTTCAAACAAGACATTCATGAATTCCCATTCTAATAAATCTTTTGATTTATAAATCAATGCCTTCGCCAGGTTATCCTTTTTAGCCCCACACAACATATAATAGTAATCTCCGTGCTTCCACACCTTCGGATCCCTGAAATTTGCCTGATCATAACCCGGAGGTGCTGCAATGACCGGATTATTATCATATTTCTCAAAACAGAGCCCATCTTCGCTATAAGCCATGCATTGTGTTTGAGCAAATTCATCTCCATGTTTTGCTGTTCCTGTGTAAAACAGATACAATTTCCCATCATGTTCAATTGAAGTCCCGGAAAAACATCCCCCCCTTTCATGGTTATCATATGGCTCGCTGGGAGCAAGTGCAATCGGGAGATACTCCCAATGAAGTAAATCACTGCTGACAGCATGCCCCCAGTGCATGGCGCCCCAATAAGAATCATAAGGATTGAATTGATAAAAATAGTGATACTTTCCGCGGAAGAATGTAAGCCCGTTTGGGTCATTGATCCATCCTTCTTCTGCCATAAAATGATATCTCTGCCTCATCTTTGCACCTTTTACCGATGCCTTTTTTGATGTTATTTCATCCTGTGCTCTGGAAATGTTTTTTATATGCATTGCTTTTGACATTGTGTCACTCCTTTTCTTCATGGGGAACCGGTTCCCTATGGTTTGAAAAATTAATCCAAATTTCTTTGGATTTTTTTCATATCATTCTGATAATTCTTTTAGAATAATCTTTTTGCTCGTCGACTAATTTAATAATAAAACAAAATTTTTAACTTGTCAATTAATTCAACGCAAAAAACATCCACAAAATTTCCATGTGTAACGGGTTCCATCTATGATATTTTTATCACTTTTGCACAATTACGTTGTTTTTCCTTTTCTTAGTGATACTTCCACTATAACCCTTTTATTCTCTATATCAATTCCTTCTATCCGCTTCATTAATAATCTTGTACATTCTTTTGCAAGTTTATCAAATGGCTGCACGATTGCCGTCAACGTAGGATAACTAATCGTAGTGGGCATAGTGCCATCATAAGCAATCACCTTAAGATCCCCTGGTACTTCCTTCCCTTCCTCCATTGCAATCTTCATATAGGCCATAGCCAATAGATCGGTGCCAAAAACTCCGTTCGCTTCCGGATGGCTGTAGAACACCTCCCGTACGACATTATTAAAATATACGGCTTCAAATCGATTCCAGCTAAGTTCATAAGAAAAAACATCAATTCCTGCTTCTTTGATTTTTTGTTCAAAGGAGTCATGCCGGTCACGAGATGGTGAATTGACAATCTTCGCTGCATAAAAGTGAACTACTGATGTCGCACCTGCGCGTATCATTTCTTCTGCTGCCAGAAGTCCTCCATTCCAATGATTGGCAGATACTACCGGAATATCCTCTCCCAAAAAGCGGTCAAACGAAACTATAGGCAAGTCAGTATTCAAATATTCATCGATATCCAATGAATGAACTCCTGTGATTACCCCATCTACGATATGCCTTTTAAGCATATCCAAATATTCACTTTCATAATTCTGCTCACCAACAGTACTGCAAACCATTGTTTTAAAACCAATCTTATATAATTCTTTTTCAATACACCTGACAAGTTCAGCAAAGACCGGATGTGCTATATCCGGTACTAACACAGCAATAATGCCACTGCGCTTTTGGAATAAATTCCTTGCCAGTTCATTTGGTGTATAATCTAATTCCTTCATGGCCTTTTCTATTTTTCCCTTTGTATCCGCAGCAACATAACCACTACTGTTCAGAACTCTCGAAACAGTGCCAACGCCAACCCCGGCTCGCTTTGCAACATCTCTGATACTTGCCATATATGATATCTCCTTTTGTATGCTTTCATTGTATTATAGAAGATTTATCCATCGCTTGCAAGTGGCAGTCATTGGATTCAGATGTATGGTGAAGGCCTAAGCCCGAAATAATCACAGGTTTTTTATGTTCAAATTAACAATTAAGTGATCCGGCAGTTTTTCCTGCATAAAAAACATAATCATGTACCATGGCAGATATGTTATTTTATCAATAACCTTGATATTGCCTTTGCAAAAAACATAAGCTTTTTGGATATTCCACTCCTCTTTCAGCAATATATTATTAAGTGCTGCATGTTTTTCGTAATCATTGCCAGACTTTATTTCAATCGGAATGACGTTTTTCCCACGTTGTACAATGAAATCAATTTCACCTGTTTTCTTTTTGTTCATATAATATAGTGTAAAACCATTTCCATCCAGCTGCTGTGCGAACATATTCTCAAGAATACTGCCAAGGTTAACAGATAAATCTCCCTGCAAGATATCGAACTGAACATTTTCCATACATGCCGCACAAAGAAGACCTGTGTCTCCCAGAAAAAGTTTAAATAAATTGCTCTTTTTATTTATTTGAAGGGGAATCTTTGGTTCAGCGATATTGTAGCATGGCAAGGCAACCCCGGCATCTGAAAGCCATACGAAACTACTTTCATAACGATTCATTCGAGCATTTTTATCAATATCAGATAGCATAAACCTTCTGCTTTGATCGTTTAGCTGGGATGGGATGCAATCGAAAATGTTTTTTATACGGACTTTATCATTCCTTGAATATTTGGTAATATCTTGTCGGTAGAGCGTTAATATATCATTTTGAATTTTTAATACTTCTCCAATATCATGTGTATCTACAAACTTTTGTACAACCGCAGGCATTCCACCAACAATAACATAATATTTAAAAAGGTCTGTCATGCTTTGGTGGATGGATTCATTAACCGGAGTATTCCTTTCATAGCATTCTCGTAACACTGAAATGGTTTGAGGCTGTACGCCTGCTGCAATGGCGAACTCTGTAAAATCCAGCGGGATCATCCGAAGAGTTTGTTCGTATCCAACAGGATAAGACTGTACTTCTTTATATTTAACACCCAACAGCGAACCGGACTCAATATAATCAAACCGTCCATCATCCACTAAGAACTTCATAGCAGTCCGTGCGGCTGGACATTCCTGTATTTCATCAAAAAAAATAAGCGTTTTCCCTAGTTTCAATGGTCTTCTGACATATGCTGTTAAGCTGGCAATTATTGTGTCGGCATTTAAGTTATCCGAAAAAATTGCCATTGCCTTTGGCTCAGTAATAAAGTTAATTTCTACAAAATTTTCATAGTTTTCCCGACCGAAATGACGAATCAGAAAAGTTTTACCGGTTTGCCGTGCACCGGTCACTAGCAACGCCTTTTTATTTTTATCAATTTTCTTCCATTGTAAGAGCGATTGATATAAATTTCTTTGCAGCATGTCTATCTCCTCTTGAACATTTGTAACATTAATCATTCGAAAACCAATTTTAGTTGTAACGTTTTTCATCTTATTAATGCATGATTTGTATCGTTTTTTGCACTCTATTCTTTATCACCTGTAACGTTTTTCTTACTTTATCACTATTTAGTTGGAAAATCAAGAGATTTTTTCAAAACACAGGAGAGGTTATCCTTCCTATTTGTTAGTTATCAACTGTTTTTCGCATGTCTTTTTGTGCATATTTTACAGCCAAACCTATAGCCTCTAAATTATGTACCTCTTGATTAAAATCCTTTCCGCTTGTTGTGAGGTAGTTACCAACAAGTATGGAGTTAATCCCGGCCGAATACCCTTTATACTCGTCGCCGCCTAACGCCTTTTCTCTGCCGCCTGCGAATTTTAACACTTTGTCCGGCAATATCAATCTAAACACTGCGATAGTCCGCAATATTTCATATGTATCAAGCGGCTTTTGGTGTTCTAATCTTGTGCCGCAAATGGGATTTAATATATTGATCGGAATGCAGTCTACATCAAGTTCCTTTAGCGCAAACGCCATTTCTACCCGCTGCTCCAGGGTTTCCCCCATAGCAATAATGCCGCCGCAGCAAATATCCATTCCAGCCTGACGCACAATATTAAGGGTACTTATTTTATCATCATAACTATGCGTAGAACAGATCTGCGGGAAATAGCTTCGGCTGGTTTCGATATTATGGTGATAACGGGTTACACCTGCATCTTTTAGCTGAACTGCCCTTTTCAATGTCAGACTGCCCAGAGAAGCGCAAAGACCGATTTCTGTTTCACTGTTTAGTCTTTGAAATATATGTAATATCCGATCAAACTCTGCATCAGTTAGTTCTTCGCCGCTTGTGACAAGACTGTAACTGCTCACTCCCAACCGCCACAATTCTTTTGCATTTTCAATGATTTCATCTCCATTTAGCGCGCTGACTTCGATGGGCCAAACGTCGCAGTCATGGTGTGCTGATTGGGCGCAAAAAGCACAATCGCCGGAGCATCGGCCAACTTTGGCGGCATAAATGGCACACATGCTGATTTCATTTCCAAAATGACGGCGTGTGATGGTATTGGCTGTTTGCATAATTTCATCCAGCGGTGTTGATTTTGGGTCTATCAGGGTATTTGCTTCTTCAACCGTTAATGATTGCCCGTCCAATGCTTTTTCTAAAACCGGATTTGATACCTTTTCTCCCACGCTGTTCTTTTGTATTTGCGGTGTGATTGAACGGTTATCTCCCAGCAAAAGCATGTTCGTTGACATAAGACGAGCGCGAAAAGGCAGCATTGCAGTAACGCAAAGTACAATTTTTATAATATCAAATGGGATAAACGGAAAGCAAACAAGGGTTAAAGACCCATAGAGTGTATTCGCCGCTCCCGCTGTTGAAGTAGCTGTCAGCCAAATCGCTCCGCCTAAATACTCCGTGCATATAGCAAGGCATAATGCTATACTTGTTTTCAAATATAAAAGCTGTTTACTTTGTTTATATTCAGCTTGCTGGCTTTTCGTGCTATTAAGAGTTAACGATATAATTGCAGCCATGACAGGATACACCATGAGGCATCCGCCTGTCGGACCAAATAATGCTCCGAATCCGCCGCGAAAATTACCGAATACCGGCACGCCAACAGCACCTAAACAAAGATAGCATACTTGGGTAAGCACGGCATTACCGGGCTTTAATAACATGCCTGTGATGTAGACCCCTACCATTCCCAGCGAAAATGGTATCGGCGTAAAAGGAAGCGGTATGGCGATCTGCGCTAAAACTGCCGTCATCGCTGTGAAAATACCGATAATTGAAAGCTCTCTTGCTGTTAATGATTTTTTCATTGTTCGTTTCCCCATTCCAATTTAATTTCCCCTGTTGTGATGTGCTGAACATCCCCGCAGCCATCATTGACAATCAATGCCCCTGCTTCATCTATACCAATAACGGTTGCAGCGTAACTATTCTTTGCACTTACTACTAAAACCTGTTTGCCTGCAATAAAGAGCCTGCTCTCATAGTAACTGATAATATCCTGCTTTTTCCCTCTTTCGGTATAGTCAAGGTATACTGCTTCAAATTGACTTAACACTTGTGCGATCAGCCGGTTTCTTATGCCGCGTATCCCCGTTGCTTCCTGAATTGATGTAGCAATATCACCAATCTCCAAAGGTACATTCCCTGTGTTGATACCGATGCCGACAATGACCGTGCTTAATTCCTGTAATTCGCCGGACAAGATCGCTTCGGTCAATATCCCGCATATCTTTTTCCCATTGCAGAAAATATCATTAACCCATTTAATATCTGCTCTTATACCACATACACTTTCTATCGCTTTTGAAACGGCAACAGCGGCACAGATGGTAAGCAGACGAAGATCATTCTGCCGCCCGTCCGGCTTCAACAGGATACTTAAATAAATACCCCCGCTTCGGGGTGATAAAAACATCCTGCTTCTTCTGCCCCGTCCGCCTGTCTGTTCATCCGCAATGACAACATAACCATTCGGAATATCAGTCGTGTCCATTTCTTTCAAATATTGATTGGTAGAATTAACAGTCGGGAGCAAGGTTAGATCTTGCCCGATAAAATCCGTCGTCATATTTTCGCGGATAATTTTTTCAAATAGTGTGTCGTTCGTATCCATGAGCCGGTAGCCGCTATTGGGGACTGAAACAATCTCATTACCATCATCCTGCAATGCGTGTATAGCCTTCCAGACGGCGGTACGGCTGACGCCTATCCAACTTCCCAGCTGACCACCCGTAACAAGGTTTCCTTTATGCTGTTCCAAAATATATAGCACTTTATCTTTTAACATGGCAATCACCTGAAAATCTTTTATTGCATGAATTATACCGTTTAAAATCAGAAGTGTCAACCTTTCACTTTAAATAGGTTGACAATTTCAAAAAACTAGTGGCACTAATTTTACGTGGATATAATTATGCGCCTAATATCAGATGAATTGCCTATACTAAACTTATAAACTACCAATACCCAGCTGCTGTGTGCTGGCATCCCATACCCAGATCACACTGCTTCAAAGCAGAACTTGCGGCACTACCTACAGCCGGGAAACAGCCGCAAGGCAGAACACAACGTTTTTCCTAACATAGTCTTTCAATCTTGCGCATCTTATTCCGCCGAATCAAGCTAACAACTACAAGTACGATGATAGTTCACTTAAAATCAACCTTCCTGTGTCCACCTGAATCTCCAGGGTGTCAGCGCAGCTCTCCTGCTGTCCAAGTTCAGCCACCAATTCATCAAAACTAACAATAAAATAATCCGTGTGTCTGCAAATTGAAATATCTCAGAGAGTCACCCGTATAATGTTCTTGGATTCTCCTGATATTACAAACACAGCAACACGAAAATATACTTAAGCTAATATTAGCTCAGTTAATGTTCAGTATAATTAACTTCATTAGAAACTACTATTGATTTTGATGCTCCCAACTCCTTGTGAACATGCATTGCCATAAAAGCTGTAATAATTGCAGAGATAACATCTGCAAGAGGCTGAACAGCCCTCAGCTTCGTATTCAGCAATTTTTTCTTCCATCAAGCTCTGCTGTTTTACCGCAGTTCTATATCCGGAAACAGCAATAGGATAAACGCCATTGCTGTTATTCATGGGACGAACCCAAGCTCCTAGTAGTCCTTTTCGTTGTGCAAGACGTGGATCTCCTTCACCAAAAAGCATGGAGCTCATAGCTCCTTTGCAATAATCTTAACTTTTTTCTCTGATATGAATAATCCTGCCAATGTCAATACCGTACCTAATGCAGACATCCAAGTAACTCTTTCATGTAATATGATTACGGAAGTCACTACGGTAATAACCGGAACCATATAGATATAAATACTTGTTTTTACTGCACCCAATAGCCTTACCGCTAAATTCCATGTGACAAAACATAAAGCTGAAGCACCCAGCCCAAGAAACAAAATGTTGAATGTGTTGGTAGGCTGCATAAATCGCCCAAGCCCCAATTTAAAATTGAAGAAAAACAATGCCGGTATCATAAAGACCAGACCGTAACTAAATATCCTTCTGGTAGTTTGTACGGTATTATATCCAAACTGACTTATTTTCCTTGAAAGGATGGAGTATACCGCCCAGATAATGGCGGCTGCCAGCGCCAACAGGTCGCCAATAGGATTAAGCTTCAAAACGGAGTTTCCATTAAAGCTAATCAGAAAAATCCCTATAATTGCGGCTATAAATCCAATGAAAAAGCTGGCTCCCGGCTTTTCGCCGTCCAACAGCAAACTCGCCAGAATCGCTGTAAAGAACGGGGTAACGGAAACAATTACGCCAACATTGGAAGCCATCGTATATGTAAGAGCAATATTCTCCAGAAGATAGTACAGTGTAACTCCACAGAGGCCCGCCGCTGCGAATGTCAATTCTTGTTTTTTTGTCGTTCCCTTCAGTCTGTGGGGATATGCTGCCAATAATACAAGAAGGCCAATACAAAAACGATAAAATAAAATCTCAATCGGTTTGAAATCTACTAATAAGATTTTTGTTGATATAAATGTAGTTCCCCATATTAAAATTGTTATAAGGGCCGATACATGCCCATTAACATTATTATCTTCTTTCACATATCCCTCTATTCTTTAGCTCTTTACCGTCCTCTCTGAATATATCCTGATATAGCTTGGGGGGGAGTCCAATAAAGCTCTTGAAAAATCGTGTAAAATGACTTTGATCTGCAAAGCCGGATTGCATGGCCGTCTCTATGGGGGATGCACCGGTTTCTAATAGCCTTTTTGCGTTGTTAACCCGAATAGTCGATAGATACTGATACGGTGTAATACCTCTTTGCATAGTAAAGTTTCTGAGCAAAGTGTATTTATTGAGACCAGATACCTTGCTTAAATCTGCCAATGTAATTGTTTTGGTATAATTGGTTTCCATATAGTCACAAGCCCCCTGAATTTCCCTGCTGATCTGAGTAAGAGTATCAGCAACCGGCTTTGTATGATCGGTTATCAACTGTTCTATCAGAAAA
>Ga0153922_1000822_pt1 | contig 11862 bp, 10 predicted proteins | sample TSNJ006MetaG_FD_104723 | JGI IMG/M metagenome (GOLD analysis project Ga0153922, IMG submission 104723) | Attine ant fungus gardens microbial communities from New Jersey, USA - TSNJ006 MetaG | ecosystem: Host-associated > Fungi > Mycelium > Unclassified | place: USA: New Jersey, Brendon T. Byrne...
CGACTTTGGCGGATGGACGGATTTCAGACGTCCGAGGTGTTGCGGTGCCAATCCAGGAAGGTGGGATGTGTGTGGTGGATATTATGGGTGTTCATATGAATCGTGAGTGGGGGGATCCCTACCTGCTACGTTGAGGCGTGACCGATTATTTCTTTTTCTTCTTCTTCTTATCAGCGATACATTGGGGCAATGATGTCGATGAGTTCAAGCCTGAACGATTCATGGACATGGATACCTACAAATGGCCACGCGATGCGTGTATGTGCTCGTTCATTGTCGTTTATGAACTGCTAAATTTTGATCTACTTTCTTTGTCGGTGGTGTATGTGTGTGTTAGTCTTTGCATTTTCTGCTGGTCCGAGGGCCTGTATTGGCCAGCGATTTGCGATGGCGGAGAGTATCTGCATTCTCGCCAGTGTTGTGCGAAGATATGAGATTCTGCTCCCGACAGATGTTTTAGGGTTGAGTGTGAAAGAACAAGAGGATATTCTGACGGAATGGAAAATTTTGGCGACGCTGATACCGACGAGTGCGAGAGTGAGGTTCAGGCGGAGGTAGATTGTTTTTTTTTGATGTCAAGGCGGTGGTTGTTTGCATGTGTATGTACAAATCCTTTTTATAATTTTTGAAAAAAATTATAAAGTTGACTACCTAAAACAAAATGGTAACCAACAATCGGGGGCTCGGTGGCAGACCTCTATTAGGACTTTCTAGCACTAGTCAGTGATTGGCTTGGTTGTGGAGATATGGCCGGAAAAAGTTTGTGATACCCAAGTGGGCCTTAGACACAGCATAATGGGCCCTTAGAATGAGTAGAGGTATATGAATTTTTTCCTAAAAATCATCAAGTTCTTGTACAGTGCTTGGTCGAGTCCGAAGGAGGTATATGAATGTGCCAGAGGTGAAACTGATAACAATAATAAATATGATATGATATTAGATGATTTCTTTCCCAGGAATTAGCTAAATATTATATTTTCTTATTATTAGACTTACTACGTACAATGCATTGCGCCGAATACTCCGGAGCGAAATGCACAATAATCGGCAACATCTCGACACTCAGGCGAGAAGCAACCCCAAAAGAAAGGGACGTTCATATCCAAATTCGATCTGGAACGCTGCATCGCCGTAAGGAAGGATGAGGTTGGTGGCAAGGCGGTATGGGAAGATACTGCCGAGAAGAGTTTTAGCTGCTCGACAGTGAGCTTAACATGAAAAGCATCGAGTCGATGAAGTTACTCTGACGTCCATTAGCACTACAGCAGAAAAACGGTACAACGATTGCTTCCAACTCAACTCTCACTTCTACGATCCAATTTTGGTTTATATTCATGCATATCTGCATGTCAACTCGTCGTAGTAGATGATACTTGTTTCAGCCCTTGAAACTGAATGCTTGCACCTTTGTCCCACTTCCGTGTTCCATGGTAGCGATGTTTCTTGTCGCTACAGCCTTGACTATGAGTCAATCCTTCGCGCCAGTTATCGGCATCCGTTATGCAGTGAGTGAACGATGAGCACTCACAATCGACAGATCTAGAACACGGAGTTGTATCTCAGGAGAATGCAGAGAATATCTGTGAGAGGCTGATTCCGACCCATTGTCGTCCGAAGTTTGCGGATTGTTCAAAAGCGGACATGCGGCAGTTACATATTCTATTCTCCTCACTTTTCTAACGCGCAGCACTTCCCCAATCTATTCATTGAACATCTATAGACTTAAAATTAGACTGGCATGAAGATGTGTTCCAATCTCTATCTGTATGCCGGTGACTACAAAACGGAAGAAAACCGACAAAGTACACACGATTCGAATTCTGCGCCTTTCACAGCTTCCGGCCGGTGCAGAGCTTGGCCAGCCATAGACCTTGACTCAAACATCTGTGTTCCTGACTGATGCATGTAAAGGAGATGAATCATCGAATTAGATTCATTAAAATCAACGCTCGTTGCGACTGACCTCAGATCCGACCACCGGAGCAACTACAAAATGGAGCAGCCCCACACTGAACACATATCCATATAACCATGGCAAATGATACCGTCCAGGTGAACTCAACGTCGATATCTTCCATTTCTTCTTCTCTTTGTGGGCTTAGGCAGCTCTTTCACTTTGACACCGTTCCATGGCTCCACGTCGTACCATCCGAATCGGACTCCTGATTTGTGGCTTTTTCCAAGGAGCCGTTGCCCAAGCTCATGGAGATTATTATGATGTTTATAGCGACTATTTGAAAAGTACAATGCCCTCCAATTGCAACACGAAGGTAGTTATCCAAGGCTTTCATGTCCGGAACATGGAGTTTCCAAATGAAACACGACTCGACGAGTTTGATCTCTTCATGGTTACTGGTTCACGTAAGAGCTTTTCTCCTGGGTGAAACATGAGATTGATCTCTCCCTCTCCTCAGTGGATTCAGCATACGACGATAATGTCCCATGGATCAAGAAGCTGGTTCCTTTTATCAGAAATCTGATTGAAAACCATCTCAAGGTCAAGCTAGTCGGTGAGTTCACTTTGAGGGGCTTGGGTCCTTTGGCTAACAGACAGACACACACTAGGCATCTGCTTCGGGCATCAGATTATCTGTCGCGCACTTGGTGGTGACAGCATAAGGACTCCACATTTTGAAATTGGCCCGACATTGGTGAATCTCAGCAACATGGGTAGATTGATTTTTGGAGTTGACCAATTAGTAAGCTAAAGATTTTCTTTTTTGGATACAGAACTAATGATTCTTCCCTTCGTGTCTTTTGCAGACTGTACAGGAAATCCATACTGACGTTGTCCCGCTGCAGTCGCTCTTCAGGCAGCTCGTATTAGGCGATCTCTATCTTGTTGGTTGCTCTAGCTCCACCGACAGCCAAGGGTTCATAAAATTCTACCCTTCTTCGGGAGATGTCAGTAGGACACCCCAAAACATCCATATCTTGACTCTTCAGGGTCACCCTGAATTTTCTGAGTCTATCGTCACAGGATTGACTCGCCAGATTAGGGATATGATGGATGTACCAACTTTGATTGACTACTGGGGTCCCAAGGGTGGCTTGTACGATGAAGAGCCCTTAAGTAAAGAGGGTACTGGCCGTAGATGGTGGAAGACTGACGGTGTCGACATTGTTTCTCCAGTATACTGGAAGATGCTTGGCGTACAACCTTCAGTCGAAGTATCCGAATTTGTGAGTAAAGAGAGCATCACCGGCGTATTGCAAAAGCCTGAGCAACCCAGTGCCTCTCTCAAATCTGAACGCGAGGGCAAGATAGTACTCAGTAGATGGTGGCGATTGATTAACAGCTTCAAATCGTTCAGGAAGATTATAATTGCAGCGATCCGATGGTAAATTGGTGACAGCTGGCTGTCATTACCTTTATATATAGTCATAAATTCACCTTAATGAATTATGTATTCACCTGCCAGATGCACATTTCTAGAATAAAAACAACTATGTAATTTATTTGTATTGCTATTAATTAATAAATTTATCCGAAACTTAAATTCGAAAAGATTGCAATGAGTTATTCATGAGCTACTGTATTTATTATAAGTGCTATCACTAGATCAATATTTGAACATATAGTTCAACAGTCATCCCTTCGATTATCCCAATTCTATTATGACATAACTAGTGCTGTAGATGCAGAAACTCGTTATCCATATCGAGTGATAAGGCTGAAAAAATAGAAAAAAGGGCTCACTGCCATCATCGAGTATTCAGCAATCCCACGGGTGGCAGACTTGAATAGAATCTCGCGGGAAAATGATCTTTGCCCGCGGAGCGGATGACAAAGTTGCTCAGTTCTCGATGTTGTCCTCGTGTGGGCGGTACCAGAACGCCCAGCACTGAAGAATATCCTAGAAATAAGATGATCAACTAGCTCACAGGCCATTGTAAAGATATACATGCAACCTTACCCGTTGCGTGGCGAAAATAAAGAAGACAATTATGCTGGCTGGAATTGGTTGAGTCAGTATACGATAGCGGACAAAAGAGTTGACGTACGCAGTCCAAGACCATATGAGTCAAGTATGTTGTCCATACTTTGAGTAGCATATCTTAAGATGTAGAGGCTTTGAGAGTAGGAATCCTGGGCCTGGGAAGTGATAAGGTTCAAACCTACCATAGGGCGAAACTCCCTGCGATCGATATCGCTATCACTCGGAAATATACCGGAAGAATGCTGTTGTTAAAAACCTCATTCTCATACAATTGAGTATAGTGTGTCCTGAAAAGGATGCCCAGCCTCACTAAGGCAGAGCAACAAATTAAAACTTAGTTTACTTTCAAAATTCAACCAGGTGATCTTACCGATAATGAAAAACCATATGATCATGGCCACACTCATTATTGTACCACCGATGTACAACCTACAAAGGTTCCACAGATCCTTAGGCAACAGAAAAATGAAGAAAGTTAACGGATACCCTATTCGTGTTTCTGGTTTACAATACAGCTTGTAATAGTTTGAGGAGGCGACATGCGTTTCCTTTGACAATAGAATGGTCTAAAAATAGTCATTCCATCCCTATACCAGAGCTTGGAAAAAGGTGCACAACACTTACCAATCCATTCAAGAGTAGGAAAAAAACAAAAGAAAGGGGCGGAAGGTATACCAACTGATCAAACTAAGTAAAATCATATTGATCAATGCGTGAAGCCCTCACTAGTCGTCTTGTGCGCCCGGAGAGAGCATGTTGATCAGAACCATTGCCCTGAGGTGTGATACGATTTTTCATTTCTAAGTAGAACTGTGCCCCCAAGCTATTATCAAAATATACCTGAGCACTATAGGGTGTCGACGTACAAGAATGACAAAGCAGTCGAATGCGACAACGGCCCTGAAGGAATTTAGATTCCCTTGAAAAACAAGACAAATGTGTACACACCACCCAGGGACAGAATACAGAAGGATTGCCTGGAAGGCACAAAATCCCAGCGGGGGATCAACTTCACTTTGATAGCCCATCCCAAGTATGAATATAATATCATACATAAAGAATGGGGCTAAAAGTCCATACCAGACCGGTGAACGATGGACTCGAGAGGACAAAATTGCAGTGCTCAGCACAAGCAATCCGAAGAAAAGCGAGAAAATTACGATGGCATCAAACCCAATTACAATGCCTGAATTCATTCTATGCGAAGGAATCAGAAAGAAAGGTTGGACACCCTCCTGTCGCAGAGCTAGGCTTTATGTGACCAGAACATTTGATGTGAAATCGAGATCATTTGGGTCAATCAGAAGGCATGATGTCTTCGTTACGGGCCACCCAAGTCACATAATCCGATGACGTATGTCACGCATGTAGATAATTGCGGGTAGCTACCACTATCTACTAGACTCGGCTGCTGTCTTATTCACGGCTTTGTGCACATTGCCGAATGGTTAAGTACCAGCATTACATGTTACAACTTCTGCATCGCCACAGCAGGAGCTTCTCCGTTGCTACAGATGCTATCTCGTACCTTGAATACTACTGATAACTTCTTAGTAAAGAATACTGTTTCAGCCGATGGTTCACAACAGTTGCAACCAAGACTGAAGACCGCGATAAGATATAAGACTGATGGGAACCAGATATGCCTGATCAACGTTACTTAGCTACAAGCAACAAGCTAGTTTTCCATAGATTTGAGGGTGAACATAACCACAACCTGACAGGATGGTGGCATGACTGCAATAAAACGTCGTTCTAGTCTTGCCATTGCAATGGAAGACCGAAACACTCAGTATAGACAGCAGATGACTTAAACTGAACATATCAGTAGCTGAGTCGACAGACATTTAATTACCAGGAATTGCGATTCACCTAGACTTATGAATGCAGCAGAAGAGGAATTTGAATGATGATTGTGTTGGCGCCACAAAACACTCATGCTAGATGCAATAAGCGACTCGGGAGCATGCAAGCCAAAACTCCTTTTCTCCTTCCTCGTTCCATCCGAGAGGACCTATTTCACATTCTGCACAACCCAATAGTTTTCTTCTAGAACCTATGATTTCTGTAAATAACCGTAATTACTACGATGAGATTCTGACTCAGACCTTTCTCACCGATAGATTTTGAAAAGCTAATATTTTCGAAAGCCATAGGAGAAGGTGTAATTAACCACCATGAAGTAGTTTGACCAGGAGGAGGAAGTGGTGGGAGCAAAGGACTGATAGGCACATCGGAAGGCTGAAGCTGATATATCCTTCAGTCAATACTATTTCTATTTGTCCAGGCGATTCTGACCTGTTCGCTCGCTCGCTCAACCAATTTTCCTACCCCTTCCTTGAGTATTATACTTCCACAGCCTTCCCGTGGACAAAGCAGATCAAATTTGTTCACCAGACTTCCGGCGACCGTCTTCGTAGTGACAGATCCTATCGAGTCAAACGACGATAACAGCCGCCCCGTCCTACTTAAAGATGACCTGTGTAGTAGGGCATCCCAAACACCTTCAGGAACTTGCTGATGGGTTTGCAAAGCACTAGCGGCAGAAGAAAAAGGTGTTGGGCCTGTAACATGATTTGCGAATCCCGATGCTTCAGTCGTGTTCTTCAATTCTGCTCGCAGCTCATACCACGGCAAAGATCCATATACAACTCCGCTTGTTCCCAAATTAGTAAATCCAGCATTTTCGTAGAATGGTACGAGGTTTTCATGTGAAATTAGCACTACTCGCTCATACGGCACTGAACCTGCTTCAGCTCTCGAACGCAACCGCGAGAGGTACTCTCTCAAAAGTTGTGTCGCGACTTTCATCTTTCTCCACGATTTCTCAACACAGATCGAATGAATGCAAACCGTAGACGAGCCCGCAACATGCGTCGACATGGAATCATGCGTAAGGGTCGTGGAGGAGGAGAGTGTTGAACAAATATATCCAATGATCTTTCGTTTTCCGTTGTCTTGTGGAATGAATACACCGAGGAATAAGTCAGGGGCCTGTTGTTGACGAAACCTATCGGTGTGATGGCTCAGAAATGACTAGATATATCCCCGTCGCCTAAACATACTTGAATTTTTCTAGATTAGCGGCTTCATCGGGGGGGAATCCTGCACTGAAATAATGAGTGGGACAAGAGCTCATGATAATGTGCAATGGTAGACGACCTTCTAGTTCAATTGCGTAGGCATCAAAGAGTTCGTCCGATCTTACTAGATCGAAAAAGAGCTCTTGGGATGTGGCCATGTTGCCGCTTCGTGTCAGGTGGATCTTGATGCTCCAAATAATACATATACAAATTATGATGGCAACAAATCGTTGCAGTCGGATCATCACTATAGCTAAAAATTGGTGATTATCTGATTTAATCCAGGAGCACTCGTCAAGCAGACCAACACCTTCCCAGCATACAAAACCTCCAGTTTTCTGGGCCTCGCATGGTTAGCTACAGTGAGAACAACTTTCATGGGCTTTAAATCCTGCCAATACAAATCAACTGTGATGCCTCCTCGAAGCCGAGCACCTTGAATAGAACCCTTTGGCCATTGGGAAGGGAGTGCAGGGAGTAGTGTAATTTTCAATGGTGTTTCGAGAGTCGGAACGTCGGGTGCTTGCAGCAAGGCATTCTGTACCGGCAGATCAGACTCTAAACAAACTTTGAATGGTCCAACAAACCATCACAGCTGCAGGGTATGCAAGGTTGGCATCAATTTGAAAAACCGGAACAGGATCTGTGGGATCATATATCGAGAATAAATTGGCAGCAAAGTTTCTCTTAATGCAGTACTTCAAGTCTACTTCAGCGTCTGACAATCATGGTGAGAACTGTGACATGACAAACCGAAAGGAGATGATAGAAATTTTGAGAATCGCTCAGCTGGGCATATGAAGCCGCCCTCCATGCCTTCTCCCATCCAGAATCCGCATCAGCTGCAGTCCCATTGCCTCTGTGAATGAGACTGATTTTGGCGGCTTCCAATACTTGCTCCTTGGTATAATTGACCATGGATCCGTTGACAGAAACTGGTCCTTGTATGATTGGGTCATAGGATGCGAGGGCCGATCCCGGAAAGAGCCCAACGAGATGTGAGAGATGCCGGTGAGTATCCAGGGGATCATCTTTATCAACTTTCCACTCCTGGAGCTGACCCCATGATCCGATATGAATCCCTTTGTCAATCCTAGCAAGAGCAATGCGAATTCTTTTGAGGAACTCAGTGTCAGTATCACCGGAAGCAGAAAAACCCTTGTCAATGGCAGTAAGTGCTTGCCAGATCAACTGTTGTGAATGTGCACAACCTAGTTTGTTGAGTTATTTTTTTGGTAAGGAAATTGATGTTCTACCGAAGGTGATGGGTAACTGCTCGGGTGAATTGCAGGGATTGACAACCCATGTGGAATCATTGAAATGTATATCTTCAACAATATTATTCAGGTGGAATAAAGTTGTTCCCTACCCTGGTTAAGGATAACCGACACACAGAGCTGATGTCGGGGACGACTTACTTTCAATAGCGGCCATCCTGTTGATCTCCACCACTTCACATCATTTGTGTAGTCGAAGTGATCCCAGATGTGAAGCATCTTGAGTTGAACTATTTTAAGGGGCCATAATATTGTCAAGACCGAGCAACCTCACCATCCAAGCGTTTGAAACTGTGTAAGAGGCATGAGTTAATTATATCAGAAGGATGATTGAGGCCTGAGGCTACCGCTATAATCGGCCCACTCGGCAGAGCCTGGATCACCAGCCATCATTCCAGATTGGCCAAAGATCTAAAAACAAGGTGAATATTGAACCGGGTGACTTGATTGGATTCACATTGGCCTGCTCATCGGTATTTCACCACTGTATCAATGACCCAATAATTTTAACGTTGTACATACCGAATTATGCATGACCCATCCCATGGTAGTGTTGTACAGTACCTTCGCAGTGTAAGTACCCCTTGGTACCCACCCTTTCTAATGTCAAAGTTCAATCAATGTGGAATCCGCGACAATACGAAACTGAAGTCGCACCTCAATAAAATTAAACAAGGGTGCAGTTACGTCCATATTTGTTATTTCCGCCATCCAATAGTTCATCTGGATATTAATATCCAAGGCTATTGGAATCAAGATCAACAGGATCATTGAGGAATGCAATAGAGAACGACAGACCATAGCCTGTTCAACCCAAGTGAAAAGGTTAGCCATCAAAAAAAAAAAAAAAGACGCACTCCCCCACCATGGATTCTCAAGGTCTTTGGCCCACTTTCCCTGTAAATTTGCAGGCAACAAGCCCCTAGCACTACTGAAGAGCAGGTAACGTCCGAAATTGAATGCGAGCCAATCAATGAACAAGTTCCCATCAGCGTTGCCCAAAGCATCAACCTGATAACGGTCCATCAAAACATCAATGGGAACATCAAGATAAGCTTTTTGGCCAAGGTCAATGGAGAAAGGCGCTGCGAGTCCCGCTTTATAGTCATTTACATGCTCTCTGAGGATATTTGTGAAGGCCAAACTGGGAGAAGCAGCCCTGGTCAGGAGAGATACGAGATTATCATGCGGATCTAATCCCCGATAGGAGAAATTTGATGCTGGAGTACCGGCATCGAGATTGTAGTTGGTATCACCAACCCATGTCAACCATGCCTCCTCTGCAGACCCGGTTATCTCGAGAGTTGCATTCTGTTGAGAACCAAGATCAAGGAGTTGGATGCAGTTGACATCTCCACCCGGAGCGGTTGCATGTAAAAGAATTTCGTAGAGCATACTAGGAGCTCCGACAGATCCACGGACTTTTAGAGTGCTTGGATTTAGGCAAGTGATGTTGGGCACAGGAAGACCATCTTGAAGGGCAGAAGAGAAGAAAAATGATATTTTGGGAAGGGCGGACGGTGTAGAGGACGTCGACATCACGTTGATGTGCTGGGTGCACGATCGGGTCGGATTTGAGCACAACAGCGTCCTTATTTTTGATCAAAGTGAGGGGCAGCTTATTTTCGAAATAAATCAGTGTAGCACTGACCTCTGGTACGTAATCTCTCCCTGTGTCCATACAGTCCTAGCTACTGCCTGGTCGAGATCGAGATAACGTCCATATTCTTTTACAGGACCGGTTGCATTGATATCAGAGACCAGATATCCTGCCCCAGCATAAGAGCCTACAATTGTCCAAATGAACCCGAACAAAATTTTTCCTTAAGGAGACGCACCAAATTGGCCCATATCTGTTGTAAGGATATCGATATCTAGGCATGATTAGTATGTCCTAAATCCCAACACTAGAAGAATCACGGACTGTCAATTTCACCTATGGGGCTTTCAAAGATGGTCTGACGAATGTTTTTCATGGCTTTTGCCATTGCATCCCGTTCGAATGACTGTTTATTTCCTCCGTTATAATTCTACATAGGTTTATGAGTTAGCAAAATAGGTCCTCTGCTGGAAAGGGAACGGATGACAGGATCTGCGAAAGGACCCCCGGACCATAATGTTTCGATATTCAGCTGAATAATCTCTCTACGAGTATCGCCTGCAGACATAGCTAGAGTATTGTCCGAGTTGAATCTGATTATAACTCGTGATAAATACTCATACCTCCGAGATAACCATTACCAACAGGAAGCCACTCTTTAGCCCAGATCCGACCGGGTTTTGAGTACCAGAGGCCATTGCCAGAGCTAGGAAAGCCTGGAGGAGCACATCGAACAACCAGAAGGAGATTCAAGAGGACCAGGAGACCGCGATTCACTGATATCATTGATAACAAAGCGAACATGAAGAGAAAAGATGGGGCGGAAGCCCGGCAACCGGTACTCCACACGTTTTCTCGTTCTAAAAATTGCGATGTGTTACTCAGTCGATTGGTTCATGGGTCCACAGACAGAGGAATGTGGCTGCAATGGATAGATAGTAATGGGGAAAGGGACGACCACCTATTCTTCAGACTTGAAGAAAATTTGCTCAATGCTCGCCACAAAATTTAAAGAAAATCAGTGGATTGAATTCCATAAAAGATTTACTCTAATTCAAGGCATGCACGGCAATCAGCGATACAAAGTACTTTGATGATCATCATCTATCCCAATCTTCCTGATATAACCAGAATGTTCATACCTTATCTGATTCTGTGTTGCAGTACCAAATCCTTGAGTGTGACTCATTTATCTGTAGAAATATGATCGGAGGAGGGATGGTGAGTACAAACAAATCACACTACTTATACTATCCAGAACAATGAACAATGAAAAATGATTTCAACATGTGCATCGTACAGGCTTGCATGAGATCTCCAACATCATCACCCAATTGAAATTTGAGCATCAAAATCCCTTTGTCCATCTCAGCTTGAACATGTTCATTCTAAAAATGAGAACAAATCAAATATTGTCACTTTGCAAATTAGAAGAATATTATACTCATGTGTTTAATAACACTTCTGTAAGGGGACAACCATCACCCTAGGACAGGGCTTAGCTAAGTACTGGGTTTGCATTTATCTAGCTTATCTTATCTTTGATGCCCATCCATCTATTCCCTTACCTCTCAGTCTGCATGTCACCTTGATCATTCTATTTATCTAAATTAGGAAGTGCTATTATCAGACTGTAGCTCACATGACTGTGCACAGACCATCCTTTGTAGTATATATAAGGGCTTGTACTGGTAGATTTACCTTTACTCAAATATCACTCTAGCTTCTAGATGTCAGGAATGGAGAATCAGAGTAATAATTAGCTAATATAATAACTCCAAGATAGTATATATCATGGAGAAGGAGTATTAGCTAAGATAGAAAAAGAATATACTTATACTCTGAGATATATATATCAAGGAGTAGGAGTTTGGAGATAACAAAGGGGGATGTTAATGCTAAGTTATGAAGACTCAAGGTTCACCCAAGGTGGATGTTATGAGAGCCCCAAGAAGGAAACA
>Ga0153922_1000824_pt1 | contig 11854 bp, 10 predicted proteins | sample TSNJ006MetaG_FD_104723 | JGI IMG/M metagenome (GOLD analysis project Ga0153922, IMG submission 104723) | Attine ant fungus gardens microbial communities from New Jersey, USA - TSNJ006 MetaG | ecosystem: Host-associated > Fungi > Mycelium > Unclassified | place: USA: New Jersey, Brendon T. Byrne...
CGGCACCAGCGGACAACTTCGCGCGCCGGTACTGACGCGTGTCCCAGGTGCACGCCTGCCGCACCAGCGGCGAGGGCAACGTCGAGACGGTCGTTGACGATCACTCGCACGGAAGCGAGAGCGACCGCATCTCTGACGACCGCGAGCAGCTCTCGCGCCGGCAAATCCTTCTCACGGATTTGCACCCAATCGACGCCCGCTGCCGCAGCTTCGCGAATCCTATCGAGCAGCGCGGAAACAGTCTTTTTCTCACGAAGCGCCTTGCGGTCCGTCACGTAACAGACGATTGGCCAGGCGATTGGTTGGCTATCCTTGGCTGGCAACGGCGGCTGTCCTGCGGCGAAATGCTTCGAGTGCGAGGAAAACATTCATGATGCCCAATCCGGAAATCGCTCCGCGGGTAAAAGGATTGTTGGCGAAAAAAGCGAACGACGGGTACTGATACAAAAAATAGTTGGTCTCCCAAATTTCCGACCACGGCACGAGGATCAGCACCAGTCCAAGTTCCAGCCACACCAGGAACCATACGACGCGAAACAGACGAGTCATCATCAACTTAGGATTATGGGAGATTATTTCCGGAGTGGCAACAGCCCAGCCGCCGTCGCCCTCCGCTTATCTGGAGTGCGGTGGCTTGCCACCGCTTTGTTATGCCCCGGCTCGCCGGGGCGGGGTAGATTCGACCAAAGCTTCCCTCGCTGGCACAGCTCACCTGCACCTCCGCATGGAAATCAACAGAGCCATTGGGAATTTGAAATTTGAAAATGGACTCTTTCCCTTTTGACGTTGCCTTCTCCGCTGTAGCGCCGGCATCTCCGGTTCTTGGAGTCCGATGGACTCCACCGGAATCCTGAAATCGGACCTGCCGGCTTTTTTTGGGCCCATCAAAGCGGCGTAGGCGCGGCACAGCTTAGCCCAGTCCGCTCGCGGGGCATTTTCCGCGACAGTCGTGCTGTGAGCCTTGTGGGTCACCTTTAGCCGTGACATAAACACTGCCGAATGTCCCCGTTTCCGCTCGACGGATTTCTCGTCGAGCCTTTTGCTTTGCTGTGGCTCCCGCCGTTCTACCCAAACCCGCCGCCAGTACCAGGACACCGTATTTCTACGGATAGAAACGCACCCTCGATCCTGTTAGCATAAGTCGGGGGAGTTTCGGCTATGGAGAAAATGGGCAACATGGCAAACGACGGTCTGATTCGCCCTTCCAGCCTCACCGTCCGAGTCCGCGGCGTCAGAACGTGGGACCGGCGGGCCCCCGGGCAGCCCCGTCAGACTCGGATTTCTAATCGCAAATCTGGAATTAGAGTTCCTCGTAAACCATGGGAAATCAGCGCAGTACAAATTTCTAATCGCAAATATTTCGCGATTTCTGATCTCGGTTTCTCTCGCTCGCCTCGTTTTCTACTCTACGATGGCGCGATTAGAATTCCCCGTAAGGCGTTGAAAACATGACTCCGCGACCAGTTCTAATCGGCGGTAAACCGGCGGAACAAGGTTCATGTGTAGTCCCGCTTATCACCAGATTGGGGCGCACACCTCTTGCTCGGCCTCACTCGTCACTCATCACCGGCCACTCGCTTGCCCTGAGGAAGCACATGCCGACGAAGGGTCCCTCGTCACTCGTCACTGATTTCAGGTATTCTGCTGGGCCTATGTTGGACCTGGGATACGTTCGAGAGCACATGGATGCAATCGAGAAAATGGCGCGCGACCGCGGCGTCACGCTCGACCTTGCCGCGTTTCGCGAACTGGATAGCGAGCGGCGGCAGCTCATCACCTCGATCGAGCGGCTGAAGGCCGAGCGGAACAAAGCCAGCGAAGAAATCGCCCGGCTGACTTCGAGGGCCAAGGTCAGCGGGCCAGACGAAGCCGGACGCATAGAGATCGAAGCCACAGGTGTTATGGAGCAACGCGCCTCCATGATTCTATCGATGAAGAGTAAGTCGGACGAAATCAAGCGCGGCGACGAGCGCATCGCCGAGCTCGACGAGCGGCTGAAGCAGTTCCTGCTGACGATTCCGAATATTCCGCACGCGAGCGTGCCGGTGGGGAAGAGCGCGGCGGACAACGTGGAAGTGCGCCGGTGGGGCTCGCCGCCGAAATTCGATTTCGCGCCCAAGCCGCACTGGGAAATCGGCGAAGGCGCGGGCATTCTCGATTTCGAAGCGGCGATCAAAATTGCAGGCTCGCGCTTCGCCGTTTACAAAGGACTCGGCGCGCGGCTCGAACGGGCGCTCGCGAATTTTTTTCTCGATGTGCACACACGCGAGCACGGGTTCACGGAAGTGCTGCCGCCGTTTCTGGTGAACACGGCGTCGCTCGTGGGCGTCGGGCAGCTTCCGAAATTCGCGGCGGACATGTTTCACGTGGAAGGAACCGACCTGTGGCTCACGCCCACGTCGGAAGCGGAATTGACGAGCCTCTATCGCGACGAAACGCTCGACGTGGACGCGCTGCCGATCAAAGTGTGCGCGTGGACGGCGTGCTTTCGCTCCGAAGCCGGCGCGGCGGGAAAAGATACGCGCGGCATCAAGCGGCAGCACCAGTTTCAAAAAGTGGAGATGTTCAAATTCACGCGGCCGGAGCAGAGTTACGACGAGCTCGAGTCTCTGGTGCGCAGCGCGGAGGCGGTGCTGCAAAAGCTCGGGCTGCACTATCGCGTGATGCTGCTTTGCACCGCGGACATGGGATTCGCCGCGGCGAAAACGTACGACATCGAAGTGTGGCTGCCGTCAACGAGCGGCTTTATGGAAATTTCGTCGTGCTCGAATACCGAAGCGTTTCAGGCGCGGCGGTCAGGAATCCGCTTCAAGGCCCCCGGAAACAAAAAGTCGGAATTCGTGCACACGCTCAACGGCTCAGGACTTGCGGTGGGGCGTACGTGGATCGCGCTGGTCGAAAATTATCAGCAGGCGGATGGCTCGGTGGTGATCCCCGAAGCGCTGCAGCCCTACATGGGAACAGATCGGATTCCCAGAAAATAGAAAAGAGGAAAGGGAAAACCGGGACTCCAATTTCCATTTTCCAATTTCCATTTTCCAAACTAGGTGCCGCCTTCCATGACCATCTGGCCGGTGGGCTGGGGCATCCCGCCGGCGGGCTCGAGAGTGACGGCGAACATTTTCGGCTCGATGCCTTCGGGAACTTTTGTCATCCAGTGAGCGGGGTCGCTGGTGGCGGGGTTGAAGACGCCGACGCTGATGGGCTTACCCTCCATCGGGACGACCCAGAGTTGGTAGCTCTTGTCCTCGGGAGGCGGAGCAATCCAGCCGTCATACATCAGCATGCCCATCTTGGCGTTGTACATCACCTTTGCGGCGCCATTGGCCATGCCGGGCATGGGCGCGAGGGACACGGTGATCGTGTCTCGCGCTTCGAACAGATGAGCGACATTGCGCGCGTAGTCGAGCTGCTTCTGGGTTTTGTCCATCGCGTCGCCCAAGACGGCGAGCTGCTTGGTGAGGCGATCATTTTCGCGCCATAGCATGAGCGTGGCGATCAGAAGGGCGACGCACGCGGGCGCGAGAATTGCGAAGAGCCAGCGGCCGGCGGCACCGCGCGGCGGCTCGGGCGGAACAAATTCGCGCGCCGGCACTTTCGCAGTTTCCGAGGGCGCATGCGAAGGCGCTTGCGATTCGGCGCGAACCCGGGCCAGCAAGCGATCCTTTACCGCGGCGGGCGGCTCGACTCGTGCCGCGGCGAACGAAAGCGCAGCGATGCGCCCGCGTGCAGCGGCGAGTTTGCGCGCGCAATCGGCGCAGCCGGCCAGGTGCGATTCGATCGCTTGCTTCTCGTCGCCTTCGAGCGCGCCGAGAACGTAGAGATCGAAATCTTCTTCGCGAGTTGGATGCTCGTTCGTCATTGCCCGTTTTTCATAGCTACGTGTTGTGACTCATCGTCGATTGCAAATTCCGTTTCAACGTCTCGATTGCGGAACGAAGCCTCGTCTTTACAGTTCCGAGCGGGTCGCCAGTTTGTTCCGCTATTTCGCTGTGCGTCATCCCTTCGAAATAGGCGAGCTCGACGGCGGCTCGCTGCTCCTTTGGCAGCGATTCGAGCGCGCCCTTAACGCGCGCGAGCAGTTGCTGCTGCGCCGCGCTCGATTCGAGGTCGAACGGCATTACGACCGTGTTCTCGAGGATTTCTTCGCCGGCAGCCGGATTGCGGCGGCGGAGCCGCGAAATGGCGCGGTTGCGCGCGATCACCAGCAGCCATCCGGGTAACGAACCGCGCGCGGGATCGAATCGCGAGGCGCCGCACCAGAGCTGGTAGAAAATATCCTGCAAGATTTCCTCGGCCGCCTGGGTGTCGCGAAGGATGCGGTTCAAGACGGACGAGAGCATCCCGGCGTAGCGGTCATAGAGAGCCGCCAAAGCCGCTTCGTCTCGCTGTGTGATTTTCTGAATCAGCGCCGCGTCCGTGGCCGGCAAATCCGCTCCCGTTTTCGACATCACGAGTGTGTGGCGGCTCCACTACTGAGTACGCGCGGCGTGAGGCGCCGGATTGCGCGCGAGAGGCGCGCAGACCGGTTGCGCGGAATGAAGTGAGCGTAACTTGCTTGGTGTGCGAGGGTCAACGAGGATAATTGAACGCAGCGTCGGGCGAGCTTCTAAGTGGTTTTCATCCGTCCAGCCAGGCAAAAATGCTCTTCCAAGTAGCTCTCAATAATAGACTTAGGACATCGCCACCAGTTCGCAACGCGGTTTCTGACCGTTTGAGCGAAGGAAAAGCGAGAAATCTTTCGCGGGAGTTTCGATTGACATCCTCGACGGCTTGGCTAAACTTCGACTCGCGCGGGACTTACAGTCCAACGGGGCTTTACTAAGTTTTCGAAATTTGATTCGGCAGGTGAAGGCGGCGCGTCTTTCTCGCTGCCAGGAGGAAGTTACGATGGCCACCCTTGCGAAGGCGGCACCGCAGCCGATACCGCGCATCGCGCCGCGCGAGGATTTGAATCCCTACCGAATCGCGCAAATCCAGTTTGACATCGCGGCGGAATATCTGAAGCTCGACCAGGGGCTGCGGCAGATTTTGCGGACGCCGAAGCGCATCCTTGAAGTATCGATCCCGACGAAGATGGACAACGGGCAAGTGAAAGTTTTCAGCGGCTATCGGGTGCAGCACAACGTGGCGCGAGGACCTGCGAAGGGCGGCATTCGCTATCACCCGGCCGTGACGCTCGATGAGGTGAAGGCGCTGGCGGCGTGGATGACGTGGAAGACCGCGACGGTAAACATTCCGTATGGCGGCGGCAAGGGCGGCGTGATTTGCGATCCGAAGCGGATGACCAAGTCCGAGCTCGAGCGGATGACGCGGCGCTACACGTCGGAAATTCTTCCGATCATTGGACCAGAGCGGGATATTCCCGCGCCGGACATGTATACGGACGCGCAAACGATGGCGTGGATCATGGATACGTACTCCATGACCAAAGGATATTCGACGCTCGGGGTCGTGACGGGCAAACCGCTCTCGATCGGCGGCTCCGAAGGGCGCAACGAGGCGACGGCGCGCGGGTGCCTGGTGGCGGTGGAAGAAGCTTGCCGAGTGAAGAAGATGTCGCTGCGCGGGACGAGCGTGGCAATTCAGGGATTTGGAAACGCCGGGTCACTCGCGGCGAAATTGTTTGCGGAGAAGAAAGCGCGCGTGGTGGCGATCAGCGATTCGCGCGGGGGCGTTTTCAACTCGCGCGGAATCGATCCGCTGAAGGCGATGCGCTACAAAGAGCGCTCAGGAACCGTGGTGGGAATGCCGGGCACGTCGCGGATTTCCAACGACGAATTGCTAACGATGAAATGCGACATCCTGATTCCGGCAGCGCTCGAGAACGTGATTACGCTGAACAACGCGGACCAGATCAAAGCGAAGATCGTGGCGGAAGCCGCTAACGGGCCGACGACGCCTCACGCGGACGAAGTGCTGGCTCGGAAGGGAATCATGCTGCTGCCGGATATTCTGGCGAATGCGGGCGGCGTGACCGTCAGCTACTTCGAATGGGTGCAGGATTTGCAGAGCTTCTTCTGGTCGGAAGCGGAAGTGAACGCGAAACTGGAATCGGTGATGCGGCGCGCGTTTACGGAAGTGCATGAAAGCGCGCGGAAGCATCGGACGCACATGCGCACCGGGGCGTATTGCCTGGCGGTCGGCCGCGTGGCGGATGCGACGCTGGTACGCGGTTTGTTTCCATAGCAATACGGTAGACGTCGACAGCGAGGAGGATCTGTATGCTCGGCTTCCCAACTATTGCCGATACCTGTGACTCCATCCTCGAAATATTCATCCTCAGCTATCAAATCGGATAGTTGGCTAAAAACCTTCGGGTGAAATTTAAAGCGATCGAGCTAGAGGGATCTTTAATGCGATACCGACTCTGCGCAAAGTCCGAAATCTGTGCAGCATTCATGCATCGAAAACCGCTGATTGTTGGAATATCAATATTCTCCGAAACAGCAATCACAACCGTTTCCCAGGAAATTCTGTCGCAAAAGATTCCCCATTTCAGCGACGATCCCCAAAATGCCCCGACATCTCCGCCGCGCGCTATAAATGAATCAATATTCCCCTCACGGGACATGACGGGGAGATATCTGTCCTCCAAACTCGAAAGCCTAAAGGAAGCCAGACCGAAGAACGAGAAGTTACGGTAGTAATAATCGACTGGATCGGGGTCGACCGTCATGTAATTAACGGATTTGTCTTCAAAGATCTTCGACATCTTGAAAAGAAATGACCCAAATTCCTTTCTGTAAGTGTGAGCATGCTCAACGGCAAAATATTGGGCGAATAAGCGTCGAAAAACGAAATCCGGCAATCGCTTTCGAGTGTTGATAATCTTTTCGCATTCTCCGCTTAAGACGGAAAATACCTGTCTATCGACGATTAACTCAGTTGGGTTCCTAGTTGCTTTCTTCGGCGATAGATTATCACGAGGCTTGCAGCCTCAGACTCTGTTGGCCACGCGGATCCGCTACCGAATCACGGCTGGCGGCCGCGGTCGTTTTTTTGGCACAGCGGCCACATGTTCCGTAGGATCTTCAGGCACGATGGACAGAGTAACTGCTCCGCTCTGAGGAAGAAAATGCCGTGTCCTATTTGAGATTCCTGGTGAGAAGCGGATTTATCAGTGGTTACCCCGGAGCGCTAGACACGCAAAACGGCGAGGCACATGTGCGAGTCGGCGAACTGAAGGATGAGAAATCAGGAGGGAGGGGCGGCAGCTGAGGTCGGCATTGGAACCGCGCTTCGCCCGCCTCCCGATTTGGCTTCAAGAAGGTGGTCCTAGCTCGTTTACCTCCCGGTCATTTCACCACGACTGTCGTGTGCATCCAGGGATGGATACAGCACTGAAAGCGATGTACACCCTTCGAAAGGCCCGTCACTTGGAGTTGGCTGCCTTGAAGGATGCGCGTTCGGGCTACCTCCACTCGGGAAAAGCCCATCGCGCATTCGGGAACGGCCGTCTCGTTTGGCCCATTCAGCTGCGGGATAAAGCCGCCGCCGAACTGTGCCACCTCCGTGAAGGTATGCGGCTCGCCGCCCTGATCAACCGCGATAATCGGGGTTCCTTCGTCCACTGTGAGTGAATCGGGCTCGAAATCCCATTTATCCTTGTCGGGAGTTCCTGCCTGCGCGTCTGAAAATAACGTCGCAATCGGGATGGATGCGCCCAGCGCCACGTTTTTGCAGAAGCCCGCCCCAGCAGCAGCATTAAACGTTGCGGGATCGCATTCGTCCAACGCCACCACCTGTGCGGGAGTTCTGTGGCCCTCCTGCTGTTCGATCACTCCAGCAAACAGAAGACAACAAGCGGCTAAACCGATCTTCATAAGCGCATTCGTCATGGTTTTCTCCTCACGTGAGCCAATGCGGCCTGGATTCAGCGACGGATTGGCGCAGGCTTTCTATCTATGTAATCGGAAACGGCGAGGAAAAGACGACAGGGGACAAACAAGATTTATTGGGGACAAATCCAACGAAGCGGTGACCGTTGAGGTTGGAGCCTTTCTTCTCTACTGCTTTGCTACTGCACTGGGAGCAATTTGGCTTAACGATTGGAGAAGCAGAAACTGGCCATTTGGAAGCTTCCCGTTCCAGTGATTCCAGAGGTCCGTTCGCTGCGCTTCAAGCCGGACAGCTTCCTCGGTACGTCCGGTTCGCCGCAGCAGGTTGGCAAGGGCGGTCCAAGTGCGCGAAATGCAGGTTGCGTCCCGCAGATCATTCTGCGGGTCGGGTTTCCACGCCATCAGCTTGCCCAAAAGTTGCTGGTAGCCCTCAATCGCTTCCTTTGCTTTGCCAGTCTCCGCGTAGTCGTCGGCCTGAGCCCTCAAAGCATCATAGGTGTCGCTCATCGGCTCGACTTTGTCTGTGGGATAGCGGCCGGCTTGATTCAGCAATTCTAAAGCTCGGCCGATTTGCTGCTTGGCTTCCTTGTCGCGACCTGTCCAGCGCACGGGGTAGGATGACGCAGCTAGAAGCTCAGCCTCGTCTCGTTGTGTGCTGACATTGCTCCTGGCTTCGCGTATGCGTGTAAGTGCATGATCGTAAACCGCCAGCGCATCTTGCGAGCTTTGGTGGCGCAGGATATTGCCAATTTCTAGACTTTTCGTGGCAACGTTATGACGACCGAGGTAATCGTTCGCGTCCTGTTTCGCGAGATCCTCGGCAATATCCAGCCCTTTTTGAAGCTCGGCGAGCGCCTCGTGACTGCGGCCGAGGCTTGGTTCTGCGTCCGCGCGGCCCAGGATCTCACCTTCCAGCTCGTATCCGTTCGCCAGATTAACGCGCAACGAGGCGTGTCCGTTTGCCGCCTCGCCTTTATCGAGCTCAATCGCCTCGAGACTGGTCCTGAGGGCGCCATCCAGATCCCCCGATTGCCAACGCGCAGCCGCCAAGATTGCGAGGATAAAACCGTTCCCCTGAGTGCTCGACAATGGAATATCCAAACCCCGCTGGCAATATCGGGTTGCGTCATCAAAGCGCCTTGCTTCGTAATAAGAGCCTGCGACGTTGGAATAGAAATACCTCATGCTATAAAGGTCGTGAGATTCGGTGGGGCGAGTATTCATGAACCGCTCGATGAGGGAAGCTGCGGCGGCGCCATCCCTCAATACCCCCTCTTGGTGCGCACCGCGTTCGGCCAAGACCATCCGATCGTGGGCGATTGTAGTGGCAATGAACAGCCCCCGCTGATTTGCGGGATCTTTTGCGAGGACAGGATCCACGAATCTTGACGCATTGTTCAGACTTGCTTCGGCTTCCGCAAATTGGCCTAGATTCGGAGAGGTTGGATCCCCTTGTGCATGCGCCACGCGCACGTAGGCGTAAGCAATCTCGAGCGCGAGGGCCTTGTCTCCGTGAACGTCGCTGCCCAACGAAGTCAGATATTGCAACGAATCGGAAACCATCTGCATTCTCACTTGCGTCGAGCCCGGCAGGCCCCTGATCTCGTTATCGAGTTCGATGAATTTATTCGCCAGTTGTCGTACCTGCGCAAATCGCTGCTCGGCGACCTTTCGCTCGCGATTCGCAATCAACAATCCGGTTGATAGACTCCCAATCACGAGAAGGATGGCGATGGCGGTGAAGGCCACGGCTGTGCGATTGCGCCGCAGGAATTTGGCGGTACGGTAGGCGAATGTGTCAGGCCTCGCGCTGATTGCTTCGTGCTTGAGATAGCGCCGAAGATCGTCGGCGAAAGCGCTCACCGAGGGATAGCGCTCGGCGGGTTTCTTCTTCAATGCTTTCGAGACGATTGTGTCGAGATCGCCGCGAAGGATTCGTCGGAGCTTGTCCGGAGTGCTCGCGCGCCTCTGGGCGATGCCGTCTATGTCGATTTTCCGGTCGCCTGAGGCAACTACTTCCGAGGAGGACGGCGGTTCGGTGTCGAGAATAGCTTTGACCAAGTTCGCCGGCGACTGCGCACCCGGCCCCGCGGGATGCTGGCCCGTCAACAAGATGTAAAGCAGAATGCCAAGGGCGTAGATGTCGGTTGCCGTGGTGATGGGTCCGCGCGTTATTTGTTCAGGGGCAGCAAACTGCGGGGTCAGCCCTGCTCCGCCTTCCAGCGTGAGCTGCGTCGCCGCCGCAGGACCTGCGTCGTCCGCCAGCAGCTTGGCAATGCCGAAATCCAGGAGTTTCACCTCGCCTTCGTTGTTCACCAGCACGTTGGAAGGCTTGATATCTCGGTGAACAATCAAGTTCGCGTGGGCGTGTGCAACGGCGCCAAGAACGTCCAGAAAGAGTTTGATTCGCGCATCTATATCGAGCTGGCGCTCATCGCAATACTCGTCGATCTGTTTTCCTTTCACATGCTCAAGAACGAGATAGGGCTCTCCTTTGGTGGTCACGCCCGCGTCAATCAGTTCCGCGATGTGAGGGTGCGCGAGCTGGCCGAGAATCCTCCCCTCGCGCTTGAATCTTTCTGCCGCTCCACGCGAAGCCACTGCCAGACGGAGAAACTTCACCGCCACCTGGCGTGCGAAGCGCCCATCGCTGCGCTCCGCCAGCCACACATTGCTCATTCCGCCTTCGCCGATGTGGGAAATCAGCTTGTAGGCGCCGAGTGTCTCCCCGGTTAAGGAGGGCTCATTCGTTGGCTTCTGCGTCTCGCTCTCCAGAAAATGCTCGTCAGCGAGTGCGCGATGCTCTTGCAAGAGCTTCTCGAGGAAATCGGCCAACTCGGGCCGTTGCGCTCGGAAAGCTGCCAGCCAATCCGCGCGATCTTCCTCAGACAGCGAGAGCGCTTCGTCCAGGTGCGGACTGATTTCCTGCCATCGCTCAGGGTTCAAGGCTCCCCCAGCCACTCAAGTTCCCACCGCCAATACAGCCATCTCGACCACCGCACCATTTGTGGCTCTGAACAGCGGGATCAAACCTCCAGCTCCTCTGCAATACTGCGATGAAGATAGATGCGTGCTTTTTCCCACTGCCGTTGCACGGTTCGCTCGGAGACGTCTCTCATCGTCGCGATTTCCTGGAACGAAAAGCCGCAAAAGAACTTCAAGTCCACCACTTCCGCGAGTGCTGGCTCCGCCTTCGCGAGTTCGTCCAGCGCACCGCTGATCCGCTCGAGCTTCTCCCCGTCCACGGCATTTTCCACTTCGGCTCCGAGCGTCGTAATCTCGAATTGACCACCCCGCTTCTGAGCCTGCCTGCTGCGAGCGTGATCGATGATTAAGCCCCGCATCACGCGGGCGGCATAACCCATGAATCGGTTGCGATCGGGGAACGAAGTTCCATCCTGGCCGGCGATCTCGATATAAGCCTTGTGAAGGAGAGTCGTTGCGCTCAGGGTCATCGGCGCGCCGTGCCGCGCCAATTCGTGCTTCGCCAGCCGGCGCAATTCCGAGTAGAGGGCGCTAAACAGCGCGTCTGCGGCTGATTTGCTCCCGCGTTCGGCCGCTTCTAGTAATGCAACTAGGCTGGGCGCACACCCCAAGGCAGTCCTCTTCGTGAGCCAATTTCGAGGGACGAGTCGCGAAAGGTTCTCGCATTCTAGCGCAAAATCCACGGCATCAAAGCGATTCGTTTTTCCTTAGGTCCATTGGTTCCCGACGTTCCACTGTCTTCCACGATCTGCTCGGTATTTGTGAATGGTGCCGCGTCGGTTCCCGCCTATGCTTTGTTGTGGAGATAGCAATTTTATGAATGGGCGACCATCCGACCAGAACCCCGCACGAGAGTAATAAAAGCCGCCGCATTGGTAGAATGTTAGCCACGATTACCATCCCATTTGGCTCATCCGCTGAAGGATAATCGCGCTGTAGTTATTCATGCGCTCGGGTCGTCGTTTCAGGGGAGCCGGCAGAATTGCAGCGAGCCGTGCCGCCTCTTGCCGGCCGATATTCCGGACTGC
>Ga0153922_1000825_pt1 | contig 11837 bp, 9 predicted proteins | sample TSNJ006MetaG_FD_104723 | JGI IMG/M metagenome (GOLD analysis project Ga0153922, IMG submission 104723) | Attine ant fungus gardens microbial communities from New Jersey, USA - TSNJ006 MetaG | ecosystem: Host-associated > Fungi > Mycelium > Unclassified | place: USA: New Jersey, Brendon T. Byrne...
CCGCTGAACTGCGTATACTTATTTCTTTTTTCTTTTTAGGCATAGTGTTCCTCCTGTTCTGGCTTACAACTATTCTTCATTCCCATAACTAGGACCATCTTCTGCAACCATAGAAAGTGATGGTTTATAAGAACAAGCCGATTTTCCTGTTAATGCACGGAATTCTTCATCAAATTCTTTCATGCGGTTATCTTGATTGAAGAAATGGAATCCCCATATACAATATTCATTGATACCATGCCCAGACGGGATAGCATATTCCTGCTGGCGACAATCCGATACGTTTTTCCATTGCTCAGAAATCCATTGATAGACATAAAGTAAATCATCTTCACAAAACAGATATTTCTCATCGGCTCTTAATGCGCCTGTTTCAAGCAAGGTCTCATATGCATTTTTGTGTTGAATTGTCCATAAAAGCATTCTATCTCCATTTGGTAGCATTTCTCGTGGCACTTCACGATTGCCTTCTTTTCGAACTTGGCGGAAATTCCGACAGGTTGAATCTTCATTAAGTTCTTCCTCTTCATAAATGTGCTTAATATGTTCCACCACATTAGCGCAGGAGATCTGAAACAACTTAGCCATTTGTTGCTGTGTAAGGCAAACCGTTTCGTTTTGAACTTTCACTTCAATACTTGTCAAACCATCATCAGTCTGATAAATTATAATTTCTCCATGTTTGTCCACCGACTTAACCTCCTTCGCTAAAATTCAAAGTAAAATTTCTTCTATATATTTAAATACCGCTGACTTATACAGTTCCACCTACTCCTTTAAATTTTTCAACAAAAGCAGATATTTTTTGAAAAACGCTCTGTTTTTTTGTTAAATATTTAGGATTAAGCGGACTCATCTTGGGGAGAATTTCGTTTAACTCCGTTCCGTTTTCGCTTGCATATTCTCTTTTTAGAGAAGCAAGGATATACCTCTTGGCCGCATCTACATTAAGCTCTTCTTCGCTTATCAATTCTTCTGCTTCTCTTTTTTGCTCCTTCTGTGCGAACAAGAAGAACGAATCGATAATACTTGCTTTGTCTTGAATCTGGTCTAAATCAGTTTGATTAATAAAGTCGACAATCAAGCTTTCTTTTGCACGATTTCCTGTGTTAGAACGAATGATACGACGCATTTCATCAACCAGAGTTGCTTTATCTTTTAATTTTTTATTTTTTTCAAAAATCAATTCAAGGATATAATCTAGGTTTATTTCCTGTGATTTTAAAAGGTCAACTTCAAATACAACATCATCCCAATCAACAGACGACTTTTCTTTATCATTTCCTGCTTTTTCCCGGCGAAGCCAATCACGAATATCATTATATGTAGAACGATAATCTTGAATTGCTCTTTCTTCCGGAATTTGGATTCCTTGCATAACTACTATATCTTCATCACTTACATAATGAGTTTCTTTGAATTTTTCCAAGGCTTTCGGATCGTTTATATCAACTGATTGCAAGGCTTTCAAGTTAGTGAATTCATCATAGTTTTGTAATATATTTTCAACCTTCAAGTATTCACCAAATAGTTTGGCAAACTCTTTTTTATCTTTTTCAGTAGCAATATCATCCACATTAGGAAAACGTGAATTAAGCTCTTCAACTACATCTACATAACCACGGCGTGCCTCCCCGGTAGAAATATCGGTGAAGCCCTCCATATACTCTTTATAACTTTTTTCAAGCACTACATTCTTCGTGTTTTTATCCCCAAAAAGAGTAATCGCATCAATTGTTGCTTGTTCCAGGTTTCTAAAAGTAATAATATTACCAAATGTTTTTGTGGAATCATAAATACGATTAGTCCTTGAAAACGCCTGCATCAAACCATGATAGCGAAGATTTTTGTCGACAAATAGCGTGTTAAGTGTTGGTGCATCAAACCCGGTTAAAAACATTCCAACAACAATTAAAAGGTCAATCTCCTGCTTTTTTACTCTATTCGCAAGATCACGATAATAATTTTGAAATTCCTTACTATCCACACCAAAGTTAGTTGAAAACATTTTATTATAATCTTTTATAGCTAAAGACAAAAACTCTTTTGCGCTACTATCCATTGCAGTTGGCTCAAAAGTTTCATCAAGAATTTCACCAATGGCACTTTGTTCTTCATTGGCGGCAAAAGAAAAGATAGTTGCTATTTTTAGAGATTTCTCGCTGCTTTTTTGCAGGCTTTTTAATGATTCGTAGTATAACTTTGCTGCATCAACACTGCTCACAGCGAACATTGCATTAAATCCCTTTGCACCAATATGCGAACGATGGGTTTTCACTCTAAAATTATTAAGAATATACTGGGACACTTCCTTTATTCTCTCAGGATGCAATAAAGCTCCTTTCGTTTCAGCTGCTGTCAGTTTTTTCTCGTCTTGTTCCATTTCTATAGCTTTAAACATTGGGCGAACGTCATTATAGTCAACTTTAAACTTAAGAACCTTCTCATCTCTAATTGCATCAGTGATCACATAAGAATGCAACTCGCGCCCAAATACTGAAGCAGTAGTTTCAGCTCCTAAAGCGTTTTCAGGGAATATTGGTGTACCGGTAAATCCAAATTGATAGTACTGTTTGAACTTCTTATTAATGTTTTTTTGTGCTTCGCCAAATTGTGAACGATGTGCTTCATCAAAAATAAAAACTACTTGCTTGTTGTAAATTGGTAAATCCGTTTCGCCTTTTATGAGATTATTTAGCTTTTGTATGGTAGTTACAATAATTTTATTATCATCTTTTTCAATGTTTCGTTTAAGCCCAGCTGTATTTTCTGAACCATTAACACTATCTGGTGAAAACCGTTGATACTCTTTCATTGTTTGATAATCTAAATCCTTTCTATCTACTACAAAAAACACTTTATCTATAAAATCCAGTTCTGTCGCCAATCGAGCAGCTTTAAAGCTCGTCAGCGTTTTACCTGAACCAGTTGTATGCCAAATATATCCGCCACCTTCAGTGGTTCTCCACTGTTTTATCAGGTGTGAGCTTTTGATTTTCCACAAAATTCTCTCTGTTGCAGCTATTTGATACGGGCGCATAATTAGCAAATTATCACTCGAATCAAACACCGAATAATGTAGTAGCACCTTTAAAAGCGTATTTTTTTGAAAAAATGTTGCAGTAAAATCTTTTAAATCTTTAATGAGTGTATTGTCTGCTTTTGCCCAGTTCATAGTAAAATCAAAACTATTTTTATCTCGCTTAGTCGTGTTAGCAAAATAACGGCTATCCGTACCATTAGAAATTACGCAAATTTGCAAATACTTAAACAGAGAGTTATCCGAATTAAAGCTCTCCTTACTATACCTATTGACCTGATTAAAGGCTTCTCGAATGGCAACTCCACGTTTCTTTAGTTCTACCTGAACCAAAGGCAAGCCGTTAACTAAAATAGTGACATCATATCTATTAGCTTGAGTTCCTGTTTGCTCAAACTGCGAAATTACCTGCACTTTGTTTTTTGCTACATTTTCTTTATCTACCAGATAAATATTTTTTATATGTCCATCATCAAATACAAAGTCATAAATATAGTCATTATGGATTTTGCGTGTTTTATCAATATGGTTGTCACTTGGTTTATCTAAATATTCCTCACAGAGCCTTGCCCATTCTGCATCACTAAACTGTACATCATTAAGTATTTGAAGCTGCTCTCGTACATTATCAAGCATTGCCGTAGGTGTCGTTAATTTCGGTAAATACTCATAGCCTTGATTGATTAGGTCTTGTATAAACTCTCTCTCAAGGGCTGCTTCGGTTTGATAAACCGCAGCAGCCTCATGTACAACTGAGTATTTTGTGTATTTATCTAAAACTATAAAATTGTTTGATTCTGCAATGGTGTTATAGTCACACATTTTTATACCTCCTTCCAAAATTTAGAGTTATCAATCAGATGATTAAATAATAGTTTAACAATTTGCTTCTCAGGTTCTGTTGGCTCTCTAATCTCCTCGTTTAACAGAGTACGATGACTATAAAAATTCATAATACGACTTGCATATAATTCTTTATCGCCTGGTAAAAGCTCAGACCAATTTTTATACCCAAGGAAATTAGCTGCTTTCTCATATAAATTACGCAATAGCGTAAAATGATATTTTTCGATTTTATTGTCGTCAATAGCTTGTCTTATTGCACTTATTAGATAATGATGATAGGAAAAATTTTTGTTTGAGTCCCCAAACCTAATATCTAAATCATAACTACCATCTTCATTTTTAGCAAACATATAACCATTTTTTGTTCCAAGCTCATTGTATAGTACATTATAAAACAATGGGTTATGTGTTGTAATAACAAATCTAAGTCCGTTTTGATGATCGCTTCTTTTAATCAGACGAGCCAAGTCAACAGCCATCTGAATGAGGTGGTTGTCATCCAGTGAAGTCACCGGATCATCGATAAATACATACTCTAGCTGGTTAAGCTTATCAGTTTCACGCTCACCTGGTTCAAGGATGTTAAGTACATCTATTACTTGCTCCAACAAACTGTAAAAAACGCTCCAAATAAAGTTGCTTTCTTCACCTTTAGATATCTTAATATTCTGTGTAGGCTCCTCATTTCCTCGTGCAAAAGAAAATGCAACCTCAGAAAAATTATGATTAAACTTCGGTGATAATGTTAGATTCGTGTAATTTTGAAAATGGCTAATAACACTTGATTCCTGTCCTTGCTCGATAAAAACCCATTCAGTAAAAGAGTTTGGGTGTATTTTAAGTTTTAAATCAACATCATTGTCTAAATCGTTGTCCCAATAAAACAGATCTTCCGTAAAGGCATTATAGTAAAGAATTTTCTTACTGGCTAAACTAGTTTCTTCTACCTCATCGCTTTTAGGATCGACTAAAGATTTAAACTCTCTTGAAAGTCTTGTTTTCCCTGTCCCATTAAAGGCATAAATCAATTGAACTTTTTTGTTATTGCTTTTTAATTCCTGCGCAATTTCATTTAAACTTTTCCCCATACTACACCTCGTTCTCTGCCTTTGGGAAAGTCAGCAGCTTATCTCGATAGTATTCATATTGCTGTTGTCTTGCTTTGATTTCAGCAGGCAAGCCACTTGAAATGTCGTTGCAAAGAGTGTCAAAACGGTCGAGAATGTCGACAATGCGTTGTTGCTCGGCCAGTGATTTAACTGAGTTCTCTGGGTATGGAATGGGGATATCAATACCCAATACTAATGATGAGTTTAAGTCGCCTCTTGCTCCTTGCTTTTTTGAAAGTAACTCTTCATATTGACTACAAACACAATAGAAAATATATTTATATAAAGCCTTTGAACTATCAATTTCCAAATTTAAACAGTGCTGATTGGTGGTTGTAGGTATTTTATTAATTGCACATCGTCCTGCTGTTGCTCCTGAAATAGCTATAATAACACAATTGGAGGGAATCCACTTAGCAGATGTTTTTGCAACTGCTTCTTCTGTTATAAAGCTATCTATTTCATATATCTCATTAAACCTCACGTCTTGTGTGCGCAACCAAGGGACATCTCCGTTAACATAATATGAACTGTTTCCTTTTGTGGGGGTTCCTCCAGAACAGCTTTTCTTTACTACTGTTTTTAATGGGAACATAGGACTGTTGTTACCCTGTAGCAACAAACTCTCCCTATAGTACTCATACTGTTTTTTTCTCGCTGCAAGCTCCGCTGCAAGCTCCGCTGCAAGCTCCGTGAAATTGTCCAAAATACGGACAATTTCACGTTGGATTTCTATATGTGGAATTGGAATTGTTACCTTTGCCATTTTATCTTTTGATACATTAAATCTTGTAACACCACTTGCTGTTTTTCCGATTTGATATCGTAGACTTTGAGAACGAAATAGGTGTTTTGCAAAATCAGGCTCAATTATATTACTATCATCAAATCGAAAGAAAAAACAAAAACTGTTAAGGTAAAGTGGCTTTTCTGGTTTTTTGGTTACAATGGATGAAAATCCACATTCATCTGGTGTTTCTGATGAACCTGTAAATACAACATCTCCATATTCTAAAGTCCGTTGATTTTCACCTTCTGCAATTTTTACAGTGTCATCAGGATTAATATTCAATGCTGGATTTGAATATACATTTTTATAAGTAATAAACGTTGCATTTCCATCTGTGAAATCGCCCTTGGATTTCCCGGTTAACCCACCATGAAACTTTCCTAATTCACCTAAAGCTTCATACTTCACCCCATTAGGGCATAACTCATTTATCAGCTTATCTACTTTACTCATTTATTCCACCTCGATTTCTGCAATAATTTTATCTATTTCAGCACGAAGTGTATCTATTTTTGATACTGTTGTTTTTATTTGGACATTCAACACATTGATATCAATAACTTCTCTTATATCTTTTGCCTCTACATAAGAGCTTACAGAAAGATTGTAGTTTTCTTCTGCAATCTTATCGTTATTAATAGATTTTGACACATGGTCAATATCTTCTTTGCGGTCAAACAGTTCCAATATTTTTTCAATATGGTCTTCTGTTAAGACGTTGTTGTTGGTTTCTTTTTTATAAAACTCCTCACCGCTTGCATCTATAAATTGAGTTTTAGTGTCACTTTTATGTTTTGAAAGCACTAATATATTAACAGCGATAGAGGTGCCATAAAAAAGGTTTGGTGCGAGAGAAATAACCGTTTCTACAAAGTTATTATCAATCAAATATTTTCTGATTTTTTGTTCTGCACCACCACGGTAAAAGATACCTGGGAAACAAACGATAGCTATACGCCCTTTGCTGGAAAGATAGCTAAGGCAGTGCAGCACAAAGGCAAAGTCCGCTTTAGATTTTGGCGCAAGAACTCCTGCCGGAGCAAAACGCTCGTCATTAATAAGGGTTGGGTCATCACTGCCAATCCAATTTATTGAATAGGGAGGATTTGATACAATAGCATCAAAAGGCTTGTCATCTCCAAAACGTGGGTCTAAAAGAGTATTACCCAGTGCAATATTGAATTTGTCATAGTTTACATTGTGCAAAAACATATTCATACGAGCAAGGTTATAAGTTGTATGGTTGATTTCCTGACCATAAAAACCGTCTTCAATGATATGAGCATCAAATTGTTTTTTCGCTTGTAACAGAAGCGAACCGGAACCGGCTGCTGGGTCATAAATCTTATTAATTGTCGTTTGCTTGTGGATTGCTAACCGAGCGATGAGTTTAGAAACGCTCTGAGGTGTGAAAAATTCTCCTCCCGATTTGCCTGCATTGGCAGCATAATTAGAGATTAAATACTCGTAGGCATCGCCAAAGAGGTCTATCTGGTTATCTTCAAACTTGCCAAAATCCAGTTCTGCAACACCTTTGATGACAGCGGCTAAACGACTGTTTTTATCCTTAACAGTATTTCCTAAGCGGTTGCTTGTGGTATCAAAATCGGCAAATAGCCCTTTAATATCCAGTTCAGAGGGATAGCCGTTGGCTGAACTTTCAATCGCTGAAAATATATCCGCTAAATCTGTATTCAAGCTTTCATTTGTATTCGCATTTTTGGCAATGTTGGCAAACAATTGACTAGGGTAAATAAAATATCCCTTGGTCTTGATTGCATCCTCTTTGATTTCTTTAGTTATGATATTATCGTCAAGTTCTGTATACTTGACGCTTTCGTCTCCACCTTCAATATAATTAGAAAAGTTTTCACTAATAAAACGATAAAAAAGTGTTCCTAAAACATATTGTTTAAAATCCCATCCATCCACAGAACCACGAACGTCGTTCGCTATTTTCCATATTTTAGATTGTAATTCAGCTCTTTGTGCTGCACTTGACATTTCTATTCCTCCAATTATTTATACTGAACATTTTTTCACTGATAAAGTGTAATCTTGCTCATTTATTTAATTTTATCAATTCAATTGCCCCAAATAAGGACTTATTCTTGTGAAGTGGTTTCATCTAATGTCTCAGACTTCACTATTTCCATAATATCTTCAATATTACAATCTAATGCAGAACAGATTTTCAAAATGACATCTGTGGTTACGTTTTCACCCTTACCCAATTTGGCTAGAGATGATGAACTCACTCCTGCAACCTTACGTAAATCTGATTTTTTCATATCTTTATCAATTAATAATTTCCAAAGCCTGTTATAGCTCATCTTCATAGTTTTTACTCCTCTTTATTCCAAGATCTGCCATATAGTTCGCAATTCTCATTTGACAGCCTTAAGACACAATTGTCTTCAAGTATTTTTTGTGTTTCTAGTCTGCAATCCCCTTGCTTATCATACGCAATGAATATTTGTTTTTGACTGCTATTATAAATCTTCATTATTCCATCTTCTACACCTTTTTCGAGATTCTTAAATAGAAGTGAATCGTGAGCAATAGCGGGAAGTGCAGTTAAAGACAGTATTGCTAAATCATACACTATCATTCCCTTATAATTGGAACCTGTACCTGTATCATCTGGTGTTTCGAATTTATAGCTATCATGTTTATTGAAATGTATATACGGTGGCTTTCTTGTTGTACTAAATAATGAATCATTAAATTCTTTCATTTTTTCATTTAACTCAGTCTCAATCTCTCTAAGAATATCAGATATGCTTCGTTTAAGAACCTCTTCTGCCTTTGATTTAGAATCTTGCAATTCCTTTAATTTTAAGTATGCTTGATTCTGGGTTCTTAAAACATTAATATCGCCCTTAAGTTCCGAATGTCTATCTAAAAATTCTTTTGAAACATTACCTACAAACCCTAGTTCTCTAATTTGATTCTTAGTTACTTGAAGCTGCTCTTGAAGTACTAATATCTCGTTCTCAATTGAAGTTTTTTCATCAGCAAACTGTTCGTCAAGTATTTTTGCCAACTTTTGATGATATTGTTCAACTTCGTATAATTTACGTAGATTAACTTGTGGAAATAGCTCTTGCAAAGCCGACATGTCCGCTTCCGTAGGATAAAGACCATATTCAAGACTCATATCTACAAGCCGCAACTTCATTTCTTTATTCTGAATCATTGTCTCTATATTAAGTTTTGTCGTAACTAATGAGGCTTTTAGTTTGTTTTTTTCAATATTCTCATCTGAATGACCCTTTTCAGCTACTTCTGTAAGATTTTCTAACCGTGATTCCAAAATGCGAATTTTATCTAAGTTTTCCTCATATTTTTTGTTACCACCTACAAGATCTGAAATAAAGTGATATTTCCTTGCAGTTTTATAAGCATCAAGTTTGCTTTTATGCTCTGTTACGCTACTTTTGAATTCCTCAATATCCTTATACTTATCAAATAAGGTCAAAATTGAAGCTATTGATTTTTCCATATTTTGACCAGGGATACCCTGCAAAGGATTTAGTTCATCTGTATTCTTTTTACCATATATTCTAAAAAAGCTACTCAATAGTGTTCTAAATGAAACTCCTATAAAATCCATGTTGTATTGAATTTTCAACCAATTAACAAACTCACCTTTTGTATAATACTTACCCGTGTTTTGATACTTTTCATCACAAATAGAAATAGTATCACCATCGCCGGTATTTCTTGAAAAATGGTATTTAACTCCATCAAATTTAAACGCAAAGAACAAAGTGTGATGTCCTTCCTTCTTCACTCCATCGCTTTTAATATAGGTATCCCCGCCAAATACAAAATCAATTGCAAGTAATGCTGATGTTTTTCCTATAGACATAGCACCATCATCTTTACCGAGTATTACGTTTAAGCCTTCTTCAAAAATTATTGGGAGACGAACTTGCCCTTTAACCTTAAAAGCTGGTGAGCTAATTTCTATAAGCATGAAAACACCTCTCCTTCGTCTGTAATATCCACCGCTTGAAGTGCATACAAACAATCCATCACCGATAAAAAGTCTGTAGCATCTTTCAAAACAGGCCTTACTCTATTATAAAGCTCATATACCGAAATTGGCTGCTCTTTAATTTCATTTAACACAACTGGAATCAGTGTTAATGTACTATTTTTGTATGAATATAATTTATTTGGTAATTGCATCAAACACCTCACAGCTCTGAATAAAATATGAAGTTACAATTTGACAATAAGCTATTTCTTGTAAGCTAACACGATGAATTTTATCTGATATTGTATTAAATATCTCCATATTTGATTTCTTTGACTTCTTTAATTTTCTATAAATTGCCTTCATTTGATCTTGAATTTCTTCGTAGTCAATATCACCACTTTTATCCATATTAATCATAATGTTTCGAATACGTATAAAGTACGTGGAAACGAAAAAATTAACCTGTGCGTATAGCGTAAAATTATCATCCGGATCTAATTTCTTCTTGATTTCCTTTGGATCCATGGACGCTTCAACCAGTTCGATTTGCTTCAGATTTTTAACCTTATGTAAAACACCGATAATGCCTTTTTCTAAATTTATGTCATCAATTAAGGTTTTACTGTAATTATTCCCATCTAACAATTTCTTTACTTGGATTAATTGTTTAATAACTTTTTTATCACCATCAAGAATATATGTTCCATAACAGTTTGGGCAAAGCGCCAGAAGATTTGAAATCTCTGGTGCTTTTGTTTTATCTATCAAGCTAACTTCATACAAATCTATCGTTTTGCCATCCTTTGTCTTTGTTAGAGAATGTCCGCAACCCGGAAACGGACAACTGTGGTTAACCTCATTTAAAAGATATTGACCATACTTAGATTTCAAATCTACAGCAATTTGATGCTGTTTTTGTTGTGCTAAAGCACTCTTTTTCACGAGGCCTGCTTCTTTACGAATGATTTCAACAAACAACTCTGCTAGTTTATCTGCGACATCAGTTTCATTTATCGTTGCATCATACATTGAAAAATCATCTGCTAGTAGTTTTCTTGTATCAGAAGGTCTGCTATTTATGCTTTCTATAAAATTCTCTGTAGATAACCTATAGACAATTTTCTGTGCAAATTTTTGAGGTATGGTTCTTTTAGCATAACTTCTCAAAGAATCATCCTTTGTTTTATTCGTTGCTGGATCTTGTGGAGTACCCCACTCATCTTCAGGCACATCTGTAATCATGGAAAACAAATCACGAAAGAAAACAGGCACATCATGCCCATCGGATATTCTGCTTTTTAGTATTGAAAAAAACTCTTTAAATTCCATGGTGCATTTCCTCCTATGTATTTGTACCAAGATGTACCATGTTGTATCAAACTATCCCCAAATTAGAAATCGCATTTTATATAATTAAAGTGACATTTGAAACAACTTTACTTGAGATCAATAATTTAATATTAATTATACTCAAAAGTTGTCCATTTGTCAAATTGGATGTTCGAGTTGAGGACATTCATTCCTCCCAAAAGACAATTAGTTTTTAAAAAGGACACTAATAACGAATATCTTTTTGCAACATCATCGCCTAACAGCCATGTACAGGCATTTTCCAAGTGTTAGGCGATGCACAACTAAATATATACGCATCCAGCCACTTGGAAGTGCTGGTGCCAGTTTGAGATGGAGTTTACTCCTGACTACGGCACCAGTCTGCCTTGTGGCTATTTTCTTGTGTCAAATGGATTCTCCATCTCGGTTTAGGCCGAAGGAGGGCCAATGATTATGACAAACTATGAAAAATCCAAGCAAATCAATGACAACATTGCTATAAAACAGCACTTTGTTTCTATTAATGGTGAGCAAATTCCTGTATCAGAAGAGGTCTATCGTGCCTATAAACAGCCCTTATGGGTAGAACACAAACGCAAAGAACGTGCAAAGCGATGTCAAATCAGCAATGGCAAAGGCGGTCTCAAGCGCTGCGAAAATGATTGCAGTTTATGCCCACACAATCGAAACGGCAGTGTCCTATCACTCGACTGTTTCAAAGAAGATGGCTAC
>Ga0153922_1000826_pt1 | contig 11833 bp, 8 predicted proteins | sample TSNJ006MetaG_FD_104723 | JGI IMG/M metagenome (GOLD analysis project Ga0153922, IMG submission 104723) | Attine ant fungus gardens microbial communities from New Jersey, USA - TSNJ006 MetaG | ecosystem: Host-associated > Fungi > Mycelium > Unclassified | place: USA: New Jersey, Brendon T. Byrne...
AGATAATCAAATGATATTCAATTTTACTATTTTAGTGAAAAAAACTGAAACTTAAAAAGCTTATTCTGTCAAGAAAAGCGAAATATAGTAATAAAAACCTTTATTTAACAACGTTTTAACCGGTATTTTTCTGATACAATAGTCGAGGATTTATGAAAAAAATGATGAAAACCGAAAGGCGTGTAGAATTTGATTAAGTCAGTTGTTTTTGACGTTGATGATACGATGTACGATCAACAACAGCCATTTAGAAATGCGGTAAAAAAAGTAGTGCCGCTTGTTTCAGATATAGATATGGGACCATTATATCTCCGGTTCCGTCATCACAGTGATGAAAATTTCCCTAAAGTGATGGCAGGAAAATGGACCTTGGAGTATATGCGTGCACATCGAATCAGCCAATCACTAAAAGACTTAGATTATCCACATATTACTGAAGAAGAAGGTCTTTATTTCCAACAAGTTTATGAAGAAGAATTAGATAATATCTGTCTTCATGAGGAAGTAAAGAAAACATTGGACTTCTTGACTGAAATGAATATCCCTCTCGGAATCATTACCAATGGTCCCACCGATCATCAAACCAAAAAATTGAATCAACTTCAATTAGCAAACTGGATTCCTTCACAGCATATGATCGTTTCGCAAGCAACAGGATTTCAGAAACCAGAAAAAGAGATTTTTCAACTTGCTGAAGAACGTTTCAATCTAACTGCAGAAGAAACTCTATATGTAGGCGATAACTACGACAATGACGTATTAGGTGCTAAAAGAGCTGGTTGGCAAGCGCTTTGGTTTAACCATCGTGAACGAAAAGTTGATGGTCCATTGAACTGTGATATCGAAATCACCTCATTTGATCAATTATTAGAAACGATGAAAGTAATTTTCAGCTAAAGCATCCATGCACAGCTCCTAGCAAAACAAATAACTAAAAAACTCTCGAAACATAATCTTGTTTCGAGAGTTTTTTATTATTGAGTCTTAAGATTTAATTATTTTTTGTTTCAAAATTTTTTAGTCTTCCAGGTCTCCGACACTCAGAATCATCCGGATATCATCTTCCGTTAATTTGGTTAATTGGTCTTCATTTCCTTGGATGACTTTTTGGAATAACTCTCTTTTTTCTTGTTGTAACGAATCCATCCGCTCTTCAATCGTTCCTTCTGCAATCATGCGCCAAACTTCGACCACATTTTTTTGTCCGATACGGTGCGCACGTCCTGCCGCTTGTTCTTCAATGGCTGGGTTCCACCATAAATCATACAGAATTACCGTGTCTGCTCCCGTTAAGTTGAGTCCGGTTCCGCCAGCTTTCAATGAAATCAAAAAGACATCTCGTTCTCCTTCATTGAATGCATCTACCATCGTTAAACGATCTTGCGGTTTGGTGCTTCCTCTTAAGTAAAAAGTAGAAATTCCTAATTCTGCTAGTTCTTCTTGTAAGATGGTCAACATACCTGTAAATTGAGAAAACAACAGAACCCGCCGATTGTTTTCTTTGGCTGCGACCAGTAGATCTTTGACTTGTTCTAGCTTTCCTGAGCCACCTTCATAATCCTCCAAGAATAATCTTGGATCACAGCAAATTTGGCGTAATCGTGTCAAACCAGCTAGAATACCGATGCGATTCTTTTTAAAAGCTTCTGAGTCCATAGTAGAAATCTCTTCTCGCATCTGACGTAAATAAGCCAAGTACACGGTTTTTTGCTCTTCTGTCAATGCAGAATAAAGATTCATCTCGGTTTTTTCTGGCAGGTCGCTTAACACGGTTTGCTTATCCCTTCGTAACACAAACGGACGAATCATTCGGGCAATTTCTTCAGGTGTCAGCTCTCTAAAGCGGGTCTTATTCGGGAAAAATCCCGGCATAATCGTTGCAAAGAGCGACCATAGTTCTTCCAGATTATTCTCAATTGGCGTCCCACTTAAGGCAAAACGTTGCGGTACACTTAATTCTCGTAGCGCTTGAGCTGTTTTGGTACTACTATTTTTAACCATCTGAGCCTCATCAAGGATCAAATAATTAATCGCATGTTTTTGATAATCTGCTAAATCTTGTCTTAAACTAGCATAAGAAGTGACTCTGATATCTGCCTTACGAGCTAATAATTCTTCTCGTTCCTTTTTATTCCCGTTGATTACTTGGATGCTCAAAGAAGGAGCAAATTTTTTCACTTCTGCTTGCCAGTTATAGATCAAACTAGCAGGAGCGACGATCAAAGCAGAGAGTTCGCCTTTTTCTTCTTTTTCTGAAAGCAAATAGGCAATTGTCTGAAGGGTTTTTCCTAGACCCATTTCATCTGCTAAAATTCCGCCAAACTGGTAATTTCCCAGCATTTTCAACCATCGAAATCCTTGTTTTTGGTAATCACGCAATTCAGCTTGTAGACCTGCTGGCAAGGATACTTGATATTGTTCAGGTTGTATTAGATCTTGGATCATTTTTTGATAGGAGTCACCAAAAGTTGCTGAACTTCCTGCTAACTTATCTTGAATGATCAATCCTTGGTTTTTAGGCACATGGATCGTTCCAGATTCTGAACGGATCGATTCACGGAATTGTTGCAAGATTTGACTTGTTTGCTGAAACTCTTCGGAATCAAAGGACAGTACTTGCCCATTTTCTAACGTATAGAAAGCATCATTTCGCAACAAACTTTGTAAGACCTGATTGATTTCTTGTTCTTCAATCCCAGTCACATCAAAACGAATATCTAACCATGAACTGGTCTCTTCCACTTCGATCTTCGGTTGATGTCGATGTGCATCTAAATACAATTCCCGAAGTTTTTTCCCAAGGCGGACCTCACCAAACTGACGAAAAACGGCTAACTCCGTACGGAAAAAAGTATACAACTCTTCTCCTGTTGGCAATAAACGTTCATAGCCTGTATCATTTCGTTGGTAGCGATACATTTTGAACAAGTCTAATACGCGTTGTTCTTGGGCTTTGTCTCTTAATACTTCAGAAGCATTTTCAGCAATAACTTCATGTTTTTTATCTGTTGAAAAAACGACTTCATCATAGACAAAATCAACACGAGCCTGGATCTTGCCTTTCGATTTTCTAAAGAAGAAAATAAATTCCACTGGCACGTCAGCAACTTCTGCTTTCACTTCATCCGCTATGCTCACTTGACCAATTTCAGATAGCAATGGAATGATTTCTTTGAATAATGAGGATAGTTCTTGCTTAAGAAACAATACTTCTGGTTTCTCAAATCTTCTCATAAGCTGTTTCCAAGTTAAATAGACTGCTTGTTGACGTTTTGTTAATGAATAAAAAGTTCCTTGGATCATTCCCCATTGATAATGAGTAAAGAACAACTCAAAGTCATTCAGTGCGCTTAATTGATAGGCCTCTTCTTTTTTTGTTACTTCAAATTCTAAGGAAGGCTCATTATCAGAAAATCGAACCCCTTGATAATTCACTTCTCCGATCTTCATTTGGAGTTTTGTTGTTTGGTTCATCTGTTCTAACAATGTTTTTGCTTGTTCGATCGGTAATAACAAATAACGTTTATCTAATTTCCCTTTGACTTGTAGTCCGTTTGCACCTAAAAGAAGTTGCGTTTGGGCACACTCAGCTAACGTTTTTAAGATTACTTGATCTTCTCCTTGAAAAGCTCGTTGATCTAGATGGAACTGGTATTGTTTATTCACAGTGTAGCGTTCATTTTCCATATAGGAATGTAAAAAATCAAAAATGTTTTTAACGATATACGTTTTCTTTGGCTGATCTAAATAGCCAATCCGCAAATAAACGGCTAAAATAGCTAATTCCGGATGATAATGATTGGTCTCAATCGTTTCTACTTGATATTCCACAATCAATGGTTGCGTCCGTGATGAATTTTTTTTGACAGTTAGTCTTGAAAAACCTTTCGTTAAAATTTCACCTTCGCTACTTTTTTTGACTGGTTCTAACGCAGGTTGATCTGCCTTGATTATTCGTGAAAGATTCTTAGAGCGCAAGTACAGTTCGACTGCCACTGTATGCTTACAATAATGATGTTCTTCCCAATAAGGGCATTGGCAGAAATCGACTTCTTTGGCTGTCCCATCTAAATCGACCATATACAATTCACTGCCTAAGACTTCCGCATGCCAAACTTTTTCTTCTTGGTCAGGGACAACCGATAATACCCGTCCTTCTTGCAGATATTGACGTCCTCTTGCAATGACTTTTTCTGGAATGCTCCATTTCATCAGTTAATCCCCCTCTTATCCAAGATGATAGCGTACTTTACTTTGTCCGCTACCTTCTGTTTCGATTCTGATTTGTTGTACTACTCGTTCTTTTAATTCTCTCACATGGCTGATGATCCCGATCATACGACCTTCACTTTCAATTGTTTCTAATGCTTCAATCGCCATTTCAAGTGCTTCTTCATCTAACGATCCAAATCCTTCATCAATGAATAACGCTTCGATCAACACACCACCGGCTTGTGTCTGGATCACTTCAGCTAAAGCCAACGCTAAGGATAAAGCTGCAATAAAACTTTCGCCACCAGATAGCGTATGAGCCCCACGTGTCAGACCTGCTTCATCATCATAGATATTGATCTCCAACCCAGTTTTCCCACGGTAACTTCCCACTTCATCTGCAAGCTCAAATTGGTAACGATTTTTCGTCAGACGTTGCAATCGCACATTTGCCACTTGTAGTACTTCTTGTAAATACACTTGTAGTACGTATCTTTCCAAACTGGTTTTTCTAGGGTTTTCCCCATTCATCGTTTGCGATAATTGTTGTAGTTGGATCAATTCATCTAATTGTTCTTGACTCGCTTGATAAATCGAAGAAAATTCTTCGATGATTTGCTGATTCTGCTGTTCTTGCTCTTGCAAGTGATAACAATGTTCCTGTTGTGTTTGAACCGCAGCTTTTAGCTCATCTAGTTGTTGCTCCAATTGTTCTAAATCAGGAAGTGTTTCAGCTAAAGCAACATGGTTCAACTGGCTTAAGCGGTCTTCAACGATTAATCGTTCTTTCTCATATTCGTTGACCAGTTGACTCTTCTCTTGGTATTCAACTGTTTGTTTAGCAAATGCCAATACCTCATCTGCTTCTTTAAAGTAAGCTTGCTCTTTTATTTTTGCTGAAATTTCCTCTTGGATACGCTGAATTTTATTTTCAATTTTTGCCTGTTGCTCATGAATATTAGCCATTTGCGCTTTTAACAAACTGATTTCTTGAGAAAAACGAAGTTCTTTTGTTTTTTCTTCTGCTAACCATTGGGCTTTCATCGCAACATTTTCTTCTAATTGGTTGACATCCTCAATCAAAGTCTGAGTATTTTGTCCTTCTAACTGTTTCGTCAAGGTAACAAGCTCCCCTTGTACTTGTTGGAGCTCTTCTTTGTTTTGGCTGATTTGTTCGGTGATCTTCTTTCGCTGATCTTCGATAAGACTTAAACGTTCAGTTAGTGTTTGAGTAGCGATTTTTGCCTGTGTGATGGCCTCTGCACGCGAATCCAAATCATGCTGGATTTTTTCTAAGGATACAAGAGGATCATCTGCTATGGCAAATTTAAACGATTGCTGGATCAAATGTTGTAATCGTTCTTTGCTTTTTTGGATCTCTACTTGTTTTTCTTCTCCAAAGTTTTTTAAGTCAGCTATTTTTTGTTCTATTTGTGCTTTTTCTGCTTCACTACGCCCTATTTCTTGATTGATTTGTTCAAGATTTGTTTCTGCCTCGGCTAAATTTGCTTCCAGTTGGACAAATTCTTCTTGATTAGGCAATACATGCTCATTTTGTTGTTTAGGATGCTCCGTTGACCCACAAACTGGACAAGGTTGCCCTGGTAATAATAGCAATTGCAACTTCGCAATTTGTTGGCTTGCCCATTGACTCTTTAAAAGATCAACTTGATTATTTTGTTTGCTTAACATTACTTGTTGAGCTTGGAGTTTTGTAATCAGTTCGGACAACTTGGTTTGATTCATCTTTAACTGTTCTGTATTCTGGTGATTTTCTGTAAGGATAGTTTGGTACTTTTCTTGCTCATGCCGAAGTTGTTCGTAACACAATTGATCACTGTGCAAGCGATCTTGGTCAAGCAGCAGTTCTGCTAGTCTTTGTTCTTCTTCTTTTAACTGGACTTGTTCTTGAAGAATTTTTTGTTCTTTTTCTTCTGCTTTTTTCTTAGCCTTTTGTAACTCTTCACTTTCATTTTGCTTTTTTTGCCATTCTTCCGCAATTGGGATCAATGACTTCATGACTTGTAATCGATTCGCTGCATGTTCCATTTCTTGTTGGGCATTTTTTCGTTCAGGTTCATCTTTACGCCACTGTGCATACGCTTGTTCTTGTTGCACGAATGTTTCAGAACAAGTCTGTTCTTTATCAATCAGTTCTGCTTGTTCTTTCTGGTATTCTTGACTTCGTGTCAACGTATCGACCAGTCGTTCAGCAAATTCATAATGAGTGATCCATTGTTTTATTTCATTGATTTCACTTTCTTGCTGGATCAATTTTGCATATTTTTGCTCTAATTTTTGCTTTTCTTCCTGACGTGTTTGCAATGTTTGCGAATGATAATAGGTATCTTCTAATTGCTTTTGTTGTTCTTGTAAATGAACCAGTTTATTTTTTTCTTGGAGAAGTCTTTCTTGTAATGTTGTTTGCTCTGCCTGCCAATAAGTGAATAACGCATCAAAACTTAAGGTTTCAGGAACCGTTCCTGTGTCCAAAGGGATAAACCGTTTTTGCAGCAAACTCAATTCTTGCTCAAGATGATCTAATTTTTTTTGATGTTCTTTGGCTTTTTCTTTCAATTGTTCATTAAGTTGTTGGAAAAATTGCGTACCAAACAAATTACGTAAGACAATTTCTTTCTCACTACTTGATGAAATTAAAAAATTACGAAATTCTCCTTGAGGTAGTAAAACGATCTGAGAAAACTGTTTCGCATCCAGATTCATTAATTCTTTGATTAATTGATCCACTTCACTACGTTTCGTGTATTGGCGCATTTCTTTGCCCGCTTCATCAAAGATCGTCAAAGAAACTTTTGCTGCTTGCTTTCGATTGCCTTCACCTTTACGTTTGGCCAAGAGTTGTTCTGGCTTACGTTCAATCTCATAATTCAGCCGCTGATGCTCAAATGAAAAAAAGACACACGTTTCTTCTTCAGGCGTAGCAAAAAGAGACCGCATTTCTTTACCAGTCCTGATTCTGCCAGAAGTTTCACCAAACAATGCATAAGTCATTCCATCAAAAAGAGTCGTTTTTCCTGCACCTGTTTTTCCAGTAATCAAAAATAGTGGTGCTTCGGTCAATTTCGCAAAATCAATTGTCTCGTCAATAAAAGGACCAAAATTTTTTAGTCGTAATTTCTTGGGTTTCATTACTGATCATTCCTGTCCGTGAGTTCTTGTAGCGTTTCTTTTAACCAGATTTCCTGCTTGTTCGTCAACTGTTCCTTGGTCATTTCTTTGAAAAAGCCTTGTGCGATCTTATGTGGATCCTTTGTCATCATCTTTTTTTGTTTTCCCTGTTTCAGTTCTACTCGACCGTTTGAACGTTCCACACCAAGTATCCGTGGATAGATTTTTCTTAATTGATTCATCATGTTAGGGATAATCGTTCGATCTTCCAAATAAATTTGGAGATAATTTTCACGATTGATCGTCTGATAAAAATCTGGATTCAACAGCTCTTTAAAACTTGCTGTTATTTCTTCAATATCATATAACGGGGTCAGTTCTCGAAAATTCAAAGAGACGTCCTCTTCTAAATCTACGATCCAAACACCTTTTTTTTGATTGATTTCTGACAATGAAAATTTTAAAGGCGACCCACTGTAACGGGCGTTTTTTTGATTCAATGCTGCTTGATTGTGGAGGTGTCCTAATGCGACATAATCAAATGGTTCAAGTAAATCTCCTGGAACAGCATCTAATCCGCCTACTTCAATTTTGGTTTCTGAATCTGATTTCATACTCCCGGTCACAAAAAAGTGACTCACTAACACTTGTTTTTTCGTTGAGTCAAACTGCGTTTTCATTTTCTCAATGACTTTTTCCATTGCTTGTTGAATGGTGCGTATCTGCTCATCTTCAAAATATATCCTCGCTGAGATTGGTTCAAAATAAGGCAAAAGGAAAAATTGCGTATCCTTGAATATGATTGGTTGAAAGGCTTCTGCCAATCTAGTTTGTAAATAATAATCGGACTGACTGAACCAAGGTGTTCCTGTCGAAAGACGAATACCGCTATCATGATTTCCGGATATCGCAAAAATCGGAAATCCTTCCCGTAGATTCCATTCGACCATCAATTGATTGAACACTTCAATTGCATCCACTGACGGAACACTTCGATCATAAAGATCTCCCGCAATCACGATTGCATCAACATTTTCTTCTTTTGCAATTGCTAAGATCTGGGTTAAAACATGCTCTTGTTCCTTGATTCGATCGTATCCTTGTAGTTTTTTTCCAATATGCCAATCAGCTGTATGTAAAAAACGCATCTCATCACCTCAAAAAATGTCCTTCTAATTATTATAACACTTCCCCTCATTACATGATACCTAGGATCATTACGGACTAAAACAAATAGGCGATGAAAAAAAGTTGCTGATTCCGTATAAACATAGATAATCCCATGCTTAGAAAGAATCGCAACTTTTATCATTACCTTGCGCTTTGATTTTTATTGAAAAAGAATCATTTACTTTTTATTTTTGATTTCATATTTAAAGTCAGGATTGACTTCTTTGTCTAATTGATCGAAAGCGGCTTGTGTTCTACGTTCGATTTCTGCCATTCCTTCTTTGTCTGTTTTTTTGATATCAGACAAATCGATTGGTTCACCAAAACGCACAACCACACGTTTGCGCTTGAATAAGTCACCCAAAGTCAATGGTCCTTGGTAGACAGCAGGAACGATTTTTGCTTTTGACATTTTAGAAATCAATGCCATTCCGCCTTTTAATTCCGTTGCATGTCTTGTTCCACTTGGGAACATAATCAAACCTAAATGAGTAGATTTTAAAATTTTAACTGGCGTTTTGATGACACTAGGTCCTGGATTTTCTCTTTTTACTGGAAACGCATGGGCATGTGTCAAAATAAAGCGTAATACTGGATTTTTGAATAATTCTTCTTTTGCCATAAAGCTAAATTCTTTAGGCGAAGCTGCTACAGCAAGATACAAAGGATCCCACCAAGTTCGATGTGGCGCTACCAAAATATAATTCTCATCTTGTGGTAAAACTTCTTTATTTTCATATCGGGCATTGCCGTTGATCACTGCTAAGATCACTCGGACTAGCCCTCTCATAAATCGATAGAACATAGTCTCTTCCTTTCTAGGTGTATGGTCATAGTATGCCTAAATTTAGGAAACTTTACAAGGTACCTTGGTTCTTTTTTATAAAAATAGTATAATACAATCAATTAGTTTTTTCATTTTGGAGGGAACCCATGCTTCACGAAGATGAACGGATCGATCAATTATATGCAAATGATATTAAAATCATTCAAAGTCCTCACGTTTTTTCTTTTTCACTAGATGCTGTTTTACTTGCTCATTTTGCACGTGTACCGAAAAAAGGACAAATCGTTGACCTCTGTGCAGGGAATGGTGCAGTCGGTCTTTTTTTGAGCAAACGAACGAATGCGTTGATTGATGGAATCGAAATTCAACCACGTTTAGCGGATATGGCAAGACGTAGTATCCAATTAAACGAGCTAACACACCAAATGACCATCCATACGCTTGATTTAAAAGAAAGTTTATCCGTTGTTCGTCATAATTCATGTGATTTAGTCGTCTGTAATCCCCCTTATTTTAAGGGATTACCAACCAATAAAAAAAATCCGAATGAGCATTTAGCGATTGCTCGACATGAAATCCATACTACCCTTGAAGATGTGATCCAAATTTCTAGTAAATTATTAAAAACCAATGGACGCTTTGCAATGGTCCATCGTCCAGACCGCTTTTTAGAAATTATTCAGTTACTAGAAAAACACCGTATCGCCCCTAAAAAAATTCAATTTGTTTATCCAAAAATGGGGAAAGAGGCAAATATTTTGTTGATCGAAGGAATCAAAGAAGGCAAATTAGATGGCTTTAAAGTTGCTTCACCGTTGATCACATACATGCCTGATGGTAGCTATACAAATGAAATCCGAGAAATTCTTTATGGCCAGTGAGCATTATTTTTATGTCTTAGCTTGTAAAGATGGCACGTTTTACGGTGGCTATACGACGAATCTTTCAAGAAGATTAGCAGAACACAATCATGGGACAGGAGCTAAATATACCCGATTACAAAAAAGGCGCCCCGTCAAAATGATCCATGCTGAGGTGTTTGCAACTAGGAGTGACGCAACAAAAGCCGAAGCAGCCTTTAAAAAACTCACGCGCACTCAAAAAGAACGGTATTTAAAGACACAGCCCTCTCATATGTTGCCAGAACAATAATTTGGGTCAATATTACTAGGGCTGAATCGACCTTTTAAGGGAATGTACGAGAACTAAACAAAAACACAAAAATTAGTTTTTTGGCTGTTGATTGTTACCTACTTCAAACAATTGAAAAGACATCTTGAGATCCTTTCAAATGAGTTCAGCACTTATTGATAGAGGAAAATCGGCTCTATAATTTATGGGACTGATGATGTATCGAGGTTGCTTACGAAAGCTTCCAGAAGAATCCCCATATAAAGACAATCAAACGTGTAGCTTACGGATTTAAATCATTTGAGAACATGAATATTAGGATCTTTTTGAGCAATCAATTAATTAACGTTAAATAACAAAAAATACGGATCAGAATGAGGTTCATTCTGATCCGTATTTGAATTTATACCACTCATCGGTTCTTATTGGCAAAGAATTAAAATAATGTTGAGGCGTTTTATGGATTTGATGATTTTTACATAAAGTTACAACCAAAAATCAAAAATTATTAGCAGTTATGAGTTTAAAACGATACTTTGTGAAAATATCGGCTAAATTTAAAGCTAACGTGATAAATTGAAATAGGAAGTATGGTGTCAAATTAATTTAAGGAGGTGAAGAATAATGAAAAAAGTGATACTAAAAGGCTTAATTTTAACTACATACATGGTAATGACGTGTTCAATGATTATTATAGGTGAAGTTGCTTTTGCCAGTGAAAACACTATGGCTGGTACTGAAGAAGTTATAGCCGAACCCACTAATAATATACAGTATGACATGTCAGGATTAATGATACATAGTAGCGCCAGCACGCTTAATTTTTCTGAGTATGTTTATATGCAAAACAAACCACATGGATCAAGTCGTTGGATTCCAAGCTTGACAAAAATTTGGCAAGTTAAATATAAAGACGGAAAAAAATACCAAGGCTATGTGAAGTGGACGGATAAGTATAAAAACGGCACGCATATTGGTGCATATTATCAATACACTGGCGTATTAACTTTATAGGAAAGATAAAGTTATGATTCTTGTATAAACGAAAGGTGACAGTATATTGAAATTAAAAACGATTCGTTCTATTAGAATAGTCAAAGTAATACAGTTCTTACTTAGTTTTTCTTCTGTCTACTTACTAATAAAAGGATCTAAGTATGTATTTTTAATACCATTATTATTTGGTTTTCTCTTGGAACTAATACTTCCAAAAGAATATGGTGGTGGACTAGTTAAAAATAAAAAGAATGTATTTATAAATTCAGAAAAAATTTGGATTGAACCACTGATTGGAATTATACTTTTGGTTTTATTTATTATTTTTTCAACTATTAATTGACCTAGGAAGAAGAAGATGTTTCATCTCAAAGATTCTATCTTATTCTTCTCCTTATTAAAAAAACT
>Ga0153922_1000827_pt1 | contig 11826 bp, 15 predicted proteins | sample TSNJ006MetaG_FD_104723 | JGI IMG/M metagenome (GOLD analysis project Ga0153922, IMG submission 104723) | Attine ant fungus gardens microbial communities from New Jersey, USA - TSNJ006 MetaG | ecosystem: Host-associated > Fungi > Mycelium > Unclassified | place: USA: New Jersey, Brendon T. Byrne...
AATATTCTCACCGAATAGTGACCATCAGACTGTCGACGAACAATTTATACTCTTCTGCAGGTGCTGTCTCTCGTGCGTTCCAAACCTTACTATAGCTTCCTTCCATCAGCCACCGTTCAAGGTTGACAGGATGGCTGATGAATTTGTTCTGGGAGATGGCTTCCGCAGATAAGGGAAGACTTTCAAGTGTCGTGTGAAACTCGGCAATGCGATTTTGTGTCAATAGACGGATGAGGTGGAGGCCACGTATAGGGTATTCCCGACTCGACGGAGGGAGGATAGAGCTGGTATATATATATATATCGATCCAAGTTGCTCACACACACGTTAGACGCAGAATGTTGTCTCTCACCCAAAGTCGGTGTAGAATGTTTGAAGTTGGGAAAAGTAGCGATCAAAGGAGGGGACGTCTCTTGCCCGAATACTGCAGAATGCACCGATTTCGAGAATATCACCTAAGTCAAGCCGGGGTGTATTTATATCGGGACATATGTTAGAAAAACAGGGCTTACGCGCCACTTGAAGGTCTGTAAGATTGGGCTCGCCTTGAGGGAGCAACAAACCGAATTGAATGAGTCCGACCTAGGTAAATGAATTATCCAGAGTAGAGCAGAAGGCAAATCTATACCTTCAGCTGCATGAGCAAGGCTTCACATTTGCTGAGGTCACAGGGCTGGGCCATGAAGGTGTTAATGAGCTCTGTGTATAGAGCATGGAGGTCTGGTTGAGATGACATTGAGTGGTGTAAAGGGGCAAGATGACGCGTATATATTATTATTGTTATTATTTGATCATCACACTTGTCTAGCGAGACGCGTCATCCTCATCCCTCAAGCCATGGATCACATCGACATGAACAGACTCAAGACCGGCGAGGTCAACCTAGGTGTAAGCCATGATAAAAAGTGCCATTTTCTTTACATTGTAATCCGATTTTAGACTTCGATCATGGCCGTCCAGTTCAATGGCGGCGTCGTGATTGGTGCAGATAGTCGTACAACGACAGGAAGCTACATCGTACGTTCATAAACTTGCATCTACATTAACTTGACTCGAACAGTCTTCAGGCCAATCGAGTAACAGACAAGCTCACCTATGTCCATGACCGTATCTACTGCTGCCGATCAGGTTCAGCAGCCGACACACAAGCCATCGCAGACGCAGTGCACTACCAACTCCAACTTTACACGTACGTCTGTCTTGAAATACATAAATATATATTCTGACAGTCTACCAACCAACTAGACAAATGTCCGGTGGTCCACCACCTGTACATACTGCAGCCTCGTTATTCCAAGAGATATGCTACCAGAACAAGGATGCCCTGAGTGCAGGTATCATTGTTGCTGGATGGGATAAGGACGCAGGACCTAGTGTGTATAACATTCCTCTTGGTGGTGGTTTATTCCGCCAGCCATGGGCTATCGGTGGTATGCTTCACATGCCTCATATCGGTTTCTTCTCATGATTCCCTCTACCAGGCTCTGGTTCGACATATGTCTATGGTTACTGCGATGCTACATACAAGGAGGGCTGGGGTCGTGACGAAACGGTCAATTTCGTGAAGAATAGTGAGCGTCGTCATTTCTTCCTTTCTGCTACCTGTGACCAATCGCCTCCTTCAGCTCTGGCACTTGCAATGTCTCGTGATGGCTCATCAGGTGGTGTCATTCGGATGTGTGTTATCACAGAGGATGGCGTGGAACGGCTGTTTGTTCCCGGAAATGAATTACCCAAATTCTGGGAAGGCTATGAAGTATTGGGCCAAGCTGTAAAACATACTCCGGATGTCATGATGGTCGAAGCATGATGTAATCTCAGCAATATGAATCCATATTTTTTCATCTGATAAGGACACTGGTCACTCTCTAACAATACTACGCTCATATAGATAAACTCTCCACATCGCGATGGCCAGGGCTGGCATGTCGACGAGTTTGATGGTCTGACTGTTGGAAGTCAGAAGGTAAGCATCTGACGGTGAAGACGAGGCTTCTTCATCGTCGGTTTTTCTGCTACGAGCGGTCTCAAGACTCGATTGCGCCTGGCTGAGGAATTGGTGGAAAGCTGTACGCTGGGCAATATGGGGGAAAAGTCCAAGGACATTATACAATGGAACTCTTGCCGAAGGTAGGACATCACGATATTGGAAATTGGTGGGCAAGGCAGAGATTCGAGAGACGGGATAGAATGTGGCGACAGGCTGAGATGCATTTGCCTCCATCTCTGGGTCAAACGGTAATGGGAAGGGCGACATGGAAGGTTCAGTGGGATTAGGGATTGGAGGAACGTTGATGACGGCGATGGCATCCTGCCATGGTATCTGACGGTTTTCTTGGACCTTGGTCCATTCGAGGTGGGAGAGTCGGCGAATGGGAGGATTAGCAAGAATATCGGCCTTGGGTCTAGCTCTCAGCTGAGCGAGAAGTAGCTCAAGCTCTTGCAGTATACGAACACGCAAGAGGTGGGAAATTTGTTCGGTGAGGTTGGATGGTATACGTGCGTAGGCAGGAAGAGAACCAAATCTATTATTTGCAATACAGAAGGATACTGCTTGACGAGAGCAGAGGACATGAACGGATCTGTTTGAGCGCCTTGCAGTGAACTGAGGATGTTGGAGACCATCAGGCGCGATCATGCACGAGACGGGCTTGTTTGCTGTGGGCTCAGAGAGATGCATGCGCAAGGCTGTGAGCCTAAGGAGAAAAGCTATGCGAGGGGTGAGTGCGAAAGAGATTGTGTAAATTTCCTGAGATGGTACCTGATGGGATGAGACGTCCTGAGAGAGCACAGTTGCGGGGAGGAGTTGCGAGCATGCGGACTGGATGGATGCTTCAACGAAGAAGGCAAGAAGAGAGTTGGACACACGATAGGGACTAGACCACCACCGACGCTCTTCAGCTGACATTTGACGGGGTCTGTCATATTCGCCTGCACGGTGATGTGGGATTTTTGGGACAAAGACGCGGGGAGGAAGGGATTTGTGGCGGACATAGAGGTCGGGTGTTGCAATGGGATTTTGTGGGTGGAGAAGGAGAGAAAAGTGCGGTTGAAATGGGGGAGCAGAAAGAGGTGGTCCGTGCACAGACTTTGGTCGCCTCGGCCGCTGGCGTTTCACCTCGCACACAGGAGACTGGTTAATCCGGGCGAGGCGAGGGAGAAGCCTGACCATACAGAGCACGTGATACATCATTAAATATTTACATTAAACACGTGATGCGTTATGTCTGGCCCGGTCACCCTCGCCATCGTAGGCTGTGGTGAGCGCGCCAAGGTACGACCTATTCCCCCTTTCCCCGCGCACTCATCCCAGACTGTAGGCCTATGCTAGGCGCGCACTCTCACATCCCCATGAGTGCAGGGTCGTCGCCACCGCCGAGCCCAGACCCGTCACCCAGCGCCAGTTTGCCAATCTTCACAACATCGACCAAACCCTCGTCTTCAATACCTGGCAAGATCTCCTTGCTGCCTCAGCCGAAACAATGGCCACTATTGGAAATCGTCTGGCAGATGCAGTCGTCATCGCTGTCCACGACCAGATGCACGCCGAAGTTACTCTCGCATTTGCGCAGCAAGGCTATCATATTCTGCTGGAGAAACCCATGGCTACCACTGTCGATGACTGTCTGCGCATCGAACGATCCATAAAAAATGCAGGTGTTATTTTTGGAATCGGTCATGGCAAGTCCTCTGCCAGAGTTTGCCTCGAGTTGCTGCTCAACCTCGTTCATCACAGTACTACGTTACTCAGAATATACGAAAGCTTTATCCGACATCGTACACAAGAACACTCTCGGTGATCTCGTGAATATTGTCCTCGTGGAGCCTGTAGGCTATTACCACTTTGCACACTCCTTTGTGCGTGGAAATTGGGGGGTTCAACGGGAGAGCTCCTTTGTGTTGATGACTAAATCTTGCCAGTCTGTATCCATTTCAGTAACAAGCAATACGACCTACTGATCATGAACAGTGATATTGATCTCCTCTGCCACTGGTTCTCGTCGACCACTCCTGCTAGGGTATCATCATTTGGCTCCTTGACTCACTTTCGCAGTTCTAAAAAACCACCTCAAGCTCGAGATATAAAAAGATGTTTCGACTGTCCATTGCAGCATGACGGGTGCCCTTACAGTGCAACCAAAAGTAATACAGCTTTCGACCCATAGCCACAGCACTCACGAAATTGCAGTTTATCTTGACTCTGTCAGGTCGGGTCATACATCGTGGCCTGTCAGTGTCCTGGTAGATGGTGTTCCAGACATTGAAAACGTCACCGAGGCTCTCAAAGTGGGACCCTATGGCCAATGTGTGTATGAAGCCCCCAACGACGTTTGCGATCACCAAGTCGTCAACATCGAATTTGCCAATGGCACCACGGCTTCGTTCACCATGATTGCCTTTACCTCTCTCATCTGCAAACGTCAGGTTCGCTTGCATTTCAGTCACGGAGAGATCATCGGAGACATGGACAGCTTCACCGTCACTGATTTCACCTCCAACACCACCGAGGAATATGCATTTGATACTGCCGGTGGTCACGGTGGTGGTGATCTTGGTCTCATCAAAACGTTCATCCAAGCTGTACGACAAGGCAAGCAAGAGGTGCTTGGCACAGATGTGACAGACATGGTTCAAAGTCATATGACCGTCTTCGCTGCTGAAGCTAGTCGGAAAGAAGGCCAGGTGGTCGACTGTATCGAATTTGAGAAAAAGGCAAGAGAAAAATTCGAAAAGGAGAATCCAACGTAATTAAACAAGCAAATGGGATACTTTTTTGTTTATCCTGTACAGAGAGACAATTCCACTATCGCGATCCGTCCAGTGTGAAGCAAAGGGGTGTCAAATTGATTCCCATGCTTTCCGATTCACGGACTATCATGGAGCCGATTGACTGACTTGACAGCAGTCTAGAACTTATTCTTTTTTGTTTTTTGTTTTTCTTGGGCCAGACATCCAGATGTCAAACTAGAGGACAATACTTGACGTGATTTATATATAGTTCGGTAAATCTAGGAAGAGGTATTGGACAGGAGGACTAATGCCGTAAATGACAAAGCAAGGAGCGGACTGAGTTAACAAGACAAAAACCATTACAAACCTGAAATCATCGACACGTAAAGTGACGCAAACGATAGAAATGAATGATGAAGCATAACAAACTAGTCCTGTAATTCCAATTCCCTGCGTATGATCTCACGGACCTCTCTCAGTCCTCCTGCCTCCTTTTTGACTCGCTTTGGACTTCTATGAATGAGTTCCGCACTGTCAATTTTACTACTCCCGGAGCTAGCAGGTGGCGCCGGACCACGCTTCAAGGGGGTGGTGTTGTTGACAGAGTTGGTTCCACATGCACCTGTTCCCAGTGTGTCAGAAAACGAAGCAGGCATTTCCAGCCATTCCTCTCCCTGTATGTCGAGCCTTTTCAAAAAGAACGGACAAAGTTTCACGAGAAGGGACAGCGACTCGTTCGCTTCCGCAACCGAAATGGGCACATGTGAGGATTGCACAACGGCTACAGCTACCTCAGAAGCTGGCAATGCACGGCGCTTCCTTCCAGGAGTAGCCAAACTGCCACTCGTTGGAGCAGAGAACTTCCTAAGAACATGTAAATATGATGTAAAAGGCAGATTATGTAGTCTTTTGTGAAACTGACATCCAGACACTTTCGGCGACTCGGTCAAGGCGACCCAGGATACATCGTTTCCTCGTTGCTTCCTGGCTGAGCTTGAGCATCTGATCACGAGTCAAATTAGAGTTTGAAACGCAAGGGCTTCTGGTGCTTTTCGTCGGGGACGCAGTAAGTGATTTCTGACGAATGCGTTCATATAATGCCTGACGTTTCGAAGTCGACGGATTGGCAGGGGCTGTTTCTGCAGATGAACCGGTTTGCTTCTTGGGTGTTTCCGGGGGACCCTCAATACTACTACCAAGGTCTGATGAGGCCCTATTGGACGGAGTTTGCGGCGTGATAGGCATCGTGGAGGTCTCTATGTGTTTGTGACGAGGGGTCTGCGGAAAGAGAGTAGATGATTTTTTGGTAGATGAGGTTACTGAGGACAATGTTGGGAAAGGGACCGCAGACATGGATGCACCTTTTTTCACGGGATATTTCTCCGGGGAGCTGCCTGGTGACGCAGGGGGGACAAATATGGATTTTGGGCCAAGCCCTTTAGGAGAAGCAGACGCAAACTTCAGTGTCAGTGAAGAAACCTTGAGAGGTGTAGGAAGCGCAGGTAGGTCTGCAAGAGCAATGGCCGGGATAATGTCACAGGTTTCGCATAGCTGAGATGACTTGAGTAGGAAGGACAAAAGAGCTGGGCTCGCCTCACCTTATTCCATCGCCAGATCTTTTGCTTGAATTCTTTCTGACGCGAGTCAGCTCCCGAGGTCCAGCGTGCAACAGCAGCCATGCCGCTATCCATCCCCTTATCGATGTCTATCTCAATTTCAATCCCAACACCGTATGCAGGGATGCGTTGACGGGTTTGCTTTGAGAGATGAGTGGTGGGTGTTACCAGGAAACCCATTCCTCCTCGAGTCCAATCCTCTGATGCAGGCGAGGGTTCGTCTAAGAAGGGGTTGTCTTCCTTCTCTTTCCCATTTTCTATGTTGTTGCGCTCTGGTTTCGATCCGTCCCACTCCCAGAGCCAGCAAAGACGCTTCAAGTCCTCAATCTCAAACGACGAGGATAGCCCAGAGTATGTCTTGAGAGAGACATGATTAACTACATTACGAAGGTGCCCTGAATCTGAAGTCGGGGAAGCAGCACAAGTTGCCAAAGCATGAGAGATGGCACGCTGGAGAGAGCTGTGGATGGTGCAGAGACGGGCCAGATTATCTGGAAGTTTATTCACATGTGGAGACGCTCCAGGCGCCTTTGCACTGCGGGAGATAGAAGATGGAGTTAATGGTCTGTGAAGCGAGTTAGTTTGGAGTCTATTACAGGTGGAAATAGCAGACGTTGTGCGTAGTTTCTTGGGAGTACAAGGGGTATAATCTGGGGAAGGCTGGCGGCGTTTTTTGGGAGAGACCTGTAGAGTTGAGTAGATGTCACTCATGAGGACACAGAAAGCTTAACTCTCGAACATCACCATCTCAGTAACGTGACTTTTCATGTTCATGTCAGAATAAACTGTGGTTTGCCCTTGAATCTCAATGCATGTTTTCAACGTGGGGATGTCTCCTCTTCCGATATCAATGGTCCATACTTGCGGGAAAAGATTCATTGAATCACCAGGGGCTCTCGTTTTCTCGCCGGAAGACCGCATCCTCGTTTCAGATTTCAGATTCCTTCTCTTGACTTGTATTTAACCCAATGGACGACTGAACTGCCTATAAAAGTTGCACACGCATCGAACTATACTGCGACCCCAAGAATCGTCATGAATGTTCATTCGTCTGGTGAACCTCTGTAAGCACTATCCTTCTTCAACAGTATATTGAGTACTAAACTATCTCCCGCACAGCCTGCTTCAGATCGAAAATATCAAAAGTACATTTTGCGGTTCATTGTTTAAACCGGTTTCCTTCTTCTAACGACACTCAAGATGAAGTTTTGAAACTGGTTTCTGCCGAGTCCTCATTGCTAGATATTATCAAACGACTTGAAGGCGAGCTGAACGTTTTCAAGAAAGCTTATACCGAGGTTAGCTCCGAGAAGACAATTTTGGAAGAACAATGTGAACAGTATAAGCGTGATGCTGAAACACAAAAGAAACAGTTCGAACAAAGGCTTCAGGTGAGTTCGGCATTACCTCAGTGTATTTCATGCTGATACACCATCAAGGCTTCTAGAGTCGTCGTGCTCCTTGATGGTGATGGGGCTGTTTTCCTACCGCATCTGATTTCCCTTGGACATGCCGGCGGGCAGAAAGCTGCAGTCGCCCTGTCAGAAGGTATCAAGGAACATCTACGTACTCTTGGAGACACTTGTCAGGTTCAGATATCTGTGTACATATTTTTCAACAAGCAGGGTCTCAGCAAAACACTCGGCCATTGTAGTTACCACGGGGCACGGATTCGATTCGATGACTTTGTCGCTGGGTTCAATCAGGCTACAGAGCGATTTATGATGATTGACGTAGGGAGTGATAAAGAGGCAGCAGACTCAAAGATGAGAGGTAATCGTCATTTGACACGTTTGGGATGATCTTTTCACATTCAAATAACTCAGCATTTTTGGACGATGAAATTCGACTTCCGCAGACGTTAAAAATTGTTTTCGGAGGTATGTATTCTGGATCAGTCTCACTAGTGCTCTGAGCTCATGTCTTCTATTTTCAATAGGCTGCCATGATAATGGCTATGTCACCACCCTACGCTCTCACATCACATCTGGTTTCAAAGATAAACTCATTTTATTGAAGAGCTACTCGTCCAATGCAGCTGGTTACCATGATCTAGACCTCCCTACAATTTCGATCCCCGATCTATTTAGAACTGAGAAGCTTACGGCTTCCCCTTCACAGGCCCCTCTTGCCAAACAATCACCCCCACCCTCTGATCTTCCAACCAAGGATGCCTCACCTTTATCAGGTCGAAGTGATTTTTCTCAACAGCCCCTCAGAATAGGGGGACGCGGTGTGGATACCTCGCCCTTCACGACATATTCAAAGATCCTTTTGAAAAATACTGAACGACATCCAACAATTGATTCTGACACGAGCAGCGAAAATAACGATGATGATGGCGTCTTCATTCCCCATAATACAGATAGATCTCGTCGCCTTAATCCAAACTTGGTAAGTGCAAAAGCGGATCCGCCCCGGTGGGTTAATATCTTACCTCGTTTTCCCGTCAGCCGCTTTCCAAGCGTGAGTCAGGTTAGGTAATTTGACACCCGCCCTTGTGACATCCTATTCTAGAAAAACCTCCTCCATGTACACTCTTCTATCTCGCAGACAATTGCAAGCATGGTCTTGAGTGTAGATATGCTCACGATTACATTCTCGATGCTGAACACTACGAGGAAATGAAGATCAATGCGAAGAAATCACCCTGTCCTACCACCAACAGAAGTGCGTATCTCTGGATCCCTCAGAAATAGGTCAAGACTGATCGTCTCCAGATGAGATCTGCACCTGGGGGGAATACTGCTGTTACGGGCACACTTGTCCCTCGGCGAGTAAATGTATTTACCTGAAACTAGGAAAGTGCAAATTCGTTGGAGGTACGCCTCAGTCAATGCTTTTAGAGCACTCAGTTGATGCCACGAAGCCGATATGCACAAGGAGACAAAAGAACCTAGGGACTGATTCACGGGTTTATTACTCTCTCGGGTTTGTGATAACTGTAACGACTGGAGTCATGAGATAGGAGTGGCAGAAGTGACAGTGTCGACTCCTGTCCTGCCATCAAGCTACCGATCTATTCGGGTATTCTATTGCCACGCGAAAATCCAGATTGAGCAATTATTTTACTCAATATTGGTAGGCGCACTGCTTAGTTTGGTGTGACTTAAATTGACGTATGGTTATTTCTGTACTACACTTGATGACCGCACTTGTTGTTCTTCTGATCTTTCCTTGTTTTTCTCGGGGCAGTGCTCAAATGAGCCGCCTCGTGTGAATCATCTTCTATAATTCTATATTTACAATGATAATGTTACTTTGCCACCGCCCACAACTTTGCACCGGTTCCATTCCTTCCACTGACCAAAACCCTATTGTAGGAAGCGCGCGGGTAGCCCGTGTAAGTGTCATAAAGAAGATCCGCATTTTGTACGATAGCCTGTCTACCAAAGACACCGTCTGCCAGATAGTGTTATGGACGGCACTCAGGAAGACGATTTTTTGTGAGCTATACTATGATTGTGCCACTCCGATATTCAAAAATATCCTTCTCCAGGCTTCAGAGGTTTGACAGCGTCAGAGGTGCCACTGCCCCATCCTCTTTTCAGTCTTTGATTGAACTCCTCTGCAGATGAAATTGCGAGACTTGTATCCAACCAAGAAAAACTTCAAGCAAAGAACCAGCAGCTTGAAGCCGATTTACAGATGTACAAACGAGTTTTCAGTGATACAAATGCGGAGAAGAAGCATCTTGAAGAAGAAAATCAACAATTAAAGAATTTTGAGAAGCAAAAAGGAAGCGCGGAAAAGCATCCATCGGTACGGAAACAATTATTGCAGCATTCCGTCCGAGGTCTCAATTGCTGCTGGAAGGCTTCTAGAGTTGCAGTCCTGCTAGATGGGGACGGTGTCATATTTATCCCTGAATTGACTGCACTCGGTCAAAATGGTGGCCATAAGGCTGCGAGCAAATTGTCGGAATCGATAAAAGATTATATTGGCTCCCTCAATGAGAATGATTTTCAACTTTCCGTGTATATATTTTTTAACAAGCGAGGGTTACTTGAAACGTTCCATCGCTGTGGTTATCATTCGGCCAGGAATCGTCTCGAGGATTTTGTCGTAGGATTCAATCAAGCTTCCGAAAGATTCATCATGGTTGACGTTGGTAATGGAAAGGAAGCAGCGGATTCCAAAATAAAGGGTAGCTAATTCTTGTGATTGGGAATGTTTATACTGATTGAGTGGTTATTAGCTTTCCTAGAGGACGAGATTCGCCTCCCTCAAACATACAAAATATTTTTTGGAGGTAGCTCGGGTTTCTACCTTCCTTGAAATTAGGTACCCTTGACGTTCATTCACTCTCGAATAGGCTGTCACGACAATGGCTACGTATCCACTATACGCTCACACATAACGTCTGGATACAAACACAAATTAATTCTATTACGAAGCTATACAGAACACGCGGCAGGCTTCGATGAACTGGAACTACCCATTCTTGCTATTCCCGGTCTCTTCATAACTCAGAAGCTGGTTTACACCTCAATCCAAGATCCACAGGCTGCTTCTGGAAGTCTACCTCCCTCACTTTTTGATGTTCCACTACAAGATATTGTATCACCGGGCATACGGGGTCACACCATCGCCCAAACCATTGAGCCCGAGGGTCAAGTTCCTACTTCATGTTATTCTCCTTCAATCTATCCCGACTATCTCCTATATCAATCAGAACAGTTTGCTCCGGCGCTCGGCTTAGAGATTACCAGTAATCATGGCAACACCACGGAGGGTCACTCCTATCCCAGTGCAGGAGTTCTACGTCACGTGGATCCTAGTCTGGTGCGTACGCACACCCAATGCTTTAGCTAGTGCTGAGATTTCGACATCAGCCGCTCTATAAGCGTGAGTCTGGTGATTCCATCCACTCTGATCTCATTTTTCTCGCTGCCATTATAGAGAAACCTCCTCCTTGTACCGTGCATTACCTCTCGAACAATTGTAAGTTTGGCGCCCAATGCAGATACGGCCATGACTATGTTCTCGAGCCCAAACACTATGCTGAGATCAAAGCTAATGCAAAGAAGATGCCCTGCCCAGCGATCAATAAGAGTAAGTGTTGCTTTTTTTGACCGGCCAATTCAGTATTAATACCTGTCCCAGACCAGAATTGTGTGTGGGGTGATATCTGTTGTTACGGGCACGTTTGTCCCTCAGGCGCAAAATGTTACTTCTCCAAGAAAGGTAAATGCAAGTTCGTCGGAGGTATGTTATGCCTACTACCTTCAGGAGTCGCAATCCCTCATTTGGATTGAAATAGCCAATATGCATGGTGTAAAGCCGGACACTGCGAATATGGTGATTTAATGAGCATGGACCAAACTCTCTTCCTTACTTTTCCCGCATTGCTGGCTCGAATGCGATTGGTTTGCTGCTTCTTGCTGCGGAGTTTCAATGCTATGACGCAGGACATCAAAAGGTTTTCTTGTAATATATTTCTCCCGGAAATTTGAGTATATCGTGTTCAACGTTATCT
>Ga0153922_1000829_pt1 | contig 11787 bp, 14 predicted proteins | sample TSNJ006MetaG_FD_104723 | JGI IMG/M metagenome (GOLD analysis project Ga0153922, IMG submission 104723) | Attine ant fungus gardens microbial communities from New Jersey, USA - TSNJ006 MetaG | ecosystem: Host-associated > Fungi > Mycelium > Unclassified | place: USA: New Jersey, Brendon T. Byrne...
CCTTCCTTTGTTTGAGTACTATAAGTACTATAAGTACAGTACACGAGTTATGAGCGTACTCCAACAGTAAAACAGCCTTGTTCGAGTACTAGGAGTACTATACTTTAGGTACACGAGTTATCTTTTTTAAAATCCATAGCTAAATGTTTCGGAAAAAGTCCGATAAGGCTCTGGTATACCGGGTGTTTTAGGCAAACTGCGCCTGAGAGTATATATGGGATACAGTTCCTCAGTTTTTGTATATGCAGGGTACTCAAAGTTTTTAAGTTCGGCAAATTCCGGCAGATCAGGGTATGCTGTCTGCGGCTTGCCCCAGCTTTGTCCGGTGATTGAGTCGACATCGTTAAAGTGCATCATATGAAGGATTTTCCAGTCTTCCTCCTCACGCACAAAATCCACCGCAAAGTATCCCCAGGTCCAATGGGCAACTGGTCCTGATGCTTCAACTTCGCTATAGGCACCCTGGCAATACCAAAGTCCCTTTGCGGTTTTACCGTCTTCGGCAATCTCAATGACCGGACAGGCCATGGGTTTTACCTTAAACGGACCGATCCCATAGATCTCCTCATCACTCATATCTCCCAGTTCTCCCGGAAACCTTTTTTTCAGTAGTGACGCGACAAGCTTGTTTCGCTCGTACGCGGCGCTATAATAAGCTTCTACAGCCGCGTTGCCCTTATAATACCCATCGTTTAATGCAAGACAAACGTTCTCATCCCTTTGAGCCCAAAACATCGGCATGATTTGATGTTCACGATTAAGGATAATGCAGTTGGAATATTTCCCCATGAGGTTTTTAATGTCTCGTTGGTCTTCCCAACGGCAGACAAGTTCTTTGGTAGTATACTTCATCTCTTCCTCCTTTACACAACACAAATTGATCATTATAATCCCAGCCTTACAATGGCGTTATAGGCATCCCGGACGGCGGTCATAATCCGCCCCGCCTTATTCGCATCGCCAATCACATGAAATTCATTAACAAGCGGTCTAAGTTCCTCTACACCGGCAGTGTCCGAGTGCATACCGACGGCGATAATGACGTTATCTGCTTTAAAAAATGTTTCGCTGCCGCTGCTGTCTTTGGCAAAGACACCTTCATCAGTGATTTTAGAACAGTTATGGCCTGTCAGCGAAACGATACCCGGTTCGGCCAAGAGTTGATGCAGCAAATTTATCCGGTGCATAAGTCCACAATCCGGTGCTAACGTATCCTGCAGTTCGATGATGACGACGTTGTGGCCGTTGCGACCCAGCCAGAGGGCTTCTTCACAACCGATTAGTCCACCGCCAATGACAACAATGTTTTTACCAAGTTCACTTTCCTTTGTCAATCGGGAGCCAAATATCACCTGTGGTCCATTGGCACCGGGAATTGGCAGGCGGATAGGCTTTGCACCAACAGCCGCAATTAATACATCCGGACTTATTTCCGCCACTAATGCCTGATCGACCTTCGTATTCAGGCGCAAATCGATATCACTGCGCATGAGCTTTTGCACCTGGCTATCCAGATATTGGCGAAGACCATATTTAAAATCGGCCGTTTCGGAACAAAGCAAGGCGCCACCTGGCCGCCCAGACTGCTCGCAAAGGGTAACTTTATGACCTCGAACCCGGGCTTCTAATGCTGCTTGTATTCCCCCGGGACCGCCTCCGGCAATCAGGATATTTTTCTGCTTTCTTGTTGGAATCGGGTGGAAAAACTCTGACTCCCTGCCAATGAGCGGATTGACCGTGCATCGAATGACCCGTTTGGCAATCATCCCGCTCTGACATTCTCCGCAGCGAAGGCATGGCGTGATGTCTTCCGGTCGTCCCACTAAAACCTTTTGTGGTAAATAGGGATCTGCAATCAGTGCCCGTCCCATCGCAATGCAGTCACTTCCGCCTTCGGATAAAAAGCTTTCCATATTATCCGGTTCGGAAAATGCACCAACGGCACAAACGGGCGTTTTGATATGCTTCTTGATTTGGGCGGCCAAATGCTTGTTGGCACCATGTTCCTGGAATATCCCAGGGTGCATGAGCACAGCAGAATATTCGTCTAGCTGTGTACCGGCAGATACATGAACTAAATCCACTTTGCCGTCCAATATTTTTGCAATCTCAATCCCTGTGTCTATTTCGTATCCGCCAGTCATATACTCAGTGCCGGAAATCCGGATATCAATTGGGAAATTATGGCCGACGGCCTTGCGGACCTTTTCAATAACGAGCATGGGAAGCGACATTCGTTTTTCCAGTGTCCCTCCCCACCTGTCTGTCCGCCGGTTGGTGTACGGCGAAATAAACTGATGCAGTAACCAGCCGTGTCCGGCGTGTATCATAACCATGTCAAAGCCACAATCTTTGGCAATTGCCGCACCCTGAGCAAAGGCGTCAGCAATTTTATAGATATCTTCCTCCGTCATCGCTTCGATCTGGTTTCCCCATGGGTCGATATGGGCAGAGGGACCGATGGCATTTTTTCCGCCGATAAATTCCGGAGCACATAATGCGCCGCCGTGGTCAAGCTCAACTGAGGCAAAAGCGCCTCCGGAATGAATGGCATCGGCAACCGCCACAAGGTATGGAATGGCTGAAGGGTCGTTGATTCCAACCTGTTGGGGATGTGAGCGTCCGCTCTCAAGGTCAACGATTACATCACCCACTGTCACAAGTGAACATCCGCCAAAGGCACGAAGCTTGTAATATTCGATGTTTGCCGGCGAATAGTGTTCATCCGCCCCCAATTCCGCTAAGGATGTCGGTGCGGACAGCATTCTGTTTTTAAGGGTAATGCCGGCCAGTGAAAGCGGCCTGGAGAGCTGGGTGTATTGTTTCATTGTTATATGCTCCTCCTTATCATTATCATGATGATTTCATGGTAGCATATAACAATGTTCCAAACAAACAGCAAAAATGATTGCAAATTTTACAAAAAGGTTGTAACAAAACGTTCAATCAAAGGATTTTCATTTGATTGATGCCAGACACAGCAAAGATATGAAGTACGATTTAGAGAAAATGCCTTTAAAAAATCAAACTTTCGGCAATGGCCGAACTCATTATCATTGACAAAAACACCGTCATTGATTTGTAAATCACTAAAAACGGACCATAAATTGGGCGCTCTTTTTAATTGGATTGGGTTCAAGCCCAAATCCTGTGCCTCTTTCCGGCCAATCCGCTGCCACTCTAAAAATGACCATGTCCAGGAGCTGGTGTGGATATAAGGCAGTCCCCAACACTCGCTGTCAATGCTATCCCCGGCAATACTTGCCGGGGCAAAAAGACTGATATCTTCTCTGGCAATAGGGGTATATTTCAATTCCTTGTCCGGAAAGAGTTGGGCTTCTGAAATGATCGCTACGTCTAGCTCCCCGCAGTGCAGTTTATCAATCAATATATTGTTCTCGTATTGTTCCCCATGGAATACCGTGTCCTTGCACTGGCGGCGAAATTCGCTGACGCCCTTATCAATTTTTCCGAAGGGATCAATCCACATAGAATAGCCAATTCTAAAATCTCTTTTAATCAATTCATAGGTTGCTTCAGTCTCTTTTTTGACACGTAAAAAGGCACTTTTGGTATGGTCAAAAAGCTTCTTATAATATTTACCGGCATATGTCAGCACCAAACCATCGGATTTCCGCTCCAACAGCTTTGTGCCCAGTTCATTTTCAAGGTTAATCATATACTTGCTGACCGCCTGTTGAGATAAGTACAGTTCCTTTGCTGCCGAGGTGATATTCAGCGTCTTGGCGACTGTCAGGAAGCATTTTATTTGTGTGCTATTCATATGAATCTCCTTAAACTAAGCATCATTTTTATCCGCCATTGACAAAGCAAGGTAATCAGATAACTGCTTTGCCGGTAAATTGCCCGAATGATGAGAAGTAATTGAGACAACGCTCGCTTTTAGCGGAGTAGGGATAAAGGACAAGCCTTTTATATCGTAAAAGCCAGAGGTTCTCGGCAAAAATGAAATCCCGTTGCCCATATATAAATCCAGGTAAACAGAGTCAATATTGGGCTGAACAGTAATGATATTCGGGACAAAATCTATCTTTGCACATTCCTTCTTGACATGAGTTTCTATCTCCGCCACGCTATTTTCAAATGTTTTCGTTGTAATATAAGCAGTTTCATTGAGTGTGACGGGAGATACCGGATGACTCTTTTGAAAGCGCTGTTTTGACATAACGATATTAAGTTCAGTCTCATAGAGATCGTTACATAGAAAAGGCACTTCGATTCCCCGGGAAAAGAACTTGGTGGCAATAGCCATATCAATTTCTTCATTTTTAATCAAACCGTATAATTCTTCATGGTCACATTGGGAGAGTTCTATTTGGATACCGGGTCTTTCGGTTTTAAACTGCTTTATCCGCTCCAATATCAAATCGGGTACCCCAAGCCATTTGTAAAAGCAGATTCTAAGAACGGTTTCCTTATTTCCACTCAGGGCAGCACTGGCTGCGGAGAGATTTTTTTCGAACTGATCAAACAATTCATAAAAGCGTTTACCGGCAATTGTTAACTGCACGGCGTGTCCTTCCTTTAGGAAAAGCGAAAAACCAATCTCCTTTTCCAACTGTTGGATTTTTCGGTTGAGGGCTTGTGGTGTTATAGATAACTCTTGAGCAGTTAATAAATACTCCCTTGTCCTGACAAGCGACAGAAAACAAGTTATGCTAAGTTCATTCACTACAACGCCACCTCACCCTCCAAAGTGTTTACTTATTGATATTTTATACCAATGCGAAAAAGATTACAACACATATTCCTCCAAGCTTTAACAGACGGTCACCTTAAATAAAAGCTTTGCCGGAATATTTGTCAATGGAGGATAATTTATGTTATACTGAATTATTCAAATATGAATTAAGGGTGAGGACGTATGAGTAAGATAAAAATTTTTGGCGATAGTGCATGTGATTTGCCAAAGGATATTTTAGACCGTTATGATATGGAAACGATGGCTCTGCCTGTTTTTATGGGTGATGAGATGCGCATGGATGGCGTGGATATTACGCCGGATGATATTTATCATTATTATAATACAACGGGGAAGTTATGTAAAACGACAGCGGCAAATCAAATGGATTACCAAAACTTCTGGAAACCATGGTTGGAGCAAGGATATGAGATCATCCATTTTATCCATAGTTCAGATACTTCTACGACGTATAATTGCGCTAAACTGGCAGCAGAGAATGTTGAACATGTCTACCCGATTGATTCAAGAGTCGTTTCAACTGGAATCGGACTTTTAATGATTGAAGCATGTGAACTGCGAGAACAGGGAAAAAGTACCCGTGAAATCGTGGATACCATGAATGAAATAAAGATGAAGCATCAGACCAGCTTTTTGGTAGATGTGGTTGAGTATTTGTGGAAAGGAGGCAGATGCAGCTCTTTAGCCGCCTTAGGATCCAATGTACTTAAAATAAAGCCAAGGCTCGACCTTGTAGACGGAAAGATTGTCGCCACGAAAAAGTATCGCGGAGGTATGGAAAAGTGTTTTGAAAATTACGCTATTGATTTATTAAAAGATCGTACAGATATAAAATTAGATCGAATCTTTGTGACACATTCCGGGATTAATCAGAAAATAATCGATATAGCCATTGAAAAAATCAAAGAGTATCAGCCACAGGCTAAAGAAATTATAGTGCTAAGAACCGGAGCCACTATTTCCTGTCACTGTGGACCGGGAACATTAGGAATTGTATATCGGTATAAGTGATTTTTTCCTGCTGCGTCTAAAGAAATTGTCAGCTCTACCAGATAAACGGAATAAGCCGATACTTATTTGTCTTTTTTGATTTCCGATTGGTAGTAATCAATTTTGTTATCCAGATTATCCAGATTTTCCTTCAGCTGTACAATTTTATCTTTGAGGACAGCTCTGTGATTTATGAGCATTTCCATTCTCTCGGTTAATGTAGCGTTGCCCATAGCCCGTAATTCGGCATATTTTTGTATTTCCTTAATTGGCATACCCGTATCTTTTAGACGCTTAATAAACTGTATCCACGTTACATCACTATCTGAATAAAAGCGTCTGCCGTTCGCCTTTCTTTGGGGTACAATTAGGTTTTCTTTTTCGTAATATCGCAAGGTGTAAATACTAACTCCCGTAATTGATGAAAATTCACCGATAGCATATCCCATAAAAATCCTCCCAAAATACTTGACCTCGAGTTAACTCTATATTATATGATTTAAAGATACCAAACTATAGGAGGTTTTTCAAGTGAAAGATTATAAAAAGTATACGGCTATTACGGGGGCAAGCTCTGGAATTGGCTACGCAGCAGCAAAGGCTTTCGCAAAACGAGGAAAAAACTTGATTATTGTGGCTCGGCGTGAGGAGGAGTTAGAAAAGCTAAAAGAGGAGGTCTTTAAATTTAACCCAACATTGGAGGTACTTACAAAGGTATGTGACCTGTCGCTGCTTCCAAGTGTCTATCAGCTTTATGATGAACTAAAAGATTATTGTATTGAAACATGGATTAACAATGCCGGATTTGGGAATTACAGCAGCGTTGCCGAACAGGATTTGAAAAAAATTGAAACTATGTTGCGGTTGAATGTAGAAGCATTGACAATTCTATCTTCTCTTTATGTTCGTGACTACAAAGATATAGAGGGAACACAGCTCATTAATATTTCTTCAAGAGGTGGTTATATCATTGTATCAAATGCAGTTACCTATTGTGCCGCTAAATTCTATGTAAGCGTTTTTACCGAGGGACTGGCTTATGAATTAAAGGAGGTACAGGCAAAACTACAAGCAAAAGTATTAGCTCCGGCGGCTACGCAAACGGAGTTTGGAAGGATTGCCAACAATGTGACTGATTATGATTATGACAAATATTTTAGCAACTACCATACCAGTACGCAAGTGGCAGATTTCTTGCTGCAGTTATACGACAGTGACAAAACAATAGGAGCGATAGACGGGGAAACTTTTGCATTTAGCTTAAAAAATTCTGTATTTGAGTATACGGGAAATTCTACGCACAATCAAAAGACGATTAACGACATTTCCAAACCATAAAGATGATGGGACATTATGGATAAATCCACAAAACAGTGATATAATCTTATCAACAAACAAAAGGAGATGAAGCACATGCGTACCAAGACATTTACCATAGAATCAAAGAAACGGCTTGCTATTGAATTTAAAAAGCAAGACCGAAGCGGCGTTTACGGATTTACACAGCGCCTCATGGCATACAATTCCAACAAAATAGAGGGAAGCACGCTGACCCAAAAACAGACTGCATCTATTTTCGAGACAGGAACCCTTTATGCTGATGATACCAATACCGTATTTAAGACCAAAGACATTGAGGAAATGAACGGACATTTTAAAATGTTTAATTATACCTTGCAGCATATAGACGAGTCATTATCCGAAGAAATCATCAAACAGATGCACCGTAGTCTAAAAGAGGGTGTATTTGAAGATATGGCAAACGGATACGCAGTAGGTGAATACAAGAAAAGAGCCAACCGTGTATCCGATATTGTCACAACCCTGCCAAGTGAAGTTCCGGACAAAATGCAGACGTTGCTGCAGGACTATCATGCAAAAGAAGACATTACGCTAGGTGACATCGCCATGTTTCATGCCTGCTTTGAAAACATTCATCCGTTTCAAGACGGAAACGGGCGGGTTGGTCGTATGATTCTGTTCAAAGAATGCTTAAAGCACGACCTGATTCCTGTCATCATACGAGACAAAAATAAAGGGGAATACACCCGGCATTTAAACAATGCACAGCAACACCAAAATTATAGAGGACTGCTTGATTACTTTGAGCAGGAACAGGAATCCTATCTGGAAGAAACCAAAGAACTCCTTTTCGATTATGACCGGTTGGATGCACGAACAGAAGATATTCTCCGTGAAATCAAAGAATATCACTAAGGAAGGGCAAATTTGTGAATATGGTACATTTGATAAATTGGTAAATGCGGAAGCGGCATTTTATGACTTCTACAATGTGAGAACGAAATAGCGAGCTATGGAAAGCAAAAACTTTTGTCAACAGTATTTATTGCCGTTTTCTGTTGACAAAAGTTTTTTCATGGGGTATTATAACGCATGTAAAATATATATGAGAAGAAAGGTTTTGTTTTATATTTAGAGCGGAAACTTATTAAAATTTCAATTTCATATTATATTTGCCATAAAGAATTTAGAGAAAGGTTATTAGCGGCATGAGCTGCAAAAGATCGAATGCCGTGAGATAGGTGATGAATATGCCAGGTAATTTCAAAAAAGAGGATATAAGAATACTTAAAACGCACAGAGCGCTCATAAATTCCATGTCCAAACTTCTGGAACTCCATAATTTTACTCGGATAACGACGAATGACTTGTGTGAGGAAGCGCAGATTAGCAGAGCTACTTTTTATTTTCATTTTGCTGATAAATACGATTTATTGAAATACTGGTTGGAAAATCGGAAACCAATGTTAATAAATAAAAAGGATACAAAAGAAGAGGTTGAAAAACGTGTAAATCATTTTGTAAGCGACAATCTTAAGAGTATAAAGCATTTAATCGATAATGCCAATAGTGAGACTTCCGAATTGTTATATAATTTCACTTTTTCCTTACTGGATCTACAAATGGAGGAAACAGATAGTAAAGAAATGTACCAAGAGCGCCTCCTTTTTACCCAATTCTGCTCCGGTGGGATGATGAATTATCTCTGGCATTATGTAAATGGCAATTTTTCCGAAGACTTTCAGATAATGAACCCCTATTATTGTGATCTCTTAGACGCATTAATTGAATGCTGCCCAAAATGAAAATATATGAGGTGAGATTTATGAACGATAGTTTTGAGAAAAAAAAGAAACGGCTGGTATCACTTGAAAATGGCAGGGGTGTGAAGTTTCTCCTAAATGAGGGCTACAAAATACTAAAGAACCCTATTGTCATGTTTGATACAAGTTATAACTTGTTGGCCTGTACCGAAGGTATCGTTACTGACGATAGACTATGGAATGAAATAAACACTCTTGGCTTATTTTCACATGAAACCGTGAAATTTTTTTATACCGAAGGTTTTATTGATACTTATGCCCAAACGGATACCGTCGCATTAATGAAAAGTGATAAATTGAAATACGACAGAGCGAACGGAATACTATTTGATAAAGATGGTATACAATTAGGAAATATAAATGTCACGGCGTGCTTAAAATCATTTGAAGAGGGGGATATGGAGCTTATTGGAATTCTGTCTGAACTACTTTCCGTTGAGCTTCAAAATAGCAAGTTTTATCAACAGATTGATCGAATTTATCAAGAATCTATGTTAAATGATTTACTGGAAGGTAATATTCGAAATAGTGTAATTGAGAAAGAACAGTTGGCGGAGTTATATGATGAACTTAAGCCTAATCTGTATTTAGCTGTTGTTGATATAACCCAGTGTGAGCATACACTTACCCATCTGGCATATTTCCGAGATTTACTTAGGAAAATACAAGCTGATTACAGATACTACATACACTCGAATTACATAGTGATTATTATCAGTACGGATAATAATCTGCTGAGTGTTAAAAAAGATTTAAGCAAACTGAATGCGTTTTTCGCTGAGCATAAAATATATGCCGGGATAAGCAGCCGCTTTCAGGATTTATTAGAGCTACAGAAATATTATCGGGAAGCGATTAATGCTTTGAATTATGGACTGGTAGGTAAGAAAAATCAACAGATATTCAGATATGATAATATCAAGATAGAGCATTTTTTGAACTCCGTTAAAGATACCGTCGATATAAGCGAAGTAACTAGTCCGGTCATTTCCTTAATACAGGAATATGACAGAGAAAACAATACATCATTATTGGAGTTACTTAATACCTATTTATCATATGGCATGGATACCGAACTGACATGTGAGATAATGAAAATTACCCCAGACGAGCTGCCCCTCATCTTAAAAAAACTTGAGGATACCTTTGAAATTGATTGGAAAGATGGTGATTTACTGCTCAATATTTTTGTTACGATAAAAATGCTAGACAGCCTTCAATCTTAGAGACTTGCAGATAAATCCGGAATTGGTAATGGATAGACCGGAGGAAACCGTGGACAGTCAACTGGCAGAAATAATATATAATAGAGCAAACGCAGAGATAGATGCATTAAATAAATAGTTGCAGCTTATTTGGATATAGAGAAAGCCCATATGAAATCTATCCAAGAGCTTGACATTGAAGAAGTTCCCTCACTACGAAGAAATCCATATATAGCAGATATTTTTCACCGATTAGATTATGTGGAGCGTAGAGGAAGTGGATTGAAAAAAATTACAGAAGAAACGAAACTATTATATGGATATACAGATAATTATAAGCCGGAATTTAGATCTAGTAGGAGGGATTTTCGTGTAATTCTTAAAAATATGAATTACAGTGCGGAAGTAAGTGCGGAAGTTAAATTAGATGATATAAGACTAAATAGTCTGTTAGAATTTTGTAGACAAGCAAGAACACGAAAAGAAATGCAGGTTTTTTGTGATATACGATCTGATGAATATTTTAGAAAGAATATTATTAAGCCGCTTTTAAAAGCCGGGAAAATCCGAATGACAAATCCAGATAAACCCAAAAGTCGAAATCAAAAATATATAACTCTCAATAAAGAATAAAACATTTCTGGCCTAACATGGGATTAACGAATTGATGTGGTTCAAAAGTACGGAAGTTGAAGCGGAAGTCACTATCAAAAAATATGGTGGAGAAAAAATGTTCTTTGTTCCGCCTAGCGCTTATGATGAAATTATGAGAACAGCACCTTATGGCAAGGTTATTATAATGGGAACAATCCGTGAATTTTTTGCATAGAAAAAGAAAGATTTCTGCCACAGTCGATATAGTAATGAAAGTTCTGCTGCATCGTAACAAAATCTTACTCTTTCTATATACTCGGATTAAATACTTTTATCTGTTTCGCAATTATCATTATGTACCGCAATAGTCGCTAAGGTATCACCAAGTTGTGTAAAAATAGCCCCTAGCATAGTTATCTCTTCTGTCGTTTTATCTTTTGTAATGGTACAAGCTATTGCGGATATTGTTGTTACCAATTCACATGAATTCATCTAATCACCTCTTAATATTATATGGAATCGATAAATAAATGTTAATAGAAAATGCCAATTAGAGTGCCGTTCTCCGCTAACTCATAAACTACCCTCAGTTGACAAAGTAACCGTATGTTACCTTGTCAACTGAGGGTATCTTTGGGGCATAACAAAATCATGTAATGCTTTACTGAAGGACAAATAATAATTGACATGGATAGTAAATTATGTTACTCTCAAATAGACCCCACAGGGGTGTGGAGATAAATATCCATTTGAATAGGGGAGTGGAAAGATGAACCAAGAGCAAAAGAAGGCAATCACTGCCTTAAAGACTACGAAGGGTCAGATAGAAGGCATTATTAAGATGATTGAGGAAGGGCGCTATTGTATTGATGTATCTAATCAAATCATGGCCGCCCAGGCAGGTCTTAAGCGAGCCAATAAAATGATTTTAACCCAACATATGAATCATTGTGTCAAAGAAGCCTTTCAAGATGAACATGAAAAGGAAGAGAAGATAGAAGAGATGATTGAGGTGCTGAACAAATTATTGAATTAAGTCGCTCCGCATTCTTGCGACTTCAGTCGTGAGTAAGGAGCGACGGTTTTAATTTTTTGTACAATATTATGATTGTATACAACGCTCATAAAGTAGAATAAATTCTTGCAAACA
>Ga0153922_1000831_pt1 | contig 11754 bp, 9 predicted proteins | sample TSNJ006MetaG_FD_104723 | JGI IMG/M metagenome (GOLD analysis project Ga0153922, IMG submission 104723) | Attine ant fungus gardens microbial communities from New Jersey, USA - TSNJ006 MetaG | ecosystem: Host-associated > Fungi > Mycelium > Unclassified | place: USA: New Jersey, Brendon T. Byrne...
GGGTTCTGCCGTCGTGCACTCGCACAGACAAAAGCGACCACGGCCATGCTTGAACTGTTGAAAACTGCCAGAAAGTCTGAAATTCCTGCCTCTTATGTATTGTTTGACAGCTGGTTTACCTCCATTATCGGTGATTGAAATTGAAAAACCGGATTTGGTTGGAATGGGTGTTCTGACCCCTAATGTCGAGTTTTCTCTGATGTTATGTGAAAGAATTAAACTTAGATATCCTGGCATATTAATTACATTGGGGGGGATTCATGCTTCGCTTTTCCCAGAGAAAACATTACAGAACAAGAATGTTGATTTTGTAAGCTTGGGAGAGGGAGAGATGAACTTTTATGATTTTATCTATTCAGTTAACCATGATATCAATTTAAGTAAAGTGAAATCCCTTGGCTATAAGAAAGACAGTAAGGTTCATATCAATGAATTTAATGATAAATTCATTGATATGAACGAAGTTGGTGAGTTGAAATATGAAGTAATTGATATTGAAAAATATCTACAATATGCAAAACGTCAGTCTGGTTATCGTGCGATAGGTTATGTTGCCTCTCGAGGATGTGCTTTTAACTGCTCATTCTGTCTGGATGGCAACCATAAAAGTATCGTCAGAAAATGGCGTGCAATAAGTCCCAGTTTATTAGTTCAATATATCAAGAATTGGAAAGAAAAGTTTGACATTGAAGGAGTATGGTTTAAGGACAGTACGTTTTCTGTAAATAAAAAATGGATCATGGAATTCTGCAGATTACTGATTGAGAATAATGTACAAATTAAATGGTCATGTAATTCACGTGTTGACTGCATTGATGAGGACATCATTAAAGCGATGAGTGTAGCTGGTTGCGAGACTATCTGGTTTGGAGTAGAGAGCGGTTCGGAACGCATTATTAAACTCATGAATAAACGAATCAATAAAAAGCAAGTGTTTAATACTTTCTACTTATGTGAGAAATATGGGGTACGTGCATGGGCGAATTTTATGATTGGTGTGCCGACAGAAACAGTCGATGATATTGAACAAACCTTTAATTTTGCTATGGAATTACAACAGCAGTCTAATGTAGATACCATTCACGCAACGGTTTATACCCCTTTTCCGGGGACACCATTATATAAATTGCATCATAATGAGGACTTCATCTATTCTATTCCGCCCGAGGGATTAACCTATGATAAGGCCTGCATAGATACTGGTGCAGTTAAGAAAGAAGTCATACAGATGATTTATGATGAAATGTGTGAAGTCTTTTATAAGGATAAAACAAGACACATTGATTTTGATAAGTATAGGAAAATGAAAAATTAAATATAAGGTAGGGCTAAGCAATGTATGATGATTATAGGAATGCTTCACAAAAAAATAAGAAATATAATTTTGATTATTTACAGGTATATGACGTAACATTACGTGATGGTGAACAAACACCAGGAATTGCCTACACCATTGAGGAAAAAATCGAAATAGCAAAAATGTTAAATTCTATGGGTGTGAAGTACATTGAGGCAGGCTTCCCTGTTTCAGGTGAAGATGAAGCGAAGGCGATTCGTAATATTATCAATTTGGAATTAGATGCAGATATCTATGCACTTTGTAGACTGAATACGACAGATATCGATTTTACCTACGAATGTGGTGTGCGGCATATTGCTATTTTTTGTCCCGGTTCCGATTATCTGATTCGGAGCAATTTGAGAGATACGCCAGAGGAAATAATTGAACGACTAAAAGTAGTGGTCGATTATGCTAAGAGTAAAAAAATGCATGTTCGTTTTGGGTGTGAAGATGCTTCTAGGACAGATATGGAGAGGCTACTTATGATGTATCATGCTACTATTGATAATGGTGTTGACATGGTAGCATTTGCAGATACGTTGGGAGTAATGACACCACTTACTACCTATGAGGTCATGTGTAAATTAAAGAGCGAGATAAAGGTTCCTATGGCTATTCACTGTCATAATGATTATGGTGTCGGGTTAGCAAATGTATTATCTGCGATTGAAGCCGGAGTTGAGCAGATTCATGTTAGCATAAACGGATTAGGCGAAAGATGCGGTAATGTAAGTTTAGAAGAACTGATTGTGTGTCTACTTGTCCAGTATAATACGGATTTAGGCTTTGATTTATCAAAAATCAGCGAGGTTTCGGATAGGATGTACCGGATCGCCGGCTTTGAGAGACCCTTCAATAAGCCGATTGTTGGTAAAAAGGCCTTTACACATGAGTCCGGAATTCACGTTAACGGTATATTGAATGACAGCCGAACTTATCAGCCATTTCCTCCTGAAATCATTGGGCGCAGCAACGAGATTGTATTAGGTAAGCATTCAGGAATGTGTTCGGTTAAGTACTTTTTGGACAAATATCAAGTGACTGGCGTGTCTGAAAAAAAAGCTCAAGCTGTTCTTGATATGGTAAAGGCGATTGCTAGTAAAAAAATTCAAATAACAAATGATGTGTTTATGGATATTTTAAATAATTGCTGATAATTATAGAAGCAATCAGATTGTATTTTATCAGGAGGAAATTGAATTGGCTAATATTGTTGAAAAAATTATTAGAAGTAAGGTACAGAGCGATTTTAATACAGGAGACATCATTAATATAAAGGTAGATTGGGCGATGGTTCATGATGGTACAATTGTGCTGACCCAGAAGCATTTTCAAGAGATTTGTGATAAGGTATTTGATCCGGATAAGATATTTGTAGTATTTGATCATCTGTATCCGCCGAATAATGTGAATACCGCAAACTTGATAAAGGCGGCAAGGGAATTTGTTAAACAACAGGGAATTACACATTTTTATGAAGGCGGAGAGGGGATTTGTCATCAGGTTCTATTAGAATCGGCTGACGTTAAAGCAGGAGATTTTTTGGTTGGTGCAGATTCCCATTCCAGTACTGTTGGAGCAAAATACTGCCTTGCAATGGGAGTAGGAGCTACTGATATGGCTTATATTTTTGCCAAAGGTGAGACATGGATTAAGATTCCTAAATGCATTAAGGTAAAATTATATGGTAAGCTAAGTTGTGGAGTAACCTATAAGGATGTATTTCTTGAGGTTGCCAAAAAAATAACAGTAGAGGGTGCTGTCTATAAGGGTTTAGTATTTGAGTCGGATATGCCAGTGGAATTTGATGACCGGGCGGTACTATGCAACATGGGTATTGAACTTGGAGCGAAGTTTACAATATTTGAGCCGTTTGGAGATGAATATCCCGAGTTAAAGAGCGACAGTAATAATGATTTTGACAAGCTATACGAGTTTAATCTGAATGAAATTTGTGGTAATATTGCCTGCCCTCATGATGTTGATCAGGTTGTAAAAGTGCAAGACCTACATAAAAAGACAATTGATATTGCTTTCATTGGAACTTGTACAGGGGGAAGATTATCCGATTTTATAAAAGCAGAACAAATACTGCGAGGCAAAAAAGTAAAGAAAGGGGTTCGTCTGTACCTTTGTCCAGCCTCACGACAGATATTAATCGAAATGGTGAAGAATGGTATTTTAGATTCACTGCTCAATACAGGTGCTGTATTATTACCGACAGGATGCGGTCCTTGTCTGGGAGGGCATCTTGGAGTATTAGGTGATAATGAAACAGCGATTTCAACAGCGAATAGAAACTTTTTAGGAAGAATGGGAAGTAGTAATTCGGAGATTTATCTTGCATCATCAATTACTGTTGCCCAATCGGCTCTGACAGGTTACGTGGGGAGGAATAGCGATGAATAATGAGATGAAAGCAGGAAAAGTTCATCTGCTTGGGGATAACATCAATACGGATATTATCATTAGCGGACAGTATCTTCGAACATCGGATCCGCATATCTTTGCTGATCATGTCTTTGAAGTTTTGAAGGGTGCCTATTATAATCGGAAGGTTTTAGAAAATGATGTAATTGTCGCAGGAGAAAACTTCGGTTGCGGTTCTTCTAGAGAACAGGCGGCTCTAGCAATCAAATATGCCGGGTTTGGGTTAGTTTTAGCGAAATCTTTTGGACGTATTTTTTACAGAAATATTATTAATCAGGGTGTTATTGCAGTGGTGATGGAGGAAGATAATGACATGGAACAACTATGGAAAGAAATCAGGGACGGAGATCAAATAAGGTTTAACCTAGTACAGAGTTCAGCGAATATTGGAGAGCAACAGCGAGTGGTTAGATTTAATAAACCCTCTGAGTTTTTGTTGAATATTATTGATGCAGGAGGACTTTTAAATTATGCGAAAGAAGATAGCAGTTATACCGGGTGATGGTATATGTACTGAGATTTTTCCTTACATTAATAAAATAATTGATTCATTAAAGCTTGATATTGATGTAATTGGTTTTGAAGTGGGTCTGTCCAAATTTCGAAAGGATGGTGTGGCTTTTGATGAGAATATGATATCGCAACTGAAGGAATGTAATGCAATACTATTTGGTGCAATATCAACACCTCCCAAAAAGGAATTAACATCTTCATATAAAAGTCCGATTCTGACAATGCGTAATGAGCTGGACTTATATGTAAATTTAAGATCAAGTAGCCGGTACATAGTAAAAAACATGAATGAGATTATTGTTTTTCGTGAAAATACGGAAGGGTTATACTGTCAGCAGGAGAGAGTCATTAATGAAGACGTGGTGATTGCAGAGAAGGTAGTAACTGGATCAAAGACAAGAAAGCTGGCTAAATTCGCATTTGATTATGCCATGAGAAAAGATATAACTAGCTTAACAATCGTTTCAAAATCCAATGTTTTAAAAAAATCAGATGGCTTTTTTGTTGAAAACTGCAAAATAGTTGGAGCAGATTACCCTGAGATTGAGATCAAGGAAGAGTATGTTGATGCAACCTGCTATCATCTGGTTCGGGATTCTCATCGTTTTCATGCAATATTAACGGAAAATCTGTATGGTGATATTATTTCTGATTTAATTGCCGGATTAGGTGATGGATTAGGTGTAGCAATAAGCGAATGCTATGGGGATGATATTGCATTATTTGAACCAGTTCATGGCAGTGCACTGGATATTGCAGGTAAAAATACTGCGAGCCCATACAGCTGTTTATTATGCCTTGTGTCATTAATGGAATATATAGGTGAGTATCAAGCAAAGATAATGATTGAGAGCATAGTCATTGGGTGTATTGAGGATGGATATTTGACCAAGGATCTGGGGGGACATCATATGTTATCTGAAATTATGGAGCATGTGCTTTACAAAATTCAATGTGAGAAGGGGGGGATACAGCTTGCATAATATTATTTTTCGCGATTCTACAATTCGTGAAGGTATTGAAACACCTTTGCTGTCACTGACTTCATATCAGAAATTAGAGATTGTAAAGCGTATATTTAATATTGGTATCAAAGAGTTTGAGATATTATCACCCAATTGTATCGAAGAAACTTATGAAATCGGGTCAATGATTAAAGAATCTGGCATGGACATCACGACGACCGGATTTGTATTTCAATGGACCAACATCAATCTTGTTGAGGAACAAATAAAGAAACTGAAGGATGTAGTAGATCGGTTTATTATCGTAGCTCCGGGTTCACAGGCAAATCTTAAATTAAGAAAGACTACTCTAAAAGAGGTACAAGCGGATATTTTCAGGCTCTTGGAGCTGCTTAATAGATATGGGAAAGAGCCGGAACTTGGAATTATGGATGTATTCCAAATGGATAATGAAGACTTCCGATTACTAATTGAGGCGTGCAAAGACAAGATTCACAAATATGTACTTTATGATACTTCAGGAAGGGCAACACCGGAAAAGGTTGCGGATAAGGTGCATATCAGTAAATCAATTGCTTCGGAAAGTCGCGTGTTTGTTCATGCCCATGACGATTTTGGATTAGCAACGATTAATACGATTACGGGCAGCATCAATGGCGCAGATGGTTGTGATACCGTGGTAAACGGTTTGGGCGACCGTAGCGGAAATGCATCTTTTGAAGAGGTAGCTGTTGGATTGGAGCAGTTGTACAGCTTGAAGACAGGAATTAGTATGGAAAAGATCTTTTACTTGTGCAAATTTGTATATGAAGTCTTTAATCGTTCGATTCCGGATATTAAACCAATCATTGGAAACAATGCATTTTGCCATGCGACTGATATGCATATCCATGGGGTATATGCCAATGCATCACAGGCGTATGAACCATTTGATATCGCACAAATTGGCGGTTATCGTACCTTTACCTTCCTTGAGGGTGATTATAAGAACAGCTTACCTTGCATATTAATGAAGTATCAGATAGAACCGAGTTTAGAAAATATGAAGCAGTTGTTTGAAAGACTACAGTTAGAAAGTAGAAAGAAAGGTAGAATAACAGAGCAGGAGATAGAGGTTGTTGCATGTAGACTTTTGAAATAAGGCATGTAAAGAAAATTTAAGGAATTAATTGAATTGAGAGAGGAAAAGATGAATTTGAATAAGAAAGACAGAAACTTTGAGCTTATTGATTTGAAGCTTGATCTACTGCTTGAGGGCATCAACGTAGAGGATTCGGCATTATATGGTCTTGGTACATTGTATCGGGAAGAGATTCACTGGCTATTTGAATGGGATAGCCATAATCATGAAGCAAGATTATCACCTTCAGAGATTATTTTTGAAGAAAATGACATGATTACCCAAGTATATGAAAATGAAAAATCTTCTTATAAGTTAATCCGTGATAGGGAAAAAGATAAACTGATTCTTCTTAAAAATAATAATCCGATGGATGTACCTGTAAAATATCCAACTCGTCCTAAGGTACTTTCCGAATGTACTTCCGACGGAATACCAATCAGTAAGATAGTAGGCTTTCGAGGCGTTGATTGTATGTCTGTATCCTTTAGTTTATACTGTAAATTTTGGGATACAATGAGGCAGTGTAAATTCTGTAATATTCAAAATACAAAGGAGTTATCGGAGCAAAAGGCAATAAAACAGGCAGAATGGATCAGTGAAGCAATTTCTATGGCTTATAAAAATAAAGAAATCAATCACTTCATTATTACAGGCGGAACTTTTGACAAAGAGGTTGCATGGGTAGAGCGTATTTTTAACCAGATTAAAGAGAAGACAGGAATGGATTATTTCCCTGGTTCCAATTGTACAATGACTGCACCAGTAACAACAGAAAATCTGAAGCTTATGAGTAATTTCGGAAGTGATTTTCTCAGTATGAATTTAGAAATCTATAGTGAAGAGATTTTCAAACAACTTTGCCCTGGTAAGGATTGGCAGGTTGGATACAGGAACTGGATAAACCGTTTAATAGAAGCGGTGGATTATAAGGGCTGGGGACATGTAAGAAGTAACTTTGTTGCAGGGTTAGAGCCGATGGAATCTTTAATGGAGGGAGCCGAGTTTTTGGCTTCGAAAGGTGTATTACCTGCATTTATACCGTTTAAGAAGCCGTTCAGTCCGAATGTAAAGGATTATAGCTATACCAAGGAGGACTACTGGAAGCTTACGATTTTCTTCAATGAATTATATGAAAAATATAATCTTCAGCCTTCCTATTGCCATAAATGTTATTGTAATTCAACTTACATAGATTACCATACATTTTTTGTAAAGAACAATCCAGAAATGGTATTATGAGTTATTTGAAGAAGTGTTCGGAAATGAATGAAATAATAAATATTAGTTTTTGCCACTTTATAATAATAGAAAAAGTTATATCCCGTAGTCTGTAAATATAAAAATACGTTTCTTTCGTTGGGAGCTACCTTTGTAGATAATATTCATATTACTACACCCCTTTTCTAGGGACTCCTTTATATAGTAAATTTCAAAGCAAATATTTTTTATCAAGTACCTGCAGAACGTCTAACATATGAAAATGCTTGTTTTGATACTGTGCAGTAAAAAGAGAAATTGTTCATCAAATATATTACAATATGTGTTAATCTTTATTCAAAGGTCGAAAAAAAGGAAGTTATTATGAAAAATATAGAAATACTAAATGGAGGGAGGGGAACAAATGAATTTATTGAATGATAGTTTTCATAAATATAGAGATAATATCTATATTATTTTACCAGATATAGAAGATGAAGGTTTGACATATGGACAAGTTAACAGTTTGTCTGCAGTATTCGCGGGATTATTGAAAATGTCAGACGTAGTTGAAAACGATAGAGTTTGTATAATAACTGGCAATAAAATACAATTTATTATTGCATATTTCGCAATTTTGAAATTAAAAGCAATCCCGATAGCAATAAATATAAGACTAAATGTAAAGGAGGTAGGGATTCAGTTCAATAATTGCAATCCGAAGAAGGTTGTTATATTACCAACATTATTTAAAAAATACTCAGAATTATTGACGAAAAAAAATACTTTTTTAGCACCTTCATTGAACGATTTAAAGCAATGGAGTCTTTATAATACGGATAAAGGATACGAAACATTTCCGGATAGAAAAGATGAAGAATTACTTACTATATCATATACATCTGGTACAACGGGTACTCCTAAAGGCGCAATGTTAAAACATAATGGCTGGCTTAGGGCAAGTAAAAAGTATGGCGAATTACTTCAACTTAGTGAGCAAACTAGAATAATGCAAGCACTTCCTTTGTGGCAGGCTGATGGGTGTATTGCTACAGTTACTTTACCTGTGTTGCATGGTTCTTCTGTTGTTCTTGTCGAACCTTTTGATGAAATTATAGTGAATGAATATTTTTCTATTGTCGACAAGTACCGTGCCAACTATTTATTTACTGTTCCTGCTATTTTATCAAGATTATTGTTACTTGCACAAGATGGCAATATCAAATTTCATCATAATGTTAAATATGCCAAGGTGAGTTCCTCTGTATTATTGCCTGAAGTAAAGAACAAATTCCAAGAAACATTTGGAATAAAAGTTATGGAAAATTATGGTTCGACAGAAGGCAATGCAATTACAGTCTCCGACCCCAATGATGATGATAATGGATCTGTAGGTAAAATTACTGGTATTTGTGAATTGAAAGTGAACAAAAAAGCAGAACTTTTGATTAAAAATCAGGAATGGTTTGCAGGGTATTATAATAATCAAGAAAAGACAAATGAAGCTTTTGAGGATGGTTGGTTTAAAATGATAGATGTGGTAGAAATAAAAAGGGATTATATATATTTGTTAGGAAGAACAGACGATATAATGAATAAATTTGGTGAAAAAATTTCGCCAAGTCAGATTGATGATGTTATTGTTCAGTTTGAATCTGTATATGAATCGGTTACTATCGGATATAAGAATGAAGTGTATAACGATGATATTTATTCCTTTATAGTTCTAAAGAATGCTGATAAAAAAATCTATTCAAAAGAGATTGAAAAGAAAATAATTGATTTTTGCAGTATAAAATTACCTCCTCATAAAGTTCCAACCAAGGTTTTCATCGTAGATGAAATACCAGTAATATCATCAGGAAAGCCAGATAAGAAAAAATTATTGGAATTATTGAAGGATAGAAAATGATATAAAGTTCGCTATTATTTTGCAGTGCAGAATACTGGAAGAATGTTAGTCAACGTAAATAACAAAACTAAAATTGCAACTCACAAATAATACAACCTTATACATAGTATATTAGAAAGTTAAGCATAAATAATCAAAAACATAAGAGTAACGGCAGAATTTAATGGGATAAGATTCCATAATAATTGGTATTACAGTATATATGTGAAATTATTACAATTGCTCTGAGTGATAGATCAATGTCTTAAGCGTTCTCATTAAGATCAAAGGATATATGAAGTGGGTGTCTAAAAAACAGGAAAGGAGAAAAATGTAACATATATCTTGGCTTTTATCATAAGATATGAGAATTTAGAATTAAGGCATCTACAAGAATGCTATGTATATGCGAAATCCAAATTTTAATTACGAGGTGAATAATTTTGAAATATAGTGATAGAATTAAAAATCAAAAAATTGGTCTAGTACGAAAGTTTACTGATGAAGCAAATAAGCTTCCTTATAACGATAAAATTTTTTTGTCAATTGGAGTGCCTGACATGGAATCTATTGACTACCTACATGATGGTGTAAATGAAGCTTTTGAAAAAGGATATACTAGATACACGCCTACTGCGGGTATGGATATTGTAAGAGAAACGATAGCAGGCCAATACAAAAACAGAAAAACAGCTTATCCTATAAGTAAAGATAATATATTGTTGACGGCTGGAAGCCAAGAAGCTATTTTCTTACTTGCACTCGCAACACTGGACAAAGGAGATGAAGTAATTATAATAAGTCCAGCATTTTTCTCTTTTAAGAGATGTTCAACAATAATGGGAGCAAAATGTATTGAAATTTCCTATAAGGTAGAAGATGGAAAATATTTTCTGCCTCTTGAGGATATAAAGGCTAATATAAATGAAAATACGCGTTATATTTATGTTAACTCTCCCAATAATCCATCAGGCGCATTATCTAGCAGAGAAGAACTCAGAGAACTATCAAAAATAGCAGACAAAAATGGTATTTATATTGTTTCAGATGAGGTGTACAAAGATTATGTGTATAATGGAAAATTCCATTCTACGATTGAATTTTCTGATAAGACAATTGTTGTAGATAGTATTTCTAAGTCTTTCAGCGCAACAGGATTTAGAATAGGATGGTTACTTGCAGATAAAGATATTATAGAAAAATTACTACCAGCTCATCAGCAAATTTTATTTTCAATATCTTCGCTTAATCAATATGCAGTTCATTATGCTATGAATAAAGAAGATATCCAAGAAAAAGTTAGCCAAAGAATAGATATATTTAAAGAAAGGCATGACTTAGTATATAAAAGGTTAAATAAAATGCAAGGAATTGAATGTCCAGTTTCTGAAGGGGCTTTTTATTTACTACCAAGGCTGAAACCCGAAATCAGTATTAACGGGACTGATTTTTGTTATAAGTTAATGTATGAAAAAAGGGTTATTCTAATTCCAGGAATTGATTTTGGGGCTTCGTTTGAAAACCACATTAGAATAGCTTATACTCAAGATATTAAATTATTAAGTGAAGCAATGGATAGAATGGAACTATTTGTAAATGATTTAATAGGATAGATGGTCTAAATTATTGAACAAAAGCATTGAATAGTATTAATAAAAACTTGTAGAGAGGACAGTTTGAAAAATAGAACTTTAGCCAGTAAAAAAGGGCACACTTATACAAGGGCATCGAGGGCAATGTTACAGACGGTGTATGCATTCTGGACCGGTTCTTCTCACTGCGGTTGCAGGAAACCAGCTTAAAGCGGTAATGGGTATATTAGCTAAGGATACGGAGAAGCCATTGTCAGCTATACCACACGTGAGAGACGCGCATCTTTTTTCATTACTATTTGTGCCGCCAGCATCAGCGGCGGATTGGAGATTAGTTTGAAACAAAGAAGAGGACAGCCAATTTATCCAATTTCGGGTTGGCGATTCATTAATTTCATCTTGTAAAGGTTAAATTCAGGAATCAAGTTTTTGTAAGTAGTTTCATCCAAATATCATGGCGATCATTTTCAATAAACCATATCTTTGGATTGCAGGATAGAATGGTTGAAGGTGGAGGAGCGTTTCTTCTGATAAAAAAGTTGGATTCCAGAAACTTTCAGAGTCAAAAATTCCTTTAGTAAAGGTGGTAGTCAGTTAAACCGTTGATAACCTTAACATTGCTCCTCTTATATGGTAAAATATACTTAGGAGGGGTGGTGTGATGAGTACACTACGTGATGATTTAATCAACAAAATCAAGA
>Ga0153922_1000839_pt1 | contig 11658 bp, 6 predicted proteins | sample TSNJ006MetaG_FD_104723 | JGI IMG/M metagenome (GOLD analysis project Ga0153922, IMG submission 104723) | Attine ant fungus gardens microbial communities from New Jersey, USA - TSNJ006 MetaG | ecosystem: Host-associated > Fungi > Mycelium > Unclassified | place: USA: New Jersey, Brendon T. Byrne...
CAAAGTGAATCAATCAATCTCAATGTCAACTGCAACAATTACAAAAAAATATGGATCTGCCAAATTTCAGATCAAAGCAAGCGCAGATACCCCGATTACATTTAGATCATCGGACGAAAATGTCTTAACGGTAGATTCCAAGGGTTATGTAACGATAGTTGCTAAAAACAGTACCAAAAGTGCATATGTCGTAGTAAATGCTCCGGGAAATAATACTTACAATGTATCTCTGCAGAAAAAAGTTCTCGTGAAATGGACAAAGGCGAATCAGAAGGTTACAGTAAGTAAAACAACCTTTGAACTGGGCAATAAAAATAAATCCTTTGGAGCGACAGCAAAAACCGGAATGACTTTTAAGAGTTCGGATACATCGGTTGCTACTGTAAATAATAAAGGTCAGATTACGGCTAAGAAGGTTGGTACTACAAGGATCACAATTAATGCTAAAAGTAGTAATCGCTACAATAGTGCTAAAAAGACAGTGACCATTAAGATTACTAAGAAAAGCCAAAGTGTTACTGCCTCCAATAAAACTTATACTGTAGGGGCTAAAAACAAATCCCTTGGGGCAAAAGCAAAAACGGATCTTTCCTACAAAAGCTCCAATAAAGCAGTAGTGACTGTTAACAACAAAGGACAGATTACAGCGAAGAAGGCAGGTACGGCAAAAATCACGATTATAGCTAAGAGCACAAAGAATTATAAGAGTACAAAAAAGACAGTGACCATAACCGTAAACCCAAAATCAACAACGATTTCTTCACTCTCTTCTCCCAGTGAGAAAAAAATGAGTATAACGGTCAAAAAGGGGAGTAGTGTTAGTGGGTATCAAATCCGGTATGCTGCTTCAACAACTATGTCAGGTGCCAAGACGGCTACAATGACAGAAACAAATAAAATGTTAACAATCAGTGAAGTAGGAAATAAAAGCATCACATACTATGTTCAGGTAAGAACATATAAAACTGTTAGTGGTAAGAAATATTATAGTAGTTGGAGTGTGGCAAAGAGTGTTACAGTGAAAGGACATACACATTCGTGGAAAGAAATCTACGAAACGATTTCACATGAAGAAATTGGTCATTATGAAACAAGAGTGATTAAAGAAGCATGGGATGAACCTAAAAAGGAGTGGAGAACAATTTGTAATGGTTGTGGTTTGGACTTGACTGATTCTGATCCCGTATTGCATTCGGCTGAATCTGGTCATAGTTACTCAACAAAATATGTTCAGGTAGATACCATCTACCATGAGGCAGTAACTGAAGAAATATGGGTTGTGGACATAGCAGATTGGAAAGAAAAAATACTGATTGGTCATGTATGTAATGGTTGTGGTGCAACAAAATAGAATAAAAAAAGAGTTGAGGAATTCTTTATAGAGGTTCTCGATTTTTCAGAATAAATACATATCATTTTCGACATATAAAAAAGTTCTGGTATAAATTTATATCGGAAAAGAAAATTTAATATTGTATCTGAAAAGCTATTTCTGATTTTTAAGAAATGGCTTTTTTTATATAGATATTTATCAGAATCAAGGAGGTGATAAAAATATAGGTGTTTTATTCACAGGGGTAATGAAATAAAAAAATAGGAATTGCGAAACTAAAAATCAACAAACCATGTTGTGGCTAACAATTACAAATAAAAACAAATTAATCGACAGTCTTGTTTATTCACAATGATGAAAATATTCACATATACACAGCGTTTCGTACATTACCTGAACAAAAAATAAAGTGAGGAGATATGGATTTGATAAAAATCAAAGAAATAGTCAAAAAAAGTGTTGCTATAGCTTTATCAGTGGTGATGGGCATCTCCCATGTACAATTAGCTATGGCGTCGGACGAAAATAATGTTGATACAAAAATTACATATGATGTTACAATTCCTGATACGAAAAATGGTAATATTACATTTTCTGATAAAGAAGAAAAGACCGCTTCTTTTGCAGAGGGAGATATTGTTTCGTTAGAAATCAGACCGGAGGAGGGCTACCAGTTGGAACAGTTATCAATAGTTGATAATGAGACAATGGAAAAGCTCATAAGTTCAACCGATGTATTAACCGATACATTTAGATTTGAAATGCCTGGAAAAGCAGCAACTGTACATGCGGTTTTCAATCTCATTAAAGTTGAAGAGGATGAGGTTACTGATATTACTTCAGAAATTGATACTGACATTATTCCAGAAGTTGATACTGACGTGACCGAAGAAAAGACTGAGGAATTCGTAGCATCGGAAATAAACTGGATATTGGGCAAGGATGCTCCAAAGGGTGATCCCATTGGATTTGCAACGGTTATGGGCGACGATGGTGGAACGGGTATTTCTACATTTTCTACTGTTGGTTCTTATTGTACCATCAGTCCAGGAACAAAACATTCTTATGGTAGCTGGTCGACTAGTGAATTTGCGGTAGAAACTGAAACTGGAACGCATTCAGGTTATTGTGCACAACCAAATCTGAGTACTCCGAGTGGAACGTATGTTGTATCGGAGTTAAAGAGTGATTATATTTTAGCAACTTTATTACTTGGACCGGATGGACCGTTTTACAGTCACTGGGGGAATATAATGCAGGCAGAAGATGATTATGCTATGTGTCATGCTGTTATAGGTTGGCTTTATATGGGTAGTGATCAAGGGTTGTCCGCTGCAGAAGCATTAGCGGTAAAGAATGCCGCTGATTTTATTGTAGAACATATTGTTAATTTAGGTGATGCAGTTCCAGCAATTAAACAGTCTTTGGGTAATTATACTTGTTATGTTGCTTATAACAATAGGCAGGATATAGTCTGGTTTGAAGAAAACGAGCCAGAGACAGGAAAACTTAGGGTAGATAAGAGTTATGTAGATATGAGTAATTTGATTACTCCTAGTGATTACCCGGATGCTCTTAATCTGTCAGCTGCATTTGGAATATATTCAAATGCTTCTTGTACTAAGCTTGTAGAGACTGTTAAGACAAACGCTTCTGGTAAAGGTACTTCAACTACTACGCTAGAAGCGGGTATTTATTACATTAAAGAAATAACGCCACCGATGGGTTTTGCTCTTAATGAGGATGTGACCGAGGTTACTATTGGGGCAGGCAAATCTGCAGTTAAGACTATCAAAAACAGGATTCTTAGGGCACGAATAGGTGTTGTTAAAAAGGACTCAGTAACAGGCAAAACGACTGCAGTAGACGGCTTGTCTCTTGAAGGAGCTGTATATGGACTGTACGAAGATAAAGCATGTACCAAAAAGTTAGCACAAGGAACCACGGATTCATCTGGACAGTTCTGGTTTTCTCCCCATGTAGCTTATGGCAGTTACTATATCAAGGAAATTTCTGCTCCTTATGGATACAAGCTAGACACTACGGTATACACTGTCAATGTAAATAATTCTTTGGGATTGTATTTAAATGATAATAATTATCGTTTGAAGGATGTCACAATTACATCGGAAGATGAACCAAAGATGGGGAAAGCCTATATTCAGAAAATCAGTACCGCACCGTCTATTACCGTGGATAATAATTGTTACTCGTTAGCAGGTGCTAAGTTTGAGCTTACCCACATGACAACGGGAGTTAAATTAAAAGAAAAGCTGGTGACCGATGAAACCGGAAAAACGCAGACAATAGAATTACCTGCCGGGAAATACTCCGTACAGGAAATTAAAGCATCAAAAGGATTTTGGCTGGATTTGGTTCCATTTACAATAACTGTAGTTGAGAATAAGACAACCTCTTTTGAGTTTGAAAATATCCCGATGAATGACCCCGCGTCAATTGAACTTTTTAAAGTTGATGCAGATACGGGAGAATCTTCACCATTGGGAGCAGCAAGTTTAGAAGGAGCGCAGTTTACCATAAAATACTATGATGGCTACTATACAAAAGACACCCTTCCAACTACACCAAAGCGTACATGGGTTATAGAAACAAAAGCAAAAACTTACTCAGATGGATTAGTCCATTATATTACTGGGCTAGGAGAGGAATATAAAGTTTCTGGTGATGATTTTTATAAAATTAATAATCAAATTATACTGCCGCTTGGAACAATTTCCGTGGAGGAAACAAAAGCTCCATCGGGATATCTTTTAGAAGGGGCATATCTAGTTCCTATTGATGGAGGTGATAAAACTGAAGGAAAATATGTTTCGCAAATTACATCTGAAAACGAAATTGTTAAATTGATTGGCGGCAATGAATATTCAGTATCAGATAAAATCAAGCGAGGTGATCTGAAGCTTGTAAAGGTTGGTGATACCGGACTGGAACGCCTGGCAAATGTGCCATTCAAAGTTACATCTACAACTACTGGTGAATCTCATATCGTGGTGACTGATCAAAATGGACAGATTGATACGTCTTCTAGCTGGAATAAGCATTCACATAATACCAATGCTGGAAAAACGTCAGAAGATGGTGTTTGGTTCTCTGGTTCTAAAGATGTTGAAGTTCCAGTTGGTGATGCTAAAGGGGCGTTACCTTACGATACATACATTTTAGAAGAACAGCGGTGTGCTTCTAATGAAGGATATAATCTATTAACAATTGAGGTTTGTCTTTATAAAGACAGTGTAACGGTTGACATGGGCACCTTAACAGACAGTTCATTATCTATTGGTACAACGGCAATGGACGAGTTGATCGGAACAAATTATTCTTATGCGGATGATAGTGTAACTATCGTTGATGAGGTTTCCTACACTGGACTTGAAAAAGGAAAGTCCTACAAATTGATCGGAACGATCATGCGTAAAGATACAGGTGAGGAGCTGTTAGACGCAAAAGGGAACCCGGTTACTTCCGAAGCTTCCTTTACAACAAAGTCCACAAGCGGCACACAAAAAGTAACGTTCATTTTTGATGCCAGTATGCTTGCCAACTCTGATATCGTAGTCTTTGAGGAACTGTATCTTGGGACAGCTAAGATTGCGGAGCATAAGGACATCAACGATGAAGACCAGACCATTCATTTCCCGGAAATCGGGACAAGTGCAGTAGATGGTGATACAAATACCAACATGGCGAATGCTTCTAAGGAAATTACTATAGTTGATACCGTGAGATATAAAAATCTTGAAGTTGGCAAGAAATATACAGTGTCCGGAATCCTGATGGATAAAGAAACCGGGAAAGAAGCATTAGATAAGAACGGTAATAAGATTACTGCTGAAACAAGTTTTACAGCGAAGGAAAAAAGCGGATCTGTAAAAGTTACGTTTGTCTTTGATGGAAGCAACTTGTCCGGATCTACATTGGTAGCCTTTGAAGAATTGAAAAAGGGCGATAAATTATATGCAGCACATGTTGACATCGATGATGAAGCACAGACAATTTACATTCCAGAAATCGGCACCACAGCAATTGATGAAGAATCCGGGACACAGAATGCTCTTGCTGATGAAAATGTAACCATAGTAGATACTATAAACTACAAAAATCTGACTCCTGGTAAGGAATATAAGGTTACAGGTGTTTTAATGGATAAAGAAACCGGGGAAGCTCTTCTGGTTGAAGGCCAAAAAGTAACGGTCAAAGCCACATTTAAACCAGAAAAATCATCAGGCAGCATAGATGTATCATTTGTATTTGATGGAACTGCACTTAAAAATAAGACCATAGTAGTATTTGAAACATTAGCGGTAGACGGAAAAGAAGTGGCAGCCCATGCGGATATTGAAGATGAAGCCCAGTCGATTTACTTCCCGGAGATTGGAACAACAGCAACGGTTAATGGACAGCATAGTGCAGAGATACAGAAATCATTGACCATTACTGACTGGGTGGAATATAAGAACTTGATTCCTGGTAAGGAATATAAGGTTACAGGCGTTTTGATGGATAAGTCGACTGGTGAGGAGATATTGATTAGTGGCAAAGAAATTATCGCGGAAGAGACATTTACAGCCAAAGAAATTAATGGATATGTTGATGTTTCATTTACGTTCGATGCCAGCAGTCTTGGTGGAAAAGAAGTAGTAGTATTCGAAAAATTATTAATTGCTGATACTAACATCGAAATTGCAAACCATGAAGATATCAACGATAAAGGTCAGACAGTATTGCTTAACTCCGTACTTGATTCGAAAGGAAGGATTACAGCAAGTACATCTGGGAATATGTCAAGTGGGAGTGGGACAGGAATTAAAAGCGTAAAAACAGGAGATACCACACCAGTATTTATTTGGCTTGGGGCACTGGCCGCATCGGGAATGCTGTTAGCTGTATACATTTTCAGAAAAAAAAGGGGGCTTGAACTTTAAAATGATTCATCCATTAAAAACCATATGAGGGTAAACGATATACTGTTCAAAGTGCCTTTAAGCAAGAGGCCAATGCCACAACGGAATTTGAGACTCTGACTAAGCGGGTGTCCCAAAGTCAAAATGATTGTTTAACCTCCCACTGAAATGGCAGCGAAGCTGCCGGGAGGTTATGAGCAAGTAGCGGAGCGGAGCTCCCTTCGGGGATACCTATATGCCATTCGGCAAGAAATAGGAAATGCGAATATCCGCTTTGACTCCAAATTGACTTGGAGGACACCTGATCTTTATTGAGTAATTTTAAATGTAACGATTCCGGCAGCATAAGGCGCAATATCATATTCCTGAAAAAATACAATCGTACCATTCGGTGTCAAATAGTAATTTTTCGGATGAAAGTTTTGCTTTACCAGTTCGATATAATTAGTGAAAAAGTAATTGTCACCAGACTTCATTTGTTCATTAATCTGACTGATGATGTCTTTCTCAACAACTGATAAATCCGGATGAAAATCGGTCAAAGGAATCCGCTCACCGCTTTTCAAATTCCATGTTTCTGAAGAACGGGTAGTGCTTCCATGGGCACCGCCGGCATAGATATACTGATCTGTATAAAGACTGAACATATTATCATTTAAGAGAGTTGGTGTGAATTCCATCAGTGCTTCGTAAGCATTAACCGGATAATTATTTAAACGATTTACGGCAAGATTTGTAATTGCATCAATCTTCAGGGATTTGTTGACATAACTCTGGAAAGTATGTGCTTTGTTAGCATAAAATTTATTGATTTTCCACAAGCTGGGGGAAAATCTATCTGACGTAAGATAGGGATATACAATCTTATATTTAAGAATTGTGTTGCCGACATATTTGATTTCATCGGAGAGTGTTAGTGGTTTAATGGTAATGTTTTGAATAGTATCCATAGCGTAAACCTTCCTTATTTATTCTTCGATGTACTAGTGTATGATGAGAAAAGAAGATAAGTTTAAAAACTTTTTAACTTTGCTGTGATTTACAATTGATACAATACAGTTTACTTGAAATCTTTAAGAATCTGTTGTATTATTAGGAATATGTTTATATCAGGGAATTGTATGAAAAAAAGCAAAGCTAAATATTATGGTATTGAATCTGATAAGATACCACCGGACACATTGCCGCTTCGGATTGTATTTATCAGTGATCTGCATAATGTATCAATCGGAAAACATAACAAAATATTGCTGGATAAGATTAATCAGTTGGCGCCGGATTTGGTACTTTTAGGCGGTGATACCATTGTTGCAAAACCAGGTCAGTCGATGGATATCGGACTACGGTTCATTAAAGATTTGTCCATGCAGCATCAGGTGTATGCGGCCAATGGTAATCATGAATACCGGATGCGTATCTACCCGGAAGTCTATGAAACGATGTATTCGCGCTATCAAAAGCAGATAGAAGATTCAGGGGTGATTCTCCTGGAAAACACTACTGCGAATATCTTTATAAATCATATTCCTATCGCCATTCATGGTCTTGAATTGGACCGAAAGTATTATCATCGATTTAAAAAGTCAGAATTACCGGTCAAAGAACTGAAGAATTATTTTGGTGAGCCGGAAGATAGTACCTTTCATATATTACTTGCGCATAACCCCTACTATGGCGAAACCTATATGAACTGGGGATCAGACTTGACTTTATCAGGTCATTACCATGGCGGCATTATCCGAACCCTCAGGAATAGGCCATTAATTGGAAATGATTTTCAGCTTTTTCCACCATATGCATACGGCTGTTTTCGATGTGGCTCCCACACGATGATAACCAGTGCGGGACTGGGTGAGCACACCATTTTTTTACGGATTAACAATCCCCGGGAATTAGTTGTAGTAGATATTCATCCTACGAGGAAGAAATCATTATAAATACAAAGAGGTAACTTATGGGAATACCTGTAAAATTGCCCGTTTTTGAAGGGCCGCTGGATTTACTCCTGCATTTGATCGATAAAAACAAAATAGATATTTATGATATACCGATTGTCGAGATTACCAATCAGTATCTGGAATACATTCAGCAGATGGAACGCCAGGACCTGAACGTGATGAGCGAATTCATGGTTATGGCAGCTACTTTGATTGACATCAAATGCCGCATGCTGTTACCAAAAGAAGTTAATGAAGAGGGTGAAGAAGAAGACCCTCGGGCGGAACTGGTACAGCAGCTGTTGGAATATAAAATGTACAAATATATGTCTTATGAACTGCGTGACCGGATGGCGGAAGCTGCCAGAAGCATATATCGCAACAATAGCATGCCGGATGAGATTAAGCAGTATAAAACGCCGGTGAATTTGGATGAGCTGGTAAAAGACTTGGATTTGAGTCAACTGCATAAGATTTTCCAGGGAGTAATGCGCCGACAGGAAGATAAGGTCGACCCCATCCGCAGCAAGTTTGGGCAGATTGAAAAAGAAGAAGTGAGTTTATCAGATAAAATGTTATATGTTCAAGAATATGCACGAGGAATGAAGCGGTTCTATTTTTGTGAACTGTTGGAAACGCAGTGCGGTAAAGTTCAGATTGTGGTGACTTTTCTGGCTGTTTTAGAATTGATGAAAACAGGCATTATCCGGATTAGCCAGGAACGTATATTTGATGATATATTGATTGAAACGAAGTAAAGTGAGGAACTGCAGATCATGCAAAAGACAGAGGCAGCGATAGAGGCAATTTTATTTACCATGGGTGAGTCGGTAGAATTATCTAAAATTGCAAAGGCAATTGGGCACGATACGGAAACCACCAGGAAGCTTATTAATAATATGATGCTTCGATATGAGGAAGAAAATCGAGGAATTCGGCTAATCGAGTTGGGGAACGCCTATCAATTGTGCACCAAAAAGGAATATTATGACTGCCTGGTGCGTTTAGCACTGCAGCCTAAGAAGGCTGTGCTGACGGAAGTTATGCTGGAAACGCTGTCTATTATTGCTTATAAACAGCCGGTTACGAAGATTGAGATTGAGAAAATCCGTGGGGTTAAGTGTGACCATGCGGTTAATAAATTGATTGAGTATAATCTGGTTCAGGAATTGGGGCGGTTGGATGCTCCGGGGAGGCCGATTTTGCTGGGGACGACGGAAGATTTTCTGCGGAATTTCGGGGTACAGTCGACAAGTGATCTGCCGATGGTGGATCCAGTGAAAATAGAGGATTTTAAGACTGAGGTGGAAGAGGAGATGCAGTTGAAATTAGATGTATAGATGTAAGATTTTAGTGAACTTCACAGGACTAAAGTCACGTGCCTCATGAATCACTCCGCAAATTTCCTCATGTGTCTTCGACAGTCTTTTGCTCTGGTTTTACAAACATCGTAGCACCTCTCCTCACACAGTGGTGTCCTGGCAGCCAACACATTAAATTGTCCCAATCCATTAATCAATAAAACCGTCCTTTTGAAGTGCCAGGATTTGTTCTTCATAAAGAGACGATTAATTCCATACACTAGAACATAATGATATAAAAAGGGGACTGTCTATGAAAATAAAGAAAATCCTATTGTTCATTTTCGTATTACTAATGGGTTTTCAGATGACGGTTTACGCTGAGGAAATGCCTAATGAATCCCAATTATATGCTCGTTCAGCATGTCTGATTGATGCGGATTCCGGCAGAGTGCTATATGAAAAAAATGCTGACCAGCAATTAGCAAATGCAAGTACAACAAAAATCATGACCTGTATTATTGCACTTGAGACAGGGAACCTTAATGATACTGTCACTGTTTCTGAACTGGCCGCTAAACAGCCAAAAGTTCATTTAGGTGTCAAAACAGGTGATCAATTCACGCTAAAGGACCTGCTTTACTCCCTGATGCTTGAATCACATAATGACAGTGCAGTGATCATCGCTGAACATATTGCCGGTTCAGTAGAGCAGTTTGCTGATCTGATGAATCAAAAAGCAAAGGAAATCGGTTGTGGAAACACCCATTTTGTCACCCCCAACGGACTGGATGGTCAGGATGATGGCGGTAAACATTCGACAACTGCAAAAGACCTGTCACAAATCATGCGATACTGTATTAATGAGTCACCACAGAAAGATATGTTTCTGGAAATCACCCGCACCCCTTCCTATTCGTTTTGGAATAAGGCAGAAACAAATCTGTACAACTGCAATAACCATAATGCCTTTTTAGGTATGATGGAGGGTGCCCTTTCCGGTAAAACCGGCTTCACATCAGATGCCGGCTACTGCTACGTAGGCGCATTACGCAAGGATGGAAAAACTTTTATCGTAGCTTTACTGGCATGCGGCTGGCCAAATAATAAAACCTATAAATGGTCAGACACAAAAAAACTGATGACCTATGGGCTGGAAGAATTCGAATACCGAGATGTCCTGGACAAAAACTTCAACTGTGATGCAATCTCCGTCCTGGATGGCCAATACAAAGGCATCCTTGGAAAAGACACAGCAAAAACAAATCTAAATCTGGAATTGACCGATGACGAACAGCTGAACATTCTTCTGCGTAAAGACGAAGAGATACAGATAGAATACGAAATCCCTGAACAATTACAAGCACCGGTAAAGGCGGGAACAAAGGTGGGAAAGGTACGGTATTTACTCGGTGATGAAGTATTGAAAGAATATCCAATTTATACCTCTGATAATGTAAAGAAGATTGATTTTAGTTGGTGTTTTGATATAATAAAAAGTAAGTATCTGTTGTTACGTTAAGAAACGAGGAAAAATTGATGAAAAAGTACATGATGGCATTGGATCAAGGTACAACAAGTTCACGCTGCATTCTCTTTGATAAGGACGGCAATATCTGCAGCATGGCACAAAAGGAATTCCGGCAGATATATCCCAAAACAGGTTGGGTAGAGCATGACCCGATGGACATCTGGTCATCTCAACAAGGCGTGGCCGCCGAGGCAATGGCTAAAATCGGTGTAGATGCAAGGCAGATAGCCGCTATCGGGATTACCAACCAAAGAGAGACAACAATCGTCTGGGATAAAAATACCGGTCGGCCAATCCATAATGCAATTGTCTGGCAATGCCGAAGAACTGCCGATGTCATTAACCAACTGAAAGCCGAGGGCTTTGACTCCTACATTCGCAATACCACCGGCTTAATTCCCGATGCCTATTTTTCTGCCAGCAAAATCAAATGGCTTCTGGACAACTGTAAAGGCGCCCGTGAAAAAGCCTGCAAAGGCGACCTTTTATTTGGCACCGTAGATACATGGTTAATCTGGAAACTAACCAACGGCCAAGTCCATGTAACCGATTATACCAATGCATCCCGGACAATGATCTACGATATTCATAATCTCAAATGGGATGAAAAAATATTAGAAAAACTGGACATTCC